>Ga0196965_1000309_pt1 | contig 33156 bp, 29 predicted proteins | sample S1_20metaG_FD_148668 | JGI IMG/M metagenome (GOLD analysis project Ga0196965, IMG submission 148668) | Soil microbial communities from Anza Borrego desert, Southern California, United States - S1_20 | ecosystem: Environmental > Terrestrial > Soil > Desert | place: USA: California | collected...
CGAAAAAGTTAGCGCATCCGGCACTGTTCAACCTGTAACGGAAGTAAAAATTGCCCCTGAAGTTTCAGGAGAGATCATCGAACTTGTGATCGAAGAAGGCGACTCAGTGACGAAGGGACAAATGCTCGTTAAAATTCGTCCTGATACATGGCAAAGTCAGCTCGATCGCGCGGAGGCAGGCCTCAGCCAGCAGCGGGCAATGCTTGAGCAATCTATTGCATCACTACAAAGATCGAAGGCAACATTTGTACGCGCTGAAATGGATTATCAACGCCAGGAAAAACTTTGGAAAGAGAAAGTGATTTCAGAGGCTGACTGGCAGCTTGCCCAACAAAACTACAAGGTTGCGAAGAGTGATCTCGCATCTGCAGAGCAATCTGTTGAGGCATCTGAGTCGATTATTAAAAGTACAGAAGCATCTCTTCGCGAGGCCCGCGAGAATTTTAGAAAGACTTCTGTGGTTGCGCCGATGAACGGAATTGTGTCAAAGCTTATCGTAAAGAAAGGCGAACGGGTAGTTGGAACCGCGACGATGGCGGGAACAGAAATGCTCCGCATTGCAGATCTGAATACGATGGAAGTGCGTGTGAATGTAAACGAAAATGATATTGTGCGGGTAGCTGTCGGTGATACTGCGTTGATTGATGTTGACGCATACGCGAACATGAACAAGCAATTCAAAGGAATCGTCACATTGATCGCAAATACGGCAAAGGATAAAGTTTCAGCTGATGCCATCACTGAGTTCGAGGTTCGCATCCTGATCCTTAATTCTTCTTATCAGGATCTTGTTAAAGAAGGCAATAGGTTTCCTTTTCGACCCGGCATGACCGCAAGTGTTGATATCATTACAACAACAAAAGAAAATGCACTGGCGGTACCACTCGCAGCCGTTACTACTAGAAATCCGGACGAAGAGCAAGCAGAAGACAAGGATGACGATGGGGATGGCCCACCGAAAGTGACTAACGACAATAAACCAGTAAAAAAGGAGGAGAATAAAGTAGTTGTGTTTGTCAACGATAATGGGGTTGCAAAGATGGTGGAAGTAAAAACCGGCATCAGCGATTATGACAACATCGAGATATTATCAGGCATCAACGATAGTACGCAGGTTGTAACCGGACCATTCCTACTCGTTTCAAAGCGCCTGAAGGATGGGGACAAAGTCCGGCCGGCCGAAGAAAAGGACGATTCGAATAAAGGCTCCGCAACGAAATAGCTAAAAGCCCCGAAATCTCGGGGCTTTTTTATTAATATTGTTCCTTTGTCTTGTCGTTTATGATTCAACACCCATGGCATGAGGTATCGCCCGGCATTAACCCTCCCTTCGAGGTTAATGCATTGATTGAAATTCCCCGGGGTTCTCGTGCAAAATATGAGATCGACAAGAAAAGCGGATTAATTAAACTTGATCGCGTCATCTATGCGTCGATGTATTACCCTTTGAATTATGGCTTTATTCCGCAAACCATGGGAGAAGATCATGATCCGCTTGATATCGTTGTACTTACACAAGTGTCGGTTGTTCCGATGTGCCTGATTCCCTCCAAAGTAATAGGCGTTATGCAAATGGTTGATAGGGGAGAGGCCGACGACAAGATCATTGCGGTTGCGGCAGACGATCCCAGTGTCAGCGAGTACACTGATATTATTGATCTTCCAGAATATCTAAAGTCAGAGTTAATCCACTTTTTTGAAAACTATAAGACACTTGAGAATAAGAAAGTAGTGATTGATCAATTCCTTTCGAAAGAAGTTGCGCATAAGATTATCATCAGCAGCATGGAAGCGTATAAGCATCATCAGTGGCCATGAAGATCGGATTTGAAGCGAAGCGTTTGTTTGCAAATTTTACCGGGTTGGGAAATTATAGCCGGTTTATTGTTAATGCGCTTTCTGCACTTTATCCAAAGCATAATTACTTTCTTTACACACCAAGGGCGAGTGAGCACAGCGAAGTTGAAACGATCACGTCCAGACCAAATGTAACTGTTGTTACTCCCGGCATGTTTTATACAGGAAAAGTGTTGTCGTCACTGTGGCGCACCTGGGCAGTGCACAGCGAACCAACAGTTCAGACACTTGACATTTTCCATGGTCTCAGTCAGGAATTACCTCTTCAGCTTTCTTCCAAAATCAGGAAGGTTGTTACCATTCACGACTTAATCTTTTTGCGTTATCCCCAGTTTTATAGGGCGGTTGATGTGAATGTGTACAAGTTGAAAGCAGCGTATGCCTGTAAGACCGCTGATAAGATTATTGCCGTTAGCCAGCAGACCGCCGCAGATATTCAGCACTTCTTTGGTGACCATCTTGCACCTAAAATAACAGTCGTTTATCAGGGCGTACATCCGAACTTTAATCGAGTCGTAACGGCAGATGAGATTGAATCTGTCAGGAGAAAATACAGCTTGCCCGCAAATTACATTCTGAACATTGGTACTATCGAGGAGAGAAAAAACCTTTTAGTGCTCGTGAAGGCGCTTGCCATGGTTCCTCCTGATTTCCGGATACCATTAGTTGTGATCGGGAGAAAGACACCATATTGCGCGACTGTGCAGAAGGAGATTGCGCGACTGCAATTGACCGATTATGTTCTTTTTGTTCACAACGCTGCATTTGAAGATTTTGCCGCGATATATAAAGGAGCCCGTGTTTTTCTTTATCCTTCGTTGTTTGAAGGGTTTGGGATACCACTCGTTGAGGCAATTAAGTCAGGGGTGCCTGTAATCACGTCAACTGGATCGTGTTTTTCTGAAGCCGCAGGCCCGCATTCGATCTATGTTCATCCGCAAAACGCTGACGAGATTGCTGCACAGATCGTCACACTCATAAGTGACGAGGATAAGCGTGCTGCTATTGTTAAAAATTCGCAGAAGTATATTGAACGATTTTCGCCTGACGTCGTAGCGAACGACCTCATGAAGGTCTATCTTGGCTTATTGTGATGTTTTTGTACACGGCGAAGGTGTCACTCGCCATCTTTTCCTTTGTAAAGTCTTTTAGCTTTACTAGTGCCCCTTCAAGGAGATCTTTCCTTAAGGCGTTATTCGTTAGCACTTGGACACATTTTGAGGCAAGAGCCTGGAAATCGCCAACAGGTGCCAGTAAACCGGATTGACCATCAACAACCATTTCTGATAATCCGCCAGCATTGGTCGAGACAACTGGAACATGAGAGGCAAAAGCATCAAGCACAGAAGTGCCGAGTCCCTCTTGCGTACTTGTCATCAAAAACAGGTCAAAAGCCCCCAGTATAGACTCAATATTGGTTTGAAAACCTGTGAATGTAATAAGATCAGCTAGCCCTTCCGATGCAACGAAGGCTTTTAGCACTTCGAGTTGTTTGCCCTTTCCGACAACCACACCCACGGCAGGGACCCCACTTTCATGGATCGACTTAATTACTTTGATAAAAGTCAGATAATCTTTCTCTGGTTCGAGAGCAGAAGTGTTGCCAATAACAAATGAGTTGTCCGGCAGTCCTAGTTGTCGCCGCACTTCAAGCGCATTTTGTTTCGGTGTTTCAAACCTGCTTACATCAATGCCGCTATAAACAGTTATACACTTCTGTTTTTCGGATACAATTTCAGATACGCGTGATTTCACTTTATTAGAAACACATAACACAGCCGCCAGTTTCGGATGGTTGTATTTCCATTTATTAAACAGCGTCGTTTTTATTGGGAAATCTACACGACGACTAACTACTATTTTTGATTTATTGCCTACCGCAGCGGACACGATTGCCAGCGTGTGTGATTTTGAACTATGTGCATGCACTACGTCGATATTGTTTTCATCGCAAAACCTTTTCAATCTACATGCTGCCTTCAATAGGGAGAGCATTGAAAAGCTCAATGTGACATATTGAGCGCCGTTTTTCCCGCAAAAGCTTTCGAATGATGACTTCTTTCGAACGCCTACAAAATTTTCGACCTCATATTGTGGTAATTCGTGAAGGAGATAGGCGATTTGTTGTTCACCGCCGCGCCACTCTTTTTCTGAACTTAACTGTAATACCTTCACCCCTTTTGCGCTTTTTTTAGTTCAACGTACTTAGCATAGCGTATGAATCTTTCGAGCGAGGATAGAAGAGCAATGACAAAACCGTAGAAGCCATCGAGCAGCCCTAGCTTAAGAAAATATTTCTTAAAGAACATGAAGGCAGGCTTCATCAGGCCATGAGACATAAAATGATAGGGTTTTCCTTTGGCCAGGTCGCGTTGCGCGGCAAGTGTTGCGTACAGGGGAATCTTTGCTAAATGGCTTTCAATGGTGGGATAGGAATAGTGCAGGAGATCGCCCTCAAGTTTCGCTGATTTTAAGTCCCCTGTTACATCCAACTCTTCATGAACATCACCACGCCAACTTCCGTCGGACTTTCGAAATAACCGTGTTTTGTATTCCGGGTACCATCCGCTGTGACGGATCCATTTGCCACAGTAGTTTGTTAGTCGATTCACAACTCCGAGGTCCGCATAGGGAGCTGCCTTGAACTTCGCGATACTTTCTTGCAACCGTGGAGAAAGGGCTTCATCGGCATCAATGGAAAAAATAAAATCCATAGTCGCGAGCGTGTTACCGAAATTCTTCGTGGCGGCATATCCTTTCCATTCTACTTGAATGCACTGCGCGCCTTTTGACGACGCGATTTCCAGTGTCATATCCGTTGAAAACGAGTCAATAACAATAACCTCGTCGATGACGGGAAGGAGAGATTCAATACACCGGCCGATATTCAACTCCTCGTTCTTGGTTATTATTACTGCAGAAAGAGTAGCCACTTGAGTAACCTGTTGCTCAATCATGAGCTTTCATATATATTGCTGAATAACAAAAGTACCAATCCTGACACATATTTAACTGATTCTGCTGTTTTTTTCGCGAGTGTGAGAGAAAGGACATTTAAATCACCGAACGTTTACCTGTGCGTCATCTTGTATATTTATCTCACTCGTCGACTGACATACACCTTGAGACCATTTACTCGATTTACTCTTATTGGAACGCCAATCCCGCTGACGTTAATATCATACTTTACACCGACAACCAGCGGTTCTTCGAGCCATATCTGAATCCTTTGATTGTTTCGTACGAAGTGATCGATGAAAAGATGCTGGCTACTTACAAAGGGCCGCAAGACTTTATCCATCGCGTTAAGATTTGTATTCTTCTCGATGCGTTGGAGAAGTACAAGGGTTCCTTTTTTTTCTTCGATTCGGATACATATTTTACACGGTCGATAGAGAACGATTTTGCAAAGGTTGAAGAAGGAGTTTTGTACATGCACATGTACGAAAAAAATCTCGACCGATCTTTGGTTTATGGGCCGTTACTAAATCGGACCGTTACAATCAATGGGCAAGAAAAGCGATTAGATAAAACCGTAGAAGTATGGAATGCCGGAGCCCTGGGTTTGACAAATAGCGCACATTCGCTTGTACAACAAGCGCTGAGGATGACCGATGATTTGTTACAGGTTTATAATAAACACATAATTGAGCAGCTGGCATTCTCCTATGTGTTTCAGAAGAATTCCAAGTTAAACGCAATAAGTGACAGCGTTTTTCACTACTGGAACTTAAAGGAGTTCAGAACGCATCTTCGGAAAATTTTTGAATCCCCCCTGGCAAAGGATCCACAAAGCCTGCTCAAGATTACGAGTAGAGTAACGCCCGTTACCCTGGTATCCGAGAAAGCTGCATGGAAGAAAAGAGGACTCGCTCGCCTTTTTCAGAGAATGTCAGGAGAGAAATTTCAACTACAACCGTTACCAGAGATCGAGCACTTGCTTGAGCCGTTGGCTTAGGAATGCGTCATATTAGACGGTTTCCTTAAGCAAGCCGATATAGGCTCCTGCCTGGAAATCGAAGGAGAATTTTTCTTTTGTGAGATAGCCAGCTGCAAGCGCATTTGCTTCTATCTTCCCGCTGGCAATCTCTGCGATCACTTTGGATAATTCTTCCACTTTATAGAAGGCGGAAACGCCTTGAAAATCATCATAACCTTTCCAAAAGTTTTCCATGACCAATGGCTTTTTGTACCCAAACGCAAGATTAAACGAGCCGGTAATCTTTGTTGTTGCATAGCTCCGGTAACGAGCTTTTGAAGGATGAATAAGTGGTAGGATAAAATCACTTTCAATAATGAGTCCATGAAAATCCTCATCGCTGACAAACTGATCAAAGAAAATAAAATTTTTATCCAGACCACGGGTGGCAATGTTGGCGTAAAAAGATTGAAACTCTTCTTTGGATCGATTATTTCTACCAGCCATTACAAAGCGGAAATTGTCAGGTAAAGTCATTGATGCGATGGCGTTGGAAAGGCTTTGATAATCGCGGCGGGCAAAATCTACGGCCCCAGGCACGCAGACCCATATTTCATTCGACTTTTTCTTAATCGAACTGTGAAAGGCAGGAAAGAATACAGGGTAGAAACTGGCGATTCTTAGTTGCCTATGCTTTTGCACCAGGTTTTCCCGTATGTAATCATTTAGAACCAAATACTTCTTTACAACAAGCGTAATAATTCGTTGTGAAAAGCTCTTATCCAGTTTTTTACTGTTGTGAAGAATTCCGATAAGATCTACGCCGGTGCCAACAAGCAAAAGAACCATGGCACGTACGCTGTTGCCAGAACAAGTATTAAAGACCACTTTTTTGATTTCGTTTTGTTTAATGTATCGACGTGCCTGCCAAATTTGCCTCCAGTTTCTGGAAAGAGATAGTTTGTAGTCGGCTGGAAAATGCGAGGTTCTTTGCGTCAACTGCTCATTGACCAATAAGTGTACCGCATAATTCTGGGACTTCAGAATAGCCAGTTGACTATAAAGGCATTCGTCATGAGAGCTGTAAAACTCAATTATTGCTACGGGAAAATTCTCTTGTGTCATCGGTTCCTGGAAGGTAATTAGATAACTTAAACTATCTTTATTTTTTTAAAGACCCATTATGTTGCTGTTTTTGAAAGGCGCAAGCGGTGCAAAAAAAACAAAAGGTAGAGAACATAAGACATTATGACAAAGTCTGTGAAAATTTCGGCCACCGTTATTACCTTAAATGAAGAAAAAAAAATTGCTGCATGTATCCAATCCCTCATTGGTGTTGCGGATGAAATTGTTGTTGTAGATTCTTTCTCAAGTGATGAAACCGCGTCAATTTGTATGCGGTATCCGGTAAAGTTTGTACAGCATCCCTTTGGTGGTTACGTCGCTCAGAAAAATTACGCGATGTCCATCGCTTCTTATGACCATATCCTTTCCCTTGATGCCGATGAGCGACTTTCCCCTGAACTTGCTGCCTCAATTCTGAGACTGAAAGAGAGTTGGTTAGATCGGAGCGACGGCTACGTGGTTTACCGTTTCAATAATTACTGTGGAAAGTGGATGCGGTTCTCGGGATGGTATCCCGAAAAAAAGGTCAGGGTTTGGGACCGCCGACAAGCTTGCTGGCAAGGCACTGACCCACATGACTTTGTCTCAATTCCGAAAGATCGCCTCGGCCGACTTAAAGGTAACTTGCTGCACTATGCCTATCTGACAGTCGACGAGCACCTGAGACAGGTTCACCGCTTTGCTGAGATTGCTGCGAAGGCAAAGTATAAGAAAGGTGAGAAGGCGTATTTCTTTATCAACGTTTTGGTAAGCCCGCTCTTCCGATTTATCAAAACCTATTTTTTTCAACTCGGATTTTTAGATGGATACTACGGTTTTATCTTTTGCACAGCATCCGCTTCCATGACTTTCTTTAAATACGTGCGTCTCTACGAATACAACCGAAAAGGACTGCCAGAAGAATAGAAGCGCTACAAAAATTTGTGTGCGAATCCGATAATCTCCATCAACCATGCGATTCCCACGTGTACGATCACGCCTCCCCAGACACTTTTCGTTTCATACGCAACAACACCAAGAATGTATCCGCCAAATATCGAGCTGATTGCCTCGCCTGCAGGCTTTCCAAAATGTAATGAGCAATAGATAACAGCCATTGCCAACACACCCGAGCGGTTTAGAAATGGCGCAAGCCCGATAACAAACAATCCTCGGAACAAATATTCAACGGTTATGAAATCAAGCCCATAGGCGATTTCATAAGAAAGTACCGTGAACCATTCCCCAACGCCAAGATACTCATGTGCCTGGGTGGGATGGTACATCGGATACTGCTTCTGAAAACCAGACTGGAAAGAGACGATGATCATCAGCGGCAGCATAATAAGCAACATTGTAAAGTATGGTTTCGCATCGAAAGCCTGGCGCTTGAGTCCGTAAAGGGAACGGTCATTCGTCTCTATGCAACGGTGCAGAATGATGATTGGAATAAAAACAATAAAAAAACTCATCAGGTTGTTCAATACTTTGAAGGCCCAGATGTACAACTGGTTCGGGATATTACCAGCGAGCATCCAATTCAGGAATGGAGCGCCTGCGTCTACCGAAAGGCACACGAGTCCCGCCAAACTGATGATCCAAAATTTGCGTGATCGGAATGGTGACGATTTTGTAAAAAAAGCGCTCGATAAAACCGTCGCGTAAAACAAAGTTGTATACATCGCGAAATACGCGAGCAGTCGTTTGATAGGGGGCAAGGTGTCGAGGTAGCGATCTTCGAAGTCAACAGTATAATTAAAAGCCAGGCTTGCAGTCAGAATAATCAGTACTACTGCGTAATGCGCGGCGTGAAAATCTTCTTTCACATGCTTCACAAGATAATGCCAGACCTTTTTCATTTCCAGTTCTGCAAATGATCATAGACCTTGTGAATGGGCAGACCCATTACATTGAAATACGATCCAATAATTTTTTCGATCGCAACCATGCCAATCCAATCCTGCGCGCCGTATGCACCAGCTTTATCAAAAGGCTTGTAGTTTGTCACGTAATACTCAACCTCAATTTTTGAAAGCGATTTAAATGTCACTTCGGTTGTGTCGTCGAAGCTCAGCTCCTTTTCTTTTGAGAGAATACAGACACCTGTTATAACCCGGTGTGTTTTGCCAGACAGTTGTGTCAGCATTGAGGTCGCATCTTCGTGATTCAGTGGTTTATTAAGAATTTTGTCCGCAAGAACGACGACCGTGTCCGCGGTAACAATAATCTCATTGGTGATGGCTGGTCGGAAGTATTCGGCTTTTTTCTGCGCCAGGTACTTCGCCACCTGATTCACCGGCATTGTATCAGGGAAAGATTCATCTACATCAGGTTTTTCAACCGTGAAGTCAAACCCTGCTTCTTTCATCAGGTATTGTCTTCGCGGCGAACTCGAAGCCAGTATCAATCGACGTCCTAGTTTTTTCATCGTCAAAAATCCGAATATGCAGGCAAACTAAATTCTTTTTCCTTTATGGACGAGAATAAAAATCCGCAGATCACTTTCGGGTAAAAGTATGTGGATTTTTGCGGCATGGTGTATCCTGTTTGACAAACAGTTTTTACCTCGTCTATCGAGACTTCATTGGTAATGATCGCGAGTTGCGCTTCTTCCCGGAGAACTTTTTTTACGCAATCGGAGTAGCTACGATCAAATGCAATGTGTTCCGACTGTCTTTGTTCTTTGCCAGGGATACCAAATGTTTTTTCAATGATAAAATAATGCATAACGGTCAGATCGAGTCTTTTTACTTCTTCCGGGAAAGGCCAGGTCATCTTGCTAAATGCCTCCGGTTTCAGCCGCACTTTATAACTGTTTTCCCGAAACATCAGGCCAAAAGCCCATTGCTTGCCAGCAATGATTTCGTTCAGGGTGTCGCTGTCTTCGATAGATTTAATAATAAAGTTCTCATCGAGTGCTTTCATGATCTTCTCTTCATCAAAGTCTTTCAATCCCTGAATAAGGCGGTGTGTTGGCAGTATTCTCAAGTCGTCGCTTTCTGTATTTGTAAAATACATCAGGTGATAATTGAAACCTTCTGAACCAGTAGCCGATGGGCTGGATTCAAGCATCTTTTTCCGGTAATGTAAAGAGCCTTCATACCGGTGATGACCGTCAGCGAGAATAATATTTTGTTTGCGAATCGTGTCGATGAATTGCTGAATAATTTTTCGGTCGTGGATCACGCCTAGAACATCGCGTACACCCTGATAATCCTCGGTTTCAAGCAAAGGCACCGAGATTGCTTCATCCATGTACTTTTCAAGATGAAACGACGCATCTGTGTATAACCCATGGGTTGGGCTAACGTGTAACTCCGTTTTTTCAAGAAGTTCTACCCGGTCGTTAACTGCTTTTGGGATCGTGCTTTCATGCCGGAGTACAACTTTTTCATCCCAATCATATGCCTTGATATGCGCGATAAATCCCTTACGGCAGAATTCTTTCGTAGAACCAGCAAGTTTAAAATATTGATAGTAGACATATATCCCGGGAAGGGCATCTTGGGTTACTACACCATTGTGTTTCCACTCGGACAGCAGTGCTGCCGCGCGATCCGCAGCCATTGGCTGCTGTGGCACTGAAAGGTGAATGCTGTTCAGTGGGTTTTGATACAGTGCTTTACGTTGTTTATCCGATACGACATCGAATAGGGGTGAAGTTAACGAATCAATATTTTGAGCGAGGTGCTGATTATATCGCCATGCACGAATTGGTAGAATTTCGGCCATTATTCAGGTGGGTTATATTTTGATCAAAGACGATTCTTCTTCCATAAGCTCACCTTCGTGTTCGTCTCGGCAGGTTGTTGATTGGTTTTCTTTTCGTTTGAGATCGTCGCCGCGATCATTGCCGCCAATTTCTCCTCGTCATCAACGGGTGCTTTTTTCAAGACCTCCGGTTTAAAATAATTTTCAACGAAACGCGTGTCAAAATTACCAGAGGTGAACGCGTCATGCTCCATTACAAAATGACAAAACCCAAGCGTTGTTTCGAGTCCGGTAATGGTGTACTCGTCAATCGCACGTTTCATTTTTTCGATCGCAGCTTCACGTGTTTCGGCGTGTGCGATGAGTTTTGAAATCATGGGATCATAGTAAAAGGGAATCTCCATCCCCTGTTCGAATCCGTCATCGACACGAATGCCATGGCCCTGGGGACGCTTGTACGTCTGCAGTTTTCCGATATCGGGAAGGAAATTGTTCGCCGGATCTTCCGCGTAGACGCGAACTTCAATTGCATGCCCGGTAATTTTCAAATCTTCCTGCCTGAATGGAATTTTTTCTCCTTCTGCTATACGAATCTGAAGTTTCACCAGGTCGAGACCTGTTATTTCTTCGGTCACAGGATGCTCCACCTGTAATCGGGTGTTCATTTCCAGGAAATAAAAATTCAAATTTTCATCGAGGATAAACTCAACTGTTCCCGCACCATAATAACCACACGCCTTGGCAACGTTGATCGCTGCTTCGCCCATTATCTTTCTTTTCTCCGGCGTCAGTACCGCTGATGGAGCTTCCTCAACCACTTTTTGATGGCGACGCTGAATAGAACATTCACGTTCAAACATGTGAAGTACATTTCCATGCTTGTCGCCAAAAACCTGAAATTCTATATGACGTGGTTTTGTGATGTACTTTTCGATGAAAACGGATCCATCTCCAAATGCAGACGTTGCTTCGCTTACAGCGCGCTCCATTTGTTCCTGAAAGCTTTGGTCATTTTCAACAATGCGCATCCCTTTACCGCCGCCGCCGGCGCTGGCTTTGATCAGAATCGGATAACCAATTTCCTTCGCAAGTTTTTTCGCAGCCTGAATGTCGGTGATGGGTTCAGAAGTTCCCGGTACAAGGGGCACATTGAATTTCGCGACAGCTGATTTTGCCGCCAGCTTACTGCCCATCAATTCGATGGCTTCCGCTGACGGTCCTATAAAGATAATCCCTTCTTTTTCGCAGAGTTTGGCGAAGTCTTCATTTTCGGATAAAAACCCGTAGCCAGGGTGAATCGCATCAGCTCCGGTTTGCTTCGCGGCAGCAATAATCTTTTCCATTCTTAGATACGATTCTGCTGACGGCGGTGGCCCGATCAGCACGGCCTCATCGGCGTATCGTACGTGAAGGGCTTTGCGGTCGGCTGAGCTATACACTGCAACTGTATTTATCCCCATTTCGCGAACGCTGCGCATTACCCGAACAGCAATTTCTCCACGGTTAGCGACAAGTAATTTCTTTATTCTGGCCATCTGATTGAGACTAAGCTGCAATGGTAACGATATTTTGGATTGTCGCCAAGAATCTAAATATCGCGCCGCTAAAATAGCGCACCGCTTTTTTCATTATTTTTGCGGGAATAATTTATTGCAATTAGCATCATGGTAGATTTATTTGACAAGCTAAGAATGGAAGCGGGCCCATTGGCCAAATACTCACATCTTCCCCAGGATTATTTCTTCTTCCCAAAGCTGGAAGGCGAAATTGGACCAAGAATGAAGTTCAATGGAAAAGATGTTCTCAACTGGAGTCTTAACAATTATCTCGGTCTCGCAAATCATCCCGAGGTCAGAAAAGCAGATGCAGATGCTGCCGCGAAATACGGAATGGCATTGCCGATGGGCGCGCGGATGATGTCGGGTAACTCTGTTAACCACATCGAGCTTGAACGTCAGCTTGCTGCTTTTGTGAAGAAGGAAGATACTATGCTTCTCAATTTTGGATACCAGGGTGTGGTGTCAATCATCGATGCATTGGTAGACCGTAAAGACGTAATCGTGTATGATGCTGAGTCACATGCATGTATCATCGATGGTGTTCGTCTTCACATGGGCAAACGTTTCGTTTATGCTCACAATGACATGGACAGTCTTGAAAAGCAGCTTCAGCGAGCAACCAAGCTTGCCCAGGAAACCGGCGGCGGAATTCTCGTGATCACAGAAGGCGTATTTGGTATGTCTGGAAAACAGGGTGATTTGAAGGGTGTTGCCGAGTTAAAAAAGAAATACAATTTCCGTTTGTTCGTTGACGACGCGCACGGCTTTGGCACGATGGGTAAAACTGGTGCTGGTGCAGGCGAGGAGCAGGGGGTTCAGGATCAGATCGACCTTTATTTCTCAACTTTTGCAAAATCCATGGCAAGTATCGGTGCATTTGTTGCCGGTGACAAGCGCATTCTTACATATTTGAGATATAGTGTCCGTTCGCAGATCTACGCGAAGAGTCTCCCGATGCCGCTGGTTATTGGTGCATTGAAAAGGTTGGAACTTCTCAAAACGCAACCAGCATTGCGCGAAAATCTTTGGAAGATTACAAATGCTGTTCAGAGCGGTTTGCGCGAAAGGGGATTTACCCTTGGAAATACAACATCGCCTGTAACGCCGGTACTCTTCAAGGGTGGCGTGGGTGAAGCAGCAAATATGTCAATGGACCTGCGTGAGAACTATAATATTTTCTGTTCAGTGGTAATCTATCCTGTTGTTCCTAAGGATGTTATCATGTTCAGAATTATTCCAACGGCGGCTCATACATTGGCCGATGTTGAAGAGACGTTGACAGCGTTCTCCAAGCTAAAAGACAAGCTTGACAGCGGATTTTATAAGGAGGAGGTATTGGTATCTGTGACCAAGGGAGCTTAAAAAAAACGCTTTTTGGGTTGTTTTTTAAGGTTTTTAGTTAATTTGGCAGAGAAACTAATTTTTCAACTTTAAAAAACTTAATACAATGCAAAAATTTGAAGAGCTTAAAAGCCTTATTGCTTCACTCGAAGGTGATGCGGACAAGTTCTATAATAAGGGAAATAGCGCTGCCGGTACTCGTGTTAGAAAAGGCATGCAGGATCTTAAGAACTTAGCTCAGGCAATTAGGTCTGAAGTACAGGATTTAAAAAACAAAGCATCCTAAGTCGCTTTCAATTTTTTGGTCAAAGCATAAAAAGGATAACCGTGCGTTATCCTTTTGTGTTTTTAAGCCCTATCTGATCACTTTTTGGCGTAAAGAGCCGCAATCTTCTCCTGAAGTCCTTTTGAGGCGATGGCAAGCGGCAGCCGTACCTCGCTTCTGCATATCCCCATTTCATTTAAGAGTGCCTTCAGCCCTACGGGGTTTCCTTCTTCATACATGGGTCCATTGATTTCCAGCAGCTTTAGCAATTCCTGTGTCGCTTTCGCGTATTTCGCAGAAAACGCGTACTCTTTCATTTTCCTGAAACTAACCGGAAAGGCGTTCGCAAGAACCGAGATTACACCTTTCGCGCCGATAGAATACAAAGGTACAGTCAGCATGTCATCTCCTGAAATCAGCAGGAAATCGCCCGGCATGTGCTTGACAATTTTCAGGCACTGTTCGATGTTTCCGGAGGCTTCTTTTACGCCGATAATGTTGCGATGTTGTGCGAGCCGGAGTGTCGTTTCGGCCGTTATGTTGGAGGACGTTCGCCCGGGTACATTATACAAGATCACCGGGGCTACGCTTCGGTCAGCAATCGCCACATAATGCTGGTAAATTCCTTCCTGCGACGGCTTGTTGTAATAAGGGCTTACACTCAGTATGGCGTCAACACCGGCGAGCTCTGTATCCTCGAGGGTCTGGATTACTTCTTGCGTGTTATTACCGCCAATTCCGTAAACAATCGGTAGGTTTTTTGGGTTGTTGTCTTTTACGAATTCCAGGATACGCTTTTTCTCATGCTTCGATACGGTTGCTGATTCGCCGGTCGTGCCCATCACAACATAATAGTCGACGCCTTTGGCGGTATGGCTGAGCAACTTCTTCAACGCCTTATAGTCTACCTCGAGGTTTTCAGCAAACGGCGTTATCAGTGCTACACCTGTTCCGTACAGTTTTTTCATCTTATGGAATTAATGTTCCAAGTATAGGAAAATTTCTGACTGCATTTAAGCAGCGTAGAGAAAGTATCAGTGCGACAGGATCAGTGCAGGACGCTCGTGTATTTGTAAATTCCTTCTATTAGCGAACGGGTGGTTTCTTTACTTTCGATCATAAGCTCGAAATACTTTTCAAAACCAGACCAGAAGCGGCCTGCGCGGCAATGTGCCTTACTGCGCGCAATCAGGTGCATCAACATCGGATTGGGCGTTGTGTCCAGATATAATAGAAAGTCAAAGGGCATTTCAGTAAAACGGATCGCATTCTCAGAGGTGACAGTTCCCCAGAAGTTCACGTCCTTTTCTGAAAAGAAATCGAACAGAAAGTCGAAGTTCTCAGTGTTCTTAGGCAGGAAAGATATCACCGTGACTTTTTTTCCATCGAGCTCAAGTTTTTTGATTAGCTCTTTGATTTCTTCGTGTTTCTGCTTGTTCTCCGCAGTAAAGAGTATTCCGATCGAATGCGATTGTTTATAGGGAAGGGTTGTTCGTAAGGAAGGATTCGACTTGAGTAACCCCCTCGTTTTATATTGCAGCAACGCGAGCTTCATCTTCAAAAGTATCAATTTCCCTTCAACAATTTTTCAAACTCATCTTCGGTGATGATTGTAACGCCAAGCTTTTCGGCTTTTTCTTTTTTTGATGGTCCCATATTGTCGCCAGCTACGAGGAAATCCAGCTTACCTGAAACGCCGGAAAGAATCCGTCCGCCGTTTTTTAGTATCACATCCTGCAGGTCGTCGCGCTCGTAATTTTTGAACGTCCCAGAGATTACAAAAGACTTATTTGCCAACAGGTCACTTTCTTTTTCCGGTTCCTTAATGTCGCTCGTGAATTGCAGTCCTGCTTGCTTGAGGCGGGTAATCTCGTTTACAGTCTCAGGTTTTCTGAAGAAGTCAAATACACTTTGCGCGATCTTTTCACCAACCTCCGGTGCATTCTTTAAGTCTTCGAAGGTTGCGTTCACCAATGCGTCAATATTCTTGAAATACCTCGCAAGTTTTTCCGCTACTGTCTTCCCGACGTAGCGGATACCGATGGCAAACAGAACGCTTTCGAATGGGATTTTTCGCGACGCTTCAATTCCGTCAATAACATTCTTTGCCGACTTGTCTTTGAATCCGTCAAGTTGGAGAAGCTGCTCCTTTTTTAGATCGTACAGGTCAGCCGGACTTTTAACAAATCCCATTGAATACAATTGGTCGATTGTCCGCTCGCCGAGCGAATTGATGTCCATTGCTTTTCGTTGAATGAAGTGTTCAATCCGACCTTTTATTTGCGGTGGGCAGCCTGTCACATTGGGACAATAGAATGCAGCTTCACCTTCTGCTCTGATGAGGCCTGTTCCACATTCGGGGCATTCGTCAATGTAAACGACACGTTCGTTCTCGGGTTTTCTTCTTTCAGGATCAACACCTGTAACTTTTGGTATGATCTCGCCACCTTTTTCAACGAAGACGTAATCGCCAATGTGCAGGTCTAGTCGTGCAATCTCATTCGCGTTGTGAAGGGAAGCTCGTTTTACCGTTGTTCCGGCGAGGAAGATCGGTTCGAGTATTGCCACGGGTGTAACGGCTCCTGTTCTTCCAACCTGATAGGTTACACCGTTGAGCCTCGTGCTCTTGCTCTGCGCCTTGTACTTATATGAAATTGCCCATCGAGGACTTTTCGCTGTAAAGCCAAGTTGTTCCTGTTGTTGAAGATCATTTACTTTTATCACAACGCCATCCGTTTCAAGCGGTAGCTCAAGGCGTTTGAATTCCCACTCGCGGATGTAGTTGATGACTTCGTCAATTGAGCCGCATTTTTTGTATGTGGGAGATACGTTGAAGCTCCATGATTCAATTTTTTTGATGCTTTGCTCGTGCGTCTCAACTTCAGGATCGCCAAGCAACGAATACACATAACAATTCAGCTTTCGTCGCGCCACTTCACCAGAATCCTGCATTTTGATAGTACCCGCAGCAGTGTTCCGGGCATTTGCGTATTTCTCTTCGCCAATATCATCGCGCTCTTTGTTGAGACGTGCAAAGTTTTCTTTGCTCATAAAAACTTCACCGCGAACTTCAAATAATGCAGGGACATTGTCGCCTTTCACAACCAACGGAATGTGATGGATCGTGCGGACGTTTGTCGTGACGTCATCACCCCGAACGCCGTCCCCACGCGTTACGCCTCGCGCAAGGATTCCGTTTTCATAGACAAGACTCATCGATACGCCGTCGAACTTAAGCTCGCAGAAGTATTCATAGGGGTTTCCTTCAAGGCCCCGTGCAACACGCCGGTCGAAATCACGGAGTTCTTCTTCGCTGTAGGTATTGCCTAACGATAGCATCGGAAAACGGTGTTGAACGGCAACAAATTCTTTCGTGATCGTTCCGCCCACACGTTGGGTTGGTGAGTCAGGACGCGTTAATTCTGGGAAAGATTTTTCAAGGTTGATGAGTTTCTCCAGCATCTGATCAAATTCATAATCACTGATTTCCGTTCTGTTCTCCTGATAATAGAGTTGATTATGGTAGTTGATCCGGTCGGTTAGCGCGTGAATTTCCGACTTTGCTTGGTCCTTGTTCATAGATATAACTTAATAAAAAAGCATAAAGCATTGAAATGTATCTTTGCTTTATGCTTTGAAAAAGATTGTTGACCTACTTTGTAGGGTTCGCGTACGCTTTCAATCCCTGGCTGAGGTCTGCCGTGTTATTCTTTCTGTTTATGTCCGCGAGACGCAGTGAAGGATCGATTTGTATTGTTGCAATATCACTAGCCTTACGATTGATCTTTGCCACGTACGTCGGATTTACCCACGGCCACGCCTCAAGGTCGTTGCGTTGCATGCTTTGATCTTCGACAGGCTTGTTGCCAAGTGTTTCATTCAAGGGTATATAAAACATTTCTTTCGTGCCATCTTTGTAAGTAACCACCAGGTCAATTGGCATCGGGAATTCACCAATCCGCTCAAGTGTAACAAACGTCTCTGAACCATTCTCCAGAATACTCTTGATGCCGTAGTCGATTGTCTTAGTTGTACTCACCCAATAACTCATGTACCACTTAAGTTGCATTCCTGATTCTTTTTCCATTACACGGATAAAGTCAACAGGTTCGGGATGGCGGAACATCCATGTGTAATAAAACCGGCGCATGCCTTCATAAAAATTCTCTTCGCCGATAATATATTTGAGCTGATGCAAGAACACGGTACCCATATTATACGCTGCTGTTCCGTACGCTCTGTTCGTGGTGTAATGATCTGAATGCTGGCTGGCAGGTTCCTGTAAACCGCTTCGTACGAGCGAGAAGTATCCGCCGTAGCTTCCCTGATGAAGAGGCTCATCATCGTTGAACATTGCTGACATTGATTCGTTGCTTGAGAAATCAGTAAAGCCTTCGTCCATCCATGGGTATAATGCTTCGTTTATCCCAAGTACGCCCTGATACCAGCTGTGCGAAACTTCATGCGCCATTACGCCAACCAGGCTGCCGATACTTCTTTCTCCGGTGATAAGTGTCGCCATCGGATATTCCATTCCCCCGTCACCGCCCTGTATGATGGAGTAGGTGTCGTACGGATATTTACCGAATGTTTTGTTCATGAATTCAAAATGTTTCACTGCATACTCTTGCATGCGCGTCCAGTTATCAGTCGTTTTTTCTCCTGGTTGATAGAAGAAATGTAATTCCGGGCCACCAGGAACCTGCATGCGATCGTGCTTGTAGTCCGGATCGGCCGCAAACATGAAATCATGAACATTTTTTGCAGTGAAATGCCACGTGAGATTTCCATCTGGTCTCTTAACAGTAGAGCCTTGTTTCTCGTAGCCGTGTCCGATCTTTTCAGGATTTTGGAGTTTGCCTGTGGCAGCAACAACGTAGGTTGGATCGATGGCGATTTTCACATCAAAATCTCCCCATACGCCATGAAACTCTCTTGCAATGTATTGGTATGGATGCCATCCCTGGAAATCATATTCAGCCATTTTAGGATACCATTGCGCCATTGAATAGGCAATCCCTTCCTTGCTGTTTCTTCCAGAGCGACGAATCTGGACTGGTACCTGCGACTCGAACTGCATGTCGAAAACTGTTTTCGCTCCGGGCATGATTGGCTTTTGTAAAATTACTTCGAGGATGGTTCCGTTTACAGTATGACTGACATCTTTTCCATCCTGTTTGAGACTAAGAATGTGCTGATAACCGATCTCGTCATCTTTCAGCTTTGAAATTCTGTCTCCCACGCGTGGGTCCGGATCCATAATGTTTCTCGACCGCACGTCCATCATGCTGCCAGGTTGAAAGGCATTAAAGAAGAGATGGTAATACACCTTTCTAAGGGTATCCTTTGAGTTATTGTAGTACGTAAGCTTTTGTAGGCCATTCACTTTATGTGTGTTTACATCGAGCTTGACGTCCATTAAATACTCAGCGCGCTGTTGCCAGCGATAATCCTGTGCATTCGCGATACAAACAGCGAATAGAAAGAAAGTGCATGCGATCAACTTCATATTGAGAGTTTGGGTTATAACGTTTGCAAAATATTTAAACCCTCCAACTAAACAAAGTAATTTATGCTGAACGGTGTGCTATTCGATCAGCCATGGAAGGCATCGAGCGAGTCTGCAAGCAACTCGTATTGCTCTTTGGAATGTGCAGGAAAATTAGCGAAACGAAGCTGGCTTTTCTTGAAAGAGCCGTAACCATCGCCGGGCGTCATTCCTTTCTCGCTGAGAAATCGCGATAGCTTTTCGGTGTATGCGCCACAGTCGGCAACGATGACTGTTTTTGATTGGAGATATTTGTCCTTGACGAATGGCTGTAACAGTTGATGTTTCGTGAGTGATTGGTACAAGATCGCGGCTTTATACTCTGTCTCCTTTCGGATAATATCAATTCCTCTTCTGTTGAAATCAGCTACGACTTTTGCCAGAAGATAAATACCCAGAACATTAGGCGTCTCTGGTGTCTGATGTTTTTTCGCCATCGATACAAGAGACGGGATTGTGTGATATGAGCCAATCGATTTTCCTGCGTCCAATATGGCTTCGGCTTTATCGACACATTTTTTATTGATGATCCAGACACCCAGACCTGCGGGCAACCCGAATGCTTTCTGTACGGAGAAGTAAACGGAATCGATCTTCGTGTAATCGAAAGCAGGATAGGGGAGCGATGAAACCGCGTCAACAGCAATAAGTTTCTCTGGATATTTTTCACGAAAAGCGTGAATGAAATCCAATGGCAGCGAAACGCCAGTGCTTGTCTCATTATGTGTTACTGCAATGAGCTCTGTGTCTTCACTGATCTTTTGAGATTCGGAAAACGCTTCACCTTCTTTTACTTCCACAGCTTCTGACTGTCGGTTCAGCTGCCGTGCAATCTCCAGGAATTTTTTTGAGAAAGAACCATTCACAAAATGAAACGATTTTTCGGCCACAACATTTTGGATTAACCGTTCCCAGATCTCAGTAGCTGACGACGCAAAGAGAATATAATGATCGCCACCAATGCCTAACAGCTGCTTCAATCCTTCTGTGGCCTCTTTACTGATAAGTTCGAATTGTTTGCTGCGATGGGAAATAGAAGGAATCCCTTCCTTAAAAGCGTATCTGACGTGATCAGCAACAGTAAAGTATAGTTGTGATGGTCCTGGTGTGAAATTTGTGTGCAACATATTGCCGATTGCAAAACTAAAATAACTGCTTACAGAAAAAATACATTTTTAACAAGATTGAACTAAAGTGTGTTTTGGATATGTTCGCATCAGGAACACCCATTCGGATCTGGGACACGTTTGCTGAACCTAACATTAAAAACAATTCCGAGTGAAGCTTTCTTTCAAAACCAGGCCTCATCCCGCTTGTCGGGACCTCGCCCAAAAAGCAGGTTAACAGAAGAAGGTTGCGAAGGCTGGCAGCTCAAAACTTGTCGTTTAGAGGGTTCAGAAACCACCTCTCCAGGTCCAGTGGGTTTTTCTTTTTTATGGGTTTAATTCCTTCCCGCAAAACTTACAAAATTTAGCATCCACATCGTGTCCTTCTCGCAAGCAGTACTGGCAAGTTTGTGTGGATATTGGTTTGTCTTTCTTAAGTTGTACCATCTCTGCCGAAACAATTCCGGTTGGCACTGCAATTATTCCATACCCTGCAATCATTAATATTGACGCGAGCGTTTGCCCTAACGGTGTTTGAGGTGCAATATCTCCATAGCCAACGGTGGTCATGGTAACAATTGCCCAATAAATACTCTTTGGAATACTTGTGAATCCGTGTTCCGGACCTTCAACGAGGAACATCAGCGCACCTACAATGAAAACGGAAGTAAGCACAACAACAAGAAAAACAGTGATTTTATGCTGGCTTGCTTTTAGCGCCCGAGCAAGATTTTGGCCTTCACCTACGTAACGAGAAAGTTTCAAAACCCTGAATATTCTCAGCAGTCGGATGCTGCGGATAATCATGAGCGAGTGTGCTCCGGCGAAAAAAATGGCGAGATATGAGGGTAAAATCGAAAGCAAATCAATGATACCGAAAAAGCTTGTTGCGTACCGGATGCGGTTAGGTACCGTCCACAAGCGCAGCATGTACTCAATTGTGAAAGTAATTGTGAACACCCATTCGATTACTCTCAGGAATATTCCGAACGAATCTCTCACATCGCTGATACTCTCAAGCACCACTACAGCTACACTGAGAATAATAACGATTAAAAGGGCGATGTCGAAGTTTCGCCCGGCTTTTGTGTCTGCCTCAAAAATGATTTCGTACAACCGGAGCCTTTTGCCGGAAAGCTTCTCCTTAGTTTCCATCGTGTGAAGATAGCTTTCGCATTGACGTGTCCAAAACTGAAATTTTGTAAGGCTGTTTCAATAGAGAATCCTGAACTTGATCGTATGATCAATCTGTTTCAGGTCTTTTACCACGTCCTTGTTGTATTCCTTGTTTATATCGGTAATCACATAACCGATAGACTCATTAGTCTTGAGATATTGCCCGACGATGTTGATGCCATTGTCGGCGAGCACCTGGTTTATTTTTGCCAGAATTCCGGGGACGTTATCGTGAATATGGATCAGGCGATGGGCGTTCTCGAGTGTTGGTAACGTAAGGTTCGGAAAGTTCACGCTGTTAGAAGTGCTTCCAGTGTTGATGTAATCCATGATCTTTTCCGGTACGAACGTTCCGATATTCTCTTGCGCTTCAAGTGTGCTTCCACCAATATGCGGTGTGAGTATCGTATTCGGGAGTCCACGCAGTTCGGACGTGAATTCTTCATCGTTGCTCACAGGTTCATAAGGAAAAACATCGACAGCGCATCCTGCGACATGACCGCTTTCGATCTGTTCCTTCAAGGCTTGAATATCAACAACGTGTCCGCGTGAGAGGTTAATGAAGATCACGCCTTTCTTCATTAGCTGGAATTCTTTTTTGCTGATGAGACTTGTGTTTGTTTGCCGCCCGTCGACATGAAGCGAAACAACGTCCGCTTGTTCAAGTACTTCCTTCATTGATTTACACTTGACCGCATTCCCGAGGGAAAGCCTTTCCTCGGCATCGTAATACAATACCTTCATGCCCATCGCTTCGGCCAGCACAGATAATTGCGTTCCGATATTTCCATATCCGATCAGTCCAAGCTTTTTACCACGAATCTCAAAACTGCCTTTCGCAGATTTATCCCAGATACCAGCGTGCATCTTATTCGATTTATCTACGATGTTTCGCATCAGCATAATCATCTGTGCGAGTGCGAGTTCAACGACTGAGCGCGTGTTACTAAACGGAGCATTGAATACGGCAACGCCTTTCTTCGTCGCTGCTTTCAGATCAATTTGATTTGTACCGATACAGAACGCGCCAATTACCATCAGACGATTTGCCTGCTCAAGTACCTTGGCTGTTACTTGCGTTTTTGACCTGATACCAAGCACCGAGACATTTTTTATTTTTTCGCAGAGTTCGTCTTCAGTCATCGCCGCGTGATAGACTTCGACATTAAAACCTTCCGCTTTTAATAACTCAAACGCTACCGGGTGAACATTTTCCAGCAGTAGCACATTGATGCGGTTCTTTGGATATGAGATGACAGTATTCAATTTGTTAAGATAAAGGAATTCGTCGAAACTGGGAGTAATATGATCGGCCTTGTCGATGATACTTTCGCGTTCAACATTTTCCGTGAACGCATAAAACTTGTTTGCAAGTCCTGCGTGTTTGATTTCATAATCAGTATAACCGTCTCCAATTACATAAACGTCTCCGGGGAGGTTGAGTCGTTTCAATTGCTCAACTTTTCCGTTGTTGGCGGAAAGGGGGTTGTCAGTATCAAACCCAATTACTTTACCAGCTTCATCAAACCGAAATTCGTTAGCCAGAATGTTTTCTGGTTTGATCCCGAATTCCGTTACAATTGGCTGAATGAATTCTTTGAAGCCATTCGAAATGATAAAAATGTTATCGGCATATTTTGAGAAAAAATTCTTATTTCGTTTAAACGATTCGGAAACCATGCCATGCAACGCTTTGACCAGGAGTGGTAGATGATGTTGTGACGGCGCCAGCAGATGCAACCGCTGCTCAAGCGACTCTCTGAATGAAATATCGCCAGTCATACCCTGATTTGTTATCTCGTGAACCTGTTTCTTGCGCTTTTCTTTTTCCGGGTGATCCTTTAGTGAGATGTCGGCGAGTACGTCAAATGCTTCAACTTTTGTAAATGTGCTATCGAAATCGATTACGAAATACTTATTCAGTTTCATGCGCCAGTGTGTTGCGCAAATCTAAAATTGATTTACGATTTACGATGATAACGGGTGGTTTTTCTTTTGAAGCTAACACCTGGTCGCTTAAACTTATGAACAAGCCAAATGAACCTTACAGATAACGAACCATTGCTATCGCCGACGCAGGGCAAACCGTTCGGAACTCGCTTGACCTCTTAACCTCATCTGGAACATCTCCACGGTCGATGTCAGCGAACTGTTTCCGCAGGAAAAATCCGCGTGCAGTTTCGGTAAGAAGATATACAGCTTTGATGTTTGCGCTTCGTGCTTTTTCAAGGAGAAAGTCTGTCATAGTAGTTCCGACTGATTTGCCGCGGATACCCAACTTGACCGACAGTGAGCGAAGCAGGGCATAGTTGCCATATACTTCGAGACCACCAGTGCCGACAAGCGTGCCATCCTCGTAATAGCCCACAAGAAAATCGCGTTTGTAATCGAGATCATCGGACGGAAGGCTCGAAGATTTAAGCAAGGATTTGAACTCGTTAAAAGCTTCGAGGTTCTCGATGATTTTGTATGCTTCATTCATAGTGAGGTCTGTTCAATTACTTACGCGAATGCAGAGCAATGCGGTTTCCTTCAGAGTCAAGAAACTGGGCGACGTAGCCAAGTGATTCGCCGATAAACGTTTTTGGCAGAAGAATCTTTCCGCCTGCATGCTCGACACGTTCAAGCACAACCGAGAGATCAGCCCCGCCATTTAAGTAGGGTAATGTACCTTGTTGTGATGGTTCATATCCCGGACCTTTGCAAATTGCTCCGCCTACGCGATGTTCTTTTTGCTCGTAAAGAAAAAATCCCATTCGAACCTGACCAACGAGCGTTTCAGGCATGTCGAAGTCATAGATCGTTGAATAGAATTTTTTCGCGCGATCAAAGTCAGTCACTGGGATCTCAAACCAATTGAGAGAATTGTCAAGCATTTCCATACTGAGAATATTACGTCCTGAATTTAGTGGATTTTGATGGAGTGGCACGGCTGGCATCAAATTATTACTTGATTTCCGTTACTGAATTCAAAACTTTGCCAAGCAGTTTTCAACAAAATCAATTTACCTGGGAAATCAAGTCGGAATCGTCCTGGTTTCAATGGCGCTTGCACGAAATCTGGAAGTACAGGCATTTACTTTTGCGCATTGTTCGCAGGGATTTTTTGATTCACCATCAGCAGACGCTGCTCGGACCGTTATGGATCGTATTTCAACCCATCCTTGTCCTCGGCATCTATATACTGATCTTTGGAAAGGCCGTTGGCTTGTCTACCGATGGTATCAACCCAACCTTATTTTATCTGTCGGGCATAATTCTGTGGAGTCTGTTTTCTGAAACGTTTTCAGGAACTGCATTTACGTTCGTGCAAAATGCACAGCTGTTTTCGAAGGTCTATTTTCCAAGATTACTGATCCCGCTGTCCATCGGTGTACTTAATTATTTCAGGTTCCTGATCCAGTTCGCATTGTTTTTCGTGTTATTAATTGTCATTGATCCGGTTCACTTCACAGTTCTGCCCTTTCGGACATTTTCAATTTTTGTTCTTACAACCGTCATTGTTACGGGTCTCGGTGTGGGGTGTGGACTCGTGTTTTCAGTTTTCACTGCCAAGTATCGTGATCTTGTGAATATGATCCACATGCTGATCAGACTCATGATGTTTGCTACGCCAGTCATTTATCCCTTGTCGATGGTCGATGAGAAATTCAGACGTTTGCTGATCCTGAATCCGTTGAGCTCGCTTTTCGAGTTATTCAGATATGGTTTTCTCGGTGCGGGCACATTTGAGATAATGCATCTTCTTTACAGCATCGCCTGCATGTGTGCGGTGTTGTTATTCGGATCGATGTTGTTTAACAAGTTCGGGAATAAACTTCAGGACGTTCTCTGATTCATTCTATGGCGACACCAATCATTGCTGCGGAAAATCTGTCAAAAGTTTTTGCTTTAGGTAAAATAGGTACGGGTTCTTTCCGGCAGGATTTGAAACGTTGGTGGAATCAGTTGTTGAAAAAAGATGATGCATTCTTTACCGGCATGCCTTCGAATTCTTCGAAATATTTATGGGCGTTAAAGAATGTAAACTTCGAAGTAAATCAAGGCGAGGTTCTTGGGATCATCGGTCATAATGGAGCAGGAAAGTCAACCTTATTGAAGATTCTTTCCAATATCATTCAGCCAACAGAAGGAAGAATTTATGGTCGTGGACGAATCAATAGTCTTCTTGAAGTCGGTACTGGTTTTCATGATGAGCTTTCAGGAAGAGAGAATATCTATTTGAACGGATATTTTCTCGGAATGGAGCGATCAGAAATCAAACGAAAGTTCGATGAGATCGTTGAGTTTTCGGGCGTCGCTGATTTTCTCGACACGCCTGTTAAGCGTTATTCATCTGGAATGTACATGCGCCTTGCATTTGCCGTCGCAGCGCATCTTGAGCCGGATATCCTCATCGTTGACGAAGTGCTTGCTGTCGGAGATGCCGAGTTTCAACAGAAATGTCTGGGAAAGATGCATGATGTGTCAACGAAGATGGGCCGAACCATTTTGTATGTGAGTCATAACATGACCTCTGTGACGAGCCTGTGCAACCGGGCCATTCACCTGCAGAAGGGAAAGATCATTGATACAGGCAGTGCCCACTCCGTTGTAAACCGGTATCTCAGCAAGTATCAGCGACGTGTCATTAAACAAACATGGGAATTGAAAGATGCACCGGGAAACGAATTCGTGAAAGTTCATTTCGTAGAATTAATTCCGCAGTTAGCTGAGTCCCTTGATGCGATCGATATACGCACACCTTTCACTATAAAGTTCAAATTTTGGAATCTGGTTGAGGAACAAAACATTTGCGTTGGATTGCATTTATTCACGATAAGCCGGGAATGCATTTTTGATATATGTTCTACGCCTCAAAGTTTTGAAAAAGGGTTGGTAGAAGGCCAAATTGAAATTCCCGGCAATTTCCTGAACGATGGCTCATATTATTTCTCACTCATATTTGTGAAAGATACTTCTGTTGAGCTGTTCTATCTGGAGGAGTGTTTGTCGTTGGAGGTTGCGGATTACCGGGAAAACATGAATTGGTATGGCAAGTGGGGAGGGTACGTCCGACCAAAATTTCCTTTTCGGGTGAGGCAATATTCCCGGGAAGTGGAGTTGCAGCCACGAACATGAACGATACAAGTTACAATATTCATCATATTGATATTTCAGACGGTGTTCGCCGGTTGGAGACCGATCATGCGCATGCGTTGTATCTTGTTTTCTTTTATAAATCTATTCCGCTGGGTCACGTTTACGTCAACGTGGATACGTATAATGCTAGTCCGTTCGATATTTGTTATAAAGCCATTGAACCCGCACTACTGTTTTATCAACGGGAGTTTCAACTGACAGAGTTCGTGCTTGAGTGCAATGAGCAGTCCATGCTGACATTGACGCAGTTGATTTTAGAAAAAATTAACCCGCCGAATTTTCCACAAACCTCAGATGTATCCATTGTCATCTGTACAAGAAATAGAGCAGAGTCGTTGGCTACATGCCTTGAAGCATTGTCAAAGCAGATAAGTAAACCTGCTGAAATTGTTGTGGTCGATAATGCTTCAACATCGGTTTCGGTAAAACATGTTTGTAAAAAGTTTAATGTTCGATACATCAGGGAAGACCGTGTTGGGCTCGACATCGCCCGAAACACAGGCGCGCGGGAAGCAAGACATTCAATCATCGCCTACACCGATGATGATACGACACCCGATCCGCTTTGGGTTTACCGGGTTCATGAAACATTTGCGCGCAACCCGGAAGTCGCTGCAATGACCGGATTGATCCTCGCCGGATCACTTAAGACTGAAGCGGAAATTATTTTTGAAAAGTACTGGCCATTCAACCGTGGCTTTACACCGAGAGTTTTTGATGATCGGTTTTTCAAATCAACACTTCCAGGTGGTCCTCCCGTATGGGAGATTGGCGCTGGCGCGAATATGGCTTTCCGAAAAACTGTTTTTGACGACGTTGGTTATTTCGACGAACGTCTTGACGTAGGTGCCGCGGGCTGCAGCGGTGATTCTGAACTTTGGTATCGTATCCTTGCTGAGAATCTTGTTATCCAGTACAATCCGCTTGCAATCGTACAACATTTTCATAGGGCATCACTCGATGGTTTGAAGCGTCAGCTCTATAGTTATATGAAAGGTTTTACTGTCGCGATCCTGATCCAGTATCAACGATTTGGTCACAATGGAAATCTTCGTCATTTATTCCGCGTTATCCCGGTGTACTATTTGAGTCTGCTCCGAAAAGGATTTCCGTACTATAATTCACAATATCAGACGCTTTTTTCTGAAATGCGTGGCATCATTGCCGGGATGTTCTATTACCTGAGACACCGAAATACAAATCCACGAATTTTTATTGGGCCATGAATGCTGCCGCGATCGATAGGGGAATGCCTTTGGTGTCAGTTGTGATCACAACCTTTAACCATGCGCATTTTTTGCGCGATGCGATTGAAAGTGTTTCGAGTCAATCGTATCAGCCGATTGACCTGATCATTGTTGACGATGGGTCAACAGACAACACCAGGGAGGTGATCAGCCATTACCCGAATATTAAGTACCTTTTTCAACGCAACGCCGGGTTATCGGCTGCCCGCAATACAGGGCTTCGTGAAAGCAACGCCGAATTTATTGTGTTCCTCGATGCCGATGACTGGCTTTATCGCGATGCTGTTGAGATCAATGTGAACTACTTGTTGAAGAACCGCGGTTGCGCATTTGTAGCCGGCTTTCATGATAAAGTTGATGAATGGAAATATCCGATAGAAAATGAGTCGCAAGTCCTGATTGACAACAGTCATTATAAGCATTTTTTACGCGGCAACTTTATTGGAATGCACGCGACGGTCATGTATCGTAAAGCCATCCTGGATAAATACAAGTTCGATGAGGCATTGCGGGCTTGTGAAGATTACGATGTTTATTTCAGGATCTCCCGTGACCATACGGTCGGTATGCATAATAATAAGCTTGCTGCATACAGGATTCACGGTAATAATATGTCTTCAAAAATTCCATTTATGCTCGACAATGTTCTTGAGGTGTGCCGTCGGCAGGAGAAGAAGTTGCGGAATGAGGAAGAACGAGCCGCTTACAGGGAAGGACTCAGAATATGGAAGGAATATTATACGGAACGTCTGTATAACGTGCTGATGAACGATCATTCTACAAAAGATTTCCCTTCAAAGCACGAGTCGACGGTTTTACTACGAAACAAGCCGTTTGGCTTTGTGAAGCTGTCATTAAAGAAGACGCGGAATGCCGTGAAGTCATCTTTGAGAGATAATCTGCCGGATTCGGTTCTGAAGAAATTGCGCGACTTCGGGATGTTCCGGCACTACACGCCGAAGCCCGGTAAAGTGCGGCCGGGTGATTTTGAACGAACTACGCCGTTTAGCTATGATTTCGGTTTTGACCGTGGTGGCGCAGTCGATCGCTATTACATCGAAATGTTCTTGCGCGATAATGAAATGTCAATACAAGGGACCGTTCTTGAGGTCGGCGACAATGAATACACTTTAAAATTCGGCGGTAGCCGTGTGTTGAAAAGCGAAATTCTTCATGTCGATGCATCCAACGAAAAAGCGACGTACGTTGGCGATATCACCGACATTCCCGCTATCCCGGATAATCATTTTGATTGCATCATCCTTACGCAGACGTTACATCTCATCTATGATTTCCGAAAGGCGATTCAGAGTTGTTTCAGGATTCTGAAGCCCGGCGGAAGTTTGCTGCTGACCGTTCCCGGAATCAGTCACATCGATCATGGCCTCTGGCGCGATTACTGGCTGTGGTCGTTTACCGATAAATCCATACAGAAGCTGTTGAATGAAAACTTCAACGACAGCAACGTTAAGATCAGAACATTTGGAAACGTGTATGTGGCTGCGGCATTCCTGTACGGTATGGGGTTACCGGAGTTGAAAGAAAAAGAATTGCTCATTCACGATCCGAGTTACCAGGTTATCATTTCCGCCAAAGCGACAAAACATGTTTAAAAGGTTAACTCATAAGATCCGGAATTTCTTCGCCGAAAAAGCGGTGATATTAATGTATCACCAGGTATGCGAACGGACAAGTGATCCATGGGAACTCGCTGTGTCAGGTGAAAACTTCGACGCCCAGTTGAAGGAGATTGGTAAAGCTTTCAACGTTGTTCCGTTGGAAGAACTTGCAACTTCTGTCAGGCAACGAAAACTGAAACACAAGCTATTATCAATCACTTTTGACGACGGGTTCCGCGACAATTACACCACAGCGAAACCCATGCTCGAAGCGGACTCTCTGCCGGCAACTTTCTTTTTTACGACCAACTCATTTTCGGAAGCGCGTACATTTTGGTGGGAAGAACTCGAAGCTTTGATTTTACATGCTCCGGAATTGCCACGACGAATAAGTCTGATGATAGGCAGTATTCGATTTGATTTTGCTTTCACACGCGACGCGCGTTTGAATGCTACATTAACCAGGCAGATAAAAGCATGGAGCGCTTCGGATGAACCACCGAATGAGCGGACCCGGCTGTTCATGGAATTGTGGCGCGTGATCAAGCCACTGGCGTTTACTGAACAGCTTAATGTGCTTGATCGACTTCGCGAAATCACACATGTAAATGTGCAATCAACGCCCGAGGTGATGACCTGCGACGAAATGAAGCAGTTGAGAAAGAATAAACTCTTTTCTATCGGTGCACATACTGTACATCATGCCATGCTTGGTGCGCAGGATAAACAAACGCAGCAATCTGAGATTGTAGATAGCAAGCGGGCACTTGAAAAAATGCTGAGCGAAGACGTTACATCCTTTGCCTATCCTTACGGGAATTATAACCAAACAACCACAATGCTGCTGCGAGAGGCCGGCTTTCATTACGCGGTGAGCACAAAGCCTGGTACTGTTACACATAGCGATTCTGTTTTTGAATTGCCGCGCATCCAGGTAAAGAATTGGGGCAAGAAAACGTTTCTGAAGGAGTTGAACCAAATAACCCGATTATGAATACGGACAGGCCACTTATCTCAGTCGTACTTTGTTTTTACAACGAAGAAAAATTCCTGGCGGAATCAGTGCAGAGCGTGTTTGGTCAGGATTACGAAAATTGGGAACTACTCCTCGTCGACGATGGATCGTCAGATAAAAGTACCATGATGGCTTTGTCATTTGCAGATGAGTTTCCGGAGAAAGTCTTTTATCTCGATCACGCAGGCCATGCAAACAGGGGACTAAGCGCGAGCCGAAATCTTGGGATTGCAAATGCGCAAGGTAGTGTAGTGGCATTTATAGATGCAGACGATGTATGGTTACCGCAGAAGCTTTCATATCAGCTCGGGATTTTTCGGAAGTTTCCAAACGTAGCTGTTATTCTCGAAGCGTCGGAGTATTGGCGAAGCTGGGTCAATCCGGATCAACATGACATTGTCATACCGGTGGGCGCAAGGGAAGGTGTTTACTTTCCTCCCGAACTTATGCTCACATTATATCCGTTGGCAAAGGGCGCGGCTCCATGCCCCTCTGGAATCATGATCAAAAAATCTTCATTGAAGAGAAGTTACTTCGAGGAATCTTTCCGGGGCATGTACCAGATGTATGAAGATCAGGCGTTCCTCTGTAAGGTTTATCTGAATGAAACTGTATTTGTATCAGGTGAGAGTCATAATCGTTATCGTCAACGGCCGTCGTCACTTGTGTCCTCCGTTCATCATGACGGAAATTATCACAACGTGAGAAGGTATTACCTCGACTGGTTCAGTGATTATTTATCTACTGTTCCGGTGCAGCATAAAAACGTTCGCCGACTACTCGACAAAGCGCGGGCTCCGTATAACCAACCGGTTATTCACAGGCTAACGGTTGCGTTGCCGCGATTCATAAAAGGTCTGGTGGCGCGCGTATTTGTTAAGCTCGGTTTACTTACTTATCACAAAACATGGTAGATAAACGGATTACGATATTGATGCCCGTCTACAATGGCGCTCCGTTTCTGAGGCAAGCGATAGAGAGTATTCTTGATCAATCGTTTCCGTACTTTGAATTTCTCATCATCGATGATGGTTCGACCGATGATACGGTAAGTATCATAAATAGCTACGACGATGAACGGATTGTATTTCACCAGAATGAGAGAAATCTTGGAATATCCGCAACGCTCAACAGGGGAATCGAACTCGCATCATGTGAGTTAATTGCGCGTATGGATTCGGACGATATCAGTTACCCTGACCGGCTCGCAAAACAGTATGCCTACATGGTGGCGAATCCCGACTGCGCAATGGTGTCTTCGTGGGCAAAGGTTGTTACGGAAGACAGACGTTTCGTACGGCTCGAAAAATACCGCAGTCCGTATTACTATTACAATCTCACCTTTGAATGTTGGATCTATCATCCAACAATCATGTTTAGAAAGAACAACGTCGTTTCCGTGGGCATGTATGGTATGCCTTACTCTGAGGACTATGATCTTTTCTGGAAACTGTCCACAAAATTCAGGATCGCTAACATCCCGGAAGCGCTTGTTGAATACCGGTTATCCAATTCAAGCCTGAATACTGTGTTGAAAAAGGTTGAGTACGAGGAGGCAAACGAACAGAATGTACTTCGCAATATCCGGTACTACATGGGTGATCATTTCAGTATTTCAAAACCTGTCCTTGAATGTTTGCGTCACAATTTTGAGCCGATGGTGAAGCGCAATGACTTGCGGGAAATATTCGCTGCGCTTGCGATGCTTGATGACATTACGGAAAAGATCATTGAAAAGGATAATCCGAACCGCAATGTGGCGGCAATTGACGAGGCGCGATTTTATAAGAGACAGTTCATTATTACCGAACTAGGAAAGGCCCTACCGACGCTTCGGGCTGTATTGTTGCTCGCGCGTACAAATTCATGGCTTGCGCTGTATAATATCAGTATGAATTTTATGCGGTGGAAAATTCGAAGAATCAAATCCTTGTTGATGAATATTTCATTTTGACGTTGAGTGGATGCTGAACAATGCAGACGATAGAATATTGAGAACACCACCGGTGATTCAACCGTTGCCACCGGGTACGCATCGTCCGACATGGTCAGTGATGATTCCGGTTTACAACTGCGCAGAATTTCTCGAAACAACGTTGCGAAGCGTACTTGCGCAAGACAGGGGAGTTGAGCACATGCAGATTGAAGTTATCGATGATGCAAGCACCGATGCTGATGTAGAGAAACTTGTTTACGAAATATCAGCGGGACGAATCAATTATTTCCGACAGGAGAACAATGTTGGGAGTCTGCGGAATTTTCAAACGTGTCTCCAACGTTCAACCGGGACGTTTATTCATCTCCTTCATGGCGATGATGTAATTCGCCCGGGCTTTTATCAAAAGATCGAAGGTCTTTTCCAGCGACACGAAGACCTTGGCGCCGCGTTCTGCAGATACGCATATATTGACACCAATGGTAGCTACATGTTCGCCCAGAACGGAGAAATTCACCAGGATGGCGTACTTGATAACTGGCTTGAGCGCATCAGTGAACGCCAGTTGATCCAGTATGTCGCAATGGTTGTTAAACGGGAGGTCTATGAAA
>Ga0196965_1000310_pt1 | contig 33156 bp, 28 predicted proteins | sample S1_20metaG_FD_148668 | JGI IMG/M metagenome (GOLD analysis project Ga0196965, IMG submission 148668) | Soil microbial communities from Anza Borrego desert, Southern California, United States - S1_20 | ecosystem: Environmental > Terrestrial > Soil > Desert | place: USA: California | collected...
ACTTCCGCTGTAATTTCAACGAGGAAAGACTGAAGCCTTCCTTTGTTCCAGCTATCGTATACCTTATGGATTTCCTCGTTACTTAAGCCTAAACCTCTTTTAAGGATATCATAACTTTCCGATAATAGTTGCATAATGCCGTATTCGATTCCATTGTGCACCATCTTCACATAGTGTCCAGCCGATCCTCTTCCTAAATAAGTCACGCAAGGTTCATTATTCACTTTTGCAGATACAGCTTCCAACACATTCTTTATTCTTTCATACCCTTCTTTGGTTCCGCCGGGCATAATGCTAGGGCCAAATCTTGCGCCTTCTTCACCTCCGGATACGCCTACTCCCATAAAATTGAATCCTTTCTCAATAAGGTCTTTTGCCCTTCGCTCAGTATCGGTATAAAAAGAATTTCCTCCGTCTATAATAATATCACCTTTATCCAATAAAGGTAAAAGCTCTCCAACAACAGAATCTACGGCGCTTCCGGCAGTAACCAACAACATAATGGCCCTGGGGCTCTTTAACTTTTGAACAAAATCCTTTAAATCACTGGTACCCGCTACATTGTCTTTTCCCGCAGCCTCTTCCTTCAAAAGCTCAATCTTTTGGGGGCTTTTGTTATATCCTATCACAGAAAATCCATGGTCAGCCATGTTTAAAAGTAAATTTCTACCCATCGTGCCCATTCCCATGACCCCAAATTCGTATTGTGTATTGCTCATAGTTTTAGATATAAAATTTGTTTTAAGTCTTTATTTTTCTTTGCGCTCAATTCTTTTAGGAATAACACAAATTTAAATTAGAGGCCAAAATTAGTAGATTCTATGAGGAAGTTTAAGAATAAATCAAATTATTAATGAGGAAGTATGAATGAGGATAGAGGAAAGAGAAAAGGAGAAGATTTTTCCCTTATTTTTAATTCTATTATAGATGATAGGGTTAGTTATAAGTAAGTCAAAAATTCTCAACTAATCAAAGCATCTCGTCTACTGTTGCAGTGATTAAAGAATACGCTACTAAAATGGATGCGATAGAAAAATAAGGGATAAGTAAGAGGGGATATCCTATCCTGCTGAATTTATTAAATATCTTCTGTCTTGCCGAATCCATTTTCGGCATCTAAGTTATCGGGATAAGTTTGGCAAGATAGGATATGCTTAAAACCCTTCATCACTTACATTCTTCGCGTAAAGATCTTAACATATGTGCGTGAACCTAAAAGCCAATAAAAAAAAGGCATACCATCGTAAGACAGTACACCTTTCCTATTGTAATCATCAACTTCACTTTCTTCCTCTACCTATAGATACTAGATGGAGAAGCAATAGTTATACTTATTATAAAAGATTTGTACGGTTTTTTTGTATGATAAATAGCGATAGTATTTATAACAGGGCAACGAAAAACTAGGAATAATTAGAATACATAAATAATTCTGAGGCCATTGGATAATTTGGTATAATAGAAGTTCCAACTCTCAAATTCACACCTTAAAAATGAAAAACTGCAAGCTTCTTTTCTTTTTCCTCATCGTATTTCTCTCACATTATGCGAATTGTGAATCATTAAATCTAAAATTATTTGAAGCAGACAATAAGTATATTCAATATACAGGCCGCATAGATTTCACAAATTCGAAACTTCCAAGATTCTGGAATGCCGGAGTTTACATAACAACGAGGTTCAGCGGGTCATCTTGTGAGATTGTAATAAATGATCACAAACAAATAGCAGAAGAACTTACCACATTTTTAAAAGAAACAATGGGGTGGGGGAGATAAACCCTTGCAAAGTTCCGAGCGACGAAAATGACATTGAGAGTTTTCTATTCTCCATTTCTCCGTGCATTCTCCATGTTCTCTGTGGTAAAAAAGAAGTGCTTAAGAAACAAAAATTAGATGACCAAAGATTTGTTTATAATACAAATTTATAGCTTTGCCGTAATTACCTTGCTCTATTGATATTTTGTAATATTAATAACTAAAACATGATCCATAGATTTATCTTTCTGCTCTTCATAATTTCTACTTCGGCTATGGCCCAAAATTTTACGCCTAAATCGTTATCCGAATTAATCAATACTGAAGAACCGGGATGGAAATTGGTTGAGGAATGGATAAAAGAAGGTAAGAATAAAATAGAAGTTTTACCAAAAATACAAGCCAGGGCAGAAAAAGCATTATTGGAATCGCAGGTAACCACGAGGTCTCCTATGGGTGCAATTGTTTATGAAACGGGTGGAATTCTGGTAGACGATGGATGGATAAGAATTCTAGGGTCGGGATCTGAAAGATTTGACCGAAGCTTAATAGAATGGAACCAGGGAAAATCATTTATAAATTCAGGTGAACAACCTGCTTACTTATTAATTGCAGATGACGTGTTAGGAGGTTTTTTTGCAATTAATAATGGAGCGTTTGGAAAGGATGAATCAGGTAAAATATTCTATTTTGCTCCTGAAAGTTTGACATGGGAATCATTAGGAATAGGATATTCTGATTTCATTTATTTTTGCTTTTCAGGAGACTTGGATAAATTTTATAAAGGATTCAGGTGGATGAATTGGGAAAAAGATGTACGAGGGTTAGATGCTAATATGGCCTTTAGCCTTATGCCTTATCCCTGGACAAAAGAAGGGAAGAATATAAATAAGGTCACTAGAAAAGCCGTTCCTATCCAAGAGTTATGGAATCTATATATGGACAATGAATAATTCTCTGCTCCTGATCTACTTGGGAAGTCAGTACGTTTAACCCTCTGTTTCTCCTTGCATTCTTTTTGTTCCCTGTGGTAAAAAAAGAAGTAGTTAATCTAATTTAAAACCACCTGAAATAAGGCCTGTCCACCAGAAACGGAAGTCCCCAGGGAATAGAAAATAAAATCAGCAATAGAGCTACAGTAAACCAAATTGCCATCGTCCTGAATTTTTCTTTGTCTGTAGTTTTCCTTTTAGATTTTGCCGAACCAACGGTTATAAATGCAACCGAAAGCGTCATTGTAGTAATGTGTTCAATTCCAAAAAACCTGAACTCCCGTATATGAAGGGCATCTTTGAAATTATCAAGAAAATAAGCCACAATAGGGCTGATAACATATAGAGTAATTCCCAGAAGAAACTGGAGGTGAACGATGCTTACCGTAGTTTGTCTGAGGATATTGTCACGATAAGAAAAGCTGTCTGCTGATTTCCATCCAAAAAAAGAACGGGAGATTGCCAAAATCAAACTGGCAAGAACCAACCACCGCACCAAAGAGTGAAGTGTTAAAATTGATGAATACATGCCACAAGTTTATATGTTTTGGTTAATTAATAAAATAGGCTTTTATGTTGAGCGGTGTATTTTCGCAAGAACTGAAAGGTAAGGTCTTTTTTAAAAAGGAAAACGTTAATTTTCCCAGATTTTTTTATTCATTAAATTGATTTAATCACAGAAACTTTCACACAGTATGCGAAAAAAAATATTAATTCTCGTAGCGCTTCTGTTTATAGCAATAGTAGCCTTTTCGATTTTTTATACTCCATCGTTGCCGGTAAATTATGGAAAGGTCGATGCAAGGTTATTTCTGGCAGCTTCTCAGAACCAACCCCTAGTCGTTGCCTTTGGAGGAAGTGAAGGCGGTAATGTTTACGCCTCGGAAGAGCTTAAGGAAATACGGAACAAATTTCTTCAAAAAGGATATGGCTTTTTGGCCATTGGATATTTTGGGGGTCCCAATGCTTCTGAAGTGTTTGACAGAATATCTCTGAATGCTATCCATGCTGCGATTATAAAAGCAAGTCAAAATCCAAAAATTAATAAAGAAAAAATAGCATTGATAGGAGGATCAAGAGGAGGGGAGCTTGTACTGAATTTTGGCAAGCAGGTTTCAGTAGGAGAAACCTCAGCCTGGAGTTACGATAACCAGCCGCTACCTTATCTTCCTAGTACTTTAAAATCTGTGTATTATTCAATAAAAGACGATTGGGTAAATGCTTTTAAAGAAATGTTAACTGATTCGAAAGCAGTTGAAAAAGCCGCTATAAAAGTTGAAAATATAAATGGATCTATTTTATTGATTTCAGCTAAAAATGATGAAGTATGGCCCTCATTTTATATGTCAAATATGATAATGGAAAGGCTTAGAGAGAAGAAGTTCCAGAATTATTATGAACATATTGTCATAGAAGGTGGTCATACTGAGGCAGACAAAGATTATTCCCTTACCCTGGAATTTCTTAAGAGGTATTTTAAGTAATTCTGAAATTTTTATTTAAGCTACTTGGTCTGGCAGACAGTGTAATGACCAGGGGTTTATGCAGCAGTAGGCGAGAGATGAGCAGCTGTTGTTGATATCCCTCAGTGATAGATAAGAGGAATATCAACAACGGGAAAGAGTGGTTTAATTCCAGTAATTTTATTTTAAAAACCGACCATGGAGCCTATTCAATTTTACACCCAACTAACAAAGAGTGAGTATTAAAAGCATATTTTGTTGTTCTTTTAAAATCTATTTTTATTAAAATAATTATTGGACTCTATTGTTACATTTTCATTTTTAATTTAGTTATCCCATATTTTATCTCAAGTTTAAATAGAAGCAACATTTCAGCTTTATCCTTTAGTACCTTATTTCTTTTGATGTTGTTTGCACTATACTTATTTAGAGGCCATCAAACTTATGATTCGGACCAGAGAATTTCAGAGAAAATAAATTGGGAAATAAATTCGGAAAAAATAACTTGTATTGGAGAATCTTTCAGAACTGAAATATCAATAAGTAAACTTTATAAAGTTACGGAAAGTGAGAAGTGGTTTTTTATTTGGTATAATAAAAATCATTTTTCTATTCTTTCTAAAAATAGTCTTAACATAGAGATGTTAAGTAGGTTAAAAAACCTATTAAGGCAAGGGAACATCTTTAGCTATTCTAAATCCATTAATGACTCACGCTGAAAAAATAATAGCTAGACAAATCATTTGGAAATACTGCCTAAAATTATAATTTAAATTTATTAACCCTTGCCAATCACCTGTTAAAAGAAAAGGCCTCAAATTTATTCAATTTGAGGCCTCTAAGTAGCGGGAGCAGGACTCGAACCTGCGGCCTTTGGGTTATGAGCCCAACGAGCTACCAACTGCTCCATCCCGCGATGTGGAGTGCAAAAGTATGAAAAACTATTCTGGTTTCAAAACGGAATACTAAAAAATCTTTTAAAATTGAATAATAGAACCGAAAGGAACTTTATCTCAGGGGGATGTATTATTTTTGGAAATCAAACGCCTTCACAATCATTTATATAGCATGAAGAATCAAATAAGCTCCATTGACAAAAATAAAATCGAAAAGATAATGGCTTTTGATCGGGTCCTTACCATAATGGATGAACTTAGGGAAAAGTGTCCATGGGATAAAAAGCAAACCATTCAAAGCCTTCGTTATTTAACCATTGAAGAAACATTTGAGCTTTCCGATGCCATCATGGAAGGTGATTTTGATGAAATAAAAAAGGAGCTGGGGGATATTTTGCTTCATATGGTCTTTTATTCAAAGATTGCCTCTGAGGAAAAAAAGTTTGATATAGCCGACGTTTTAAATACCCTTTGTGACAAACTTATCAGCAGGCACCCGCATATTTATGGAGATGTGGTGGCAAATACCGAAGAGGATGTCAAGAAAAATTGGGAAGCCTTAAAAATAAAAGAAGGGAATAAATCGGTTTTGGGCGGTGTGCCCTCTTCGCTGCCTGCTTTGGTAAAAGCCATGCGTATCCAGGAAAAAGCAAAAGGAGCAGGGTTTGATTGGGAAAAGAAGCAACAGGTTTGGGAGAAAGTTGAAGAAGAGCTAAGGGAGTTTAAGGAAGAGTTTAATACGGAAACTTCTGAAATGGTAGATAAAGAAAAGGCGGAAAAGGAGTTTGGCGATATTCTTTTTTCCCTTATAAATTATGCCCGCTTTATTGATATCAATCCTGAAGATGCATTAGAAAAAACAAACAGAAAGTTCATAAAACGTTTTAAGTATCTGGAGCAAGAATCATTGAAAGATGGTAAAACGCTTGCCCAAATGTCTCTTGCAGAAATGGACGAATATTGGGAGAAAGCAAAAAAGATTTAAAAAGCCACAACAATAATAAATATCTATTGTTTAAACATTGTGGATGCAAAAACGTATGATTTTCGTCATGCTGAATTTATTTCAGCATCTCAAACATCGATAACAAATGACCTGCTCAAAAATAAATTGAGAAGACCTTTATAAAGCATCAGTTTCGATAAAAAATGAATCACTTAAAGAAAGAAAACCAAGAAGTCAAGTGGACTTCCCCGAACCTCAAACCTCATACCTCAAACCTGCTAAAATGAAAACCTTAACCATTCAATCATTCCTTATTTTAAGCCTCGGGCTTTTAATTTTTTCTTGTAAAAAAGATGATGAACCTCAGGCATCAAGAGAAATATTAATTGCCGGCGAATCTTCTAAAAGCTGGAAGATCACCGGAGCGCAAGGAACACTTCAAAACCAGGAGTACAGTTCTTTTATGATTGATTTTTATAATGACAATAAAATTTACGCTGCTGGCCAGGAGATTCCTTCGGCGCTGATTCCGGAAGAATTTGCTGACATTCCAACCTTTCCTGCCTGCGCAAAAGATAATATTATCGTTTTTAGCTCGGATAAAACTTATGAAACAAACGAAGGCGCAACGCCCTGTAGCGAAGAAAGTCAGTTTATTTTAACCCATGGAACCTGGGTCCTTTCTGCGGACGAAAAGACTTTAACCCTGAATGACAATTCAGGGGTAGAAATAAAATATACTTTAACCGACCTGACGGAACAGACAATGGAAGGGGAGAATTCCGGCTCCTTTGTTATACAAGGCACTACAACCGATTATATCCTAACTACTACTTTTACTGCACAATAGTCTGTTATTCTAGCTGTCTAAGGTACAGTTGAATGGTGTTTTCCAAGCCATAATAGAGGGCATCGCTAATCAACGCATGACCAATGGAAACTTCAAGTAAACCTGGCAAATGTTGCTTTAAGAATTTTAGATTATTCAGGTCAAGGTCGTGGCCCGCATTCACGCCCATTCCGAGATCTGTTGCCAGTTTTGAACATATGGCATAGGAAGCAACTGCATTTTCCTTATTTTTTACAAAACCAACCGCGTAAGGTTCAGTGTAAAGCTCTATTCTGTCAGTGCTAATTTCTGCTGCTCCTTTCACAAACTTTTCTTCAGGATCTACAAAAATGGAAGTTCTGATTCCCCAGCGTTTGAGTTGATTAATTATTCTGGTTAAAAAATCCTTGTTTTTTAAAGTATCCCAACCTGCATTAGAGGTAATGGCTCCAGGAGGGTCAGGTACTAAAGTGGCTTGCTCTGGCCTCACTTTTTCAACTAATGTCATAAACCGTTCATCAGGATAACCTTCGATGTTAAATTCTGTGTTAACCACCTTTTTTAATTCCAGTACATCATTGTACCTGATGTGTCTTTCGTCAGGACGAGGGTGAACGGTTATTCCCTGGGCGCCAAACCTTTCGCAGTCGATGGCTACCTTTACCACGTCAGGATTATTTCCACCCCTGGAATTTCTGAGGGTGGCTATTTTATTGATGTTAACACTGAGTTTGGTCATGAGCTAAGAAAAATCTAATGCTGTAAAACTAAAGGCTTTTCATGGAGTATTTAAAGTAATCAAATAGAAAGAAAAAGGAAGAAAATTTAAGAAACCTAACCCTGCATTTCTAACTGAAAATCGTATTGCACCTCATCCAGGATTTCTATCACTGCACTAAAATCAGGCGCTTCCACAAGACGCATTCGGTAGGGTTTAAAATTGGGCATTGCCCTGAAATAGTTGGTATAGTGCCTTCGCATTTCAAAGATCCCAACCTTTGGTCCTTTCCATTCAACAGATCGTAACAAATGTTTTTTACAAACTTCAACTCTTTGGTCAATAGTAGGAGGCGGAAGTTTTTCTCCTGTTTTTATAAAGTGTTTGATCTCATTAAAAATCCAGGGATTTCCGATAGATGCTCTTCCTACCATTATCCCATCTACATTATACTGTTTTTTATAGGCAAGCGCTTTTTCCGGGGAATCAATATCTCCGTTACCAAAGATTGGGATTTTTATTCTCGGGTTTCTTTTTATTTCTCCAATAAGCTGCCAATTCGCTTCGCCTTTATACATCTGCACCCGTGTCCGGCCATGAATGGTTAATGCCTGAATGCCTATATCCTGCAATCTCTCTGCCACCTCAGGTACATTTTTGGTGTCGTCATCCCAGCCAAGTCGAGTTTTAACAGTTACAGGAAGGTTTGTTGCTTTTACTACGGCTTCCGTCATTTTCACCATCTTCGGAATATCTTGAAGCAGGGCGGCTCCCGCACCTCTGCAGGCTACATTTTTTACCGGACACCCATAGTTTATGTCAATAAGGTCAGGACCGGCCGCGGTAGATATTTCCGCAGACTTTCTCATGGATTCAATGTCGCTTCCAAACAGTTGTATACCAATTGGTCGTTCATATTCGAAAATGTCTAGTTTTTGCCTGCTTTTTGCCGCATCACGAATCAAACCTTCCGAAGAAATAAATTCAGTATACATCAAATCTGCTCCATTATCTTTACATACAGCACGGAAAGGCGGATCGCTTACATCTTCCATTGGAGCCAACAATAGTGGAAACTCGCCAATACTTATGTTACTTATCTTTACCAAATTTGCAAAAATGATTTTTAGTGTAAATTTACTCGAATTATGGCAGATACCGATAAAAACCCTGAAATATATAAGGATAAACAGCCCTTTCTGTCGCTGGTTAAGATAATTGCAATAGTTGGGGCAGCATATTTTATTTCTTCAACTTTCGCTTATCTTCTTTTGGAGGCATATAATATAGAAGCCTCTCAGGTATTAGCTGCTTATAAATCCCCTTTTGATTATCCTGAAATGAAGTCATTTTTTATGGCTGCACAAGCCATTACTTCCTTGCTGCTTTTTATAATAGCGCCATTATTTTACTTATATGTAATAGAAAAGAAGTCGGTGGGAAGCCTGAATGTAAAAGGAACAGCTAATTGGATTCCCTTTGCTTTGACTGCCTTGATAATGTTGACTTCAATGGTGGCCCTTGAATTTGTAATCAGGTGGAATGAAAATATAAATCTACCTGCCTTTTTAGACGGATTTGAACAATGGGCCAGGGAGGAAGAGGAGATGAGAAAGGAGATTACGCAATTCTTGACGCAGTTTAATTCTATTACAGAATTTTTATTGGGAATGGTTGTCATCGCTTTAATCGCTGCGATAGGGGAGGAGCTGTTGTTTCGCGGATTGATCCAAAATAAAGTGCATGCCATTTCCGGCAACATTCATCTGGCCATTTGGACTACCGCGCTTTTATTTTCTTTGTTCCACCTTCAGTTTTTTGGGCTTTTCCCCCGGCTGCTTTTAGGGGTTTTATTTGGGTATATTTATTATTGGTCCAAAAACCTTTGGATTCCAATTTTTGCTCATTTTGTCAATAATGGCTTGGGTATTTCGTTGCTCTATCTGCATCAACTGAAGTATACGGATGAAAACCTGGCGGAAACAACGTCTTTGCCGTTTACAGCAACTGTTGCTGCTCTGTTAATTTTATCAGGATTAATAGTTTCGTTTAGGAATTATTATAAAGGCAAGTATTTGATTGGGTAAGTTTAGATAATTTAATTAGAAGCATAACTGATTTTTAATGATATGAGCAGGCTGTCATGGAATCTCGATAAGACCCGGAATGGGAAGATAGAGAATCATTCCTGAAACTTTCGAGTACAGAAAGATGGCAATATTTGATGCGTTTAATAATGAATACAAAGAAGCTTCCTGAAGGTGCTGGTAAATTTTCCAAAAGAAAAATTGAATGGAACTAGAAAATTCCTTTTATCAAAGTATTATAGCCTGCACCAATGAATCTGATAGAAACTGAGGATTAGACAGGAACGAGAGGAAAGTAATTAGTAAGAATACCGTTAATCTGGGCTATTGATTGGATATAATGAAGAAGTGAAATAATTTTCAAGAATACTTCCTCTATCCACCTCAACTTATATAATTTTGAAATAGCCATTTTCATGTATCAGTGGATAATAATATTGTCCAGTTAAACCAAGGGACAATAAACGTCCGAAAAGCATAATGAGTCAAATAAATAAGCTGTCGAACTTTCAACAAAGAGTATTAATAGGATTACCAGGGGCGTTTTTAATAATTTGGGGAATATGTGTAAGCCAATGGTTCTATTTTGGTATTTTCTTTCTGATCTGCTCACTCTCTATCATAGAGTTTTATAATTTACTAAGGCAAAATCAATATCACCCACAGCCAATTATAGGAACATTTACTGGCGTTTTTTTATTTATCCTTACTTTTCTGGTTGAAACTCAAATACTCGATTCCTCACTGTATTTTCTGATGTTTCCCTTAGTCGCTTTGATTTTTTTTATCGTTTTGTATAAGATCAAGGAGAATAACAGGCCCTTTATAAATATAGGTCTTACGTTGCTAGGAATAATTTATGTGGCTTTGCCTATCGCTTTGATAAATTTTTGCGTGATTAATGACGGGGAATACTATTATGAGGTGGTTTTAGGGATTCTGCTTTTGCTGTGGGCAAGTGATACCGGCGCCTATTTTTCTGGAAAATCCATAGGAAAGCATAAGTTGTTTGAGCGCATTTCCCCTAAAAAAACCTGGGAAGGAACGATCGGAGGAGCGCTTTTAAGCTTAGCATTTGCCATAGGAATGGCTCAATTCTTTGATGTGCTGTCTCTATGGAAATGGATAACTTTATCTTTGATCATCGTGATTGCAGGCACTTATGGGGATTTGATAGAATCTCTTTTCAAAAGAAGTTTTGAAATAAAAGATTCGGGTAAACTTTTACTGGGACACGGCGGATTCCTGGATCGATTTGACGGGTTGTTTTTTGCGGCGCCTTTTATTGTTGCCTTTCTTAGAATATTCTTGTAGGTTATTGTACTTTTACCTTAGATTTAATTTATTAATATAGATAGCAAATAAAATCTGATATGGCTTATATTGAACCAGCTCCTATAAATGATTCAGAAAATCCTTTTGAATCAATGATGTCAAGATTTAATATCGCAGCAGAACTTTTAGGACTTGATGAGGAGGTATATAACGTTTTGAAATGTCCTGCAAAACAGGTTATTGTTTCTCTTCCCGTAACAATGGACAATGGGAAGATTAAAGTATTTGAGGGATATAGGGTAATTCACTCCAATATACTTGGGCCAGCCAAAGGAGGAATTAGGTTTGACATGGCAGTAAACATAGATGAAGTGAAGGCGTTGGCTGCATGGATGACCTGGAAATGTGCTGTAGTAGATATACCTTACGGTGGTGGAAAGGGGGGAGTGAGATGTAATCCCAGGGAAATGTCTTCAGGGGAGATTGAGCGATTGGTAAGAGCGTATACTGTATCTATGCTGGGTGTATTTGGACCGGATACAGACATTCCGGCGCCTGATATGGGAACAGGACCCAGGGAAATGGCCTGGCTTATGGATGAATATTCTAAAGCAAAAGGTATGACGGTAAACGCTGTAGTTACCGGAAAACCTGCTGTTCTTGGTGGTTCGTTGGGACGTGTGGAAGCTACCGGAAGGGGAGTGACCATCAGTGCAATGGCAGCTATGGAAAAGTTAAAAATAAATCCGGCCAAAGCGAGTTGTGCGGTACAAGGGTTTGGAAATGTGGGGTCTCACGCGGCCTTGCTTATGGAAGAAAGAGGCGTAATCGTAAAGGGAATAGGCGATATTTCAGGTGCATATTGGAATGATAATGGAATAAATGTAACAGAAGCTTTTGCCTATAGAGAAAGAAACAAAGGAAGCCTCGACGGGTTTAAAGGGGCTGAATTAATTTCTAACGATGAGCTTCTCACTTCAAAAGTGGATGTGCTTATTCCTGCTGCTAAAGAGGATGTAATCACAATGGAAAATGTGGATAAGATCCAGGCTAAGCTTATAGTAGAAGGTGCCAATGGACCGACAAGCTCTAAAGCTGATGCCGTGATTTTGGAAAAAGGAATTGTAGCTGTTCCAGACATCCTCGCCAATGCGGGCGGTGTGACGGTTTCTTATTTTGAATGGGTACAAAACAGGTTAGGCTATAAATGGTCAAGGGAAAGAGTAAACAGAAGAAGTGACCGTATTATGAAGGATGCTTTTGACAATGTATTCAGAACGTCGCAAAAATATAAAGTGTCGCTCAGGATAGCTGCCTATATTGTAGCTATTGATAAAGTGGCCAGTACTTACAAATACAGGGGAGGATTTTAAAAAAATATTACCGTTGACCCTAAGTAATGGACGATACTTGGGATTAATTTATAATTTATAACCAAACATTTAATTTTTTAATTGTTCATGACTATTCACAAAGAGGGAAAGATACTTTTATTAGTGTTGTTGATAATTTTAATTGTACTAAATATTGGAGCCCTGGCTTATCTTCCGGGGCTTAAGTTTGCCCAGTACATCATTCTGGGAATAAGTTTGCTTTTCTGGTTACTTATACTTCAATTTTTCAGGAGCCCAAACAGGAACATAACCATAAATGAAAAACATGTTTTGGCACCTGCAGACGGAAAAGTTGTGGTAATAGAGGAAGTCAATGAAACGGAGTATTTTAATGAACTCAGGAGACAAATTTCAATATTTATGTCCCCTGTAAATGTTCATGTAAACCGCAATCCGATTACAGGCATTATCAAATATTTTAAATACCATCCTGGTCAGTACCTCGTTGCCTGGCATCCCAAATCAAGCGTGCTTAATGAAAGAACTACAATTGTAATTCAACATGCAAGTGGTATTGAGATTTTGTTCAGACAAATAGCCGGCGCCCTGGCAAGAAGGATTAAATTTTATGTGAAAGAGGGAGATGTAGTGCAGCAAGGGGATGAGTTCGGATTTATAAAATTCGGTTCCCGTGTGGATGTTTTTGTCCCGTTAAGCGCAGAAGTAAAAGTGAACATCGGACAAAAAACGGTCGGAGGGCGAACCGTTCTGGCTGAATTGCGGTAATTACAGCCGAAAGTATCGAGTTTTAGTAGAGAAGACTGACCAGATACTGTTTTTTTCTGGATTATAAGCAAGAGCATAGATATTTTATTTGTTACCATTATTTTTGTGGGAAGCTCGAAGTCGAAGTTTTGATTTTTTACTTTCACTTCAGTTTTCTAACTCAAACTGGTTTAATAAACTATCCAATTTTTTTTCCTGGCTGAGGACTAATTACTCGATACTAAATACACTTACTTTAAATGAAAGAATTAACCACCATTAAAGAAGTACTTTTTAATAAGTTTGGTTATAGGGAATTCCGAAATAACCAACAAGCCATCATTGAGTCAATTCTTAAAAAACAAGATTGCTTTGTATTAATGCCTACAGGGGGTGGAAAATCCCTGTGTTACCAGATTCCTGCCATGATTTCTAATGGGGTGACAATAGTCATTTCTCCCTTAATTGCCTTGATGAAAGATCAGGTGGATGCGTTGAGAATCAATGGAATCGATGCGGCTTATCTAAACTCGTCCCTTTCCTCCGCCCAGCAATCTACTGTATTGGAAAAGTTGAAACAAGGGAAGTTAAAGCTTTTGTATATAGCTCCTGAAAGGCTTTTTTCCAACGACGAAAGTTTTATCAAATACTTGTCTACTTTAAAGGTTTCTTTGTTTGCCATTGATGAAGCGCATTGTATTTCAGATTGGGGGCATGATTTCAGACCTGAGTATTTGCAGGTAAAATCCATTAAAAAGCATTTTCCTGAAGTACCGATTATTGCATTGACAGCCACGGCAGATGCTCAAACCAGAAAAGACATCTTAGAAAAACTTAAGTTAAACCAGCCAAAAGTATTTGTTTCCAGCTTTAACAGGGCAAATATTTCCTATAAAGTAGCATTGAAAAATAATGCTAAAGGACAGTTGTTTGATTTTTTGGACCAGCATAAAAATGATTCCGGAATAATATATACTTTATCCAGGAATTCGGCAGAAACTTTGGCACAAGACCTTAGTATCAATGGATTTCAGGCTTTGGCTTATCATGCCGGACTACCAAATCATCAAAGGGCTGAAAACCAGAGCCGGTTCCTGAAAGATGAGGTGAAAATAATGGTGGCGACCATTGCCTTTGGAATGGGTATCAATAAATCCAATGTGCGATTTGTGGTGCATATGGATATGCCTAAAAACATTGAAGGATATTACCAGGAAACAGGCAGAGCCGGAAGAGATGGATTGCCCAGTAAAGCTTTATTATTTTACTCAATGGGAGACCTGGTCAAGTTGAGGAAGTTTTTAGAGATTGAAGGCAACCAGGCTCAAACAAACGTATTGCTCAATAAGCTGAATAAAATGGGTGATTTCTGCAAAAGTAATGGCTGCCGGCGGAAGTTCCTCCTTAACTATTTTGGAGAAAACTTTCCCGATACCTGCGGCAATTGTGATTTTTGTCTGAGTACCCATGAAAAAACGGACATTACCACAATTGCTCAAAAAGCATTGTCAGCAGTGGTTAGGCTAAGGGAAAACTACGGGATTAATTATTTGGTAGATTTTTTAAAGGGCGCCCAATCCGAAAAGATTAAGGCCGAACATAAAGCTTTAAAGACTTATGGAGTTGGAAAAGACTTGTCTAAAGAAGAATGGCAAGGCTACTTTAACCATTTGATTCAGAATAATTACCTCTTGCAAACCTCAGGTACTTATCCGGTAGTAAAACTCGCTTCAAAAAGCAAAGATGTTTTACAGGGAATAGAAAAAGTTTATTACTTTAAAAAAATAGAAAAGAGAGAAGAAAGAAAAGTGACACCAGAGTATGAATCAGATCTTTTTGATCATTTGAAAAGGATACGATATAGGCTCGCAAAGGAGGAGGAAGTTCCACCTTATTTAATTTTCTCCGATGCCACTCTGGTGGAGTTGTCTACTTATCTGCCTCAAAATATTGAAGAACTAACTTCCATTGCCGGATTCGGCCAGGTGAAGATCGAAAAATACGGTGAAAAATTCCTTTATGCGATCAGGAATTATTGCAAGATCAACAATTTTTCAAGCAGGGTGAAAACCAGGAATAGTGGATTTGTAAGAAAAGCAGCTCCGGTTATTAAAAATAGTACCAAAAATGAAAGCTTATCGTTTTTCAGGCAAGGGAAAAGCATTTCAGAAATTGCTAAATTAAGGGGATTGTCTGTCAATACCGTTGAATCACATTTAGCTGAAATGATTTATCTGGGAGAAATTCAGTTGACTGAATTGGTCTCCACTGAAAAAATTGAAGTAATAAGATCAACTTTCCAAAAGCACGGAAGTGAACGGCTGGCTCCAATTAAAGAAGTTTTGGGTGACAATTATACTTATGCCGAAATTAAAGCGGTTCAATATTATCTAAAAAGAACAAACAAATTTAACTCCAACTAAATTATGAACTTTCAATTGACAGAAGAACAAATTGCAGTACAGCAAGCAGCCAGGGATTTTGCGCAGAATGAATTGCTTCCGGGGGTAATAGAAAGAGATGAACACCAAAAGTTTCCCGCAGAACAAATTAAAAAAATGGGGGAGCTTGGATTTTTAGGTATGATGGTAGATCCTAAATACAATGGCGGAGGTATGGATGCGGTTTCTTATGTATTGGCAATGGAGGAGATCTCAAAAGTAGATGCTTCGGCTTCAGTAGTTATGTCTGTCAATAACTCGTTGGTTTGTTGGGGACTGGAAACTTTTGGAACAGAGGAACAAAAGCAAAAGTATTTAACCCGTCTGGCAAAAGGCGAAATAATAGGCGCTTTTTGCTTATCAGAACCCGAAGCAGGTTCGGATGCAACAAGCCAAAGAACTACAGCAGTGGATAAAGGCGATCATTATTTATTAAATGGGACTAAAAACTGGATCACTAATGGTTCTTCAGCTTCTGTGTATATAGTAATGGCACAAACGCATCCTGAAAAAAAGCATAAAGGGATCAATGCACTGATTGTGGAAAAGGACATGGAAGGGTTTAAAGTCGGGCGTAAGGAAAACAAACTGGGTATCAGGGGCTCCGATACACATTCCCTGATGTTTTCCGATGTAAAAGTACCCAAGGAAAATAGGATCGGGGAAGACGGATTTGGATTTAAGTTTGCCATGGCTACTTTAAATGGAGGACGAATAGGCATAGCTTCCCAAGCGTTAGGTATAGCTTCCGGCGCTTACGAATTGGCTTTAAAATATGCAAAAGAAAGAAAAACATTTGGCGTAGAAATAGCCCAACATCAGGCCATACAGTTTAAATTGGCAGATATGGCCACGCAAATAGATGCTGCCCGGCTTTTATGTTTGCAGGCCGCTTCCTTGAAAGATCGTCACCAGGATTATTCAAAAGAAAGTGCTATGGCAAAACTTTTTGCTTCAAAAGTGGCTATGGAAGTTACCGTGGAAGCTGTTCAGATTCACGGCGGATATGGTTATGTAAAGGAATTTCATGTAGAAAGACTAATGAGGGATGCCAAGATCACCCAGATCTACGAAGGAACTTCTGAAATTCAAAAAATAGTAATTTCCAGGGAATTACTGAAGTAGTAAGGTATTATTCAAATATTGGGTCTGCTAAAATAGAAAATATTAAAAAAGCTTATAATCAAGATTTTTTACAAAAGGCTATTTGACTTATTATATTTTTATATTAGATTTGTCCAACTAAGTGAATTTATTTTGCAATTTTTCCTTAAAAACAGAAATATAAATAAACATGGAAGACTATAATAAAATTATTGAGTCTCTAGGTGTTAGGTTTTTGAAAGCTAAAAACATCCAAATTTTACAGCCGGTAACAATAGACAACTTCTATGATGTTGAAAATACCATTATCCTTTTAAACAAAGGAGAAATTTCTTATGGAAAAGAGAAAAATAAGGTAAAAGAAGGAGAAATTCTTTTTATCCCCGGCGGAAAGCTGGTTTCAATAACATATGGTGGCGGTTCGGCCATTAAATTGTCCAACGAAGAATTTGTTACTAATAAAGAGAAATATTTCAGGGCTACTTCTACCAATGACGAAGTAAATGAAAATTTCAGTTATGTAGCCTTTGATGCTAAAGTTTTTGACAGTGTTAACTTCTTTTCATCTTTAGATGTTCCTCCTTTTGTAGTGAATGGTTATCCTATAATTGGCGAACTTATTACTGAAACAGCAAAAGAGGAAAGCAATAAAGATTTTCCTGGAAAAGACAGGGTGATCAAATTAAATACGGAAAGAATAGTAATTGAAATTGTAAGGTATATGTTGCTTAACAGATTATTTGTTGAGCAAATGGCCACAAACAGTACTTACTTCAAAGATCCGCGCCTGATCGACATATTTGGATACATCAAGAGGGAATTGGGTGGAGACCTTTCCAATAAAGTGCTCGCCAATGTGGCCAACGTTTCAGAAGATTATGTGGGCCAGTATTTTAAGATGCTGACGGGTATTAATCCTCAGGACTATATCGAGTATCAAAGAATGGAGCAGGCCGTAAACCTGTTAAGGACTTCTAAAAAGAGCATCCGGGAAATTGGGAGAGAGGTAGGTTATAAAGACACCGCTTATTTCTGCCGAAGATTTAAGATGATGTTTGGAATACCTGCAGGAAAAATGAGAAGAAGAGAATCATTGATGAATGTATAGAGATAAAAGTCTCATACACAAGATAAAAGAAAGAGCTCCCCAATGGAGCTCTTTCTTTTAGTAAAAAGCAGATTGTTCTATAAGCGTTAAATGCTGATTGCTTACAGCTATTAGCTGAAGCTTATGCCTCAAACTCCTTTCCTTCCAGGAAGCTATTGTATTCGGCCACTCTTTCTGAAACTTCTATCAATAGTCTGAAATCCTTTTCTATGCCATTTCCAATTACGATCATATCTGCGCCAGCTTCGAGGGCTTCCATTCCCATTCTTGCAGAGGTAATTCCTCCGCCAACAATTAAAGGAATATCTATGGACTTTCTGACCATACTGATCATTTTATTGGAAACCATCCTTTTGGCGCCGCTTCCAGCCTCCAGGTATATAAGCTTTAAACCTAGCAGCTCACCAGCCATCGCTGTGCAGGCGGCAACAGTTGGTTTATCATATGGAATTGGAATGGTATTACTCATATACTGAACAGTGGTTGGCTGTCCGGAATCCACGAGTACATACCCTGTGGGGATAATCTCCAGCGAACTCTTTTTTAAAATTGGCGCAGCGATTACATGCTGGCCTATGAGGAATTCCGGATTTCTTCCTGAAATAAGGGAAAGGAAAAGAATCCCATCAGCCGAGGTATCGATCTGAAGATTATTTCCGGGAAAAATTACTACAGGTATATTGGAATTGCTTTTCAGAAACCTGATAATTTGATTCAGGTTTGGTACAGTTACCAGGCTGCCACCTACTAGAAAGAAATCAACTTTGTTTTCAAGACTAATATTTACTAATCTGCTACAGCTCTGCAGATCAATTTTATCGGGATCAATAAGAACAGCAAAGGCTTTATGACCCTTTTTCTTGTAATTCAAAAGTTTTTGGAGAATTTGCTTCAACGTTAGAGGTATTGTTATTTAATTTTTGAAGATACAGGGCAAGCTTTTGCTTTGCAAGAGAAGCAAGGAAAATAATCATATATTTTCTTATTGCTTTAACAATAAAGGATTCATTTTGAGCCGAAGATATGGCATATTTCTCACCATCGAGCATTATTACCTTTTTGCTCTTTAGATTTTTGTCCCCCTTTTTACTTCCTTTAATTAAAAAATAGGTGATTAGGATAATTCCTCCTGCAATCAAGGCTACTTTGCCAATTTTTGTTGCGTCTCCTTTTAATTCATTTATTTGATTCTCAATCGTATGTTTATAAACTTCAGTTTTTCGTACTAATTCACTTTTCGTTTCATTTAGAGTTTTTTCCATGGTTGTCTTTTTTTGTATTGTTGAACATATCTGTAGCAAATTCTTCTAGTTTTAAAGATATCTTTTCATTATTCTTTAAAACAAATGCCACTATTAATAAAAGTAAGTAAAATCCTGTTACAATTAGAAAACCCAAATAATTGCTGTCTAGAGCTGAGTTTAAAGCAAGGCCGGCAGTAATGCTCGCAAAAATCAAAATAAAAAAAGAAAAAATTGCGATTGCAGAAAATAAAATTGCTTTGACTATGATCCTTGCCGCTGTTTCCTTCGCCTCAAGTTTTACCAACTCTATTTTGTTTTCAATATAACCAGCTACATTGTCAACTAAATTATCAACCTTTAACATCTCTAAAAATGGTTTAATGAATACTGTTTTGCCTTTATAAGATACTTATAAAGGGTTAGGAAAGTTAACGAGGTGAAAAAATCAGGGTTACTTTTTTCCTTTAAATTATTCTTGGAAAGACCCCTTTTAATCATAATAGAAATCAGATGATTTACTGAAACCAGTAATTCTGAAAAATTACCAATATGGGGCAACCTTCCTGTTAACTTTCTTCTTTAAAATAAAGCTGATAGTAATTCATTTTTGTGTCCTCATCAAAACCTCTCACAATATATTCCCGCTTTCCGTGAATGTATACATGAAAGTTTTTGTCAAGTTTTAAAATGCTCTTGTATACCTTAGCCTGTTTTTTTACCGCTGATTGAGCAATATCAAACTCGTCAAAAACGGTGATCGATTTATCGGTTTGATATTGATCTTTATAATCTTTAAATGCTTCTATTATTTCCGGTTGTTGAATGATTTCGTTGCTAAACTCATTGAAATCAAATACCTCCTTTTCTTTAAAGTACTTGGTCGACCGGTTCACCAGATCGATTTCATCTGCCTTGTTTACTTCAAAGCTCTCTTTAAATTTTTCACTTACAAAGTCCTGACAAAGCTTTAGGTAGTTTTGGGTATGATAGTAATTGTCTTCTCTTGGCTTTACGTTCAGAAAATCTTCCTTCCAATATTGCGCTTCAGATGATTTATTAATATTGTCCACTGTACAAACCCTGTATCCTTTTTCCTGCTCAATATTGAATATCAAACATCCTTTGTCAAGTTTATTGATGTTTACCCCTTCTTCATGATTGATTTCAAAATTTTCACCGGAAGAGTAAACCTTTAAATATTTTTCCTTGCTTTCAGATTTGAATAACCCAATTGCATCCACGGATTCGTTATCTATAAGGCAACCGGTCAAATAGACCAAGTAAAATTCCCCTCCTTTTATTTTGGGATGAGTAGACTTTTCATATAAATGTTTTGCAATATTTACGGTCTGAAGATAAAATGAATCGGGATCTGCGAAAATTTTGACGGCATAGTTATAAATCTCATTTAAGTTCAGGTCCGATTCATGAGAAAAAGTATAATACTCTGTTTGTTTAAATGGAGACAAGAAATATTTGGTCAGCAATTCAGTGATGACTTGATCCTGCAAAACCAGCGGGCCCTTAGAAAGCTTAAAGCCTTCTTCCTGGGTCTTATTACCCACCTGATGAACCACAATTTTCTCTAATTCCGCTTCAGAATAGTTGATCATTAATTCTTTTGAAATTTAAGTTTTTTGCAATTCATTTACTGCCAGCCACGCCATCAATCCTGTCCCTATTTCCAATGCACTTTCATCTATATTAAAGGTTGGGGTATGAACAGACGAAATGATGCCTTTTTCTTCATTTCTGACACCAAGCCTGTAAAAACAGGCATCAATTTCCTGAGAGTAATACGAAAAGTCCTCGGCAGCCATCCATAGGTCAAGGTCCACTACATTTTCAGCGCCCATATAATCCTTGGCAAGTTGTTTTAACCTTTTAGTCAACACTGGTTCGTTCACTAAAAAAGGATATCCTTTTACAATATTAAAATCACAGGTTGCCCCCATACTTTCAGCAATTCCTTCAGCCATTTTTTTCATTTTAATGTGGGCATCTGCCCTCCATTTTTCATCCATGGTTCGGAAGGTGCCTTCCATATACACCTGATCAGGTATTACATTCGTAGCGCCTTCAGCCATCACTTTTCCAAAAGATAAAACACAGGGAACTTTTGGATTGGCATACCGGCTTACTATTTGTTGAAGCGCCACAAGGATATGAGCGCTGATGATGACGGGATCAACATTAAAATCAGGCATGGCGCCGTGTCCGCCTTTACCTTTTACCGTTACATATATTTCATCGGCGCTTGCCATATACATTCCTTCTCTGAACCCTACTTTTCCCACTGGAATCTGTGGCATTACATGTTGTCCGATAATTCTTTCCGGTGATGGATTTTGAAGCACACCAGCTTTAATCATTAAAGAAGCTCCACCAGGGGTTTTTTCTTCACCCGGTTGAAAAATCAGCTTAATTGTTCCTTCAAACTGATCCTTCAAATTAGTAAGGATCCTTGCAGCTCCTAACAATGAAGCCGTATGTACATCATGACCACAGGCATGCATTACACCTGCTACTTTTGATTTATATTCGATCTCGTTTTTTTCCTGAATTGGCAAAGCGTCTAGATCTGCTCTTAAAGCTATGGTTTTGCTTTCCGGGTTTTTGCCGTGTATTAGCGCCACTACCCCAGTTCCTGCAACACCCTCTGTCGGTACCAAATCCAGTTCTTTAAGCTGCTTGGTAACAAACTTCATGGTATTGTGTTCTTCGAAGGATAACTCAGGGTTTGAATGGAGATGTCGCCTTATGCTTATCGTATCGTTGGCATAATCTGTAGCAAGCGATTGTATTTTGCTTTTTAAATCCATGTCTGTTATTTAATAGTTACTCGTTCAGGCAATAAAAGGGCCTGAAGGAATGATTCTCTAATAATTAACAGAGTTTCATAAGCTTCAATTCTATCATAGAAATTTCCAACTTTAACCTTAAAATTGGGTGGAAAATAAATTATTTCAGGGTCCAGGTTAGGATCAATTCTATAAATACCTTCCTTTGCCTTTTCTGCCGACTCCTGATTATTGCCTGAATACACCTGAATCCTGTATCCCTGGGTATATTTTATCTCTTTATTCTTTTCCCGGATCAAACTCAACTTCTCTTCCAAACGGGCATTGTCATGCTCTGTAGGCTTGACCACAATATTTGACTCTTTCGTGGGTGTTTCTGCCTTAGCCGTTTCTTTTATTTCATATTTTGGTCTGTATGGTTCCAGGTCTTCCTCATATTTACCGGAAGAAGTAGCTATTCCTTTTTTTGCACATGCCAGGGAAAGTATAATTAAGGAAAAGGTATAAAGGATCTTCATTTTTTTCATAATTTGTATTTTCTAACTATCATTATCTGCCTCATCAGAGAAGGAATTATTTCCAATATTTTGTTGCTCGTATTTTTTATAACAATAAAATTAAAAATTGTATATAAAACAATCCTCAATTAGTTTTATCATAACCTATAACGGAAGGTAGTATTCCCTCCATTTTTAAAATATTTATGCCGTTTGAAGTACCTAACCGGTCCACTCCTGAACTTAAGAAGTTTACTGCATCATTATAAGTTTTTATTCCTCCGGAGGCTTTAATTTTTATTTTCGGAGGAAGTATTTCCCTTAGGAAAATAACATCTTCAACGGTAGCTCCTTTTTCAGCAAATCCAGTAGAGGTCTTAATGAAATCAGCGCCTGCATCTACACAGATGCCACAAAGCATTCGTATTTCATCTTTATTTAAGTAAGCCGTCTCTATAATTACCTTTAAAAAGGCATCTTGCTGGTGGCACAAACCCGCCAGTTTTTCTACTTCTGAATAAATGGTTAAAAGTTTTCCTGATTTGAATGCCGTGATATTGATGACCATATCAATTTCATGGGCTCCTTCTTCCAAAGCTTCGCCTGTAGCACATACTTTGGTGTTGATGGTGTCGTATCCCAGGGGAAAGCCGATAACGGTGCAAAGTTTTACTTGTGTTTGAACTAGTATTTCTTTAGCGGTAGCTAGATAAAAAGGAGGAATACAGACGGAGTAAAAATTATAATGGATTGCTTCTTCACATAGCTTTATGATTTCATTCTCCAGGCATGCCGGCTTTAATAAAGTATGATCAATCTTTGAAGCTATGTCCATTTTATCAAAAAAATAAGCTTAAGCAAGAAAAGAAACTTCCTCACCTAAGCTTTATTTATAAATACTATTCAGTTTCTAACAAAACACACCTGTTGTTTTTTATATCCTCCTCTACTGTTTTGAATTTTACGTCTTTTTTAATGCTTCCATCCGGGTATTGAACGCTCACCCTGTCGTTTCTGCCTGCCACTTTTTCTGATTTAAGCGGCGCAGTCTTTTCTATCGGAGGTCTGTTTTGTGCTACTGCCTGGTTTTGACTTTGAGAACTTAACAAGGATTGACTTTCAGCTTTTGTTTCCCTCAACACTGGTCTTCTTCTGGTTCTTCTTGCTTCTTTTACTTCATCCGGCTCGTTTACAGGAATATCTGCCTTCATAAGAAAAGAAATAGTGTCGCCGTTGACTTTTCCCATAAAGGCCTTAAACAATTCGAAGGCCTCAAACTTATATATCAATAAAGGGTCTTTTTGTTCATAAACGGCATTTTGAACAGATTGCTTTAAATCATCCATTTCCCTCAGATGTTCTTTCCATGCCTGGTCTATTATTCCAAGCGTAGTGAATTTAACCATTGAAATGATTAATTCTTTTCCATTAGAATCCACTGCTTTTTTAAGGTTGGCAACCACACCTATTTGTTTTGTACCATCGGTGAAAGGCACAAGGATTTCTTCAACTGTTGCTCCTCGTGTTGCCAAAATATCTTTAAGGATTGGAAGTGCTTTATTGGCTATATTTTCATTCTTTTTCTTGTAATGATCAAAAGCTGTATTATAAAGATCAAAGCTCAGGTTTTCCTGGTTGCCTTTACTGAAGTCCTCTTTTGATATAGAATAATCCATCCCCAGCATTCCTAAAACGGATAGCTTAAATCCGTCATAGTTTCCTGAGTGTGCTGAAACAATATCATCACATACTTCATAAAGGATATTCATAATATCAAATTCCAGGCGTTCTCCAAACAGCGCATTTCTTCTTCTTTTATAAATTACATCCCTTTGAGAGTTCATCACGTCGTCATATTCCAACAATCTTTTTCGGATACCGAAGTTGTTTTCTTCAACCTTTTTCTGTGCTCTTTCAATAGAATTGGTAATCATAGAATGTTGAATGACTTCCCCTTCTTTAAGGCCCATTCTGTCCATTAAACGCGCTATCCTGTCGGAGCCGAACATTCGCATCAGGTTATCTTCGAGACTAACAAAAAACTGAGAAGAGCCAGGATCTCCCTGACGTCCCGAACGTCCCCTAAGCTGCCTGTCCACACGTCTGGATTCATGTCGTTCCGTTCCAACGATCGCAAGTCCCCCTGCTGCTTTTGATTCGGGAGTAAGCTTTATGTCCGTTCCTCTACCTGCCATATTAGTGGCAATGGTAACTGTCGAAGGTTTACCTGCTTCAGCAACGACCTCAGCTTCTCTTTGATGTTGTTTTGCATTAAGAACCTGATGCTTTATTTTTCTGATGGTAAGCATCCTGCTTAGAAGTTCGGAAATTTCTACTGATGTCGTACCTACCAATACCGGCCGTCCTTTTTCGGTAAGTTCGGTAATTTCATCTGCGACAGCATTGAACTTCTCCCGCATAGTCTTGAATACTTTGTCTTGCTTGTCTTCCCTTACGGCAGGTTTATTCGTAGGGATGGAAACCACATCCAGTTTGTAAATTTCCCAAAACTCACCGGCTTCAGTTTCCGCTGTACCCGTCATTCCGGCAAGCTTATGATACATTCTGAAATAGTTTTGAAGGGTTACTGTAGCATAAGTTTGTGTTGCATCTTCTACTTTAACATTTTCCTTTGCTTCAATCGCCTGGTGCAATCCGTCTGAATACCTTCGTCCTTCCATTACACGGCCGGTTTGTTCATCGACGATTTTTACTTTGCCTTCAACAATAATGTACTCAATATCTTTTTCAAATAAGGTATATGCCTTTAATAACTGATTTACAGAATGTATCCGTTGACTTTTAACAGCATAATCTTTAATAATCTCTTCTTTTCGTTTTAGCTTTTCATCCTCCGGGATGGATTGATCATTTTCCAGTTTGGCTATTTCGCTACCGATATCCGGCATGATAAAGAAATTTGAATCTTCGCCTTCTCCTGTAATGAGATCTATTCCTTTGTCGGTAAGTTCAATGCTATTGTGTTTTTCATCTATTGTAAAATATAAAGGAGCATCTGCTTCAGGCATCATTTTGGAATTATCCTGCAAGTAGAAGTTTTCTGTTTTCTGCAGAATAGCTTTATTACCTGTTTCACTTAAATACTTTATAAGCGGCTTATGTTTGGGTAGTCCTCTATAGGCTCTGAACAATGGTGTTCCGCCTTCCTTTTCATCTCCGGCTTCAATTTTCTTTTTGGCTTCAATCAAATAGCCGGTAACAAGTTTCTTTTGCGCTTCTACCAGTTTTGCAATCCGCGGCTTCAAATCGTGGAATTCATGTTCATCTCCCCGAGGAATTGGACCGGAAATAATCAAAGGAGTACGGGCATCATCAATTAGTACCGAGTCGACCTCATCTACCATGGCATAATGGTGTTTTCTTTGAACCAGTTCATCTGTACCTCTGGACATATTATCCCTTAGGTAATCAAACCCAAATTCGTTGTTGGTTCCGTAAATGATATCTGATTGGTAAGCTTTTCTCCTTTCGTCTGAGTTGGGCTGATGTTTGTCAATACAATCAATGGTTAGGCCATGGAATTCAAACAACGGCGCCATCCATTCGCAGTCCCGCTTGGCCAGGTAGTCATTTACCGTTACAATATGGACACCCCTTTTTGACAATGCATTGAGGAAAGCAGGCAATGTGGCAACCAGCGTTTTACCTTCCCCGGTAGCCATTTCAGCAATTTTTCCCTGGTGAAGGACAATCCCTCCAATAAGCTGTACATCATAATGCATCATATCCCAGGTAACTTCAGTACCCGCAGCCAACCACTTGTTATGCCATACAGCCTTTTCTCCCAAAATTTCAACATTTTTCTTTTTGGTAGCAATTTGCTTATCCATAATGGTAGCCTCTACTTCAAGCTTGCCATTTTCCTTAAATCTCCTGGCCGTTTCTTTCACTATAGCAAATGCTACAGGCAACACTTCAAGCAGGACTTCTTCAAGTCTTTTGTTACGATCCTCTTCCAGCTTATCAATTTTGTTAAAAAGCTCCTCCTTTTTGTCCAGGTCTAAATCGGGCTGGTCGGCTATTTCCTTATGTAGCCCTTGGATCTCATTGTCAATACTTTCGAGCTTCTGATCTATGATGTTTTTCGTTTCCTGGGTTTTTGCCCTTAACTCGTCATCTGAGATATTTTTTAACTTATTAAACTCTTCATTGATTTTAGGCACATAGGGACTCAACTCTTTCAAATCTCTCTGTGATTTTGTCCCAAATAACTTTGTGAAAAAATTCAGCATCTTTATTTTATTTACTGATTATATTTTTAATTTTTTATTTATAACTGTGATCAAATACCTTCAATAATAATATAAATAAACGGGATCGGTAAATCCTTTTTTATCTTATAAGTTCGGAAGTATTGCCATTATTTTTTATTTGTATATTAATGTCAATTTGTCCTTTGTATACGAATTCACCAGGACCTATCAGGTAGATATTTTCAAACTTCTCTTCTCCGGACCGATCAAATGAAATCATTAAATCACCACCTAATGTACTTACTTTTACCGGACTGCTCATTCCCAAAAGGCCTGTAACCAAAGCACAGGCAGTGACACCGGTACCACAGGAAAAGGTCTCATCTTCAACACCCCGCTCATAGGTCCTTACAAATATTTTGCCTGCATCTACTTTCTCTGCAAAATTGACATTAATTCCTTCCTTCTTAAACTGGTCGCTGTTCCGTATTTTCTTTCCCTCATTAAAAACATCGAAGGAATTAACTTGTTCAACAAACTTAACGTAATGCGGAGATCCGGTATTTAAAAAATAATCGCTATCCTTTTTATGAATAGCAGTTACATTGTTCATTCTTAGATATACAAGTTCTTCCTTTACAAAAGCCTCATGAGGTCCGTCTATTGCTAAAAAAGTGGTCTTGTTATCAATAAGGTTGAGAAATCTTGCAAACTGAACGGCACACCTGCTTCCATTTCCACATAAACTTTTTGATCCATCAGCATTAAAATAAATGACCTCGAAATCATAGTCAGGATGATGCTGAATTAAAATAAGGCCGTCGGCCCCTATTCCAAATTTTCTGTTACATAGTTTTTGTACAAGAAGGAGATTGTCAGGGTCAAAAATATTTTCCCTGTTATCTATCATTATAAAGTCGTTGCCGGTGCCCTGATATTTAAAAAATTCTAAAAGCATAGGGGCAAAGTTAAGCATCACCACAATTAAAAAATATTTCTAAGTCAAGTATTTGTTGCTGCTACAAATAATTATTGAGATAAGAAATGATTAATCAATTGCATGATTATCAGAATCTTTTGAAGATAATGGCTGTACGAAAGGAGAATAATAGAAAAGGAAATCAAAAATTAATTCATCCTTTCCTTAAGCAGAATAAATGATGGCACAAAAAAAAGCAGTGAGCTCCTCACTGCTTTTTTTAAATTTTTGAAAAGTAAAATTAGATTATGATTTTATCTTTTTTAATTGCTGTTCTTCAAGTACGTCCTTTAAAGCAACTCTTTCTCCATCTCTGTAAGGTACGATCCATGCATCTTTTACACCCATTTCTCTCAGATATTTCTTGAAAGTATCCGCTTCCCAATAGTCTCTGAAGAGGCCCAAAGTATACTTTCTTGTTCCGTCAGGATCAGACTCACCACTAAAATTGACATTGTTCTTCAGGTATTTCTCAAGGTTCTTATTTCTGAAGGCGCCTATCTGCACTTTAAATATTACTCCCTTCGTACTCACTGACGATTGAGTTTCTTCTTTAGCCTGGGCTTGTTTTTGTAGGCTTTCCTGTAATTGATTTTGTGCGTTTTGTACTTCAGCATCTTTTTTTACAAGTTCTCCTTCAAGGCTTGCCACCTTGTCATTCAGACTGCTTACCTCGCTTTTAAGCGAAGTGTGTTCCTCCATTACTTTTTTAAATTCGAATGGATCCATGGCGCTCATTTGCTTCTTGATCTCTTTGGCTTCTTTCTTTTGTTCTTTAGTAAGCTTCTGACCAAAAGCATTTATTCCGGTTGCTACACAAAGGCATACTGCGATAGCGAAGGATAATTTTTTCATTTTTAAAGATTTTAATATTAAATTATACTTTGGCAATATAAAAAAATAATCCAATTAAAAACAAAAAAAATTATAACTTTTTTAATACGGTTTTTTTACCAGGTAATTTATTGTCGTTTTTTTCATGTTTTGGATTGTTCATCAGGAAAATATATGGAAAAGAACCGCTACTTCATTTAGCAAAAATCGTTTTCAAAACGACAAACAGGATAACAATCGCCTTTTACGAGTTTTTTTCCTGTGAAAATTTTATTTTTCCGAATATAATTTTACATTGCATTAGTTTTCAAGAATAATTTAATTGTTATTCCTATTTTATTTTGAGTTTTTGACCTTAGAAAAGGTTCATGAATGTTTCATGAACCTTTTTTTGTGCTTATCTTTTTCAGAAACAAATTCCTCTCTTTTGATATCTCTTTCAATATGTTGAATTTGGAATATGTTGGTAAAATTGGTTGAAGACAATTACGTGAGACGATAGGAAACCCTTTGTCAGGATCAAACAAAGATGTTTGGTGTCCAAAAAAATGGTCAAAGCATTCTTCCTGTAATGACTATTTTTGCAATTTGAAACTCTGATTCTAACTTCCCACTTTCATTTTAAAGGAGTAATCCTCCCTTAAAAACTTCCCTTTTTATATAAGGTTATAGTGAGCTTATAGCGACATTATAGTGACCTTATAGCGATGTCTCTTCGGTCTTCCTCCATCATCCTTCGGTCATCCTCCAAGGTTCTTGTAACCTAAAAATTAAATTGGGATATGCGATAAAGCTGATCGAACTCAAGCCTTTCATTTTTCCTGGAACAATAAGTTTTTTGTAGTATTCTAATTTTTACATTGCTTTCCCAGGACTTTGTGTATCCAATGTGTATCCAGTGTGGTCCAGTCTTCCTCCAATGTAATTATAATAGTGTACTTTTTTAATCTCTCGATTCAGGCTATTTAATATTTAAGCTGATAAAAGCATTCCCCTGGAAATTCAGACAGATTCTTTATGTTTCCCTGTTTGCTGATCTTAATGTTCAGAAAGAAAAAACTAAGTTTACAACCTCCGTTTAGATATACTTGTTATTATTACAAAATAGTGATTTTTGAAATTTATGAAGTTTAAAGCTTGTTTAATTTTCCTGTTTCTTTCCCTGTCTTTCTTTTCAAATGCCCAGAAAAACAGCATTTATCAATACACCCTGGATTTGGTGAATGTAGAAGATGATAAAGTCAAAGTGGAATTGCTTGCACCTGCATTTAACAAAGACGAGTTAATTTATCGGATCCCGAAAACTGTCCCAGGAACTTATTCCATTAATGATTATGGAAGATTTATAGAAGATATAAAGTTTTTTGATAAAGATGACAAGGAGATTGTTTTCGAAAAATTGGATGAAAATAGCTGGAAATTAAAAGATGCCAGCGGATTGACTAAAGTCAGTTATTGGGTAAATGATACCTATGACACTAAAATGAAAGAAGATTTTGTCTTTGAACCTGCCGGATCAAATATTGAAGAAAATAAAAATTTTGTAATCAATACGCATTGTTTTTTTGGTTATTTTGATGGGTTTAAATCACTGCCTTACATAATTAATATCGAAAAGCCGGAAGGGTTTTATGGTTCTACTTCGCTTCAGACAGTTAAAAGCTCTCCATCCTCAGATACCTACATGGTACCAAACTATATGGACCTCGCTGATGCCCCAATGATGTATAATGTACCGGACACTTCCATATTAAAAATAGGAGGCGCCGATATCCTTGTTTCTGTATATTCTCCAAAGAAAGTGTTAACCTCCGAATTTGTCGCTCAAAATGTTGACGATATTATAAGAGCGGCAGAAGTTTACCTTGGAGGAAAGCTTCCAATAAAAAAATACGCGTTTATTGTTTATCTATTTGAAAATCAAAGTGGGTCAGGGAGTTATGGTGCTTTGGAACATTCCTATTCTTCCATGTATTTCCTTCCTGAGGTAGATCCCGAACTTATCGCTCAGACGATTAAAGACATTGCTACCCATGAGTTCTTTCATATCATCACCCCCTTAAGTATTCATTCTGAAGAAATTCACAGTTTCAATTTCAATGATCCGGAAATGTCAAAGCATTTATGGTTGTATGAAGGGGTTACAGAATACACAGCAGGCCAGGTACAAGTAAGAAGTGACCTAATTGACGTAGATACTTATCTTCAGGAAATGATCAGGGCCAAGATTTTGGACGCTGAAAAGTATAATGACACACTGCCTTTCACAGAGCTGAGCGAGAAAAGCCTTGGCGAACATAAAGACGAATATCCTAATGTATATCAAAAAGGAGCACTCATCGGAATGGCACTGGATATTACTTTAAGGGACCTTTCGGATGGGAAATACGGCGTTAAAAATTTATTGAAAGACCTGGCAGGATTCTATGGAAAAGATAAACCCTTCAAAGATGATGAGCTGTTTGATAAAATTGCTGAACTGACTTACCCGGAAATAAGGACTTTCTTTGCAAAATATGTGGAGGGGACAGAACCGCTTCCCTATAAAGAAATTTTTGAGGAAGTTGGCATAACGTATGAAAAAGAATCGAAATTCAGGTATTTTACTTTAGGTGACATTGGTCTTTCAATTGACAAGTCATCAGGAAGATTTGTAGTAGCAGATGTAAGCGACCTGAATAAAACAGGAAAGGAGTTAGGATACAAAACCGGGGATCAATTGGCCTCAATAAATAAAATAGACGTTACCCTTGAAAGTCTGGAAGAGTTTTATAGTGGAAATAATCCGTATGGATTTAAAGAGGGGAAAAAAATGAAAGTTTTGGTAGTTCGGAAAGATGCCAATGGGAAAGAAAAGAAGGTTAAGTTATCAGCCAAAGCCATAAAAATTGAATATGAGCAAAGGCACCGCCTGGAGTTAATGGAAAATCCTACAGAGAGACAGCTATTGATTAGAAATTCATGGTTGAAGGGGGAAATTTAACTAACCAATAAGGAAAGAAATAAGTAGATAGAAAATAGGAACAAGACAAGGTTAAGTAAAAGTTGAATTAGAAAATATCATTTTTTTCTAATTCAAAAAAGAATGTATTTTTGAACACCTAAATCAAAATTAATATATGAATTTTCCAGCCAATTTAAAGTATACCAAAGACCACGAATGGATAAGGATCGAAGGTGACATTGCTTATATAGGGATAACAGAATTTGCTCAAAGCGAACTTGGTGATATAGTATATGTGGATATTAATACAGTTGGTCAAGAGGTGAAATCCGGTGATATATTCGGGACTGTAGAAGCAGTAAAAACAGTATCAGACTTGTTTCTTCCATTATCAGGTAAAGTCCTTGAATTTAATTCGCAATTAGAATCAGAGCCTGAATTGGTAAACTCTGATCCATATGGAAATGGATGGATGATAAAAAGTACGATAACCAACGCTGCTGAAATTCAGGAGCTTTTGAGTGCGGATGATTATAAAAAACTAATTGGGAAATAAAGCTTCAAAGCCTGGTAATTTAAGATTTATCAGGTATGACATACTTACCCTTATCTGGATTTTTGTAATTATGGGTCTGACTTTTACTCCAGGCCCCAACATTCCTCCCTTGCCTCATTGGGAACTCATAAGTTTTGATACTTTTGTTCATGCGGTAATTTTTGCCACGCTGGTTTTTTTATCGGCGAATGCCTTTAAAAGATTGAAGGAAAATAGCTTATTAAAGAGGCACCCTTTTGTTTTTTCATTTGTTTTGTCCTTTTTCTTCGGTTGCCTTATTGAGATCATCCAGCCTTATATACCTGGCCGTACCTTTGATTATTATGATATTTTGTCAAACTCAATTGGGGCAATAATCGGGATCTTTGCCGTTTTTACTCGGAGTTATTTTTTCTCTAGTTCTGGTATCTAAAGATAATTTATCATGAAGAAGTTTTTCTTTATATGCTCATTTTTTTTTATCGCTGCTTCCGGATGGGCACAGGACATGGAAAGAGTCTATAGTGTGCTGGATACTTTGACATCCCCGTCTTTTAATGGAAGAGGTTATGTAGGAGAGGGCGACAAGAAAGCTGCACAATATATCGCAAAAGAATTTTCAACAATTGGTCTTCAGTCATTCGAAAGTGGGTCCTATTTTCAGCCTTTTACCTTTCCAATAAACACCTTTCCGGGTAAATTAAGCCTGAAAGTAGACGGTAAGTATTTGACTGCAGGAGAAGACTTTATTGTGGAGGCCAGCAGTTCTGGCTTAAAGTTTAAAGGCAAAGCTTGTTTCCTGGATACTTTAATATTTCATGATTTGGCGGCAAAAGACAGATTCTTGAAAGAAAAGTGCGATAAAAATGTACTGGTTTATCGGGCGGAGGATCTTCCTAAAATTATTAAACTTGAAGACAAATATTTGCAGAAATTTCACTGTTTCAAAGCATATATTGAACTTCATAAAGGTAAATTAACAGCCTCTGTTTCTACAAAACAATATCCCAGGGTTACATTTCAGGTTTTGGAGAAAAGCTTTCCTAAAGAAGCATCAAAAGTGGAGATGGAGGTTGAGGCAAAACTCATCGACCGGTACAATACTCAAAATGTGATTGGCTTTATTCCGGGCAAGGAAAAGCCGGATTCCCTGATTGTTTTTACTGCCCATTACGATCATTTAGGAAGAATGGGAAAAGATGTTTATTTCCCCGGGGCAAATGACAATGCCAGTGGAATTTCGATGTTGCTTGAGCTGGCTTATTATTATAAGAATAAGCCTGATGCCCAAAAATATTCTATGGTTTTTATTGCTTTTGCTGCAGAAGAGGCAGGATTGATCGGATCAAGATTCTTTGTCGACCATCCATTATTTCCATTAGATAAGATCAGG
>Ga0196965_1000311_pt1 | contig 32910 bp, 30 predicted proteins | sample S1_20metaG_FD_148668 | JGI IMG/M metagenome (GOLD analysis project Ga0196965, IMG submission 148668) | Soil microbial communities from Anza Borrego desert, Southern California, United States - S1_20 | ecosystem: Environmental > Terrestrial > Soil > Desert | place: USA: California | collected...
ATCCCGCGCTTGTATTTTCGGACAGATTCTTCTACATCAACCGACACTGGAATCAGTCTTGAAAGCCATCCCATAGTCGCGAGGTTTAGCTTTCGTGTAGCAAAATGATACCGCTCCTGTTTATTGTGTTCGGTGTACAGGACTGGAACACGTGTCATTCTTCCGACAAAACGGGCGGCAATACCAGCCCATGGCAGGTGCGCGTGAATGATCTGGATGTTGTTCGCACGAACATATCTAGCGATAGCCCAAACCCTCGATAGCAGATGCAAATTATTGCTTGCGGAAATACAGGTGACCATTCCGCCGTGCGCACGAAGCTCTCCGACCAACTGATCCTTCCACGGCAGAAAATAGATGTAGTGAAATTCAAATTTGTTCTTATCGTGAAGCTTGAGGGTTTCAACAAGAAGCGTCTCTGCACCGCCTCTGCCAAGCGATTTTATAATCTGCAGCACTTTTATTCTCGGCCCGCTCATACTTTTGCCTGGGTAAGAAGTTGCTGATAGATTTCCAGGAAACTCCGTGCATTCATGTCGGCATCGAAATGCTCCTTCACAAAGGCAAACGCATTTTGACCCATATGTTGTCGTGTATGGGGATCATCAAGGAGATTTCCAATGCGAGCCGAAAAAGTCATCACATCAAAATTATCGACGACAAATCCTGTGACACCACTTTGGATCACCTCCTTCACGCCACCTACATTCACGGACACCGAAGGTGTAGCCTGTGCAGCCGCCTCAAGAATAACACCCGGTACACCTTCAACCCTGCTGGATAATACAAATAAGTCTGCCCCTGCGAGGAACATGTTAATGTCTTTTTTGAATCCGAGCTGATGCACGACCTCGCGAACGTTTTTCTTCCGGATGTATAAGTCAATGTGCGTGTATTCATTTCCCTCGCCGAGCAACACCAGCACAAACTTGCGGGCCTGTCGCTTGAGTTCTACACTCACGTCGATCAGAAACTTATGGTTTTTTTCAACACTGTAATTCCCGGCATGGACGAGAATTCCTGTATCATCGGAGATACCTAACATTTCTGAAAGACGGCGTCGGGCAAGGGCTTTGTCAACACGTGCAATTGGAATTCCCCTTCGAATAACTTTTGTCTTCGCTGGCGGAAAATTGAGACAAGCGATAAGGTCATTTAGCGACGCTGTGCCTACTGACGTTACAAAGTCGATTCTCGAAAAAAGGAATTGATAGAACTTTCGTTTTAAGAAGCTGCCTCCTATCCAGCTGCTGATCATGCTGATATTCCTGTAAAGAAGCGGCGTATGTGCTGTTCCAAAAGCTTTCGCCGCCACGGCATATTTGAGTGTATCCGATCCGTTGGCCTGGATTATATCAGGCCGATAAAGTTTTATGACGTCTTTCAATTTGTTGAGAAGCGAGAACGAAAAAAACTTTTTTGTTCCATCCAGATCAAGATTCAAAGCTCCTTCGACACAGAGTTTATCTTCAACTGGCGCGGGATAAAGTCCAACAAAAACAATTTCGTGGCCGTGATGGATTAACTGTTCGCTAAGGTTGGCTGCGAATACTTCAGCCCCGCGATATTGACGTTTAGTAACGAGCTGAAGAATCTTCATTGATCAGTTGTTTGTAAAGGTCAAGCATCTGAACATTGACCGTTTGTTTTAGAAACTTCCTCTTGAACGATTCCAAATTTTTCTTTCCCATGAGTTCTCGCAAAGTTGAATCCATTGCCAGCAACTGCATCGCAGACACGAATGATTCAACTCTGTCATGTTGAATAAATATGGCTTCATCTTCCGCCAGCATCTCTTTGAACACTTCAATATCTGAAACCACCAACGGCAGTTCGGCAGCTTTCGCTTCAATAACAGATCCTCCAAGGCCTTCAAACAATGAAGGAAAAACAAACACGTCACTTTGAGCAAGCAGCTTCTCCACATCATACCGATGACCAAGAAAATGTATAAGGGCACCATGGATACTTTCCGACATCAGCTTGTCTATTTCTCCAGACATGTCACCCCGGCGACCTACACATAACAGTATCCGCTGCTTGTCGCAGCAAGTCGTTTCAAGAAGTTGAAGAAAAGCGCGGAGAAGAAAAAGATGGTTCTTGGGGAAGTCCTGCCTTCCCACGTGAATAAAAACGATGGCGTCTCTGTCAAACTTTAATTCAGAGGCATATAGGTCGCGAAGCGTTTCCTTGTCGTTGATAAAACGGTTTTCGTCACGACCGCGGTAAATGACTTTATAGTCGCGTGACTTTTGAAGAAACAGTTGTTTAACAGCATGGGATTTTACTTCCTCTGAGATCGCCACGTATTTATTTACCGGCCTCGAAAGCAGCGCATCGATGAGCTTGTGTCCGAATATCTTTGCACCGGACTGACGTCGTTGGGCAATCCGTTGGTCCGAAAATGGCATGGTCACAAGACTTTCAACAAGCGCATATTTCCGGCGATATAAAAGCTTGTGCAAACGGCCCCGCAGTCGCGATTTGAATAAGGTTGTATGTACGATATCGGGGCGCACCCGAGTGCAAACTTCGTTGAACTCACGCAGCTGACCAAAAATTCCCGGGGCTCTCAGGAAAGTTACGTCAATTCCTGCATGAATGGCTTCCTGCTGGACGCCTTCGCTCCTGTTTCGAAGGCACACGATTGCCGAGGTGATGTTATGGTGCCGCAGGAAGACGCATAGGTCGAGCGTTGAGCGCTCCGCACCTCCTACTCCCAGTGAATCGATGATGAACAAAACTGTCACGCTGAATAATTATAGCGTGCCAATACTTCTCCAGCTTCTCTCCTGATCATCTGAATGTCGTCGTCTGTCAAATTGGCGACGCTAGCGTTGTTCATGTTTCTCACACTCCTCAACCTGCCGTGGACACTTACTTTTCCCGCAAGCTGATCAGCTGAAAAAGGTTTAATCTTCAGAAATTCGCAAACGTTGCGCATCGTTTCATGTATATTTTCGGTCAGTTCCTCGTACCTGATAGTGAGGTGGCGTTTGTCAGCCAGGGCTTCAGTTATCACCCTATCCGATTCGACCCATTGTCGGACACACATCGCTAAAGGATAATTTTTCTCCGCAATGCGATCGAACCTCTGCGGATCCCCTTTACGTCGGATACCTTCAGCTACAGCGTAACCATTTCTCACAATATAGATAAACGACGCAGGCGAAAAAAAACGATTCAGGAAGTCGATTCTCAGGGCGTTAGATATTGATTTTTCAAGGAATACAGTTTTAGTCTTGTCGTAAAAATGCGACCAGTGCTTTTTAACAGTTTGTGCAATGTTCGGGGCCGATGGAGACTTCGGATCGATATAGAGCCTGGACGCAACCGGATACCATATCCGATTGTATTCGAAGTCTTCCGGCCTTGAAAGCTGATTGGTTAAAATCACTCCCTCGTCGTTAAGTCCGGCAATGGATTTATGGCCAGTCAGGATTTTTTCCAGCAACGTCGTTCCGGAATTATAACAGCCGATGATAAACACCCACTGCTGTGGTTGTAAGTCCGAACCAGTCTTAGACAGGAATTCGCTAACCAGCTTGTTTTTCCTGTAACGTGAAGCAAATCTGTGAAGAAAACTTTTAGCCATACTATTTGTTGCGATTCAAAATGGTTGACAGGCCCGACACGCGCAGTTTCAACTCGTAAATTGAATCGTGCGCATTCGCCCGGATCCGGTTAACCGCATAGCGGTTTACCCTGGAGTCAACAAGTTTGTGATTGAAAGTGAACGCGATCTCGATGCCGGACTTCTTAAGTATAGGAATGAGCCGGGAATCATAATCGCCATTCGGATAAGCAAAGTATTTGTAGTTCGGTAATCCATTGCGGATGAAGAATTTTTTCGATTCTGAAAACTCTCGTTCCAATTCATCCTCCGTACAATTATTTAAGATCGGATGTGTTGCAGTATGTGAACCAATCGTGATGCCCGCTCGCTCCATTACAAAAAGATCTTCGGGTGAAAGCGTCTCAGGATCGCGAAGGAGCGCTGGAATTTTTTCAACGATGCTGTTTATTTCACGCAGGCGCTCCGCGTTCGGAACTGACTTGAGACGATTCACCTGTTTACGACCAAGCGCAGGCGCATGACCGTTTGCTTTATAAAATTCCTCGACAACTTTCCACCAATAACGCATTTGAAGCTCGACATTTTCCGAGATGATAAATGCTGTTGCAGGTATACCGTATTTTTGTAACAGAGGCATCGCCTTATTTCTCACACTCGGATCGCCATCATCAAATGTTATGAGAAGTGCATATTCAGGAAGCTCTTTCTTTCCGTTGACGAAAAGCACAAAATCCTCAATTGTAATCGGATTGTAGTATCGAAGAATGAATTCAAGCTGTTTTTCAAATAGACTTTCATTCCGCACCTCGTGGTATGCGAGCACAACCACCTTGCGCCGGTTTAACAACCTCGCTGGACGAAAAAACAGCTGCAACAACGATTTAATGAATTCCTTCATTTCAAACACGTTTACCCATTCTCCCCCTGTAGCCATCGAGAATCGCCTGAAACATAAGCCGGGTCGTTCTAAATCCAAAGGCCGGACCTTTAACAAAACTAAAGAGCATTTTTCCTAACGCCCTCGCCGTATAGCGAGCCGCCAGCATCGGCTTTTCGTAAGTATAGCTCATCAGGAAGATAGCATTCCGATAGCTATAATACTCGCGATGAAGATGCTCAAACTTTCGTTTGGAGACCAATGATGGCTTTTTATCCACTCCAAGTTTGTTGTTGATCTCCCTGTATCGATACAATAATTCGCCGAGCACGCAAATCTCATAACCCTCCGCCTTAACTCGTTGACAAAAATCAAATTCTTCCAGACCGAAAAACAATCGATCATCGGGCAGTGTTTTCGTATTTACAGCCTTAGCATTAATGATCATACAGTAACCACCCCCAATTGAGTCGACCGGAAGCAATCCCTTCAACTCATAATCCTTATATCTTCTTCGTAAACCCGTACGCCAGTCGAAAAGGGAGCCCACGGCGCCAATGACACCAATACGGTCATTAACATGTTTAAGTAAAAGCGCAAATGCATCAGAAAATTTCACCGGGTCATCGTCATCCGCCCAATGAATCCAATCATAGCCCTGGCTGACGAGGCGTTCAAGTCCTATGCGTGCTGCGCCGGCGGGGCCGGCGTTGTGACCAACACGGTAGTATTCCAGTCGGCTGTCATTCAGAGATGCAATCACCTTCTCCGTTTCACGAGAGGTGCTGTTGTCTACCACCAGTATTTTTTCGGGGGGAAACATCTGACCAAGCAAGGCCCTGATCGTATCGCCAATGATAGCAGGTCGTTCATATGTCATGATAAATGCAGCGAATCTCATGTCATCTAATTCTGAAAACGTACCGCAACAAACGTTGAAAGCTCTTTTTCCCCGGCTTGTTAATGAACGACTTCCATCCAAAGGCAACGGCGGTATCGTATTTTCCAATCTTAAAGGCGTTGTAGGCTATGAGGCCCTCGAACAGACTGCGCATTTTTTTTGGTTTAATGGCGTCGTTAAAGTGCTTCCGATAGGTATACATACTCCCCTCAAATTTGGCCTTGTGATCTGATCTGATTCGGTAGCCGGTATGAATGTGAATTTTGATAAGTGGCAGAGGAATGACCGTTGTCACAATATTCCGCTCCGCAGCATACTTGCGAAGTCTGAAATAGAGCTCCGTATGCTGACCTGAGCGAAGAAGCGGGTCAAATCCACCGATGGCCAGGAAGTGTTCCTTCTTCAAAATATATACTCCGCCGTTCGTAAATTGCCCACCCGTGCGATGAGCGTTTTGCGTGGGGATTTTCGTTGAAATATGCTCCCCTTTCTCGTTGTATTTCTCAAGACCGCAGGAAACTATCTGCGCGCCACTGTTGATCTCGTCCACAAATTTTTGCAACCAGTCGGGCCGGGCTTCATCATCACTATCGAGAAATGTTATCCATTCATTTGACGCCTGCTCTACCCCGACATTACGACTATGAGCAGCACCGCTATTTTCTTTGCCGATGTACCTGATACGATGGTCATCTGAAAATTCCGAAATTACCTGAACGGTGTTATCAATGGAGCCATCGTCAACAATCAGTAATTCCCAATCACGAAAAGTTTGATCCTGGATGCTTTTTATTGCACGGCTAATCAGATGGGCTCGGTTGAATGTTGGTATTACTACCGATATCATCAAAAAAGCTTATTTAGGATAGACGGATTCTTGCCAATTATTCTGAGCATTTCGAACAGCTGCTTCAATCTACTTGTTGAAATGCCCGAAAGATAGCGTTTAAATATCATCCGGAAAGCCGGTGGGTACACGTGCTGATACTGCAGAAACGTCTCAAATACTTTCTCATACAAGAGTTGCCTTGAGATTACGTTCTTTGTGGCAATCCGGTTGAGGTGATGAACTCTTCGTACACAGATCGCCTCTTCTGTAATTCCTTTGACGAGATTGCCGTTGTGTGCCAGGCGCAACCATAAGTGAGTGTCCTGGTGAAGTCTCAGGCTTGTTTCAAATAATCCGGTTTTGTCAAGTAGCGATTTGCGGACTGTTATTGCATCAGTCGTGAATCTGCCGGCACCCGGAGTAAGTAAAGTCATCAGTAAGGGAGTATTTGAATCGGATGCTTTGACGGTACTCAGGGAGGCCAGGTCAAGCAATCCCTTTTCGTTATCGTAAACGGCAGTCGCTCCGTAAACGCCATCAATAGCAGGATCAGCAAACAATTTAAGTTCAGCGTCAAATCTGTTGGGTAGATACCAATCGTCGGCATCAAGAAAAGCAACATATTCGCAGGCGGCGTTGCGAATGCCAAGATTTCTGCTAGCCCCAGCTCCACGATTTTCCCCACCGGGATGCTGCAACAGTTTTACCCTTGGCTCATTTCGTTCAAGTTCCTTACACAAAAACAAAGCATTGTCAGGGGACCGATCCTCAACAAGCAGGACTTCTTTTACACATTGGTGTTGCAATGCGGATATTACAGCCTCTTCCAGATACTTCTCCGCATGATATACCGGAATAATAACCGATACTTCGAAGGTCGATCTACCTTTCATTTGTCTTCGCCCTGTTTAGTGAACTCGTGATGATCGTTGGGTAGAACCGGAAAAAAGAAAGCCCTTTGCCGATAGCGCCCTTATAAAAGGTAAACAGTTGATTCCAAAGAATGAATCGTAATAACTTTGTGAATATCGGCGTTGTCAACTGCCCATTAGATTGCAATTTCTCAAGTGCCTCTATGCGCGAGATGCATTGATGGTAGTAATAAAGCCCCTTTTTATTTGAAGAATTACTCATGCTGCCGTAATGGATTCTGACATGGATCAGTTTCTCCTCAGTGTATACTCTTTTTGGCTGGAGCAGTAGCAGGGTGAGGTGCATCAACCATTCCTGGGAATTTTGCAAGCCTTCAAGAAAAGGTTTTTCCGGTAAGAATTTTTTTCTCCACAATCCACACGCGGTTTGCCATTTCAAACCTGAACGCAGATACTCAGATACAATCTCACGTTCGTCAATGGGTCGAAGTTTACCCCATACCCGGTCGGGGATAAATTGAAGTTGCCCACCTTCATCCTTGAAAAAATCTGCGTTGCAAAAGCATACGTCAGCGTCTGTGTCAGCTAAAACAGCAGTTTGCTTTTTGAGGCACTCGCCATTCATCAGATCATCCGAATCCAGCCACTTAACATAGCTTCCGCGGCAAATTAGTAAGCCATAATTTCTGCAACTGTTTGCTCCCTTTTTCAATGATGCCGGGCGGAACACAAGTCTAAATCTGGAGTCCTCCGAAGAGAATTTTTCAACAATTGCCTGTGTATCGTCACTTGATCCATCGTCGACGACAATACACTCCCAATCATGGTATGTTTGACCCTTCACGGATTTCAAACTTTCCGTCAGCAACGAACCTCGATTGAATGTCGGGATGATTATTGAAACCAGGGGATTACGAATTTCAGTTTCTTTCGACATTAACCAGCAAATATTTCATTGAGTAAATCATACCCTTGGCGAACTGCACGTTTGCGCGGCGTTTCACTTTATCACGCTGAAAGATCCCTAAGGTTTTTTTTAAAAGCGTTTTCAGAAATCCTTTCTTCCTGAGAAGCCCGCGCTGAATTCCTTCACGGTACCTCCGCTTGTATAACCATTGCTCCTCGTGGTAATCAGAAGGCGCGTGATGTGTGACGCGGCAGTCATAGATCGGAGAAGGCCTTATACCTGCAGCCACTAGTTGTTTCATCATGTAGGATTCCTGCCCAACCGAGCCTGTGATGGAGCCTGGCCCAAAGTAGGGATTAAATCCGCCAACCTGGATGATATCTTCGGCAAATGCTCCCCAATTACAACCGAGAAAGATTTCCCGGTGTTCAAGCTGATTCTCTTCAATACCACGAATCGACTCCGGATAAAGTTTAAGGCGATCATTCGGTAAATCAACATCGCGTAACACATCTACGCCCCCTCCGTAATAATATCCCCGGCCTTTCTGTTCGACAACAGATATATATCTCGTAATATTTTCTTTTGGGAATAACACGTCATCATCGGTGAAGATGAGAAACAAGTTTGCTTGGCCGACATTTCGAAGGAAGTAATTGAGCGCAACACTCTTTCCTTGATCAGGGGAGGTCATTATTTTGGCATTGGACGGCAACCCTGGAATTCCCCTATATTGTTCAGTTATGGAAACTGAGTTCTTTCCATTCGCCACCACATAAACCTCAAGGCCCTGTACTTGTGAAAACTCCGTGAGTGCAGCGCCGAGCTTATCTTTGAAGGAGTCTGTGGCGATTACCAGCGCGTAGTTAAAGTTTCGAATCATGGACACTTGTACAAAAATCGGAATTGTTCGCCAAAATTCATCTTCCACATACGGCCGGTCGCTAAATAAGCACCGGCTTTTGACTTTTTGTTGCTACACCAAGGCCGGTAAACAACGTTACCAACCGCTGTTCCATACGCTCAAGTGAAAATTCCTCAACCACAAAACTGCGTCCATTTGAACCAAGTTTTTGCCTAAGCGCCACGTCCTCTATCAGTCTTCGAATGGCACTTACTAAAGCATCATTATCACGCTCTGGAACAAGCAGCCCGGTCACCTCGTGTTTCACTGCCATCGGTATTCCCGCGTGCCTTGTTGCCACAACCGGCTTTCCGAAAGCCATTGCCTCTAGTATTGCATTTGGTCAACACTCCATATCGCCATCCGGATCTGTCCGACTATTAAGAACAAAAATATCACACGACTGCATCGACAACTTAACGTCTTCGAAAGGCAGCGCTCCCTGGTATGTAACAACATGCCCCAGCTTATAAGTTTCTATAAGGTCTATGCATGGCTCACGCTCAGGGCCGTCGCCGACTATGCCTAATCTGATATTCGGGAACTCCTGCACCAGTATATGAAAAGCTTTGATAAGATCGTCAACACCTTTCTTGGCGACGAGCCTTCCCGCATGCAGGATGCGGATCAATCCATCATCTAACGGATCAGCTGGGCGCAAATCCGCAACCGGGATCCCGTAAGGGATAATATGCACCTTTGCCATATCTTCAGGCTGAATTTGCAATGTGCGACGCATGTGGTCACTGCAAAGTACGATTGCCGACGCATATCGGAGTACCGATGGCAGCGCACGCGCGTAATCGGGTTTCTTGAGCCATCCTGATGCATCATTTCCATGAAAACTAACAACCAGCTGGCTCGCTGTTCTTTTTGCGATAGGTAAAAGATATCTTCCGTTCCAACCATAGTGTGCGTGGATAACAGAAGCGTTGTCGGCAAAATACTTTTTTAATAGCGCTGACACTTTCCTCGGATAAGGCAGTCTGATTTTAAAAATTTTTCTCAGAACAACATCGATCAGTTTCTCAAGTCGGGGTCTCCGCCTGGTAACTTTAAGCATGCTATGGCCGGAGCGTGGATACTGAGGATGAGACTCGGTCTTAAATCCCATCAAGTCAACGTCAAAGTGTTTCTCCAGCAAGGATACCTGTCGGTATACGAAAGTTTCGCTTAAAGAATAAAAGCTGTTGTTAAAAACCAGGATACGATTCCATTGCCGCCTATGTTTCTTTTCTCGCTGTTCCATAGAGTCCTGTGATCATCGTTCCTTCTGTGAATGCTACTGGCGTTTTCTCCATTCGGAGAAGCAACCTCATGATTGGTTTGATTATTACCGACAGGATTTTTCTCGCGTAACCATTCAAACGCGATCGCCGCACCCATAGCCCGAGCATTTGCGCCATGCTGGCATGCCACCCGCCCATCGCTTTTATTTGAATGTCTGTGAAGCCAGAATTTTTTAGATGACGCGAAAGTGAAAACGGTGTATAACGGTATTCATCGTGGGGTACTTCGTGGAGGTTCCAAAGAAATGGAACAGTAAAGAAAAATACGCCGCCGGGCTTTAACGTGCGAGACACCTCCCTGAGGAATAACTCAGGATCCGGACAGTGTTCGAGAACCTCAGTCGCCATAGCCGAATCGAAGGTGTTATTCATAAATGGCATGACAGTTCCATCCCACGTAAAATCGGGTTTCACGGCCTGGTCGTAGGTCAGCGCCGTTGCGATATCGAGCCCTACATATTCGGTTACGTTCTCGCCATCGAGGATAAGTTTTTTGTAAGGCATCTTACCACAGCCTGCGTCTAGCATTTTGCCGGCCAAGACACTTCTCGCCTGTTTCACTGCATGCAACACTGACGTGCGAACGATAAATCGATCAAGGTTTTTGGTGGTAAAGGGTATGTTGATGAAGTTATCTTTCATGACGCCTGAAAGGTCGATCATGGCTTAACAAAAATTCTCGCCGTGTAGTCTATCCTGCTGAGAAACACCCGGATAGAATTCCTTTCGAAGTATTCATCAACCGCTCTGCGACATCCTTCCCAGTGTCCATAGTCATCGACTATCACAATACCACCCGATTGAACTTTCGGATACAATATTTCGAATTCGATTTTTGTTGATTCATACCAGTCTGTATCTAGGCGCAACAATGCAATATCACCAACAGTGTTTGATGGAAGCGTGTCCTCAACCTTTCCAACCACGTAGTTAATGTTATCCTCCGGATAGTGCAATTTGCCGACATTTAATTTCACCTCCTCAAGTCCGGAATACGCCCAAACATTGGATTTAAATTTATCCTCCGTCTGTAAACGTTCTGCGGCAAGTCTTCCCTGGGGATCTTTGTCGAGGTCCGTAGGTGAACTCATTCCTTCAAAGGTATCAAACAACCATATTTTTCTGTCTGTAACATTCATGCGCGTCAGGGTATGGAGCATGGCCATTACACTTCCGCCCTTCCACACCCCACATTCTACGATATCGCCAGAGATGTTGTGCTTGGCAATATGCTCAACAGCACGCACGAGTGACACGATTCGCTCGGGAGAAGTCATAGTGAACGGCTTTACAAGTCTAAACGTGTCCCTCTCATGCTGTGTGAAATCGTGCTGTTCCTGTGAAGGCCGTTTTGATTTTGTCGGCTTTAATCCGAGCAGAGATTTAACTCTAGATGATAATTTTGACATGCTTAAGCGATTTTTTGACATTCTTAATTAGTTTCTTACTATCGCGCACCAATCGGCTCGAAAGTATTTCAGGCAAATTCTTCAAAGCCTCGTTCCAAATTATCTTGTTAAGTTTTTCGACGGAAATTGCATCGCTTAAACCAAGTACTTCATCAGCGAAGCGCCTTTGGGCCTCGGTGACTTCTAAATTTATGGAGCTAAAGAGTTCTTTTGCTTCATAGTACTTTGTCATTTGCCGATTATGATCGATATACTCCTGATAATTGCTCAGACCAGGCTTGATGCTTGAATTTCCCCGGTTTTTCATCTTAATTTCTTGTTCTCCAAAAAAGAAGAATGGGAGTCCAAACTCGACACAATAAGGAACATACGATCCATAAGCATTTGAAGTAGCGAACTTTTTATCTCGAATGATTTCGTAAAAATTTACCACAAAATTTCTGTCCCATTTGTGGCCGGCTGATGTTACTTGTAAACCCTGATCCATAAATCTTCGATGAAGACCCTTTGTAACATCAACGTGATGCAAACAAACAGTCACAGGATGCATTTCTGGGGGCAGCTGTTTCAGACTCAAAATATAATCATCCCAATCCAGAACGGGGTCAATGTCATATGTAGAGTGAATCGGAAAACATACGGTACCTGATACTTCAGCGGATCTGCTGATCCCCATTGACCTTCTATGATAAACAAAGGGAGCGCCCGTTACAAATGCCTCTGTAAACTTTTTTTCTAACGCGTCCTTAACCTTGAGCCTATTATGGAATAGGGCCTTTGTATATGTGCTTTTCAACTCGTAATCCAACACATTCTCTTCGAGTGCCGGGCCATGATCACAATGGAAATACAGCGGAACAAAATCAGGCACCCCCGCGTACTTTTTTAGCAGATACCCTAGACCGTAGTAATCAGAGAACTCTACATTGTTGAGCTTTGGAGCGCGACATCGTTCAAAGAGTTCTTGTTCACTCATGCTTTCTGGCGATTATCCATAAATGGGATGATAATAAATTCATCTTAATAAATTCTTGAAAACCCTGAAGCACATGTGGCGCACTCGTCAGCAAATGTTTGAAAAATGGCTGGCTTCCAAAATGTTCGGGATGTGCTTTAAAATCGTTCAGTAGCAGATCTACGTCAAGTTCGCCCGGTGTCGCAACTTCCAGCGTTTCTAATCCCGATTCGTTCAGGAGGAGCGACAGTGACCGCGGGTTAAAATAATTGACGTGTTCGTGATCAACGACCTTTGCCTTTTCTTTCAAGACCAGTGTTCCCAATCCTTGGCCGTTCGGGCAGGTGCAAATAAATAGTCCTCCTGGTTTTAGAAGTGTTGTTGAAAGCTGTATAAATTTTTTAGGATCTGCCAAGTGCTCTATGACCTCAAAGCTCGCAACGCAATCAGCCGAACCAGCAGCAAATGACAATTCCTCGACTGTTTGTTCGAAGGTTTCAATATTCTTTTTTCTGCAGGTGTCAGCAAGCCCTGGAGTTGGCTCAACTGCAACTACCCGCTGAAAGAAGTCATGTTCTTTGATCGCTTCACAGTAGGTTCCAAAGGCAGCGCCAATCTCAAGAAGCGTACCTCCGCTAATTTGATACTTCTGACAGTAGGCTATGGTCTTAGCTGCTCTCGGCCGAAATATCTTTTCTTTGCGCACGCTATCCGTTGCAGGGAAAATATACTTATTCCAGAAACTATAGTTTTGTGATTGCTTATAAAATTCTCCCGACAACTCTTCTGAGGCACGGGGATTCATAAAAATGGTGCCGCACTGACTGCACTCGGAATATGAGAAACTATCCTTCTGAGCCCAGGCCGTGTACTGCTTTGAACCACACGCAACACAATCTACATTGACAAAATTCGGAATCCTTTCCTGTAGAAACTTTACGTCATGTTGCAACGCTGGCTTTTTACGTTCCATGAGATCCTCTGGCCGGATATCTTTTTCCTGAAAGCTCATATGACTAACCTTTTGTGTATTTTGTCCAAAGTTCCTTTTCGAGTTTTACCGACCCGTACGCACTTGGTTCACCCCAAACGTTTTGCTTGTACCATTGGCCGTTTTCAATCCACCACACACGCGGGTCGCGGAAGGTATCAGCGATGCGATCAAATTCTTTCTCCGACATATCAACATAAGAGTACCACCGCTTCAGGTCTCGAGGTTTTACGTGATCCATCCTCTTGACAATCTCAATCCCTTCTACTCGCTTCATATACCCTGAACGTATATCTTTACAACAGTGGTCTGTGGCACGTCCATATCCAAATTTGATAAACTTAAGATAATCGTGTGCTCCATTCTCATGCATGTCATCAAGATTCGACATAGTCCGATACGTTCTTTCGAATGGTTCCGCGGCAAATTCGAAACCATACTTCTCCCTCATCATGTAGGCATGTTCGTTGGGATCCCATTTGAAAAAATTTCCAATATACACACCTACGGTACCAGCTTCGGCAATTTCTTGGTCAGATGGCATCGATAGCCAAGCTAAATCTTTCTCCGTCAATCCGGGAATGCGCCGAACCATATCATCCTTGGTATAACCTCGCATATCATGTTCGAACACCGTCCTCTTACTATATTGCACATAGTCATCCGGATCGAACATTCCGGCAACGCTCCATGTAATTTCTCCCCAAATCACAAGCGGAATTTGCAATTTGGTTGCTATGTGCATCGGGTAAGTCTTAATGCCGGCATGAGCATGCCAGTTCATATCACCCATCATTTCAAAACATCCCCTATTCAGCTTGCGTAACGTATCGACACTTGGGCCAAATACGATATGATCAACATTGAGCTCCTGCCTCATTCGGTCCAGGTTGCGCTGCCCTTCTGGCAAATAGTTATTTCCATGATATGTGACAAGTAATGGCTTCAATCCATATTCCAAAGCCTTATGCACTTGGAAGTAACTGTCCTTACCTCCGCTGACCGGAACAATACAATCATAATTTGACGTCGATTTTTGTTTAGCTTTCTCGGCAAGCTCCTTGAATCGCTCCGCTTTTTTGCGCCAGAACTCCTCGGTAATTTGATTGAATTCCTCCTGAACCAAGCAGGCATTGCAAACGCCATCATCATTCAGCATGAGGTTCACTGATATTACGGGATAGAGGCATTTGCTACAATATCTGATATCTTTTTCTGCGCCCATTTATTAAAGGTTGTGTTTTAAGTCAGAGAGTCTGCAAGGCTTTCGAACAGGTAAGCCTTTTGCGAATAAATTTTTTTTACAGTTATAGACACTATTCTCCGAGTGTTGAAAAATGTTCGCAGCAGCTACAGCTGAAGCTTTCGTCATTGATAAAACTTCATCAAAATGGTCCCACGATCCTGCACCACCCATAGCAATTACAGGGATTTCAACGGCAGCAGCTACCTGTCTTATCAAATCGATATCAAAGCCGGTTCCAGTTCCATCTTTGTGTATTGCATTCAAAAGTATTTCGCCAGCACCAAGGTTCTCACACCGCTTACTGAAGCTGATTGGATCTAGGTTCGTTTTCTCCTTCCCTCGTTTGTACACAAGATAATCACCCGTCTCCTCTTTTTTTACATCAACCGATATTACCACCGCTTGACTTCCGAACCTTCTCGCAACTTCTGAAATAAAGGACGGTTGATCGATCGCCATAGTGTTTAGTGATATCTTATCAGCACCGTTCTTTATCCTTTGTTCTACATCTTCCATTGTGCGTATTCCGCCGCCAAAGGTCAGCGGCATCAAGCATTTTTTCGAAACCAGTTTTACAATTTCCGATATCGAACTGAATTCAGGATGATTAAGGTCATTTCGATTCAAGTCATAAGACCCCGTCGATGAAATGTCCAGATAAATGAGTTCATCGCTTTCCCAGCTACTAAACCGCTCGACGGCTGCCGTTGGAGTACCGATGGGTTGATGCCGTTTGAACATACGGCTTTGTACGATTACCCCGTTCCTAAGCAAGATCACTGGTATAATTCTTTTTTTAACCATTAAGGCGCGCAAAGTTTTTAAGAAGTTGAAGTCCGTTTGTTTGGCTTTTCTCAGGATGAAATTGCACTCCAAAGATATTGTCCCGCTGGATCGCCGCAGGAAATCTATAGCCATAGCCAGCGTAAGTCACAATACAGTTAGGGTCATTAGTCTGCAAATGATAACTGTGCACGAAGTAAAAGGACGGATCATCATCCTGAATATCGCGAAACAAAGGTTGTCCGTCATAGTCTTCGACATCGTTCCAACCAATGTGGGGCAAATGCAAAGGTTCGTTTCCAAAATCGAACTTTACAACGTTGCCCGTTATCCAACCCAAACCGTCTGAAATTTCAAATTCAAAACCTTTCTCCGCAAGTATTTGCATACCCACGCAAATTCCTAAAAAAGGTTTCTTTTGGATCAAGACACTCTCTTTCAAACTATCAATTAGATTGAGTGCCTGCATTTTTTCCACAGCTGTTTTGAAAGCGCCAACACCAGGCAAGACAATATGCGAACAGCCCACAAAATCCTTTGGTGATGCAATTGACTTAACGTTATCATGAAAGGTTGTCATTGCATTCAATACCGAAGCAAAGTTACCCGACCCGTAATCCACAATGCCTACCATATCCGCACTAATTCACTTTATAAAGAAACTCCTTGTAGTCACCTAAGTGCGAGTGGAAAAGATCATAATTTTTGTTAAGAAGGATGAAATGCTCTTCGCTGATGGGATATTCGGACGCTGGAATTCTTTCGAATCCCCTGTTAACAACACCCTTTCGATCCATGTTGTTATGTAGAAAAAATCCTTTCGTTATCCTCGCGATTTCGGCGATATATCGTTTGTTAGCCTCAGGACTCATTTCAGAAAGACTAAAACTGTTGAAAAACACGTCGACCGACTTATTTTGAAATTCAGCAATAGTATAATTAGGCAGCAACAGAATATCGAATTTTGTAATCGTACTTGCATCGAACTTCCCCTCGCCATATAAAAAGATTCGTTTATCTGGGAAATTCGACAGCAAGTAATAAGCTGCTAGGACGATCGTTTCAGGTAAATCAAAATCAATGTACTTTACATCCTCAATTTCCCTCACAAGGTAATGACAAAGGGCTCCGTAGCCTGCTCCTATCTCAGCTATCGTTGTTCCGTTGCATGCTGTAAGAAGGTTTTTCAGTTGCATCGCATTATGATGGAACCTCGTCGCTTTCGGAGTAATCAGAGTATTATCGATCGTGCAGCCCCAAGGACTGCCCACCTCTGCTGTTAACTCAAGGCGCTCAACAGGTAGATTGTAGATGTCCTTCCAAATGATATAGTTGCGAAGAATGGACTTGAGAAATGGTGTGGTCACATTCTTGTTCCCAGTGGATAATGCTTCGAATGTAGCATACTCCTTTACGATAAGACCCAACTTATTTCTCCAAAAATTTTTCAGAATGTGGTCTGCATCTTCGATCCTTTTCTCAAGCAAGGCCGAATACAGAAAGTTCTTTTCTTCATTGTAATTCTGCCACTCACCAGCGGGTTTCCAAACTGACTCAACTGATTTTTGGTCCTTAATCATATGTGAAAAGAACGCGGCTAATCTTTCTGTTAGCTGCCTGTGTTGCGAATTACTCTGCTTTGAAGGACGGTCGGCCAAATCGAGAACGATATTATTCAGATCAAGAGTGGTTTCGTAAAAAGGAGTTGACATTATTGTAAGAGTTTATTTAAGATTCTTTGTGAGCCCTGATTGTCAATCAAGGTTTTAGTGTTTACATGAATTTTCAAAAGCTGTTTTCTGTTTACATACATTTCTTCAATAAAGTCCGACACACGCGAAAGGGTATCATGGGAATATACGCCAAAATCGTAAGCCGCACCATGCTCAACAAGTTCTGTCAATAAAAAACGTTGCGAGTCGTGATCAAAAAAGTTAATTGTCGGAAGACCTGCGTATACAGCCTCAAAAGTAGTGATGCCTCCAGGGAGGATACAGAGCACGCAATTGTTCAGTATTCGCCACATACTTTTGTTTGTCTTCGCGAGAATAATCTCATGAGTCGTATCTTTTCGAATCTCATCAACAAGTTCATCAATCGAGTGCTTGTATCCCTCACCGACCATTACCCAAAAGGTGGCTGGAACCCTGCATTTTTTTAAGGCCTTGAGAACGTTCAGTGTTTTGTTTGTCGCGTCTCCTCCACCCATGATGACAGCAATAGGAAAGTGACTGGCATTCAGATTATCCTCGAAGGTACCAGCACTTATAGGCCTACAATTCTCCTGAATGATTGCATACTCCAGCCCCGCGTAAATCGTCATATTCGGATAAGCAGATTGTTCAAAATCCAAGTATTTGGTTCGTCCAAAATAATAATCCATCTGCTCAAAATGGTTAAACAACGGACTGAAAATTACGGTCTTCTTTGTTGACCTCTTGAACTTTTCCAGTAACTCAGTTTCAATAGACATCATGTCAAATATGACAATGTCTGACAACTCAACGGTAACATCGTGCTCGCTGGTATAACAACTTACATGAAGTCCGGAGGTGGTTATCAGCTTTTTAAACGCAGGATCGCCAATGAGAATGTAACGAAACACAATGTCATTTCGCACTGCCAGAATTTGATTGACAAAAGAGGATGACCGGATTAGGTGGCCTAGCCCAATGCGAGTGGATGCTTTACAACAAACGGTTATGGTCATTGTACAATCTCCGTATTAAAAGGCTGGTACTGGTTTAAGGGAACCTTCAAGGATTTTCCAATGATAAAATCAATCTCGTCTGCTTGCATAAGATTTTCCGGTCTTACGATAAGCACGTCGTCATCAGTAATTACATGTCCAACCGGTAAATTGCGCGATGCATAAAGTGAGCGCCTTGCACGTTTACGCGTATAAAACTCTTTGTCAGATATTTTGTCAGACTTCGGGGCCAAAGCGATTGATGCCGCATTCAAATCCTCGATATAAGACTTTAACTCGACTTCCTCAAGAGCATAAGCATGATCCAATCCTTTTTGTTTTTTATCTTCCGTAAAATGTTTCTCAAACCAACGAGCGCCTAAAACAAAAGCCATACATGCAGCATGACTGGTCGGTGTGTGATCGGAGAAGCCCACTTCGAAGCCAAACTCGTTTTTTAACGTTGTAATGAATGTAAGGTTGGTTTGCTCAAGTTTAGCCGGATATACCGAAACGCAATGTAAAAGAACGATATCGTTAAAGCCGTTGTAGGTAATGGCTTTCACAGTCTTCTCGACATCGGCCAACGTTGACATGCCGGTAGAAATAACCATCTTGATTCCGTAGTCAGCAACCTGTCTCAAAAACCTGATGTTATTCAAATCACACGATGCAATCTTAATATATGGCGGTTTGAAGGATGCCAACAGCTTCAGAGCTTTTTCGTCGAATACAGACGAAGAATAGCCAATCTTCATCTTAGCGGCATGAAGTGCCAACTCGTTATACTCCTCATCCGTCATTTCACCTTCCTGACGAATTTTGATCACATCTTCAATATTGTAATGCCCGTAGTCGTATTTGCCAGGAAGGTAAAGTCCCCATGTGTTAATCATTTGAAACTTAACCGATGTTGCCCCGGCACGACTAGCTATGTTTATTAGGTTTTTTGCCTTCTCTAAGGAACCATTGTTGTTGGTTCCGGCCTCCGCAATGATATGAAGACTATCCATGAGAGTTATTATTTAATACTTTTTCAGCAAATTTCTCGCATCCATTTAACATAGTAGTGCGTAGTTTCTGCCATGTTGGCTCGAGGTTCTTTTTTAATGTAGGCAGCTCAGAAATATGATCGATGCGATGCTCAACCTCTTTCACGACATTGTCTTTGAGCATATTAATGTTCCATTCGCTAATACCTAAGGTGTCAAGCATAGACAAGGCCCGCTGATCATAACTGATCTTAATTGCCGGTACGTCATATGATAAGCATGGGATAAAGGAGTGGAGACGATAAGTAAGGTTAAGTCTTGTGTTTCTCAAATACGTCAGATATGTGTAGACATCTTCGGTGTACAAGTAGTCAATGCCTTTGAATGAAGCGGCAAACGGTATGTCACGATGATCGTGACATAAAAATTTAATATTCTGATATCCCTTATAGCGAAGGAGGTTAATCAAGTCAATCATTTGCTCGCGCATTTCATATTGATTGGCTACAGGAATACTCATGAGAGACGGCGTCCTGATGGAAATAAGTGCATCCGTTTTATCGGCATCCAAAAGCGGAACAAGATGCTGTGGAATTTCATTGATAAAAAGTGTGGGGCATCCCCCGACAACTGTATTCGCTCCGAGAGCGTCTATGTAAGCGCCAGTCGCCTTATCTCGTGACAAGGAAACATCCGCACGTTTGTTAAGCAACAACATCTTTTCATCAGTCATAACATCAGTTCTGTCAACCAATTGAAGTTGGTTATTATAGATCTTTCCACGCGATACCGAAAATATCATCAACGGCTTTTCAAGAGCCTTTAAGGCAATGGGATTGATTTCAAGCTCCCCGTTTTCATAAAGATTCCCACCGCCGACGACAACACCATGCCCGAACTGGTTTACCTCATATACCGTCTGCGAACTAAGGCCGGATTTCCTTTGACTCTCGTACTTCCCGGTTGCTGGTAAGGAGATCACATTGTAGTTTTTCTTGAATGCCATCCTAATGAAGTGGTTGACACCAAGGTATATGACATCGTTACCTATATTAAATCCCTTTGGACGAATAGAAAATAAATTAATCATAGTTTATTAAAGCTTGTAATCATTAAATGGAAATCGTTTGCAAATCGAGAGGAGTTCAGTTTCTGTGTAATCTTGAATGTCTGGATACTGACCAAATAACTTCGTCACATTTAGGAGTGTGGCATCATCATCGACAGTGAGCGAACAAAAGTCGTCGCTTCTCAATTCCTCCTTCGAACAAATTTTTTTGACATCGAATTTTTCGAGTTTCTCATAAAAATACTTTGTTATATGTTCCTGATGCTCCGATGTAAAAAATTCATAATTATCTATCAATACCTGAGATCGAACTATTTCGACACTGAACCCATAGGGAAAAGTTCGTGGAACTAGATTAGTGATCAGATCAATCTGACTACCTGCTTTTAGATTACTTAATTCGGCATTAATTGAACGCCATGGTAGTATTGGAGAATCTCCGTTGATTCGGATAAAATAGTCGAGGTCGTGCTGATAAATGGTCTCAATGGTTCGACTCGCTACATTATTAAGCGACCCACGCATGACGACAATCTGTCGCGCTGTAGCAACTTTCGATAACTCGTCATCAGAACTCTGATCCGACGTCGCTAGCACAGTTACATCGCTGTCAATTCTGAGTGTTGCATCGATAACTCTATCAATAAGACTTCGGCCGCTAACATCCATAAGCGCCTTGCGAGGCAGCCGGGACGAACTAAGCCTGCTGTAAATTATACTTCCAACCTTCATTAAGTTCGGAGAATCATCTCCCGATACACAATTAAAAACTTCCGAGATACTTGAAAGCAAGGCGAACGTCATAGGCTTTGTCGCTCAACCAGTTAGTTGTGCACGCAAAGGGCGTTATCCCTTGATTTCTAGAATCTTTTGTCGGCTCCGAACTCGTAAAATTATCATTCTAAGTCAATTAAAACAACAAATGTCAACCATAGAATCCAAGGTCGCATGCTGAAACTTCGCCAGCATTTTTAGACCTCTTGCAATTCGACCATTTTTTCAAAAGCTTTTGATGCAGTTTTTAAATGCTCAAAAGTACCGACGCTATCAATACAGCCGTTATTTAGTAACACCACCCGATCGGCGTTTCTGATAGTAGCCAATCTATGTGCGATAATGAGTATGGTGTATCGTCCCTTCAGCATGTCAATATTCATTTGAATGGTTCGTTCGGTTTCCGAATCCAGGGACGAAGTCGCCTCGTCCATGATCAGAATGTCAATTGATTTATACAATTCACGCGCAATTGATATCCGCTGCTTTTGACCCCCGCTAACCAAGACCCCATTCGCACCCAACATAGAATCCTCCCTACCACCAAGCGTCTCCACAAAAGACTTAATTGATGCGCGGTCAAGCGCCTTCCAGAAATTATCCAGGTTCTCGGGCGTTTTTTCAGCCCATAGTGTCACATTGTTGAAAACGCTATCGCTGAAAATCACCGGGTCTTGCGTGATATATCCAATTCTTCTTTGATACGTATCAGTTTTGATTTTACTTAAAGGAACACCATCGACGCGGATCTCTCCCTTGTCAGGAGTGAGCAGCCCGGTTAGCAAATTGATAAGTGACGTTTTGCCGCTCCCGCTCTTTCCAACAAAAGCAACGGTTTCGTTTCTTCCTATAGCGAGGTTAATACCCTTCAGCGTTGGCCTATCATCATACGAAAAACACAAATTATCAACCTCAATTTTGTCGTTAAAGCCAGTGAAATCAGAACCAGTTCTCTTCTCGGCATTTGCTCTCAAGTCTGCCATAAATTCTTGCATATTAGTAAGGGCGCCAGAGGAAGTTAAAAAGCCATTCCATTGATTTTGAAGGTTCATCATGAACGAAAGCGAACGGTAAAAAAACAAAAGACTTAGGATGATTAATCCAAGGCTTTCATTGAACACGTTTACTTGTAGGATGATGACACAAACTACAACCGCAACCACTAGCGGCTCCTTGAAAGAGGTTACAATTGCTCCATACCAGCCCATTTGTTTTGTAATGGCCTCCCCCTGCAATACTGATTGCTTCAACTTATCACTATAGGTATTTACATGACCGGTAGCCTTAAGATATTTAAAAAACTGCACCTGCTGAATCAGATATCCTTGAAAACGGTGCCCGATCCCGGTGATTTTTTTTGATCCCTCGATAGTTTTTTTATAAACTCGACGATAAAGTATATTTGTTAGCATCCCGCCCGCAATTACAAAAAACGCAAATTCAGGATTAGCCATAAAGGCGAGAATGACATAAACCAAAACCATTACTCCGGCTTGAATAGAACTGAAATAGCTTTTATATGCGTTTAATATCCTTGCGACTTCCGAGCTGAGACTACCTTGTATTCGGCCGATATCTGAAGTAACAAATGCTTTATAGCTGTATTCATTTAAGCGATCAATTTGATCGAATCGAAGTGACCGCATGAAAAATCTGGAAAGCAATATTTTGTAATAGGCTTCACCAAACTTTGCGAACGCTTTTAATACGAAAAAGAATAGCATCACTAGCAACACACTTGCAATAGTCATTGGAATTGAAAGTGCGTCCATCCAATCAACAAGGAAGCGGAGGTTCCCTAAACTTTCGGCGTCTGCTGAACTTTGCCCGTCTACCATTTGGAGTAGCGGAAGGAAAAGTGCCAATCCTAATCCATCAAGGGTACCAACGAGGAGACTAAAAAAAAGGGAGATAATGAACTTGTTCCTCAGATACCCATAGAAATAGGAGAAGTGAGTGAAATTTTTTTTAACTAGTTCCTGCAGCCTTTTTAACACAGCATTCTAAAAATTAAGAGTTGGAAGACTTACGCTTTTTAACCTTGGGATTCTTCTGATCTTCCTGGTAATATCCGTAGCCATATCCACCATAACCCATTCCGTAAAGGTAACCACCATAATACCCTCCAGACCTCTTCGATACCTCAATATCATTAAAGAGAACAGTGAAATTTCTCAGCTTACCTTCAAGATAGAGCTCGTTGATCATTTCGACAGCTTTCTTATCGGTAATACCCTGACGAATGATAAGAATATTGTAATCAGAATATTTGAAAAGCTCCATGGCATCCGCCACCAGGCCAATCGGTGGCGTATCGATGATTATATACTCGTAACGCGTTTTGAGTAGCGTTATCAAACCCTTCATCTGCTCACTGCCTAACAGCTCCGATGGATTCGGCGGTATATTTCCGGAGTCAATAAAATCTGGCATAAGATCTTCGCCTTTAATGATCACATCTTCGATGGTGGCCAGGCCGGCCAGAAATTCGGATAAACCTTTTTGGGGCTGGGTCTTAATGTATTGGCTTAGCTGAGGCTTCCTTAAGTCGGCTCCGATGATCAGCGTTTTCTTTGTGCCGAGCGCCAGCGTGCAAGCCAGATTCAGCGAACAAAATGTCTTGCCTTCGCCCCCGACAGAAGATGTGATCAGGATCGTATGGCAGGTATCCGTTTTCGCAATAAGATATTTAAGGTTTGCCCTTATTGAACGGAATGACTCCGATACCAATGATCGGGGATGATCCTTCACTACCAGGTTCGAAGTGTAATGGCTGTGGGCAACATTGCCAAGCAATGGCATTTGCGTAAAAGCAGTCAGATCATCCTTGTCGAGTATCTTAGTATTCGTAAAATCCTTGATAAGAAAGAATCCGATTGGCAACAGCAAGCCAATGGCTGCTGCAATGATAAGATTTTGCTCCTCGTCAGGCCGAATCGGTGTTCGGGAATAAGACGGCGCGTTGATAACCTCATAATCGGACGCCGCACTGGCTTTCGAAATTGCGGCCTCAGTCTTTCGTCTCAAAAACAAGTCGAACAAAGTTTGGTTCAGCTGTAGCATCCGCTGGTATTTCGACAATTCTCGAGAATCTGATTGTAACCCCTGAACAGATGCGTAAAGGTTACCAGTCTGACGGTTAAGATCCTCCACCGATTGTCTATTCATCATGCGCTGACTATTTACGGCTTCGAAAATTCCATTTTCGAGTCGTTGGTCCGTTGTATCACGTCGGTTTACCAAAGGATTCAGTTTGTTGAATTCATTCGATTCGCTTTTTCTTTTCAGGCGCATGTTGATGTACTGATTCACCCAACCTTCGAGTATTGGAACATCCAGTCCAATTACACTTGGTGCAAAAACCTCGTCATTCCTGTTGCTTTTAAAGTAATCCACGAGGTAGTCGAGGTAACGCTCGTTCATCTCTATTTCAGCGCGCCGTTTATCGTAACTATTAAGATTATTGTAAACGTAGTCGGGGCCATACGTGAGCTTCAGGTTTTTCATTTTCAGCTCATCGATGAGCTCCTGGTAATAGATCAAGGAGTCTGTTACTGATGCCATCTGCCAATCGATAAACTGGATGGTGTTATCAAGCGTCTCGTTCTTCTCCTTTAGGCCCATCTCCTCTACCACATCATAATAAGCACGCATGAACTGGATGTCACGATCCGGAGACTCGCTTTCTATACGGAGGTCAAGCATCGAAGAGCCACGCATTGCCCAGTTGATGTGTAGTCTTTTTTGATAACGGGATACGAGGTCTGACGTGCGGTTTAGCACAAAGTAATACTTGTCGCGCTCAGCGGTCTTTCCATTAGTGTTCGTAACGCGGAGTGTCGCGCTTCCAATCGTGAAGGGCTCATCAAACCTATATTTGTTTCCTTTCACCAGTTCGCGCCATTCGTCATCCTCTATACCGAGTTCGAAAGTTTTTTCGTCAATGTGATTGACAAAAATTGGAACCCCATACGGATAGGCAGAGTTCACGATTGTATCAATCGAAACGTCAAAGCCTGAACCACGCGTATTTTCCGTCGCAGACTTGATCATCGCTTTGGTAAAATAACTGACTCTGAAATCGACTTTATTAATGGCTGCTTCGATCCTCTTTGGCGACATCAGGGTAGGAATCTCCTCGTATACCTCCGTCATTCCACTAAGAAAAAAATTTGCGTCAATAAGGCCAGGCACCGGCGTCTCGGGCCGGTTTGAAAACTTCTTAGTGGTAATTCGCGCCGTTACAGCGTACACGGGGGTTGCATAGCGATTGATGGCATAACCGATGCCCAGGCAAATCAGGAAAAAAGCCAGGATAGACGGCCATCTCTGTAGCAGTTTAAAAAAATATTTTTTGAAATTAATCTCCTTTTGACTTTCGCTTAGAGTGTCCTGTGCTTCAATAAACTCCATATCAGTTATTATTGAGACTGGCGAGGAATAGAATGAGTGTTACCGTAGTACTTAATACACTAATGGCTGTCGTATAGGTAGGCAACGTATACTTCCTAGTGGCTCGCGCCTGCAATGGCGGAACAATTACGAGGTCATTCGGCTGCAGGAAAAATCCCGGTTGTTCAAGCAAATCTTCTTTTAACGCGTTAATATAAAAGACCTCAGCATCTGCTCCTTTGAATCGCACAATCTTGATCTTTGAACGATCTGCGAAATCAGTTAGGTTCCCCGCAACCGTAATTGCATCAATAATAGTTGCGTTTGGGTCATACATTGTAAACCGGCCCTCATTGTTTACTTCGCCTAAAATCGTAAAATGGAAATTCAGCAGCTGGACTCTCACCACGGGCGTTTCAAAATATCCTTTCAATTTCTCTCTAATAAATTGCTCAGTCTCTGGGATCGTCATCCCGCTCATATTTATCTTTCCTATGTAAGGCAATTCCAGACTGCCGTCGGCATCCAATGTAAAACCTGTTTGCGTACGATCCAGCGCGATTGAACTCATGCCTTCTCCACCAGTACTACCGCCTCCACCAATTCGCATTCTGCTGCTGGCGGCATTCAATTGATCGTATTGCAAAAGTTTACGAATTAAACCAAGTTGCTCTTCATACTTCTGGACAAAGTCATATTCACTCGGAGTGATACTGGCAATTCGAATCGAAATTATGTCAAGTGGTTTTAGCCGGTATTGAGAATAGTGCGTTTGGTATTTTCGCGAAGATGTGTCCGCGTTGCTAACCTCGCCATGTTTTGGCTCCGGCGGCTTTTGCAAATACACCAGCCGCTTATTCGGTACACATGAACTCGCGATCATTCCCGAGACAATACATAAGAACAAAAGCTTTGGAAAACGCATCATTTCAGATTAACAGAAGCGTCAAATATACGAATAATGATTCAAATGAGGACTGATACGCATAACGGGACAACGTACCGGTTAGATCATTTATTTCCTGGAAATAATGTAATGTTTTTTTTTCTGATCTCTTTTGCGATGGCAGCTGAGACGCGATCGGCCGACGCGTGGAATAAATGGTTGCCGTCCGTATACTGATGCTTCCCATTCTCAGAAGACAAATCGATAAACGCAGACTTTGTCTCAATCACAATTGCATGCATGCGCTCTTCAAAATCAGGCATCAGATCATTATCAATTGCCGCGATCTGCGGATGTACAGGTAAACGAACGAGATACACCTGACCGTGCTTGCGGAGCAGTCGGATTGTCTCGACCAGATAATCATAACGAGTTTTGGAGACAACCGATTCAGAAAGCTTCAATGAGTATTCACGAACTTTGGATCGAAGTCTACGTCGGACAGAGATGGTGTCCATTGCTACATTGATCTCAAGCCAACCGTCATCGTGCAGAAGCTGTTTCCGCTGTGTTCGATCCGACAACAATGTGTAAAATGGCTTTGAATAAAATCGAAGCAGGTATTCAATGTTCGGGTTCATTGAAAACGAGTGAAGCTGCCCCATAAACGTGCTTTCCTCCGGAAACGATTCGGCTTCCCGGCCTGATGAAAGACACCATGGATCCACACTTACGATGAAGATGCTGTTGCGCGCGTCGGGGTCAAGCTTTGCTTTGATACTCTCAAGATATGCTCTACCGTAAGGCGAATGCGCAATCGTAAATGCAAAATTATATAAGGGTTTTTCGGATTCCCGTCCCAATATCTTATTCATTACTTCGGGATTCAGGCCCTGAGCAGCCCTTGAGGTACCGATGATAAGGGCTGACTGGCGAGGTGATGCAAGCCGAAGATAATACGGATCAACGCTTCCGTTTGCAAGACTGAAAAGAGTATAAACAGCAACAGCTACTATTAAGACAACGAAACCAGCCTTAACAAGAAACTTTTTCATATCAGCGTGACGCAACGGAGTCATTGGAGATGGCGGCTGTGGAACGAATTGTCTGTCTTAAGTGGCTCGGATAACTGTTTTGGATCCGACTTGTCGAATACAAGCAATCCATTCTCCACCGGCCGTTATTTGGGCTTATTAAAGCTTGCATGTTTCTCGCTTCCGCTGGAGGAGGAAGGAAATGAATTTCCCTAATCACAAGCTTTTGGAATTGCTTTGTATGATTCATGGTCATCATAAAAATATTCCCGTTTTTAAGAGAAAACGTTGCATTTGCGTATTCTAAAATTGAAAGTAAATAAACTCCGTCTCGCCAAACGCTCCTAGTAGACCGATTACACATATGAGAAGTAGATAAAATGCATAACGGACTGGTCCAAGCTTTACTGATCGAATGAGCCCGTTTATACCATCGTTGCGAATCAGCCATTCGATTATAAGAAATAGCGCAAGGCAGAAGAAAAGAAATCGGGGTGGCGCCTTCAGGGTTCTTTCCATAAAATTCCCGTCTACAACATTATTAAGGTAATTCAATGCAGCGCCAACAGTTTCTGATCGGAAGAACACCCATGCAACGCAGGTAAGCCCGAAGGTGAGGGCAATTTGTAATACTTCTTTAAAATTCGGAAAAAATCTTTCCCGAGCCACAACATCCATGTTCTGTCGGTTTCGATCAAAAATAAGTAAAGGAAGAAAATAGATTGCATTCAGCAGGCCCCACACGATAAAGGTCCAGTTAGCGCCGTGCCAAAAGCCACTGACGATAAAAACTATAAATGTGTTTCTAATTGCCCTAAGTTTGCCTCCTTTACTACCTCCTAACGGGATGTATAGATAATCGCGGAACCATGATGACAACGAAATGTGCCACCTGCGCCAGAATTCTGCAATATCCCGCGAAAAATAAGGAGTACGGAAGTTAATCATCAGTTCAATACCAAAAAGCTTAGCGGTGCCCAGAGCGATATCTGAATATCCGGAGAAATCACCATAAATCTGTATGGCGAAGAAAACAGCCCCCAAAACAAGTTCCGCCCCCGAGGCAGATTCATAATTGCTAAAAATCTGGTCAACGTAGGGGGCACAGTTGTCTGCTATCACGATCTTTTTAAAGAAGCCCCAGAGCATAAGTCGAAGGCCATCCATACCTTGCGAGTAAGAGAATGTCCGTGCCTTTTTCATCTGAGGCAACAGATGGGTTGCGCGCTCAATAGGCCCGGCCACCAAAAGTGGAAAAAAACTTACAAAGTCGGCGTACTCGATGAAATTTCTCTCAGCTCGAATGCGGCCATAATAGATATCGATCACATACGAAAGCCCGTGGAAAGTATAGAACGAAATTCCTACAGGAAGGATGATCTGTAAAGTAAAGGGATCAACACTTAAGCCCAGATAGGAGACAGAATCAACAAACGACTGGACGAAAAAATTGTAATACTTGAAAACCCCCAGGAAGCCAAGGTTTGTGACTACGCTGATAGTTAGCCATAGTTTCTTTTTTGACTGCGTCTTACCCTCTTCAATCTTAATTCCAGTGTAATAATCCAGGACTGTCGAAAAAATGAGTAGGAAGAGGAATCGATAGTCCCAGCATGCGTAAAAAAAATAACTTGCGATAAGCAGCACGAAATTCTGTCTGCGTAAATGATCTTTCGCACCAAACCAATAGATTAAAAAAACGATTGGTAGAAAGAATGCGAATCCAAGAGAGTTGAACAGCACAATAATCTTTTTATGTATGGGGACATATCCGGCTTCAACGCGAATTCCGGAACAATCAACCTCAAATATAACAATGTGTATCTTTACATCTTACATCGCTTATCCTGAATTCTTTTACCGCAAACCCCGATTGAAGTCGGCGTTCGTGAGTTTGTAAAATGGTATAGTGACTATTATAAAATATAGTCTATGATTAGTCCCCTTCTTTCTCATGGCAACCGATCCTGCGGCCGCTCCACGACCCATATGCATGCGTGAAGCATGCGCCAAGCATGGATGAAGTATAGGAATAGTATGACAATAGTATGAAACGTGAATTCCGGATTTGAGGCGGATGACTTGCATCGTCGGATCCGGCATAAACGCACTATTCCGGCTGGACCTTGAGGCGTCATCACTGGATAAAGGTCAAAATAAGCGTTCGGATGTAAGAAACACCATGATGCACGTGTAGCACCAACATGAACGTCGTGGTGCACCAGTATGAATGTCGCATTACACGTTTTTGAATGTTGGCCTGCAGTAGTCAAAATCACGGTTTTACCTATCGTGAATGCTGCGCTGCACCACCGGGAGCGTTAAAACAGGCCATGTAATGTTTTGACTGATTAACAACAATTTTCTATTCCGGGTGATTGGCATCTGATAGCGCCAGACAGTGAAAAGGCCCTAAATCTGCTAAAAACGTCCTTTTCATTCATCCGGCGACTCCAGGCGCGAAGTTGTGCAGGCTGTACGCACCAACATGCAACTCGTACTGCACCAGTATGCACCTCGGGGTGCAGCACCATGCAACTCGCATTACACCAATATGCAACTCGCACTGCAACACCGTGCAACTCGCACTGCCCTACCGTGAAAGTAGCACTACAGCATTGTGTAATTCGCGTTGCATTATCGCAAAGTTAGATCGGATCATCGTGACCTTCGAAGGTCAACAGTGTGAAGGTCAAGTCAGGTGATCGTGGTCTGTGTTGTTAGATAAGACTATCGCATTCCATAGCTTCGGGGTCCTTCGTTCGCTGCTACCCGGCACATATGGCCGTACTCAGGATCCACTGCTTATTTTTTTGTTTGGCTTTTCATAGCATAAAGAACAGTTAGCTCGGACCAACTCCTCGCTCGTGAGTTGAGATCCTTCGGCTCCCCCGCAAAAGGCAATGGCGCCTCTGGATTGATGCCGCGAGTTTAAATCTTCACCGAAAACTTGTGCTTGTTCATGCAGAGGCGACGGGTCACGTGAAGTGCGCCGAAGCACTTGTCCGCCAAAGCCAGGCGAAGGCGGATCTCCACTGACGCGTCCGGTTCAAGACCAGAACCAGGTGCACCTGCATTGTACTGGGTGTGACATACGAAAATCGCATTCCATAGCTTCGGGCTCCTTCGTTCGCTGCTACCCGACGCACATGGCCGTACTCAGGATCCACTGCTTATTTTTTGTTTGGCTTTTCATAGCATAAAGAACCGTTAGCTAGACCAACTCCTTAATTGTAAGTTAAGATCCCTGCCTGCGGCAGCAAACATCTACACTGAGGTGAGGGTTCAAGACCAAAACCTGCCTGCACAGTGTGAACCCGGCAGCCGCACGCTCAAACCCAAAGGTTGTGTTGACTAATGACGACGCCACGCCGCGTCTGTGGTTCGAAGCACTAGCGATTTCTCCGATTTACACTACGTAAGAAAAGCAACGTTATCATTCTAGCAGACAGTTCGGTCGTTAAACAGGAGTTGGTGAAAGAGGGGGTCGGCCTCAGCCAACGGCGACCTGTCCCGGTTTATATCGGGAGGGTGCGGCCTGGTGCGTGCGTGTGGAGCATCGTTGGCTGTCCCCTTCTCTTTTGTTTCTTTTCTCTTGGGGAAGCAAGAGAAAAGAAAGACGCCGAGATGAAAGCTGCACTCCGTCGTTTGTGCTCAATAGCCCCGGGTCCTTCGTTCGCTGCTACCCGGCACACATGGCCGTACTCAGGATCCACTGCTTATTTTTTGTTTGGCTTTTCATAAGACATTTTGTAGTGACCAGGCTATCATTTCTGCCGTCGGGCAGCCGCTAAAAGCGACGAGTTGATGAAGCGATCCGGTGAGTGGTGAAACCGGGGTTTCCTTTTACGAAACGCGTCTGAAGATCATGTCCAACGCTTGCATTATACGCACGTTTCTGGGATCAGGTTGCACGTTTTGTCTGTCGGAAAAATATTTAAAAAATATTTCCGTAAAAGAAAACATTATTGAAGCGGCTGCGTCTATATACATATAAACAAAATTTCATTTTTATGAAAACAATTACTCACAACGTCGCCGCCTTCGGGAAGCTCGTGGGCCTTGCGACACAAGAAGGAGACTTCTACCAACCAACTAACCCGGCAATTGAACGTACAGCGTTGCAGGCGTTACTTGAAGAAGCTCAGAAATCAATCACAGCTGTACACAAAGCAGAGTCCGATCTGGAACGCGCGATCAACAGTCGTCAGCGTGCCTTCGAGGATCTTCCTTTGCTCGCCACCCGGATCACCGCCGTTGCGGCGTCGTGCGGAATGAGCAATGATCACCTCGAAGACCTGAAGAGAATCAGAATGAAGCTCCGCTCCCAGCCCTTTGCCAGGGATCAGAACAGCCCGGCAAATGGTGCACCACTGGGATCACCGCTTCCTTCTGCCGAGTTGATCAGACGTAACAGGCAACTCGGGTTCGACAACAAGCTGATCACCTTCACAGCGTTTGTAAAACGCCTCGAGAATGAGCCAGCCTATAGCTCTTCCGATCCTCAGTTTTCCATCGACGGATTGAAAGCTTTGATCGCAGCGTTACAGGCACACATGAACGAGGTCAACGCCTGTGTCGCAGTGCTTCAGCAAGCGCGACAAACATGTAACAGCGTTGTTTTCGATCAGCAGGTCGGCATCTATGGCATCGCCTGGAAAGTGAAACAACACTTCCTCGGACAATTCGGAACCAGAAGTGAGAAGTATGTACCGTTCAGGAGAGTGAAATTTAGCACAAGGTAAATGGATGCACATTTAAAGTGAAACCTCCGTAGATCAGATCTGCGGAGGTTTTTGTTTTTATAATGATGTGCGTTTTATTTTACAGTCCGTCAGCAACGCGAAACACCATGCGCCTGGTTCTTCACCGCTAAGACGCAAGCGGCAAAGCCGCTGCAAGATTACGCCAGGAGCTTTCATTAAAGATTTCCAAAAAAGTAGCCAACGGCATGACGCTATTTGCTGATCGTTTGCAATCAAGGGGATCCCGCAGACGAAGTTCGTACTTCATAGGAAAGGTGCAGTACCGGGATGACGTTTTCACATTGCGCTCCTTTGCTCCATCAATTGCCGAAGGCAACCTCCGCGTTCCTGTATTTTCAAATTAGAAAAGATGTATTGTTATGGTTCGCAGACATGGGAACAACTCATCCTGTATTTCTCTGCGCTCCTCTGCGCCGCGTCAGCGGTGGCGTCTTTGCGGTGAAGGTATTTCTACTTTGCCTTTTTGCCTTTTGCCTTTTGCCTTTTGCCTTTTGCCTTTTGCCTTTTGCCTTTTGCCTCCCCCCCGCATTCCGCACGAATTTGATTTTTAATTATTTTTCATTTCCTTAGCAGCCGTATTTAAATAAGATCCTCTCTACCGATGCGCAGAAACATTATTGTTTCCTCTTCGCCACTGTTCCGGCTCCTGCTATGCGCATGCTCGTTCTTCCTTTATTCAATTACTTCATTCGCACAGGAATATCCTGTTCATGTAACAACCATTTTGCCGGGCCCTTATTCTGTTTACCTCTCCGACTACGGCGCGCC
>Ga0196965_1000312_pt1 | contig 32722 bp, 28 predicted proteins | sample S1_20metaG_FD_148668 | JGI IMG/M metagenome (GOLD analysis project Ga0196965, IMG submission 148668) | Soil microbial communities from Anza Borrego desert, Southern California, United States - S1_20 | ecosystem: Environmental > Terrestrial > Soil > Desert | place: USA: California | collected...
CTCAAGACGGCGGATTTCGACACGCAGGCGGGGTTCGGGCTGCGCGGGGTGTCGGGGGAGACCACCGCCTTCGCCCATGCCAACGAGCTTTCGGAGGCCGCCATCCGCCGCGCCGCGGAGACGATGGCGGTGCTCGATCCCGCCAGGGGTCCCCGGCCGGGGCCGCCGCGCCGGACCAACGCCACCCTCTACACCGACTCGGATCCGCTCAGCCTCGTGCCTTTCGCGAAGAAGGTCGCGCTCTGCCAGCAGATCGAGGCGGCGGCGCGGGCCCGCGATCCGCGCATCGCCCAGGTCGCGGTGGCGCTCACCGGCGCCTGGTCGGTGATCGAGATCGTCCGGCCGGACGGCTTCGTCGCCCATGACGTCAGGCCGCAGGTCCGGCTCAACATCCAGATCGTCGTCGAGCAGAACGGCCGCCGCGAGAGCGGCTTTCACGGCCTCGGCGGCCGCTATCTCTACGACCGCCTGTTCGATCCGGCGGTTTGGGGCCGGAGCATCGACATCGCCCTCGCCCAGGCGCTGGTGAACCTCGAATCGGTCGACGCTCCGGCCGGCGAGATGACGGTCGTGCTGGGGCCCGGCTGGCCCGGAGTGCTGCTCCACGAGGCGATCGGGCACGGCCTCGAAGGGGATTTCAACCGCAAGGGCACCTCGGCTTTCTCCGGCCGGATCGGCGAGCGCGTGGCGGCGCCGGGAGTCACCGTCGTCGACGACGGCTCGATCGCCGACCGGCGCGGGTCGCTCTCGATTGACGACGAGGGCACTCCGACCCAATGCACCACGCTCATCGAGGACGGCATCCTCAAGGGCTATATCCACGACCGCCTGAACGCGCGCCTGATGGGGGTCGAGCCGACCGGCAACGGCCGCCGCCAGAGCTTCGCCCACGCGCCGATGCCGCGGATGACCAACACCTTCATGCTCGGCGGCGCCGAGGATCCGGGCGAGATCCTGGCCCGGGCCGGCGACGGCATCTACGCGAAGAGCTTCGGCGGCGGCCAGGTCGACATCACCAGCGGCAAGTTCGTCTTCTCCTGCACCGAGGCCTACCGGATCGAGAAGGGCAGGCTCGGCGCTCCGATCAAGGGCGCGACCCTGATTGGCGACGGGCCGACCGTGCTGACCCGGGTCGCCGGAATCGGCGACGACATGGCGCTCGACGAAGGCGTCGGCATTTGCGGCAAGAGCGGCCAGACCGTGCCGGCCGGAGTCGGCCAGCCGACCTTGCTGATCGAGGGGCTCACGGTGGGCGGCACGGCCTGATGCTCCTCTTCCCCGTCATTGCGAGCGAAGCGAAGCAATCCAGGGCAGCGCAGGTCGAAGACTCCGCGACTGGATTGCTTCGTCGCTCCGCTCCTCGCAATGACGGAGGGGGATTGTGACGGACTGGCGGGACGAGGTCCTCGCTTTCTGGTTCGGCCTCGCCGAGGAGCAATGGTGGAAGGCCGATCCCGCGCTCGACGCCCGGATTCGCGAACGCTTCCACGCTCTGTGGGAGGAGCAAAGGGAGAATGTCCCCGAAGCCTTCCTCGGCAGCGCCCGGGACTCGATCGCCGCAATCATCCTGTTCGACCAGTTCCCGCGCAACATGCTTCGCGGCCACGCCGACCAGTTCTCGACCGATCCGCTCGCGCTCGCCGTCGCCAAAGGCGCGGTCGAGCGGGGGCTGGACGAGGCGATGAGCCCGGCGGAGCGCGGATTCCTCTACATGCCCTTCCAGCACAGCGAGAATCTGGAGGACCAGCGCCGCTCCGTCGCCCTCTTCACCGCGCTCGGCGACGATTACCAGCTCGGCTATGCGAGGAAGCATCATGACGTGATCGAGCGTTTCGGCCGATTCCCGCACCGCAATAAGATCCTCGGCCGTCCGCCGCGGCCGGCGGAGGTCGAAGCCGGCGACGTGGTCCCCTGGTAATGGCGCTCGTCGAGGCCGGCCGATTCTACGACAGCCTCGCCGCCGGAGCGGCCCAGTCGCGGCTGACCGAAGAAGGCATAGACAGCTACATCTTCGACATGGGGATGACGCTGCAGGGCGTCGGCTTCGCGATCCCGGTCCGGCTGATGGTCGATGAGGACGATCTGCCGACGGCGGAGCGGCTGCTGGCGGAGGAACCTTGACGGCGGCGGTGTATTAAGTCACTAATACACGAATGACCGAACCCGATTATCGTCGTCCCGGAATTGACGGGGCCCCCCCGGTCCTGGAGCTCGCCGGCCTCAGCAAGACCTACGGGCGGCGGGGCGGAGGAGTGCGGGCGGTGCGCGACGTCACCCTCTCGGTCGGGCGCGGCGAGGTCTACGGCTTCCTCGGCCCGAACGGCGCCGGCAAGTCGACCACCATCCGGATGCTGATCGGCCTGATCGCTCCGACTTCCGGCGAGGCGCGGCTGTTCGGCGAGGATCTGCGCGCGCGTCCGGAGGTGCTGCGGCGGGTCGGCTCGCTGGTCGACGGCGGCAATTTCTACCCGTTCCTCTCGGGCCGGCGGAACCTCGAGGTGCTGGCGAAGACCCAGGGCGGGGGCGCCGGCCGGATCGACGGCCTGCTCGACCAGGTCGGCCTCGCCAGGGACTCGAGGCGCAAGGTCAAAGGCTATTCGACCGGCATGCGCCAGCGCCTCGGAGTGGCCGCGGCCCTGCTCGGCGATCCCGATCTCGTCATCCTCGACGAGCCGGTGAACGGCCTCGACGCCGCCGGAATCCAGGAGATGCGGGCGCTGATCCGGAGCCTCGCCGTCGATCATGGCAAGACCGTCTTCCTCTCCAGCCACCTCCTTCACGAGGTCCAGCAGGTTTGCGACCGGGTCGCGATCATCTCGAAGGGCGAGATCATCCGCGAATCGACGATCGCGGAGCTTCTCCGCCAGGACGACGGCCTGCGCATCGACGCCGCGCCGCTCGAAATCGCCGAAGCCGCCCTCGCCTCGCGCTGGGCGGTCGAGCGCGACGGCGAGGCGCTGGTCGTCCGGGCGACCCGGGCGGAGGCGCCGGAAGTGGTTCGGCGCCTCGTCGGCGCCGGCGCCGATCTCTTCCGGCTGACGCCCGAGCAGCGCAACCTGGAGGAGGTTTTCCTGGCCATCACCCAGCCGGAGGCGGACGATGCTTGACGCCCTTTCCGCCGAAGCGCTGAAGATGCGCGCCCACAAGGCGACCTGGTTCCTGGTCTGGCTCTTCCCGATCGCCTTCACGATCATCATGCTGCTCATGATCGGCGCGGGCATGCTCGGGTTCGAGAGGCCGGATCAGCCGAACGCGCACAGCTGGCTCGAAAACACCACCATGATCTGGTTCGTGCCGAACAACGCGGTCGGCCGCTATCTCATCTCCGCGTTCGTGGCCGTCATCTTCGCCGGCGAATATGGCTGGAACACCTGGAAGCTGATCGTCCCGCACCGCCGCCGCGCCTCGCTCATCGCCGCCAAATATGCGCTGACGATGATCCTGTTCGCGATCAGCTTCGTCCTGACGGCCGCGCTCCTCATCGGTCTCGCCTTTGCCGACGACGCCCTGACCGGGGACACGATGCCGGCCGCGATCACCGCCGCGGTGATTTGGGAAACGCACAGCAAGGCGGCTCTCGCGGCCGTGGCGCCGGTGCTGATCGCGATCGCCTATGCGAGCCTGGCGGCGGTTCTGACCCGCTCGACGATCGCCGCGCTCGTCATCGCGATCGTGGTGACGACCGCCGAGCAGATCGTCTTCGGCTTCGGCCCGCAGCTCTACTTCAAATTCCCCTCGATCGTCTGGCCGCTCTACCAGGTGCTTCCGGGCCACCACCTCGCCAACCTCGCCGAGTTCATCAGGGAGGGCGCGGCGCTGAAACGGGAATTTCCCGGCGGGCATGTCGTCAATTTCGGCTGGACGGCCTCGCTCGGCATCCTCGTCGCCTGGGTCGCGGCCTTATGGAGCGCGACCTTCGCCGCGTTCAGCCGCCAGGACATCAATTAGAGCCAGCCGCGGATCGGAGCGAGATCGTAGCCCGCCGCGGCCGCCGCCGCGACCGTGTCGCCCGCGGCAGCGCCGAGCTTCGCCCGGGCCAGCGCCCAGAGGAAGGTCGAGCGCGTGCCGGAGCGGCAGTAGGCGAGCAAAGGCCCCTGCTCGAGCGCCTGCGCCATCGCTTCGATCCGGTCCGGCGGAAAGCCGCCCGCGATCGGGATGTGGCGATAATCAAGACCCGCCGCCCGGGCCGCGGCCTCGATCTCGGCCGACGAGGGCTGGCCCGGCTCCTCGCCGTCCGGACGGTTGTTGACGATCAGCCGGATGCCGGCGGCGGCGAGGGATGGAAGGTCGGCCTCGTAAAGCTGGCGGGTGGCGACGAGAGTGACGTCGTCGAGCCGCCTTGGCGCCTCCCCCGAGGCGCTCACGCGGCGAACCCCCGCACCACCTCGACGAACGCCTCCCCGTAGCGCTCCAGCTTCGCCTGGCCGACGCCCGACACCCGCGACAAGGCATGGAGCGTCTCGGGCCTGAGCTCGGCCATCTCGCGCAGGGTGCTGTCGTGGAAGATGACGTAGGGCGGCACCCCCGCCTCCTTCGCCAGGTCGCGGCGGCGCGCCCGGAGGGCCTCGAACAGGGGATCGTGCGGGAAGTCGGACCGCGACCGGTCGCGGCGCTTGCGGGCGGCCCGGGCCGGCGGCAGCACAAGCTCGAGCTTCTCCTCGCCGCGCAGGATCGGCTTGGCGGCGGGGCCGAAGCTCAGGCCGCCATAAGGATCGGCACGGAAGGCGTCGCGGGCGAGCAGGGCGCGCGCCACCGGCTTCATCAGCGCCAGCTCCTCCTCGCCGGCGATTCCGAAGACGGAGAGGCGGTCGTGGCCGAAGCTCCTCACCTTCTCGGTATCGCGGCCGGCGAGGACGTCGGTCAGGTGTGCAAGGCCGAAGCGCATCTCCGTCCGGAAGGCGGCCGACAGCAATTTCCTCGCCGCCTCGGTGGCGTCGACGGTGACCGGCGGCGCCACGCAATTGTCGCAATTGCCGCAGCGCTCGGGCGGATCCTCCCCGAAATGGCGAAGCAGAAGGGCGCGGCGGCAGCCGGCGGTCTCGACCATCGCGGCGAGCGCGTTGAGACGCTGGCGCTCGCCCGGCCGCCGCGCCTCCGGCACCTCGGTCTCGAGCCGCTGGCGGGCGCGGGCGAAGTCCTCGGCGCCCCAGAACAGCCAGGCCTCGGCCGGATCGCCGTCGCGGCCGGCGCGGCCGGTCTCCTGGTAGAAGGCCTCGATCGATTTGGGCAGGCCGGCATGGGCGACGAAGCGGACGTCCGGCTTGTCGATGCCCATTCCGAAGGCGATGGTCGCGACCATCACCATGTCCTCCGACGAAACGAACGCCTTCTGGTTGGCCGCGCGCACCCGCGGGTCGAGCCCGGCATGGTAGGGCAGGACCTTGCGGCCGCCCTCGCCGAGCTGGACGGCGAGCTTCTCGGTCTTGTCGCGGCTCGTGGCGTAGACGATTCCCGGCCCCGGCTGCTCGGCCAGCAGGGCCTTGAGCTGGGCGCCGACTCCGTCGCGGGGACGGACGTGATAGCGGATGTTGGGCCGGTCGAAGCCGGCGACGATCAGCCCGTCCTCGGGGATTCCGAGCTGGACGAGGATGTCGCCTCGGGTCTGGCGGTCGGCGGTGGCGGTCAGAGCCAGGCGCGGAACGCCCGGGAAGGCGTCGAGCAGCGGCCGCAGCAGCCGGTAGTCGGGCCGGAAATCATGGCCCCATTCGGAGACGCAATGCGCCTCGTCGACCGCGATCAGCGACAAGGGCGTACGCTCGGCCAGCTCTCGAAAGCCGCTCCCGCTCGCCCGCTCGGGAGCGACGTAGAGGAGATCGAGCTCGCCCCGCTTCAGCCGCGCCAGAGTCTCTTGGCGATCCTCGTCGGCCGAGGTGAGCGAGGCGGCGCGGATCCCGAAGCTCGAAGCCGACCTGATCTGGTCGTGCATCAGCGCGATCAGCGGCGAGATGACCAGCGCCGTGCCGGGCCGCGCCAGCGCCGGCACCTGGTAGCAGAGCGACTTGCCCGACCCGGTCGGCATCACCGCCAGCGTGTGCTCCCCCGCCATCACCCGCCCGATCACCTGCTCCTGAACGCCCCTGAAGGCGGCGAAGCCGAACGTCTCCTTGAGGATGGAAAGGGGGGTCACGGCGTGCTGCTAGCGGATGGAAGAAGGGGCTGTCGAGAGCGGCGGAGGCGGGCGTAGAACATTGGATATCCGGTTATTTTTTCGTCCCCCCGTCATGCCGGCGAAGGCCGGCACCCATGAACACGGATACAGGCAAATCCTCCCGCCGTCGGTGTCCCTGGATTCCGGCTTTCGCCGGAAGGGACAGCTCGCACCGCCCCGCTATTCCGCCGCCTCGGCCTTGTCCTCCGCCTCGCTCTGCTGCCTCGCCCACATGTCGGCGTAGAGGCCGTTCTTCCTCAGCAGCTGGGCATGAGTGCCGCGCTCCGCCACCCGTCCCCCGTCGAGCACCACGATCTGGTCGGCGTCGACCACCGTCGAAAGCCGATGGGCGATGACGATCGAGGTTCGGCGGGCGGTAACGGCGCTCAAGGTCTCCTGGATCGCCGCCTCGGTGCGGCTGTCGAGCGCGCTGGTCGCCTCGTCGAGGATCAGGATGGGCGGGTCCTTGAGCAGGGTCCGGGCGATGGCCACGCGCTGCTTCTCGCCGCCCGACAGCTTGAGGCCGCGCTCGCCGACCTGGCTCTCATAGCCCTCGGGAAGGCTCATGATGAAGTCGTGGATCGAGGCGCCGCGCGCCGCCGCCTCGACGTCGGCCTGGGTGGCGCCGTCGCGGCCGTAGCCGATATTGTAGCCGATCGTGTCGTTGAACAGCACCGTGTCCTGCGGGACGATTCCGATCGCGGCGCGCAGGCTCGCCTGGGTCAGCTGGCAGATGTCCTGGCCGTCGATGGTGATCCGGCCTCCGGTGGGCTCGTAGAAGCGGAAGAGGAGGCGCGACAGGGTCGACTTCCCCGCGCCGGACGGCCCGACCACCGCCGTCACCGTCCCCGGCGCGACGTCGAGATCGATGCCGTGCAATATCTCGCGCTCGGGGTCGTAGCCGAAGCGGACGCCCTCGAAGCGGACCCGCCCCTGCGACAGGCGCAGATCGGGAGCGCCCGGAACGTCCTTCACCTCGGCCGGGGTGTCGATCAGGGCGAACATCGCTTCCATGTCGATCAGCCCCTGGCGGATGGTGCGGTAGACCCAGCCGAGCATGTCGAGCGGCCGGAAGAGCTGGGCGAGGAGCGTGTTGACGAGAACGACGTCGCCGGTGGTGAACTGGCCGCGGCTCCAGCCCCAGACGGTGTAGCCCATGGCGCCGGCCATCATCATGTTGGTGATGAAGGACTGGCCGATGTTGAGCCAGGCGAGCGAGGTTTCGTTCTTCACCGAAGCGTCGGCGAAGGCGCGCATTGCGCCGCCGTAACGCTGGGATTCGCGCGCCTCGGCGCCGAAATATTTCACCGTCTCGTAATTGAGGAGGGAATCGACGGCGCGGCCGATGGCCTGGTTGTCGACGTCGTTCATCCGCCGCTGCAGCTGAGCCCGCCACTCGGTGACGAAGCGGGTGAAAGCGATGTAGGCGGCGACCATGACGAGGGTCGCGACGACCAGGCCGAGGCCGAACTTCACCCCGAAGATGACGCAGATGACGGCCAGCTCGACCACCGTCGGAGCGATGTTGAAGAGGAGGAAATAGAGCATCATGTCGATGCTCTTCGTCCCCCGTTCGACGATCTTGGTGAGTGCGCCGGTGCGCCGCTCGAGATGGAAGCGAAGCGACAGGCGGTGGATGTGCGCGAAGACCTTCTCCGCCAGCCTCCGGGCCGCATCCTGCCCGACCCGCTCGAAGATGGCGTTGCGCAGATTCTCGAAAAGCACCCCGGCGAAGCGGGCGCCCGCATAGGCGAGCACCAGGCCGACGGCGAGGCCGACGGCGGCGTCGGCGCCCGTGGCGTCGCCCGACATGATGTCGATCGCGCCCTTGTAGACGAAGCCGGTGCTGAGCGAGATGCCCTTGGCGAGCAGCACCAGCAGGAAGGCGATCACCACCCGGGCCTTCAGCCGCGGCTCCCCCGCCGGCCACAGGTACGGGAGGAAGCGCCGCATGGCGCTCCAGCCCGCGCTGGGCGTGGTGTCGGAAGATTCGAGGGGGCGCATCGATTCAAAGTAGGGACCTACCAGCCTTATCCCAACCCCCCTCCAAGTTCGGCGCTTGACTGGACGTAAAATACGTCTTATCCGTATTTTACGACTTGCCAGTTGAGCTGCTCACTGTTGGGCGGCGCCGGGGGGGCGGGTCGAGGAACGAAGCATGACAGAACCGTTGTTGACGGTCTCTGCGAAGGAGGTCGCGAGCAAGTTCGGCTATTACACCGATGAGGCGATGCTTCACCCGGTGGGTATCCAGCGTCACGGCACGACCAGGGTCGTGATGATCTCGCTCAAGGAATATCAGCGCCTCCTGCGCCGGGATCGCCAGGTTCTTCTTGTGAAGGATCTCGACGATGAAACCCTCGAAGCCATCAGAACCGCCGAAATCCCCGAAGAGTCCCGGCGGCTCGACCACCTCATGGACGATCCCGAGGCCGACTGACGTCCTGTCCTACGTCTACCTCTGGCATGGCGAGGCCGAGGACGGCCACGAGGAGGGAAGCAAGGACCGGCCGGTCGTAGTCGTGGTGGCCATCGAGAAACGAGAACACGGCACCCAGTTGCTCGTCGTACCGGTCACCACCCGCCCACCCCGCCAGGGGGACGCCTCCGTCGAAATGCCTGTACGGGTGAGGCAGCATCTCGGCCTCGGCGAGGAGCGCTGCTGGATAGTCACCGACGAGTACAACCTGTTCACCTGGCCCGGTCCCGACATCAGGCCGATCCGGAGCGGCGGCGAGATTCGACCATGCTACGGCTCTATCCCCGCCAAGCTCTTCGAGCAGGTGCGTTCGAAGATCGAGGAGGCCGCGAAGGCAGGCCGCCTTGGAGAAACCGAGCGCACCGACTAGCCAAGGCTCCGCCTCCCGACCTGGAGATGCCGGCCTCTGGAATAGGAGGACCGGCTGCAACAATTGAAACAAGAAATCCCTCGGCGCGACACAGAGGCGTGACGCGCGGGGCGCAGACCGCCGCCACGGCCATCCGGCCGAAGCACAGTAAGACCGCCGTTCCGCATCGCCCGCGAAACAATTGGAACGGCAAGGATTCACATGGGTTTAGCTAGCATGGGTCCGGCAATCTTCATCATCGCGATCATGGGCTGCGGCGAAGGCGACGCGCCGTGCCAGCAGGTGCGGACGCTCGAGGCGCGCTACGAGAGCCAGGCGGCCTGCACCGCTGCCACCGAGGCCGCCCTGATCCGGAATACCGACATCGACTATCCGGTCGTCGCGGCGGAATGCGTCGCCGCCGGTGCGAAACCGGCCCAACTCAAGGCGAACGAAGTGCAGCGGCCCGGGCCTGGACGCGCCGACCTGAAGGTGAGCCCGCTCAGGAGCTGAACCCCGCGCTTCCGGACTTTACCTGCGATTCTGTTCCTGCTATGTTCTAATGCGCTTTCCTGACCGGAGAAGCGCATGCCTGTCCCTTCCGCCGTTCCACGCTGCGCCCCTCGCTCGGCCCCGTCTTCGCGCGTCCGCGCCGGCGAAAAGTTCAGCCGAAGTTTTTCGACTCCAGGGAAGCTGAACCTTCCGAAACTTCCGAACCTTCCGCGGCCCGGAACCCGCGTGTGTGGCGGCGGTTTGCGTCTCCGAACCCTTCAAGGACAACCCGATGGCCAAGAACCAGCACAACCCCGACTCGACCGACCAGGCGCTCAACCAGAACAACCAGATGTCCGACGATCCGGGCGACGGCAGCCGCAACTCCTTCACGGTCGGCCGCGACGGCGGCAAGACCGCCGCGGAGCAGGCGCCGGACCGGGACGAGCAGGACCAGTCGACGATCGAGGCGTTCGGCGAGGAAGGCGCGGGCATCGCGCCCAAGGAATAGGCTCAGCGCGGCCGGGCGAGGCTGGCGAGCACCGCCGCCAGCGCCGGATCCTTTCGGGACCGGTAATCGGCCCAGCTCGCGGCGACCGGCACGTCCGGCCGGATCGGCGGAGCCTTCATGTCGAGGCAGGGCACGGGAGTCGGGCACGGCGCGTCCGAATAACTGTGGGCGCCGTTGGCGAAATGCGCCGCCAGCCCCGAATTGGGCAGGATGATGTTGCCGCCTTCCGCCCAGAAATCCATCTCGTCCCCGACCGGCTCGCCGACCAGGGTGACGTTCCCGGCCTCGCGCCAGAAGGCGACGTGGCTGATCCCCGCCGAGAAGGTGGCGCGGCCGGTGATCACGAACCGGGGAAGGCCGCGGCTGAGGGTCTCGAGCCGCTTCATCATCGCCGCGGCGAGGTTCAGATTGCCGCCGGTGTTGAAGCGCAGGTCGATCACGAGCGCCCTGACCTCGCGGCGTTCGAACTCGGCGGCGAGGGCGTCGGCGAAGGCGGCGATCGGCTTGCCCTCCATCTCCGCCGAGCGATTATACTGGACGTAGAGCAGGCCCCTCTCCGGCACGAACTCGGACCAGTAATGGTCGTTCGGATTCCTCAGATAGAGCGGCGGCGCCCCGGCGCCGTCGAGGACGTGGGCCCAGCCTTCCGCCGCCGGCTCCCGCTCCGGCGAGAGATCCCACCAGGCTTCGACCGGCTTGGCCGACCTGGCGAGGGGCAGCGGCGCGATCGCCCGCGCCGGATCGGCGCCCTTGCAGTCGTCGAAGCCATAGCGGACCGTCTCCAGGGCCGGCGTCACGCCCATCCCGTGAAGCGCCTCCGGGCTGGTCAGGGCATAGACGCTCATATAGTCGGTCCACCCCGGCGAGCCGGCGAAGGCGGGGGCCACCATGTCCCGAGCCACCCGGGGATCGAGGCCGGCGACATGCGCCACCCGGCATCCGAGAAGATCGCGATAGGCGGTCGTGGCGCGCACCACCCTCAGTCCGTCGCTGAACCACCACAAGCGGATCGGCAGCCGCCGCAGCTCCGTCCGGTTGCGCAGGATGTAGAGCCGCGTGTGGGCATTGCCGGCGGTGGCGAGCGCGGCCGCGATCCGCATCGTCACCTGGGCGTCGCCGAGCCTCGGCAGGTCCTGCTCGATCGCTTCGATCCGCTCGAGGAACAGGGCCCGCTCGGCTCGGCTGAAGCTCCGGTCGACAGGCAGGAAGCGCTGCCGGAGCGTGTCGAGGTCCTGCCGCCATTTCTCCAGCCGGTCGGCGGCAGGCGGATAGGATCGGATCGGCCGCAGCGCGAAGGGAAGCACGTCCTTGCCCTGCCTGAGACGCCCGACCAGATGACCGCCCTGAAGCCGGCCCTCGATGCTCAGGGCGCCCTCCCCGGTGCCGCTGCGCAGCTGGACGAGGTCCGGGGCGGCCGGCGCCTGCTCCAGCTTCACCTCCTGGCCGAGCACGGCGAGGGTGCCGGCGAGCCCGCCAGCCGTCCGCTCGATGCGCAGGTTGAGGAAAAGCGGCCACATCGCGGTCTCCGCCTCCCCTTCCCAGCTTCCGGCGAAGCCCGGGGCCCGGGCCTCGCCGCCGATCGCGGGAGCCGGGGCGCCGGGAGGCGGCGCCGCGGCGGCAAGGGCGCCCGCGAGAGCGGCGACCATGAAATGACGTCCCGACATAAGCTTACGACTCCCACCTGCTACAAATGTAGCATGCAGCATCGCCGCGGCGCTGGCAATCGGCTTCGGGGGGAACCCGGTTCCGGGCGCCGGGTTTGGACCGGAAACCGAGACGGAGCGAGACGATGAGCGAAACCGAAACCCTCGACATGATCCATGAGGACGCGCTGCCGGGCCACGAAAGCGAACTCGAGCCCAAGCCCGACTGGGCGCCGCGTTATCCGGGCTCGGGCCGGCTCGAGGGCAAGGTCGCCCTTATCACCGGCGCCGACAGCGGCATCGGCCGCGCGGTCGCGGCGCTGTTCGCCCGCGAAGGCGCCGACATCGCCATCCTCCATCTGTGCGAGCATGACGACGCGGCGAAGACGAAGGAGATCGTCGAGGGCGAGGGGCGGCGGGCGATCGTCATCGCCGGCGACGTCGGCGACAAGGCCTTTTGCGAGCGCGCCGTCGAGGAGACGGTGGCGAAGCTCGGCAAGCTCGACATCCTCGTCAACAACGCCGCCGAGCAGCATCCCGACGAGGAGATTACCGACGTCACCGAGGAGCAATTGAAGCGCACCTTCCAGACCAATTTCTACGGCTATTTCTTCATGGTCCAGGCGGCGCGTCCGCACCTCAAGAGCGGCGCTGCGATCATCAACTGCACGTCGGTGACCATGTACAAGGGCTCGGAGGCCCTGCTCGATTATTCGGCGACCAAGGGCGCGATCACCGCCTTCACCCGCTCGCTGTCGCAAAATCTGATCGGCGACGGGATCCGGGTCAACGCGGTCGCCCCGGGGCCGATCTGGACTCCGCTGAACCCGTTCGGCGGCCAGCCGCCGGAAAAGATCCCCGAATTCGGCAAGGACGTTCCGATGGGCCGGCCGGGCCAGCCCAACGAGGTGGCGCCCAGTTTCCTGTTCCTGGCCTGCGAGGATTCGAGCTACATGGCGGGGCAGGTGCTCCACCCCAACGGCGGCACGGTCGTCAACGGCTAGGCTGCGCGCGTCACCAGCCCGAGCGACGCCGCGACGGGGAGCCAGAGCGCGAGGTCGGCGAGCAGCGCGCCGCCGTCCCGGCCCGAGCGTGCGGCCGCCGCCGCCGCGGCGCCGAACGCATCCGCGCCCCCGCTCCCGAGCGCCTCGAGCCAGGCATGGCGCCACGGCTCGAGCCGGAGCTGCCGCACCCGGTACCCGCTTCGGAAGACGGCGACCAGGCTCTCCCCGGGCTCCGGGACGACCGCCTCGCCGCCTTGCTCGCTGGCCTCGATCAGCGGCAGAAGGTCGAAATCGAGCCTCAGCAGCCGGACGCTGTCGGGAAGCGCCAGCCTCAGGCCCGGCAGCAGGGCCGCCTCCGCCGTCAGCCATGACGGGTCGCGGCGCTCCATGCCCTCGGCGCGCTGGACTTCGGCGCGGGCGCGTTCGAGCCTGGCCAGCGCCGCCGGCAGACCGGCCAGCGCCCCGCCGTCCGCCGGCCGGGTCGCCTCGAGATGGCCGGCGAAGCGGGCGCCGTAATCGTAGAGGCTGAAATGGCGCGGCGGGGCGGCGGCGATATAGCTCCTCGCGAACAGCTCGAACACGGTGTCGCCGACCAGCAGGCGAAGCGCCGGATACTCGTTCTGGAGCGACTCGAGCAGCCGGCTTCGATAGCCGCCGGCATAGATGGCCAGGCGCCCTTCCGGCCCGAGCCGGTTGTTGCCGGCGATCCGCCCGCGCACCGCTTCCGGCGCGTCACCGCCGCCGAGGATGGCTCCGAGCATCCATCGCTGCAGCTCGGCGAGGGCCTCAGGCACGGGCCGGCTCCGCCTCGCGCCAGGCCCTGGCCTTGGCGAGCTCGGCGAGCAGCTCCTCGTAGGGCGGGATGCTGCTGTCCCATTCGAGCAGGGTCGAGACTCCGCCCGTCCGGCGCATCGCGAGGGCGTAGAGCGCCCAGACCGGCTCGAGGACGGGGCTGTCGTGGGTGTCGAGCAGGTGGGTGCCGCAATCGCGCGGGCCGGCGAGATGGACCTGGACGATCCGCTCCGCCGGCAGCGCCTCGATATAGAGGGCGGCGTCGAAGCCGTGGTTGAAGGCGCTGACATGGACGTTGTTGACGTCGAGCAGAAGCCCGCAGCCCGACTCCTCGGCGAGCCGCCCGAGATATTCCCACTCCGGCATCTGCGCTCCGGCGAACTGCAGGTAGGAGCTCGGATTCTCGAGGATCAGCGGCCGGCCCAGCCGGTCCTGCACCTCGCGAACCCGGGCCGTGACGTGGGCGAGGCTCGCCTCGGTCAGCGGCATCGGCAGCAGATCGTGGCTGTTGGTCCCGGCGATCCCGGTCCAGCACAGATGGTCGGAGATCCACACCGGGTTCACCCGCCCGGCCAGCTCGGCGAGCTTGTCGAGATAGCCGCCGTCGAGCGGATCGGTGCTTCCGATCGACAGCGAAACGCCGTGCATCACCACCGGCCGGTGCGCCGCCACCCGCTCGAGCACGTGCGCCGCATAGCCTCGATGGTCGAGGAAATTCTCGCTCAGTATCTCGAACCAGTCGACCCCCCAGTCCGCCGGGTCGGTCCGCATCAGCTGGGTGAAATGCGGATCGCGAAGGCCGACCCCGTCGCCGAGGTTCGGCAGGCCGAGCCTCGGCGGACAGGCCGGAGCGGGATCGGACCGCGCCATCAGGTCGAGGGCGGGAAGGCGAGCCGGATGTCGTTCGGCTTCGGCTTCGGAGCGGCCGGCGTCTGCCGGTAGTTCATCACTTCGGCGAAGGCGCGATAGGCGACGTCGTGGACGGCTTCGCCGACATTGTAGCGCATCCGGCAGATCGGATCCGAGGTGATCGCCTTGGTCGTCGGGTCGGTCTGGAAGTCGAAAATCTGCATCACGCCCTGCGTCGGGTAGAGCTGCGAGGCCGAGATCGGCACCGCGCAGCCGCCCAGGGTCGAGCATTTGTTGTCGCTCGGCGCCGAATAGAAGGTGCTCGGCGGGGGCGGGGGCCAGCCGCAATTGCCGCCGAAGGCCCGGGTCGACAGGACGGTGCCGCAATTGCCGCCGCCGCCGCAATTGCCGCCTCCGCCGCCTCCCGAGCCGCCGCTCTTGGGCGCGCTGCCGCTGCAATTGCCGCCGCCGGTGGTCACCTGGACGAAGCCGCAGCCGCCTTGGGCGTGGCAATTGTTGGAGCCCTTGCAGCTGTGGAAGATCGCCACCTGCGCGCAGTCGTTCTTGCCCTGGGTCTCGAAGTCGAGGCCCTGGCAGGCGTGCTTCAACGTGTCGGGGACGGGCTGGTCGATGCCGATCGCGAGATCGGGCGTCCTGCCGGTCACCGCCCAGGCGATCGCCATCCGGTCGCCGGACCCGGCCATGGACGGGTAGGGAAACAGAACGCTTCCGGCCGGCGGCGACCAATAGGCGTCGAGCACCGTGGTCACTCCCGCGATCGCGCCGATCGCCGCCTGGCTGAGCAGGGTGTGGCTGTTCGGGTCGGCGGCGAGGCGGTTCATGGCGCCGGCGATGTCGTCGGCGCTGGGCAGCACGTCGTTATAGACGTTCTTGTCATAGTCGGCGGTCTTGAGGTCGCTCGCCTGCCAGTGGCCGGCCTTCGGGTTGTTCGCCCAGGTGGTGATCGATCCCGCCTCGATCAGCTTCTGCACCTCCTGGAAGCGCTCGTAATGGTCCTTCGAATCGTTGGTGAAGCGCGCCTCGGCATCGGCGGAGGGTGCGATCACGCCGTGGGCGTCGTAGCTCGGATAGTCGGATTCGAGCGCCTCGCGGTCCGGGCAGTATTTCGGCTTCACCGCGGCAAGCAGCTCGGGCCGCCGCTTGATCTCGCTCCCTTCGCCCTGGTCGGTGATCGCGTCCATCATCGCCACCATCTGCTCGAAGGCGATGTCCTTGTAGGTGAGGGCGACGATCGTGTTGAAGCCCATGAACTCGCGCATCGGGTGGCCGCCCGAAGCCGCGTTGAACAGGTCGTTCTGGACCGGGGCGCCCTTCGCCGCCCGCGACCAGACCAGGTCCCAGAGCGTCGAGCCGTCGCTGTAGCGCAGGCTCAGATAGTCGTAATAGCATTGATACATCCAGCCGATCGTGCCGAACATCGGCAGCGGATGGCCGGGCTTCCACTCGTCGAACGGCGCCTGCGGGAAATAGGCCTTCTCCTTCTCCGGCTTGATCGCCTTCTTCGCATCCTCCTCCGGCTGCTCGATGGCGAGGAACAGCCGGATCGTGTCGGAGTCGAGCGGGCCGATGTTGACCGGGACGTTCTCGTTCGCGGTGTCCTTGAGGTCGATGATGTTGGGGATGACGCTGAGATTCGGGCCATAGCAGGTCCAGCCGTGACGCTCGTCCTGGAGGGCGGAGCTGGTGAAGCTGGGTTTGGCGCCCACCACGCTCGCCATGTTGGCCGCCATCTGGAGGTGCAGCATCTCCTGGATGAACACCGAGAAGATGATGTTGAAGGCCTGCTCGTTGGCGGTCTTCGGAGCCGCACTGGTCTTCGAGCCCGGCCAAAGCCGGCCGAGATAGAGCTGGTTGTTCGCACCGTTGATCTCATGCATCCCCTCGATCGAATAGAGGCTCGTCATGTAGAGCGGGATGGTGAACAGCTCGACGTCCACCGCCGCCTGGGCGATGGCTCTGAGCGCCGCCATGTCCGTCGCCTTGTGCGAGGGATCGCGCGCAGCCTGCGCGCCGAGGGTCGGGGTCCGGGTCACGGGCGTCCTCCTGCCGGATCCCTTGCAGCCGCGGGATCCGCTGTGCGGCCGGAGCCCATGTCGTCGCGAACCCGCCGGGTCCACCCCTCTCAGCCCCCACGCACAGGTTAACTCAAGTTAGCGGTACGTCAACGCCCATCGCTAAAAGACTTCGTGAAACAAAAGCCTAATAACGGTGTTGCAAAAGACATGAAATCTCGATCGAACCTGCCGGTTACCGAACAGGGCAAAACCGGGGAGCGGAGGCGCCGGCGGGGGCCGCGGGCGCCTGCGGGCGGCGGAAGCGTGCTGCCATGGCGCGATTCCGTGCTATAGCGGCGGCACGAAAAGAAAGGCGACGATGGTTAGGCTGATCACCGGCATCGTGCTCGCCCCGCGCGCATGACCCGCTACCAAAGCTTCCGCGACTTCTGGCCGCATTATCTGCGCGAGCATTCGCGGCCGGCGACCCGCCGGCTTCATTATGCCGGCACCGGCCTCGTTCTTCTCATCGCCGTGGCGGCCCTGGCCACCCGGGACTGGCGGCTGCTCGCCCTGCTGCCGCTGGCCGGCTACGGCTTCGCCTGGTTCAGCCACGCCGTCGTCGAACGCAACCGGCCGGCGACCTTCACCTACCCGCTCTGGTCGCTCGCGGCGGACTTCAGGATGGGATGGCTGTGGGCGACCGGCCGCCTCGACGCGGAGCTGGCCGAGGCCGGCGTTGGCGCGGAGCGGAGGGACGTGCGCGATGAAGGCTGAGTTCACCCAGGCTCACGCCGCCGGCGCGGTCGCCGGCCTGCTCCTGAAGCTGCGAGCGCGTGACGTGGTCGACCGCGAGGAAGAGGAGATGTTGCGCGCCTCGGTGGCCGAGATTCGGGAGCATCCGGGCGGGCGCACGATCGTTCGCTCGGGCACGACGCTCAGCGCGTCCACGTTGCTCGTCGAAGGCATCGTCTGCCGGTACAAGGACCTGGCCGACGGGCAGCGGCAGATCATGGAGCTCCACGTCGCCGGCGATTTCGTCGACCTGCACGGCTTTCTCCTCAAGCAGCTCGATCACAACGTCGGCACGATGACTCCGGTCCGGGTGGCGATGGTCCCCCACGACGCGCTTCGCGGGATCACCGAGACCCACCCCCATCTCGGCCGGATGCTGTGGTTCTCGACTCTGCTCGACGCGGCCATCCACCGCGAGAAGATCCTCTCCATCGGCCGGCGCAGCGCCCTCGCCCGGATCGCCCACATCTTCTGCGAGCTGCTCGTGCGGCTGCGCATCGTCGCCCTGGCCGGCGAGGCGGGATACGCGCTGCCGCTCACCCAGGCCGACCTCGCCGACGTCACCGGCCTCACCTCGGTCCACGTCAACCGGATGCTCAAGAAGCTGCGCGACGACAATCTGCTCACCTTCCGCGGCGGCATGGTGACGATTGTCGACTGGGAACGGCTGCAGCGCGTCGCCGAGTTCGACCCCACCTATCTGCATCTGGAGCGGCGGCCGCGCTAGGCGCCTATCCGTCATCCCGGCGACGAGTTCCGCTCTACAGGTCCCGCACCTCGAAGGGCACCCGCTCCACCATCCGCTGCGCCAGCATCGACCGGTGGCAGTCCGGCGCCTCGCGCTCGTAGCACAGCAGGGCGGAGGGGCGGGCGGACGCCTCCGCCAGCGCCTGCTCCATCGCCAGCGCCGCCTCGGGAGTTTCGAGCTGGCCGGCATAGATTGCGCGCATGTCGGCGACGCGCCCGGCCCGCGCCGCCTGCCGCCCGTCCGCCGGCGTTCCGAGCGCGCGCAGGTGGAGATAGTCGATGCCGGCCTCGCGAAGGCCGTTCGCCAGCGCGGTCTTGGAAAATCCCGGCCGGCGCGAGGCGGCGACCGCGCGCACGTCGATCAACAGCTCGACGCCGGCGGCCCGGAGCTCGTCGAGGAACTCCGCCTGGGTTTTGCCTTCATAGCCGATGGTGAACAGCGGGGACATGGGGCGCTGCCTAGCAAAGACGCATGGGCAAAGCTTCCCTTTCCGGCGCTCAGCCGTTATGGCGGCGCGGTTTTGCGAGCCGGTTCAAGAGGGTAAATGGCCAAGGAAGAGCTACTCGAGATGCGCGGGCAGGTGGTCGAGCTGCTGCCCAACGCCATGTTCCGCGTGAAACTCGAGAATAATCACGAGATCCTCGGCCACACCGCCGGCAAGATGCGCAAGAACCGCATCCGGGTCCTCGTCGGCGACGAGGTGCTGGTCGAGCTCACCCCCTACGACCTCACCAAGGGTCGGATCACCTACCGCTTCAAGTGACGGGGCCCGCCCCCGTGCGACTGATCCTCGCCTCGGCCTCCCCGCGACGCCTGGAGCTGCTGGCGCGGCTCGGCGTCACCCCCCACGCCGTCCTCCCGGCCGAGATCGACGAGACTCCGCGCAAGGCCGAGCTGCCCGACCGTTACGCCTGCCGGATGGCGGCGGAGAAAGCGGCGGCGGTGCGAGAGGCGGATGGCCTCGTCCTCGCCGCCGACACGGTGGTCGCCGCCGGCCGGCGCATCCTTCCCAAGACGGAGGACGAGGCGGAGGCCCGGGCCGCGCTGGCGCTGCTTTCCGGCCGTCGGCACCGGGTCCATTCGGCGGTCGCCGTGACCGACGGCGAGGGCCGCACCCGGATCCGCCTCTCCACCAGCGTCGTCGCCTTCAAGCGGCTCTCCTCCGAAGAGATCGACTCCTATCTGGCCGCCGGCGAATGGCGGGGCAAGGCCGGCGGCTATGCGATCCAGGGACGGGCCGAGGCGCTGGTCAGGATGCTCTCGGGCAGCCATTCGGGGGTGATGGGGCTGCCGCTCTACGAGACCCGCGCGCTGCTTCGAGCCGCCGGCTATCCCCTTGGCTGAGTGGCTCTACGAGGAGGGGATCGGCGAGAACCGCGCCATCCTCGTCGAGGACGGAGAGATAATCGTGGCGGCGATCGAGCTTCCCGGCGAGATGCGCCGCGGGTCGGTCGCGGCCGGCCGCCTCGCCAGCATCGCCATCCCCGGCCGCCGCGGCATCGTCGCCACCGGCCGCGGCGAGGTGATGGTCGAACCGCTGCCCAGGATGCTGACCGAGGGCCAGTCGGTCCGGGTCGAGATCGTCCGCGAGCCGATCGCCGAGCCCGGCAAGCCCAAATTCGCCAAGGGCCGGATCACCGAGGCGGAGGAGAAGGAAGGACCCAGCCTGGCGGAGCGAATCGGGGCGCCGCCGCCGCTTCGGCCCCATGGCCCCGACCTCTTCCAAGAGGCCGGCTGGTCCGAGCTGATCGACGAGGCGCTCGGAACGCCGATCGATTTCCCCGGCGGAGAGCTTCGGATGAGCCTGACCCCGGCCATGACGCTGTTCGACGTCGACGGCTTCCTTCCGCCCTTCGAGTTGGCGCTGGCCGGAGCGGAGGCGGCGGCGCTGGCGATCCGGCGCCTCGACATCGGCGGATCGATCGGGATCGACCTGCCCACCCTCGCCTCGCGCGAGGAGCGGCTGCGCGCCGCCGCGGCGCTCGACGCCGTGCTTCCGCAGCCGTTCGAACGGACGGCGGTCAACGGCTTCGGCTTCCTGCAGGTGGTCCGGCGGCGCGAGCGGCGCTCGCTTCCGGAGCTCATCCAGTGGGACGAGGTCGGCGCCGCCGCCCGCGACCTGCTTCGAACGGCGGAGCGCGGCATCGGCGCCTGCGAGCTGGCCGCGTCGCCGCCGGTGATCGCCCGGCTCCGCTCGAACCCGGAGTGGCTGGAGGCACTGGCGCGCCGAATCGGCGGCGCGGTCGGGTTGCGGGAGGAGCCCCGCTTCACCACATGGCGGAGCCGTGTCCATGTCCGTCCCTCCTAGAAGCCGCGGTAAGGGCTGCCCCCTCTGCGGCAAGCCCGCCAGCGCCGGGCACAAGCCCTTCTGCGGCCGCGGCTGCCGCGACCGCGACCTGCTCAACTGGCTCGGCGATTCCTATCGGGTGCCGGGACCGCTGGCGCTCGAAAACGAGGATGGCGGGCTGGACAGCGAGCGCTGAGCCCCTCTATAGGCGCTCGTCTTCGGCTCCGCCGGAACGCCCAGGTAGCTCAGTTGGTAGAGCACGTGACTGAAAATCACGGTGTCGGTGGTTCGATTCCGCCCCTGGGCACCATTACTGCCTTAGGCGGTACCGGGTCGCCCGACGGGAACTTCCTCGGCCTTCATTCATCTGATCTGGGTTGCAATTCCGCACTCTTTCGCAAGGAAGTCGTACGAGCCAGGCCCATCTCAACGCGGTCGGCACCGCCGTTCCGAAGCATGACGTCCACGGCGCCTTCATCCGCTGGGCTGAAGGGCGGCTGCGCGAGCCGCGGGCGCGGGCGCTGTTCGCCCGGATGGCGGCCCGCTCGGGGATCGAGCATCGCTGGTCGGTGCTGCCGCCGGCGCCCTACGGCGACTCGCCCGTCGATCCCGGCGGCTTCTACCACGGGCCGCTCCCCACCACCGGCGCGCGCATGGACATCTATGGCCAGGCTGCGCCCCGGCTCGCGCTGGAAGCGATCGGGAAGCTCAACGGGACGGTCTCGCCCGGCGGCATCACCCACCTGATCGTCGCCAGCTGCACCGGCTTCGTCGCTCCGGGCATCGACCAGATCATCGCCGCCGAGCTCGGCCTCGGCGGCCATGTCGAGCGCACCCTGGTCGGCTTCATGGGCTGCTATGCGGCGGTTTCGTCGCTTCGGCTCGCCCATCACATCGTCCGCTCCGAGCCCGAGGCGCGGGTGCTGGTGGTGACGGTCGAATTGTCCAGCCTGCATCTCCAATATGAGGAGGATGTCGAGCGGCTGCTCGCCGCCCTTCAGTTCGGCGACGGCGCCACGGCGTCGCTGGTGACGGCCGAGCCGAGCGGCTTCGCCCTCTCGCGCCCGTTCGCGGCCACCCTTCCGGAATCGAGGGACCTCATCCGCTGGCGGGTCGGCGATCACGGCTTCGTCATGGACCTGTCCGGCGAGGTGCCGGGCCGGATCGGGGAAGCGCTGCGCGACACCGGCGTTCGCGAGGCGATGCTCGGCAACGAGACGCCGGACGCGTTCGACTCCTGGGCGGTCCATGCCGGCGGCCGCTCCGTGCTCGACTCGGTCGAGCATGGGCTGGACCTTCCGCCCGAGGCGCTGAGCGAGTCGCGCGAGGTGCTCGCCCGCTACGGCAACATGTCCTCGTCCACCTTGCCCTTCGTGCTCGAGCGGCTGCTCGCCGATCCGGAGCGGCGGCGCGGAATCGCGCTCGCCTTCGGCCCGGGACTTGCGGCGGAGGGCTTTCATTTCGAGCGGGCGGCGTGAGGCCGCTGAAGCAGCGGGTCCGCGACGAAGAGCAGATGGACCACCCGTCGCTCGACCCCTTAGTCTATGACGAGGTGCTGAAAGGGCTCGGCCGGGTCAATGCCTGGACCTTCGCCGCGCGCCCAACCCTCGCCTTCCTCGCCCGGGCGACCCGGGGGCGCGCCGGCTTCAGCCTGCTCGATGTCGGCTCCGGCGAAGGCGGAATGCTCCGGGTGATCGCGAAATGGGCTCGGCGGCGCGGCCTCGAGGCCCGGCTCACCGGCGTCGATCTCAACCCGAAGAGCGAGAGCGTGGCCCGGGCGATGACCCCGGACGACATGCCGATCCGCTACCGGACCGGCGACTATCGCGGCCTCGGACGGTTCGACCTCGTCGTCAGCAGCCTCGTCGCGCACCACATGACCGACGGCCAGCTGCGCGACTTCCTGCGCTGGATGGAGGGGAGCACGGACCGGGGGTGGTTCGTAAACGATCTGCACCGGCACGCCTTCGCCTATTATGGCTTTCCGCTGCTCGCGACGCTGCTGCGAGTCCACCGCATCGTTCGCGAGGACGGGCAGCTGTCGATCGCCCGGTCCTTCCGGCCCGCCGACTGGCGCTCGATCCTCGCCGAGGCCGGAGTGGCCGGCGGCGCGGCGGTGCGCCGCTACTTCCCCTTCCGGCTGTGCGTCGAACGGCTGCGCTGATCGTCGGCGGCGGGCCGGCCGGCTCGGCGGCGGCGATCGCGCTCGCCGGCGCCGGAGTCGAGGCGGAGCTGATCGAGAGGACCGGCGGGCCCCACGACGTCGTGTGCGGCGGCTTCCTCGGCTGGGACGCGCTTGCGGCGCTGGAACGGCTCGGGCTGGAGCCGGCGGCGCTCCGCGCTCGTCCGATCCGCCGGCTTCGACTGATCTCCGCCGAGAGGCAGGTCGAGATGCCGCTGCCCCGGCTCGCCGCCGGCCTCTCCCGAAGGACGCTTGACGAAGCCCTGATCGAGGCGGCGCGGCGGGCCGGGACCCGGATCCGCCGCGGCCGGACGGTGCGCGCCGCCGACCTGGCGCAACGCAGCCTCCGCCTCGACGACGAGGAGGGGCTGGCGGGCGACGCGCTGGTCCTCGCCACCGGCAAGCACGAGCTTCGCGGCGCCGCCCGCCCCGTCGATATGTCGACCCGGCCGCTCGGGCTCAGGACCTCGCTGAGGCCCGGCCGGGCGCTGGCGGACGCCGTGGAGGGGGTGATCGAGCTCCACCTCTATGACGGCGGCTATGCGGGCCTTCTGCTCCAGGAGGACGGCAGCGCCAATCTCTGCCTGTCCGCCTCCCGCGACCGGCTGAAGGAGGCTGGCGGAGTCGAGCCCCTGCTGGCCCGGCTCGCCGGCGAGCTTCCGGCATTCGCCGCCCGGCTGGCGGATGGCGAGGCTTCGGGCTGGAGCGCCGTGTCGGGCGTCCCTTATGGATGGCGCGCCGCCGGGACCGCGGACGGCGTCTACCGGGTGGGCGACCAGGCCGCCGTCATCGCCTCGCTGGCCGGAGACGGAATCGCCATCGCGCTGGAGAGTGGAATCGCCGCCGCCCGGGCCATCGCCGCCCGCCGGCCGGCGGCGGAGTTCCAGCGGGACTGGTCCCGCCGGGCTCGGCAGCCTGTGGGGCTGGCCGAGGTGCTCCGCCGCTCGGCCGAGAACCCGCTGGCGCGCAACGCGATGATGGGCCTGCTGGGATGGTTCCCCTCGCTTGCCCCGCTTGCGGCCAGGCTGACGAGGATCGGGTAGCCAAATCCTCCGCATCGCAGATGGGGAGGGGACCACCCGAAGGGTGGTGGAGGGGTAGCTCGCGAGGCCTCGGCGATTACCCTCGACCCTGCTTCGCATGGTCCCACTCCCGCGCTTCGCGCGGGGAGGGCCTTCGTCAATATTGCTTCCGGTACCTCACGTTGACGTTATTGCCGCCGCCCGACGTTCCGACCTGCGAGAGGATGCTCAGCGCCCTCGACAGGGCGATCTCGATCTGGGTGGCGGTGAAGCCGCGGGCGTCGGTGATGATCTCCAGATAGATGTCGTCGGAGACGTAGAAGCCGGCGGCGACTGCGGTGCCGCGGCCGGTCGTGTCGTCGGCGCCGAGGATGCGCAGGCGGTCGAGCCCGGTCGAGGAGCGCAGCTTGCCGAGCGGATTGAGGCCGCCGCCGCCGCCGCGCAGGCTGTTCAGCGAGGTGGCGAGCTGGACCGCCTGAAGCGCCGAAATCTCGGTCACCGACCCGCCGAACAGGATCCGCGCCATGATCTCGTCCTGCGGCAGCGCCGGCGACGAGGTGAAGGCGATCTGCGGATTGTTGGCGCTGCCCGAGACGTTGATGTTGACGGTCACGTCCTTGATGTCGGCGCTGGCGACGATGTCGATGCGCGGGTTGGGCGGCCTGGCGCCGGTGAAGGCGATATGGCCGCGAGTGACGTCGAAGCGCTGGCCCGAGAAGCTGTAGGTGCCGCGGATCAGGTCCGCCTCGCCGAGGATCGACGGCGTGGCGGTCGTGCCCTGGACGCGCAGATCGGCGCTCCATTCGGATTCCAGGCCCATGCCGGCGATGAACAGCCGGTTGTCGGCGCGCAGGCGAAGGTCCAGCTTCCAGAGGCTCGGGGCGGTATTCTCGGCCTGCTGAGTGGTGGCGTCGCGGACGCTCGGCAGCGGCTCGCCCTTGCGGCGCACTCCGGCCAGTTCGACCACCTGGGCGGCCCCCTGGCGGATGATCTGGTAGCGCACCTCCGGCAAGCTCAGGTCTCCCGAGATCAAAGCTCCGCTGGCGCGGCTGTTGGTAACGGCGAGGTCCCCGGTCAGGGTCGCCCCGATATTGTCGCTTCGGGCGAGCTGCGCCTCGTTGAGCTTGAGGCGGATGTCCATCGGATAGCCCGCCGCCGAGGCGAAGCCGACGGTGCCGGTGCCGCTGATCGTGCCGGTGCCGGCGCGGCCCGAAAGCTGGGTGATCTGCAGCTCGGAGCTGGTGAAGCGGCCCTGCAGGGCGAGCTGGCTGATCCTCGTGCCGTAGGTTTCATGGACGAAGGTCAGGTTGTTGGCGCGGATGATCCCGGCGAGCTGCGGGCTCTGCACTCGCCCTGAGAAATCGGCGGCGACTCCGATGGGCCCGGACAGCTGCATGCCGGAGACGCCGGTCAGCGACCACAAGACCTCGGCCGGGCCGTTATAGCGTATGCCCCCGGCCAGCGGCGCCGCGAGCAGCCGGGTCGTCCAGCCGCCTGCCCCCGGGCCGACCGGCTGCAGCCTCATCTGCGCCCGGCCGATGACGTTGCCGGCGCGGCGAATCACCGCGGCGAGGCTGCCGCCCTCGGGCCGCAGCTGCCCGGCCAGCGCCAGGTCCACCGGTGGGGAGCGGACGGCGATTCCGGTGCGGGTGAAGCCGGCGATGGCGAGCCGGGCGTCGGCGCGCGGGAAGGTGTCGCCGCCGATCTGGGCGAAGTCGATGCTTCCGGTGGCTCGGCCGCCGAGGCCGAGGCCGGGCGAGAAGAGATTGAGGATCGAGATGTCGAAGTCGCGCAGCCGCGACTGGATCACCATGCCGTTGCCCCAGCGGCCCGCGAGCTGGACGTTGCCCTGCGGCAGGACGAGCTCGGTCGGAGCGAGCTGCCAGCCGCCGGCGACCTTCGCGATCTGGGCCGGCCGGGCGAGACGGAAGGGGATGTTCCTCACCTGCCCCTGAGCCGCGGCGCGGATCAGGTTCGGCGACAGGGCCGCGTTCACCGCCACCCGGAACGGCATCCCGCTCGTTCCCTCGGCGAAGACCTGGGCGAGACCGTTGCCGCCGCGATAGTCGACCTTGGCCCGCGCCCTGGCGAGGAAGAAATTGCTGGCGCGCACTCCGGCGAGCTGGGCGTCGCCGACGATATGCGGGGCGTCGGGGTAGAGGATCACGCTCGCCTGGATGACCCCGCGCTGGATCAGGATCGGAGTCTCGCCCGGTATCCGGGCGCCGTTGGCCGTCGCGTTGATGTCGGCGCGCTGATAGCGGCCCATGGCGGCGAGCCGGATCGTCCCCTGCAGCCCCTCGCCGGTCATCGCCAGGGTGCCGGCGAACGGCCCCGCGGGAGTCTGGGCGACGCGGCCGCTGAAGGTCATTCCGGCGAAGAGCAGCCGGCGGATGTCGATGGTCAGCGGGCCTCGCCCGGAGAGGATGGTGGCGTCCGCCTCGAACGGCCCGTAGGCCGACTGGCCCCGGGCGCTGATCGCATAGCCGCCGGCGACGGCGCGCACCGTCGCGGTGACGTCGCGAAGCCCGATGCCGAAGCCGGGGCTGGCCGCCCTGAGCTGGATCTGCGGCCGGGTCGCCGTGCCGGTCACCACCACCGCCAGGGCGCCGTAGGCGCGAGAGACTCCGGCGGCGCGGATGTTGATCCGCCCGTCCGGCCAGATCGTGCCGCCGCCCGAGGTGATTCGAAGCCCGGGAGAGCTCAGCCGGACATTGTCGAGCGTGATCACTCCGGCCGGAGTCATCACCACGTTCGCCGCGGCGGTGGCATTGCCTTCGAGGATTCCGGCGGCGGTCGCATTGTCGATCCGCCGGGTCCTGACCGCCACCCGGCCCTTCAGGCCGAAGCCGTTGGCGGCGGAGAACACGTCCATGTCGGTGGTGAGATCGAGCAGGCCGATCCCCTCCATATGGTAATTGTTCACCGTGCCCTGGATGCCGGCGCGATACTGGCCCTTGGCTAGATCGGCGGCGAGCACGACCGTGGCGTTCAGCCGGTCGGACCGGATCTTGAGGTTGTCCGAGACCAGCCGAGTGCCGCTGATGTTGATCGTACCGTTCAGCCCGACATTGGTGAGCAGGCTGCCGAGCGAGGGATCGAGGCCGCTGATCCGGCGGGCGCGCGCCTGTATGGGGATGCTGATCCGGTCGGCGTCGACCTTGGCGCGGCCGCGCGCCTGGAGCAGTTCGATCGTCGTCTCGTTGAAGCTGAGCGTGCGTGCGCGCAGGTCGTAGGCGACGAAGGGAGTCTTGAAGGCGCCGTTCAGCACCATGGCGACTCTCAGGTCGGTGCCGTCGATGTTCGGGCCGATCACCTCCGGCCGCGAAAGCCGGGCGGCGACCTTGAAATCCTGGAACTGGCTTCGGCCGAGGTCCAGCACGCCGTCAGCGACGATGCCGATGGCCGCCGAGTTCAGGATCAGCCTTGTGTCGGCGCGGCGCTGGTCGAGCTTGGTCGTGAGGTTCACCTGGACCTGCGGCGAGAGCAGGTTCTTGGGGACGCCCGCCGCCATCAGCAGGCCCGGGTTCATCGGCCCGGTGACGGTGAAGGTGCCGTCCCTGGCGCCGACGGCGAGATTGGCGAATTGCCTGCCGCCGAGCATCGCCCTCGCCCGGCCGCGCCAGTTCGCCCAGGTGCCGTTGCCGCCGACGGTCGCCACCAGCGGCTGGCGGATTCCGGTCAGCTTGGAGACGAAGCCGTTCGCCGGCGCCTCGACCCTGATCCCCATCGCCAGCCGGTTCGCCTCGGGCACGGCGTCGATGCGAAGCGCGAGCTTGTCCCCGCCGGGCAGGTCGGCCCCGCCCGGGATGGCGCTGGCGTCGAGCGCGAGCTGGGCGCGGCCGTCGTCGATCCGGGCGCTGCCGGCGAGGCTGAGCAGATGGCGGTAGCCCGTCACCGCGGGGTCGACAAGCATCCGGTCGACCTTGATCTGGCCGATGTCGACGTTGATGTCGGGGAGAAGCGGCGCGTTGGGGTCGCCGGGCTTGAGCTCGGGCAGTCGGTAGAGGCGCGCCTGCGGGATTTCGAGCCGCTTGATGTCGATGTGATTGCGGAAATAGGAGAGCGGACGCCAGTCCAGGGTCGCTTCGGGGGCGACGAAGAACCGTCCCTTCGGGTCCTTGAGCTGGAGATTGTAGAGCGTGAGCTCGCCGAACAGCGAGCCTTCGATCCGGCCGACGTCGATGTCGAGGCCGGACGCCATCTCCAGCTGGTTGATCTGCTTCACCACGTAGCGGTGGCCCAGCGACGAGTTCAGCCAAACGAAGAAGAGCAGGATGGCGACGACGATGGCGATGAGCCCGATGCCGGTCCATTTGGCGGCGGCGCGGGCGCGCTGGCGGCCGCGGTGCACAGGGGGTGCGGGCTCGGCCGCGGTCGCCATCAGAAAGCCTGCCCGATCGAGACGTAGACGGCGAATTTCGATTCGCCCCGGCGGCGGCCGAGCGGCACCGCGATGTCGGCGCGGAGCGGCCCGAAATTGGTGTAGAGCCGCCCGCCCACTCCGACCCCGAAGCGCATGTCGTTCAGCCGCGGGGTCTGGCTCTCATAGACCTGGCCGGCGTCGACGAAGCCGACGACGCCGTAATTGGCGAAGCGGTAGCGGGCCTCGAGAGCGAACTCGACCATGCTTCGCCCGCCGGTCGGGATGAGCTTGGTCGGATCGTCCTTTTCGTCCGGATCGTCGGGATCGAAATCGGGGTTCGGCACTTCGATCTTCGGTCCCAGCTCCTGGAAGCCGAAGCCGCGGACCGAGCCGCCGCCGCCGGCATAGAGCCGCCGCGACGGCGCCAGCTCCGCCAGCTCGGCGCCGTAGATCGAGCCCACCCGCGCCCGGCCGGCGATGACGATATTTTCCTTCGCCGGATAATAGACGCTGCCGTCGAGGATGTTGCGTATGTAGGGCTGGCCCGGCTCGCGAAGCGAGGTCTCGGGGTTGACGAACGCCTTGAGTCGGAAGCCCTTGGTCGGATCGAGCAGGCTGTTGGAGCGGTCATAGCCGACTTGGCCGCTGACGCCCGCGAGGAAGAAGGCGTCGCTGATCGAGAGCGGCGGGAAGCCGGTCTGGGCCTCGTTGGTGGCGATCAGCTCGGCGCCCACGGCATAGGTCCACACCTTGTGCCAGATCGGCGTCGACTCCCGCGCGACCTGACCGTTCAGCCTGACGGTGTAGCCCTTGAAGGCGGGCAGATCGCGGCGGCCCGCCTCGGCCTGGACGAAGATGCTTCGGTCCCTCTTCTTCCAGTTGTTGCGGCGCAGGCGGACCCGAAGCAGCTGTTCCTGGGTGCCGGCGATGGCGTTGACCATCAGCCCGCCCTCCGGCGGGAACAGGTTGCGATGCTCCCAGGTCGCCTCCGCCCGGAAGCCCTCGCCGGTCGAATAGCCGGCAGTGCCGGCCAGCGACCGCGCCGGCCCGGCATCCTGGCGGACGAGGATGTTGACATATTCGGTGCCGTCCTCCGCCTTCTCGCCGGTGGCGACCGGTTCGGCGGAGACGGTGGTGAACAGGTTGGTGGCGATCATCGCCTCGCGCAGATCGTCGACCTTGCGGCTGTCGTAGAGGTCGCCGCGCCTGAAGCGGGAGAGCACTCCGACATGCTTGGCCCCGAAGGCGAGGTCGCCCTCGGTCGTGAAGCCGGCGAAGCGCGAGCGGTTGCCGGGGTCGACCGGCAAGGTGTAGTCGCCGTGCCTCGTCTCCGGATCGAGCAGGATGTCGCGAAGCCCGACCTCGGCGAACGGATAGCCCTGCTGCGGAAGGCGAAGCCGGACATTGGCCTCGGCCGCCTCGACGTTGAGGGCGACGATCGGATCCTCGGTCTTGAGCGGCAGGGCCTCGCGGGCGAGGTTCGGCGGCTCGGTCTGCGGCCCGTCGATCGTGATGTTGCCGAACAGGTAGCGCGGCCCGGGCACCACGCTCACCACCACCCGCATCTGCCCGGCTTCGGGAAGCTGCTCGATCGAGGACAGGGCGGTGGCGTCGTAATAGCCCTCGGAGCGGAGCAGCCGGACGGCGAGCAGCTCGTCCTCCTTGGCGCGGGCCGAGATCTGGGCGCCGTTGGTGGCCTCGCCGTCGGCATCCTCGAGGGCCGAAAGCTCGCGGAAGCGGTCCTCGAGGTCGATCTCCTCGAGGCCCTCGACGACGAGCGTGTAGCGGACCGGTTCGACCTTCCCCTCGTCCTCGCCGGCGTCGCCTTGCGGCGGCGGCGGCGTGGTGACGTCGAACTGCCCGATCGGAGTCAGCGGCCGCTCCAGCTCCGGGTCGGGCACCGCCGCGTCGGGGATCAGCTCGCCCTCCGGAGTGGTGGCCGGCGGCGGCCCGGCGAAATCCTCCATCGGCTCGAGCGGCTTGCCGAGCTCCGGGTCGAGCGGCGGAAGCTCCCTCTCGAACTGGCTGTCGGGGACGATGGGCTCGTCGGGGGCCGGCACCCGCGGCGAATCGTTCTGGGCGAATGCCGGCGTGGCCGTGCCCGGCGCCAGGGCGCCGGCCGCGACCGCTGCCATCAAAATACCGGCCTTCTTCAAATGCCCGCCGCTCCCGAGGTTCAACCCGGTCTCTTACGCCGAAAAACGTTCAACTGGAAAAGCTTGCATTTGTTCCGGAGGCGTAAGGGAGGCATCGTGTGACCTGACGGCCACGTCTTGATTGATTTTCCGGCCGCCTCGCCCATCACGGTCGCGGGCCTAGCTTCCCGGAAGCACCGGCGCGGCGCCGTCGCCGATGATCGCGAAGCCCGCCCAGTAATAAGGATGGGAGGTGTCGGGCGAGGCCATCAGCCGGCCCTGGGCGCGGCGGAGCGCGGTCGCGGTCGAAGTGCCCGGCGCGGCTTCGAACAGGCCGGAGACGAGCCGGTTGGTGGCGTCGTAATCGTCCGGCACCGGCCAGTGGCTGGCGATGACGGAGCGGCCGCCGGCGCCGACGAAGGCGCGGACCAGCCCGTCGAGAGCGAACTCGCCGCCGGCCCGGAGCCCCGCTTCGCGGCTGGCGGCGAGGCTGGCCTTGCCGGCGGTGTCGCAGGCGGAGAGGATGACGAGATCGGCGTCGAGGCGCAGGTCGTAGATTTCGGCGAAGCTGAGCAAACCGTCGGAATCGTGCCCCGCAAAGGAGGTCATCAGGGCCGGGCGGGCCGGACATTCGGGGCGCGGCGCCGTGACCAGGCCGTGGGTGGCGAAATGGAGGATGCGGAATCGCCAAAGATCGCCACGCGCCTTGATCGCACCGTCGCTGAACGCCGCGCCGGTGACGATTTCGGCGCCGCTCGCCCCGATCGCCTTGCGCGCGGCGCGAAGCTCGGCCGCGGAGATCGGCTTCGCCCACTGTCCGAGCGGCCAGACGCAGCCGGGCGCCTCGCCGAGCAGGCCGCTCACCGCCGCCCGCTCCAGCGCCGCCGCTTGCGGAGGCGCATTCTCGCCGAAGCCGAGATAGTCTTTCGGAGCCCGCGAGGCGGCGGCCCGCCGGACGTCGCGAAAGGCCCGGGCGGAGACGGCGGTGCTGATGTCGCGATCGCGGCCGAGCCAGCGCACCGCGGTGAAGTCGAAGCCGTCGTCGCCGCCGCTCCGCGCGCCGGCGAGATAGGCATCGACTCCGGCCCGCTCCGTCACCAGCAGGTTGGGCGGAAGCCGGAGCATCGCCCCGTCCGGCTCGAAGATGAGGTGGGTGACCGCGGCCATCGCCTCCGCGCCCGGCCCGAACAGCTGGCCGTAGAGCCTGAAGGCGAGCTCGACGTCGAACGGATAGGTCAGGATCCGGCCGTTCTCCTCGACCGCGACCGTCGCCCGGATCGAGTCGACCTCCCGCTCCAGCTCCGCCGGGGTCGCCGCGATCTTCCAGGCGCGGGCGGCCGCCGGAGTCGCCAGCACCGCATAGGCGTCGTCGCCCGCGACGATCATCTTGTAATAGGCCTCGCCCGGCCGGAGCGCCCGCTGAAGCTCGGCCAGCTCCATCAATCCGCCCGAGATGACGCGGTAGCGGGGAAAGTCCGCGAGCCGGGCCTGCGCCGCGACCTGCTCCTGCTCGAGCCGACCGAGCTCCCCGCGCAGCCCGTCGAGGCGAGCGGCGTCGGGCGCCGCCGAAGCGGCGAGCCGGGCGATCTCGACCCGGGTCCTTTCAATGGAGCGCCCCAGGTTGACCGACTGCCGGAACAGCCGCGAAGCCTCGTCGCTGCCCCCCGAAAGCTCGCGCGCAAGCACCGCCTGGGTCTGGGCGACGCCCGGCCTGACGAGGAGCTGGGCAGCCTTGAACATCTCCGCCGCCGCCGCCGGGTCGCTGCCCTGCCGCTCGAGCAGCGCGAAATAGGGTGCAAGCGTCCGGTGCAGGGTTGGCGACGGGCTGCCGCCCCGCGCATTGGAGTCGACGATCCTTTTGTAGAGGGCGCGCGCCTCGGCCGTTCGGCCGCCGCGGGCGTGATAGGCCGCAAGCCGGGTCTCGGCGCTGAGCAAAGCCGCCGAGCCTGGATGCTCCGCTTCGAGGAGCGCAATGGCGGCCCGATGCTGCCGTTCTGACTCGCCGGAATCGCCGCGCGCCTCGGCGAGCGCGGCCAGCTCGCCGTAAATCTGCGCCCGCAGCCAGAGGGTGGAGGTGACCCGGCCGTCGCGGACAGCGTCCAGCTGCGCCAGCGCCCGCTGGAGCGCCGCCGAAGCCGGCTCGGGCGCCCCGGCCAGCCGAAGCAGGACCCCGCGCAGATGCTGCGCCTGGGCGTCGAGGATCTGCGCCCTTTCCTCCGGCAGCAACGCCCCTCCCGCGCCGCCGAGCTGGCGAAGCGCCGGCGCTTCCGCGTTGATCCGAAGGGCAGTGCGCGCATCGATCGCGGTCGCGGGATCGGGTGAGGGCAAAGCGGCGGAAGGAGGAAGCGGCTTGTCGAGCTCGGCCAGGGCGTCGGCGGCGCTGCCGCGGTTGAGCAGGTCGATGGCGCGATAGTTGCGAAGCATCCGGGCGACGACGATGTCGCCCGCGCCCGCTTCCACGGCCCTCGCGAACAGAGCGTCCGCCTCGCCGAAATAGCCGAGGTTGGACTGCTGGACGGCGGCGTTGACGAGCGCCTCCGCCCGTCCCGCTCCCCGTGTCTCGGCGGCGGTCAGGACCTCGAAAAATTCGGCGGCGTCGGCATAGGCGCCGGCATTGTTGCGGCGATAGGCCTCGTCGCGGGCGCGGGCGGGATCGAGCGCCTCCGCCTGGGCGCGGGCGAAGGCGGCCGGATCGCCGGCTTCGGTCACCGCCACCTCGACATTGCCCGGCACCGGCCGGTCCGCGACCAGCGTTCGAAGGCCGAGGCGAAGCGCGCTGTCATAGCCGGCCAGGCCCTCGGCGACGTACAGCACATTGGCGCGACGCCAGCTGTACACCCGGTGGGCGAGGCCGTTGTCGAGCGTGCAGCTCAGCACCGACACCCGACGCATGCCGTCGAGGTCG
>Ga0196965_1000313_pt1 | contig 32695 bp, 29 predicted proteins | sample S1_20metaG_FD_148668 | JGI IMG/M metagenome (GOLD analysis project Ga0196965, IMG submission 148668) | Soil microbial communities from Anza Borrego desert, Southern California, United States - S1_20 | ecosystem: Environmental > Terrestrial > Soil > Desert | place: USA: California | collected...
CTTCGTAACTTCGTGGCCCAATCCGTTTTCTCGCCACTAAGGCACAAGGGCACTAAGGAAAAACAAGTACAATCATCAAACATTCGTTGTGTCTTCGTGACTTCGTAGCCCCATCCGTTTTCGCGCCACTAAGGCACAACGGAACTAAGGAAAGACAAGTACAATCATCAAACATTCTTTGTGTCTCCGTGACTTCGTGGCCCAATCCGTTTTCTCGCCACTAAGGCACAAGGGCACTAAGGAAAGACAAGTGCAATCATCAAGCATTCTTTGTGTCTTCGTAACTTCGTGGCCCAAATCTTTGTGACTTCGTGTCCATAAAAAAAGCTGCACAATAATGCAGCTTCCTAAATTTCAAATACAGCTTGAGCCTATTTTTCAATAATTATTTTCTTTCTGATGTAGCGGGTTCCTGAACGAAGCGTTACAATGGAAACACCGTCGGGAAGTACGTTAACATAGAGTAGAATTTCATTAGACGACGCTTGTTCGACGCGTGTATTCATTGTACGGCCATCGGCATGTACTAAACTAACAAACTGAATGTCGTTAGATGAACGTATGGTGAGGATATCTTTAGCCGGGATAGGGAATATATTTACATCATCCTCAGTCTCAAGCAAGACTTCAATTTCATCTTCGCCCTCTCCTTTTATAAATGCAGGAGGTATGGACGCCTCACGTGCCATTGAAGCAATACCAGGCAAATTCGTAACGCGCATATGGTCTACGTTGGGGCCACTATATCCAATGTCAGTAATGCGAACAGTATTGTTTCCTGCATTTAAGGATACGGATGCATCTACAACCGCCCATGTTGTCCAGGCACCGGTTCCAGGGAAAGCGCGATCAGCCATTACGATCACACCATTTACCATGACTTGAAGAGGTCTGTTTCCGGTAGGTAATGCATATCTGAACTGTAAGGTATACAATCCTGCTGAAGGAACGCTAAAATTCCATTGCAGATAATCGCCTGAAGCTCCTACATAGTCTCCAAAACCTGTGCCCGTGAATCCAGCATAATTTGCTTTGATGGAAACGCCCTGACGTGTCGCTGCTTCTGCCTCTAAAATATCATCAAAAGAACCTGGTTCTTCAATCGTGTAAGTTGCAGATACCACGGTAGAAGAAATTCCTTCTTTAATTGCAATTGCTCTAATGGTGGTAGTAGCACTTATTGCTATCGCTGCATTATAAACCGAGGACGAAGCTGAAGGTGTACTTCCGTTGAGCGTATAATATATTGTTGATCCGGTTGTTGAAGAAGAAAGCGTTACACTAACGCCATCGGGATAAACCCCCTGCGCTGGTGTAAAGACCGGCGCATTAACAACCGGAATTGAGGCAAGTCCGGTTACTACAAGGTGATCGAAATTTGCACCCCCGGAACCAATGCTTGTCGCGCGAATCGTATTTGCTCCTGCATTTAACTGAACTGTGCTTGAAACGATCGACCAGTTGTCCCAGGAAACGGTTGAAGGAAATGGCTTACTACCTTCAGTCGTTGTCCCGTTAACTGCAATTGCCAATGGTCGGCTTTTGTTTGATCCATTTCCATAACGGAAGTCAAGGCGATATTGACCCGCAGCCGGTACGTTTACAGCCCAATGAATGTACGTTCCTGAATTGCCATCATAATCAGCGAAACCTGTTCCGGTAAATCCTGTACCAGAAGCTTTAACCGATACTCCCGACAGCGTAGCATTTTCAGCCTCTAGTGTGGTAGTGAAAGGTTGATTATCATCACTGATGGTATATACCGCAGTCTGCACTCCAGAATTGGTCATACCTGCTTTTACAGCTATGGCTTTCAACGTCGTCGTAGAACTGATCGTTAATGGTGTAGTGTATACAGCAGAAGAAACGGTTGGTATTGTTCCGTTCAACGTATAATGAATTGTTGCGCCAGTAGTTGTGGTACTGATTGAAACGAGTTGTGAATCGGTATACGTACCTGCCGGCGGAGTAAACTGAGGCGTGTTAACCGTAGACACTGAATTGATTGTATACAGTCCGGTTTGCACTACTGAGTTGTCCATCCCTGATTTAACGGCAAGTGCTTTTAACGTTGTGGTTGCACTTATTGTCAACGGTTCTGAATATAACGTAGATGATGTTGTCGGTGTAGTTCCATCAAGTGTGTAGTAGACCGACGCACCTGAAGTAGCTGTTGTAATTGTAACAAGTTGTGAACTGGTGTACGTACCGGGCGCAGGTGTAAACTGTGGTGTACTTACCGTCGGCACTGGCGCGCTATCCTGGTACACCAGCATGTAGTCAATATTTGGCCCGTTAGATCCGATTGATGTTAATCTTACTTTGTTGGTTCCGGCATTCAGCGCCTGAACACTTTCTACATATTCCCAATTGGTCCATAGCCCTGTAGAAAGGAATGCAAGACTTGCTACCCGTTCTACGCCATTAACAGTAAGGCGTAAAGGACGATTCTTTGTACTTCCATTGGCATTTCGGAAAGCAAGTCGATAGTTTCCTGCATGTGGTGCGTTCACAGTCCATTCGATGTAACCGCCATTGTTCGTATCATAGTCTGCAAAGCCAGTTCCTGTGAATCCGGCGTATGTCCATCGCGTTGTGGCGCCAGACAATAAAGCTTGCTCTGCTTCCAGATATAGCGGAAGATAAAAAGCCGAGATCGTTTGGTTTGATGAAGGTGTATTGATATGATGTTCAGCTGCACCACCGTCGGACCAGTTCAAAAACTCATAGGTAATACCATCCACTATTTGAGGTGTTGGTGCTTCTATAGACCGTTCGATGCCGGCAACGCCTTCGAATATATATGGCGCATCGACTTCTACACCATCGATCTTCAACTTAAGCCCGGGCTTGTTGGTGCTTAATGTAACGCTTACCAGTACCGGATGAATATCGCGAAACACCGTTGTTTCCTGCCCTTGAGAATCGCGTACAGTTAAATAAATGCGATACCAAACATTGGTAGCAGGGTCGTGATTTGGAGACAATGTATATGTGCCACTCGTGATACCTGAGGTTGGTGCCATGGCCGGGTGCGTATGTGTATCATGATGGAAATTTATTTCCCACGTGAATGCAGATGCCGGAAGCACGCCATCTTCTGTATCTGTGGCAGAGCCAACGAAGTCCAATTGTGTACCCGTAGCATATACCGTTCCTTCTGTTGGCAATTCGATAACCGGTTGCGGAGGAAGATTGGAAGTAACAGATAATACTGCACCAAGACTGGTTGCTGTTCCTAATGGATTGGTAATTACCGCACGGAACACTGTGCCATTATCTGCCAGTGTGGCGTTCGTAAATTCATAGATATAATTTGTAGCACCAGGAATGTTGACACCGTTTCGTTGCCATTGGTATGTAAGCGGTGCATCACCTGAAGCACCTACAGCGAAAGTGGCTGACCCTCCGATAGAAACTAACTGATCAGAAGGATTCGCAGAAATGGTAGGCGCTCCGTTGTTGGTAAATGATACCTTCCATACTTCTGAACAACATGACTGTGAGTTTGCTTCACTTGAGCCCCCGGCTAGTCCCCCACGTGCGAGGTAATAAAGACTTCCATCGTTACCCACAGAGAATGAAATAGGACGATTAACATTGGTGGCAAACGTTTCAATTACTTCTCCGGTTTCAGGATCAAGCACCTTGATGTAGTTACCACAATAATCTCCGAAAAAATATTTTCCAATATACTTTGAAGGAAAAACAGGGTTCTGTGGATTATAAAATGCACCGCCACCAATAGAACAACCCAAGGCATGCGAATAAGCATAAAAAGGATCCTGATAATTTGCAGGTGGTGTTTGCGTGGTCCTCACACCTTCGATGGAAGGCCAACCGTAATTTTTTCCAGGCATTAATTCATTTACTTCTTCAAAAGCGGAATTACCCACATCATTTATAAACACACGTTCTGTACCTGGTTGAACCGAAGCACGGAACGGATTGCGTAAGCCCAGGGCGTAAATCAACCTGTAATTTCCGGCTAGCGTAGTGTAGTAAGGATTATCTGCTGGTATGGTACCATCGGCATTGATCCGCAATACTTTTCCTAATAAGGAATTAAAGGAAGAAGAGTTGTTACCGTTGCCACCATCACCGGTGGTGATGAATAACTTCCCAGCTTTAAAGAATAAAGCGCCGCCGTTGTGAATACTTCCGGAGAGCACATCCAGGTTAATCAATACCAGCTCACTGTTGGGTACTACCACATCGCCATTGGCGGTGAACCGGCTGACGCGATTTCTACTCTGGCCATTCACACAGTAATAAACGTAAATGTATCCGTTTGTGGCAAAGTTCGGATCAAACACCAGGCTTTGTAAACCGCGTTCATTCCGGTTATCAATAATCGACTGAAGGTCGAGAAACGGTGTGGTTAACATGACACCGTTCTTAATGACGTTGATGAGTCCCTTTTTTTGCGTTACAAACAATCGCCCGTCGGGTGCATAATTTACGGTAGTACCATCGAGGCCTTCCGCAAGCCGAAGTTCAGCAAAACCGTTGGGTAAAGTTCCTGCCTGAACGGAGGCGCATACAAAGAGCAGGGTGGCAAGTAAAACATGCCTTGAAAGGAGTAGAGTTTTTTCCATACTATAGACTATTTGATTAAAGCAAATACAAAGGACTAGCCGCTGATCCATTCACACATAACTCGCCAAAAGCGGTAATTTAAAGCCGCTACAAATATAGATTATTATAAAAATATTGTGTAAGTTTTTTCGGAAAGAATCACAAAAAATAACCTGGGAAAATGATAGCATAACAGATAGATCCCTAAAAAAGCGCGTTTCTAATGCTGGATGACTATAAATTAATAAAGCGTGCCTCATTTCCGGCCCTTAAAATAGATGTACCATTCAATAAAGCTTATTCAACCCGAAATCGCCGTTCCTGCCAGTTTCTGAAGGATTTTTGCATTACTTACGGCCGCGACGTTAATGTCGTTATTAAAATAGGCATAGACGTCTTTCACACCGGAAAGAGAATCTATAGATTCAAAAACATGCTGTAACGCAGGCTTACGGTAGGACGACAGATAGCGTTTCGGTACACCATGAAACCGGTAATACATGGTATTTTTTGTCTTTATAACCGCATCAGGCAAGCCGGGATAACTGATGCTACAGAAGGTTATTTTTTTCTTCCTTAATGTTTTGAAAACAGCGTCGTTCCACCAACTCGGGTGACGAAACTCAACCACATTAGAAAACGCGTTATCCAACCATGCTGTAATTTTTTCAAGGTTTTCTTTGCTGAATTCCATCTGCGGATGAAGTTGAAACAGAATCGTACCAAGTTTGTCATCGAGGCCAAGAGAAACACGATCATAGAAGGCTTTCACATCCTGCTCTACGTTATTGAATCGTTTATAATGTGTGATGTACTGAGGTGCTTTAACCGTAAATCTGAAATTCACAGGACTACGCTGATACCACGCCTGAAGGGATTCCAGCTTGGGGAAACGGTAAAACGTCGCGTTCAGTTCAACCGTGTTAAAGAATTCACAATAGTATTCGAACCACTTGCGTTGTGGTAATCCTTTGGGATAAAATTTTTCGCGCCATCCCCTGTAATAAAAACCTGAACAGCCGATCCACCAGTGTTTTTTCATAACGCTGTTTAATGGATACTTCCACAAAAAGACATGCCTCAAAAAATTGTTATACTAATCCAGATCAGACGGCTGGGTAAGCGGAATTAAAATATGGAAAGCAGCACCATTGCCTTCGGTTCCTTCAGCATAAATATGTCCATGATGGCGCTGTACGATCTTTTTACAAATTGCCAGTCCAATGCCTGCGCCTGGTGTATTGCGTTTATTGTGGAGCCGTTGAAAAATGGTAAATATTTTATGCGCGAAATCCTCTCTGAAACCCACACCATTATCGTATACACTGATCCTGACGTAATTCACAAATTGATTGAGTAACTGATATTCATTCACCTCTGCCCTGGTAAGCGGTTGTGCCCGAATTGTAATGACAGGAGCTATTTCATCCTTACAATATTTCAATGCATTCAAAACGATGTTTGAAAATAAAATACCATAATAAACCTCCGAACCTTCTACCACGGGAAGCGGCAATATTTTAAACACTGCTTTCTTTTCACGTATCATTAACTCCAGCTCTACACGTACTTTATTCAATACATTGTTAAGGTCCACCTGTTCTGTATGTAGTGGTTGCTCTGTGCTGTTGGTGAAAGACAGTAAGCTCTGAATGAGTTCACGCATGTGCGTAGCGGAAAACTGAATTTTTTCAAGGAACACTTTATCACTGTGCCCGGTAGTCTTTATGGCGAGATCACTAAACATCTGGATCTTACGCAGTGGCTCCTGGAGATCATGACTTGTAACGAAAGCAAACTGTTTTAATTCTTCATTCAACACTTCAAGCTGCGTAATCTTGTAAGTAAGTTTTTGTTCATAGATTTTAACCGGATTGAGATCATGGAGCGAAGCGATCACCCCCTCGTGCAATGGGCCAATAGACACGTGTAACCAGTTACGCTGGTCATTAACGTTTAAGTAACCTTCCAGTTTGGCCTGCTTTTGATTTGCAATAACTTCATTAAATTTTGCCAGCACTGGTTTAAAGATGCCTGACGGTATGATTTGCGATAATAATTTGTTCTTCCTGGAGTCAAGATCAAGTAGCCGAAATGCGGATTCATTGCAATATGTGATGCGGTAATCAATAATTATATTTGCTTTCCATAATGGAACAAAACTTACAACGCCATAGCCCATGGTTTCAAGCAAGGACTGATTAAATCCCTCAAGTCGCATACGCTGTCGTAAATATTTGAAAGAATAGTATGTAGCTACACACAACAAAATGCCACACAAGCCCAAGAGCCATCTTAGCCATTGGTCCAGCAATTTTGCGGATTTATCCAGTGCATGTTGCTTTTGCTGCAGTCGGATCTTCGAAAACTTAATTGTTGTATTTGTAAGTTTGATGATTCGGTATCGGTGCGCATTGAATGCATTTGATTTTAATTCATCCCAGGTTATGGTTCTTTTAAAATTTTGGTATTCCAGAATTGCATGACGTAATGTATCCAATCTATCGTGCAGTTCACGGTGCAGCACGATGCGCTGCACGTTTGCAATGGTGTTCATGGTGCTATCGGCTAATACGTCTGCAGAAATAATATCACCTGATGCTGCGTCTGAAATCTTATCATGGTTTAACCAGCTAAAGATCCATCCATGAATCCTTTCTAGTTTGACAAGTACATTATTCTCTGTATTAACATCGTGTGTATATACGAGCATACGCTTATAGCTGACCATGTATAAATAAAACATGACGCCAATAAGAACAAAAGTAATGGCATAAACTGATAAAAGTCGTTTATTCATACATGTCAATAAGTACCGGTCATGGATCCGGCTTAAGCAGATTGGCGAAGCATTTCAAGGAGGGATTCGATCTTTGTACAGAGCACCTCGAAATTGTTTGGTTTTTCAATGATATCCAGAGCTCCTAATGAGAAGCACGTTTCTTTCACCTGTTGGTTGAAGTAAGTTGTGTACAAAATCCGGAGATGGGGTAATTGAAGGTATGGCATGAAGTGCGCTTTCTCCCGCATCAAAAGGAATGAGTTGGATGGAATCACCAATCAGGTTACAAGCTGCCCGGAATATTTCCTGATCATCTGCATCGTCATCAATGAGTACAATAGATTGCGCGTATGCCATAGTGTATTTGTGGAGCATTGAATTTAAGCAATTCCGTGACTAATTTCAGCAACATCAAATTCTTTCAGGTGAATGAATAAAAAAAATCGTTGAAAGGTGTTCACGTCTGCTTTAATGTCAGAACATGATTTTAATGTTACCTATGAAATAAGGTATCGTTGTGCTAAGCTTCTTTATAGCATAGTTTTCAATTCACTTCACAGGGTCTCGACTATATCGTTTCCTAAAGTAATTTATACGCAGCCTCGATAGCAGGGAATGATAGCGACAAAAAATCTCAACGGAACACATTAATGGAAACCTATTTTGCTTTATAGATCCTGGCAACATAACCTCCACCAGGAGCAAGCGATACTTTCAGTTTCCGGTGTGCGGGAAGCGCAATCGTTTCATGTCTATAATCCCGCGCTATACGGGAGGCATTGACGCCATCTTTAAAGAGTTCAACCTTGTAATTTCCTTCTGGAAGAAACGTAAAGTCCAGTTCCAGTTCCCTTGCATCCCAGTTTGTTAGCGCACCCACATACCAATCATTTCCTTTTTGTCTTGCTATTGCAACATACTCGGCGATTGCACCATCAAGTGAAATAGTATTGTCCCATGTGGTCGGTACTGCGGCGATGAACTTTGTACATGCTGGTTCATCCATATAAGCCGACGGATTATCGCAAAGCATATTAAGCGGTGCCTCGAAAATAATATACTGTGCCAATTGACGACACCTCGTTCCCTGGCTCATGGGTTCACTGTTGATGGGGCGATAATTTGACCGCGTTGCATTGCGCATAGCCCCCTGGGTATAATCCATCGGACCAGCGAGCATTCGAATAAAGGGAATGGTTACATCATACGTAACCTGATCGACGGAAGGCTCTGACCATTTCATTTGTTCCAACCCATGAACACCTTCGAAGTTAATTACGTTTGGATAAGTCCTTTGCAATCCGGTTGGTTTGTATGCACCGTGAAAATCAACAAGCATTTTATATTTCGCCGCGATAGAAGAAGCACGGTAATAGAACCGTACCATCTCCTGGTCATCACGGTCCATAAAATCTATCTTAAAACCTTTGACACCAAGCGCAGCATAATGACGACAGATACTTTCAATATCGCGGTTAAAGGCATTGTATCCGGCCCAGAGGATAATATCTACATGCTTCTTCTTGCCATATGCGATAATCTCTTCAAGATCGATTTCAGGAACCACCTGCATGAGATCTGCTTTGAGATTAACAGCCCAACCTTCATCGAGGATCACATATTCAATTCCATTTTTAGATGCAAAGTCGATGTAGTACTTGTACGTTTCTGTATTTACACCTGACACAAAATCGACACCATAGATATTCCATGCATTCCACCAGTCCCACGCCACTTTACCTGGCTTAATCCAGGACACATCTTTCACTCTTGAGGGCGAAGCCAACTTATAGACAAGGTCACTATCGGCAAGTTGTTTATCAGATGTTGATATGGCAATAACACGCCATGGGAAATTGCGGGTACCTGTTGCTTTTGCAATAAACGGTTCGCGTTCTTTCACAATCTCCTGCAATTGATTGTGTCCACCTTTCTCTATGGTCTTTGGATAAGCAGCAAAAACACCCGTAAACGATTTTCCGCCGTCCGCGTTATTGAGGTACAAACCCGGGTAGTCTTCAAGATCAGCTTCTGTGATGCAGATTTTTTTCCCATTGTCCATTTCGACCAGCACCGGAAGAAACGCAAGTCGTTTTGGATCGGCCTGTGAAAGTGATACGTGGGTGTAGGTGTTCTCGAATGAATTGTAAAATTGTTCTTCGAAAGACGCACTAGCTTCTTTGTTAACGTATGGAATATACGCCTTATGATCTGAATTAAAGTTAAACGCTACTTCTTCCGATGTTACAAGAAAGTCTTTTTTACGGGAGCTTTTAAATCGATAAGCAACGCCTTCATTATACACCCGAAATACAACCGCATAATCGCCTTTAAATGATAAGGTCAATTCATTGTATTCATCTTTAATCTCTGAACGTTTATATATGGGCGCTTTAATCATTTGGCTCATACTCTCCTTATCGATCTTTTTTAATTTCGGATTTAAACCAAAAATTTCTCCATCCTGAAGTTTAATTGAAATTGGAGAAGGTGCTAAAAGCACATCACCTTCATGTTTGATTGAATAGGTCAGTTTGTCCTTTACGTTAATCGTAACGTTAATTTTAGCATCTGGTGAGTTAATAGTTTGTGATTGTTGCGCAAACACAGAACAACAAAGCAGTAAAAGCGTAAATGTTGGGACAAACAGTTTCATCAATTATTATTTAATAAGCGCACAATATCGCAGTCCATGGGGACAGTTCAAAGTTCAGGGTTCAAAGTTCAAAGTTTGTTTCCTTATTGGGTTTAGCAAAAATAACCTGAATAGCAATAGCACAACTCACACGTTACATTTCGTACCTCGTAACCTTGGGCTATGGCTCAATAACTCGAAGCTAAAAGTTCAAAGCTATTCCCCTCCTCCGTTACCGCATCCTGATGCGCATGTGCCACGCACATGCATGCAGAAGGATTCTCCGGAACAGGGTAATAATGATTCGTTACAAGAAGCATAGTTCACGTTCAAGATCGGACTTTTCTTTAATTGGCAGAATTTCGGAAATGTCTGAAATTAACTTTGATGTCCCCAACTCATACACTATCGAAAACAACACGCGGCTCGAAACTTACATCTCAAACGTTTCTCGCCATGTCATAAATCATGGACCCGCCTTAAAACCTGTAGCCTAAGCTTGCAGCAATTCGAAAACACATATTTCTCAATCAAACAATTGTAGAACAACATGCACAAGTGCCAGTAGCGGAAGCGTTGGTTGAAAAAACACAACGGCATGAATTTTTGATTCCCATCCCTAGACAAACAGATACAACCATGGATAAGAAAAAAGAAAACCATAACGAGCCATACCGGCCGGAAGATACGCCCACCCCGCCTCAAAACATGAATCCCGGGAAACCAGGCGACGAGCGAAAACCAGACCAGGAACCTAAAGCTGAAAAGAGAAAAGCAGCCGATAAGGATAAGGATCCCAACAAAAAGCTATTGGGTGAATCGCCAATCGAAATCGACGACGAAACAACTATTTAGTTCGAGGTTTAAAGTTGAAGGTGTAAAGTCAAGAGGTGCCTTAGGCTCATCTTTGCATGCCCTTGCGTCTCTCCGCCTTGGCGGTTAAGAACGCGCGTTGATGAAAAAATAATCTCAATAATTAGTTTGGGTTCATAGAAGACTAATAATTCCTCAATGAACCCAAGCTATTCCTATTGACGACTTTTTTTCTTACAAAACCGATCGCCAGATATTCCTTGGAATCTCGAAATTAGTTTTGCCATGGAACCACCGAAGATGGATAATAATCGATCTCCATGTTTTTCCATCGTTTAGCCTGGTTACCAAGTCGAACTTTATAAGTATCCCAATCTCTGGCAGCCGCTGCTGACCATCCAATTTCGGCTACACCTGGAAGCCTTGGAAATACAAGGTATTCAATGTCATCCATGGTCTGTACGGTTTCAGTCCATAGCGGCGCTTCAACGCCCGCAATATGTTCTGCCGAAACACCATTGATATAACTCGCCGGATCCCATTGATACGATGAATCTACTTCAATATAAGCAGCCCAATGTAATCCGATTCGTGAAGTTGAATCATATTGCATGTCGAGATACACTTTCTTCGAAGGTGAAAGAATTAATTTTGCGCCTTTATCAACCGCCATGTTAGCATACTTTTCCGCATGCCAATATTGCACCATGACATTGTCGTCAATATCGCCCTGCGCGATTTCTTCCCAGCCCACCATCTTTTTACCATGCGATTCAACGATGGTTTTAAATTGATTAATAAACTGGATGTAATCATCCTTCTTCGTGACAGCAGCCTCATCACCGCCGATGTGCAGGTACGGACCAGGTGTAATGGAGGCCAACTCGCGCACGATATCTTCAACAAATTTCAGCGTAATTTCTTTCTTGATGTGTAATGTACTAAAACCAACTTCGACGCCGGTATACAACTTCCCGGCTACCGGTTTTGTCGGACTTGCTTCAAGATTTATCGAAGGACCCTCATTCAACTCGGGATATGAAGCTAATGCAGCATTGGTGTGGCCCGGCATATCAATTTCGGGTACGATCGTTATATAATGATCCTGTGCATAGGCGACGATGTCGGCATATTCTGCTTGTGTATAAAATCCGCCTTCTCCTCCACCTACTTCAGTACTCCCCCCGATTTTTGTAAGATTCGGCCATGATTTTATTTCGATTCGCCAGCCCTGATCGTCACTCAGGTGAAGATGCAAGATGTTTATTTTATAATAGCTGATTAGATCGATGTATCGCTTCACCTCATCTACAGTAAAGAAATGCCGCGCAACATCCAGCATAGCGCCGCGCCATACGTACTGCGGATAATCTGTGATCGTACCTGTAGCAATCTCCCACGATGCCTGCTGAACAGTGTTCAATTCAATGCCTGCAGGAAGTAGTTGCCTGATGGTTTGAATGCCACGAATAAGTCCTGCAGGTTTATGCGCCGAAAGTGTAAGACCATCTTCAAGAATCGTAATGGTATATCCTTCCTCACCCAATGTAGCTTCACCTGACAAGTTTAACAGTATGCCTTTATCTGCTTTTTCGCTGTTCACGCTGACCTCCAATGCAAAACCAGTAGCAGGTCGTAGTTTACCAGCAAGAAATTCACCTGCTTTTACCAAGTGTTCTTCAGCTACATGAATCTCCGTTTCAGCTGTAATAAAAAACGCTTTCCCAGTAGCTTCCGCGGAAACTGGTTTAGGAATCAAACTTTCAAAAGCAAGTTTGGCTTCCGGTGAAGTTTCCACTGATTTGTTGCAACCCACTAAAAAGAACTGCAACAGCATTAGCGTTATAAGGCTAAACTGAATGCGGTTTCTGAGAATAAATTTTATTTGCGCCATAATATTGTTGTTTCTTTGAAAATAAACATAAAAATATAACCAGCAGGTTCTATGTTGATATGCAATAGTAGCAGCATGTTAACGGACACACAAGCACATTGTGATTTATTTTGAGTAAGAAAGCGAATTTTAGGCGGAGGTGTTTAGAAACAGCGATGACAAAATTTCACTATTTATGCATTCCACAAAAACTCAATTCCAAGACCGGGTATTCAGCCCGTCACCAAAAGGCGTTTATGTTCGGGGTGTAAAGATTGAACATTCGAACTCAGTTAGTTGGCATCAAAGAACCTATCGATATCCGACTGATAATTTTTCCATTGACGGACTGCGAAACAACAATACCATTCGAAGAACTAGCGAAGTATCCTTCCTCTATTTTCTGATAAAATGTCTTCGTACAAGGGTATTAAAAGCATTGTGGGAAGCCAGTTGTTCACACCATCCTCTATTATGCTTTCATCCGATTTTAATAAAGTAGGGTCTGTTTTTAATACCTTATAGGCAATATTCTTATAGTCTTGCTCCGACAGCGTAAGTAATCCGTTCTTAACATTTTTCTTAAGTAACTCAATAACCAACCGCAGCCGTATTATATTATCTCCATATACGGCAATTCCCTCTAAATGTCTAATTTTTTTTAGCTCTGATTTAATACCTGAAAAAATCACGTATTTACCATCTTTCATATAAAACCAACTTCCATCTAATTGATTGATATCACTAGAATTATATTTCAGGTGAGGCAAATCCTTCTTGGAAATATTTTTATGAATAGATCCGACTTTTATACATTTCACTTTTCCTCGTGAGGCAAGTTTATCTGATACAACTTTTCCAAATAAAAGCTCCTTTTTTTTTAATTCATCAAGATTTCCGATATCATTATCAAAGGCCTCATATACACTCAGCAAATCATAATCCAATCCCATAAAATTTATTAAAGGAAATGAGCTGCAATAAATATATTTAGAACTAAACCTCTCTAAAGAAGGGATCTCCTCAAATGGAATACTTCCGATAGGCAGTTTATATTACGTTACTGTTACCTTCTTCATATTAATATTTCAATAGCTGTTTCCGATTCGGCGCGTTACTCCATTTTTTGGATGCGCAAAGCGCCGCTATAGCCTGGAAAACCTCTTTGAATCAATTTCACTCTCTTTGAAGCGTTCATTTCTAATCCAATTCTCCTAGAACTACCTGCTGTTAATCTTTCAGTAAGACGACTACAAGTTGTATCTTTTAATGTCTTCAAAGTAAACTAGTCATTTCTATCAATATAAATCACTTTCTTTACTCGCTGCTCGATTTCATCCACATCTATCTTTATAAGATGACCGTCTTCATAATTAAAGCTGGAAACCCTATGTACCACTCCATCTATCCTTTCTGTTTCAATTCTATTCATGCCATCAATATACTCAATATCGATTTCCTTGGTTTTATTCATATCTGTTACGTGCAACGTATGATAAATAAGATCGCCGCTTTTATTATATGCATTTCTTACTTCGGAAATAATGTTTCCTGAATGATCCATTAAAATACTGTGAAGAATTTTTCCGTCTTCATTGTAGTTATTCTTCGTTACCGATGCTTTCGAAGTATCGCCGCCGGGAATCAATGTAACCTTTACTATATTTCCATCCAAACTATACTCATTCACAATATCAAATTCAATAGAAATTGTTCGCTTGCCAGCTTCAATATTACTAACCAACTTCTTAATTGGATTCCCTCTGGAATCATTGTAATTTCTTCAATTATACCATTTGTATCAGATTTACCATAATACGTTTCAACAGTCTTCAAATTTCCATTGCTATCATAAATCGTGACTTTCTTAATCGTGTCAGGCGATACAGAAAATTTAGTCGAGGACATGATACCAGCGTCTCCATTGTACTGCACCTTCTTAGTAATGGTTCCTTTTACTAACGTTGTATCGAACTCCGTTTCATTTTCGTCAAATGAGTATTCTCGCCAAATCTCAACACAATGATTTGCTTTTGTTTCATCAGATGCTACAGATCCGCATCGTGTCACGATGATGAGAAAGCTTACGACGGCAGAAATGTGTCTCATGTATGTCATGTTAATGCTAGTCTTAATCCTACTGAAATAAAAAAACGACAGAAAACCCTGATTAAAAAATTAGTTGAGAGCAAGGTGGTGTCTGTAGCAACCAATAAGATAAATATTGGCAATCATTGTTACGTTTATATATCACCTTTGGACGTATAAATTTAAAAAAAAGCAGCTCTATACAGAAAATAATAATCCAGATAAACCTTACAGCTCAATTGAACTCAATTTACCTTTAAAGCTCAAGGTTGTTTTCAGTATTAAGCGATTGCTGTTTACGGCAGATATATTAAGCATGATACCCTTAATGCAAAGGATGCCCCTATGCCAATGTCTCCAGATCCGACTTGAACCAATAAATCAGATGTACCAAAGCCCTGACCTCCACTTTAACGATAAAATGTAAACTAAATATGCTGGCTTCGTTATCTTCAGTTCACGACGCAAATTTTTTCAGCGTTTTATAAATGATATATACAGTTATGAAAAACTTTTTAAACTACACAATAAAAGGAAAACTTACACGCATGTTACTTGCTGCGGGAATGGTCTGCATGTTGTTCAGCGCTTGTGGCAGCGATGATGACGATGATACTAAAACTAGCAACAAAGGTGTTACCGAAATTATCGGCGATGAAGGTGGTGCTATTACGTCTGCGGATAATAACCTGGTGATCAATATTCCCGCCGGTGTCATGACCGACGAAACATCTGTTACTGTAACTGTGAATGAGTCGAATGAGCACCCGGATGGCGTTGGTACAATGTTTACTCTCGAATCCGCGGTTGATCAGTTTGAAGAACCTGTTACCCTCACATTTAGTTACACCGATGAATCGCTACCAGCAGGTATGCAACCAGAATTCCTGATTGTCGTATTCCGCGAAGAGGGTGGTGAATGGATCACGAAGCCAAATGCTACGTTGGACAAAATAACAAAAACGATAACGGTTCAAACAGATCACTTCAGTCAGTGGAGCCTGGCATCCCGCGGAGAAGGATACATCGATGTTTCAATCCCTATAGATACATTCGCGATAAATATTCCCGCAGACCGGTTTGTAAACGCAAATGGGATAGGCGAATATTCCGACACATTGATATTTTACTTCCAGGACAACGAAACACTTTATAAATCCACGCTCACCAAAATTGGAAGTTTTGAAATTGAACTCGATACCGAACTTGCGATGCAATTGTACATCAGCCACGACAACATCGGTATGTATTCCGGACCGGTGGACGTAGTTTTTAATTCGCTGGGAGAAACCTCAGGAGATGTAATCGGTGCCACATTATCGGGTGACGCAAAACGCCTGTCGAACGAACAAACATTTCCGGTGAACGGGAAGTTCTTCTTTCAGTTGGAATAGTGGTGAGTTCAAGGTTCAAAGTTTAAGGTTCAAAGTTTGGGATGTTCCAAACGATGGGATTGCGAAATTGTTTGAGGCCAGAAGTTTGAGGTTTGAGGTTTGGTTTTCGGAAACGTTTTGGGTTGTCGATATTTGACTTTTGGTATTTTCGCCGTGAGCTTATCTGCAAATTATCAGTTACTGTCAATCAAGCTCGCGACTCAAAGCTTTTCTAAAGACGCTTCACAGTACATAAACCCCGCATCACTTTTCCTTCGTGTGTTTCACCACTTTTGCTTCGATGTGAAATACAATTTCTTCGGCGATGTTTTTGGTGAGGTCACCGGCGCGTTCAAGGTTGCGGGTGATGGCAAATAGCTTTAACAATGCTTTCGCTTCTCCCGGATTTTCTTTGATCAGTTTTGCTGTTGTTTTGACGGCTTTCTTATTATGCGCATTCAGCACCTCATCTTTCTTCGCTGTTTTCCGTGCGAGTCTTGTATCATCCTTGCGCAGGGCTTGCCCCATATCATGTAACATGCCGGTGAGTGTATCCAACATATCGGTAAGGTGATATTCATTGAGTAAGTCACCGGGAACCTTTTTAATATTAGTTTTTATAAAACGTGCAAGGCTTTTTGCATTATCGCCGATACGTTCGAGGTCGTTGCTAATCTTCAAGGTGGCAAGAACCAGGCGAAGATCGGTTGCTACCGGTGTGTAGAGCGCCAGGATGTTTTCACAATCGCGATCGATTGAAAGCTCCTGTATATTTACTTTCTTCTCGAGGTGGATAACATCAGCGGCAAGCTCGACATCTTTTTCATCAATGGCTTTCCTGCATTTCACCAACTGCGATTGCACCATGTCGAGCATATCGCAAAGATTATCTTTTACCGTTTGTAGTTCGAGTTCTAATGGTGACATCGGAATAAATCTAAAAGTTATAAAAAATTACCATAAAGGAGGGCGTTAACCAAATCTTCCGGTAATATAATTTTCTGTTTGTTTACTTTTTGGATTGGTGAACAACTCACTGGTTTTTTCGTACTCAACGAGATCGCCGAGGTAAAAAAACGCTGTCGTATCACTCACCCGCGCAGCCTGTTGCATGTTATGGGTTACGATCACAATCGTATACTTTTCTTTCAGCTCGTGGATCAGTTCTTCAATCTTGGATGTTGAGATCGGATCCAAAGCCGAAGCAGGCTCATCCATCAGGATTATAGTTGGTTTTACCGCCAACGTTCTGGCTATACACAAACGTTGCTGTTGTCCACCCGAAAGGGAAAGTGCTGGTTTGTGAAGCTTATCCTTTACCTCTCCCCACAACGCAGATTGCTTCAGTGATTTCTCCACACGTTCATCAATTTCTTTTTTATCGGTGATGCCATGGATGCGGAGGCCATAGGCAACGTTTTCATAAATTGATTTTGGAAACGGATTGGGTTTTTGAAACACCATGCCGACTTTTCTTCGCAATTCTTCTACACGTACTTTCTTGTCGTAGATATCTTCATCATCGATATAGATCTTGCCCTTCTTTCGAAAACCATCGATGTAATCATTCATGCGATTTAACGTGCGCAGAAAAGTGGACTTCCCACAACCCGAAGGACCGATAAAAGCGGTGACAGTATTTTCCTTAATGTTTAAGGTAATATCCTTAAGCACATGGTTGTCGCCGTAGAACACATTTACATTTTTCGTTTCAATAAGTTTCATCGGACCTTAATAACTACCAGTTAATTTTTTTCTGCCATTTGTTTCGCAGGTACATGGCAATACCATTCATTAAAAACGTAATGACGAGCAGGATGATGATCGCCGCTGCTGCGTTTATCAAAAATGCATGTTGCGGACGAGACACCCAATTAAAGATCTGCATCGGCAACACCGTGAACTCATCCATAGGTGTTTTTGCAACGAAGGGAACATACGCCAATGCACCGATCACGATAAGCGGAGCGGTCTCTCCTACCGCACGGGATAATGCGAGGATGATTCCGGTGAGAATTCCGCCCGATGCTGCAGGAAGAATCTGGTACCAGATGGTTTGCCATTTTGTTGCCCCCATACCGTAAGATGCCTCACGCAACGAATTGGGTACTGCTTTTAACGCTTCACGCGTAGCGACTATTATAATCGGAAGGATAAGCAGCGCCAATGTAAATGCACCGGCCAGTAAGCTTCCGCCCATGTGCATCATTCTCCCAAAGATCTCTAAACCAAGTAATCCGTAAATGATTGATGGAACACCGGCCAGATTGCTGATGTTGAGTTCGATAAAAGATGCCAGTCGGTTTTTACGTCCATACTCCTGTAAAAAAATTCCGGCAGATACACCCAGTGGAATCGCAATGATGGCAGTAAGTCCCAGTATCCAAGCGGTTCCTGTCCAGGCGGTAAGGATGCCAGCCTTGGCTGCCCGGCGTGAAGGTAATCCTGTGAAAAAATCCCAATCGATACGCGTTACACCGTCATAGATAATTTTACCAATGAAAATACACAGAATCACTAATCCTAAAAATGTACAGAGGATACCAACATACTTGAAGGCATTATCTTTCCACCGGTTTATCCTGATGTTATTCATAGCGCTCCTGATATTTTTTTCTGATCCAGTAACTCAGGTTATTCAACAAGAAGGTAAAAACAAAAAGTGTGATACCTGCTGCAAAAATGGTTTTATACTCCATCGAATCATGCTGTACATCCCCAAGGCTCACCTGAACGATATACGTTGTAATCGTTTCTACCGATTCGCGCGGATCGAACGTGAGCTTGGGTTGTTGTCCTGCGGCAATGGCAACCACCATGGTTTCACCAATGGCACGCGACACTGCTAGGATAATGGAAACAATAATTCCGGAAGAAGCTGCAGGTACGACGACTTTGAAAGCCGTTTGAAACTTTGTTGCGCCCATACCATAAGAAGCTTCCCGCAACGATTTAGGAACAGCATACAAGGCATCTTCACTGAGGGAACTGATCAGCGGAACGATCATGATACCCATGACAAGCCCGGCGGAAAGTGCATTGAAGCTCCCTACACCCGGAATAAAAGACTGAAGAAAAGGTGTTACTACTGTAAGTGCAAAAAAACCATAAACAACTGTTGGTACCGCGGCGAGAATTTCAAGCGCGGGTTTTACTTTCCTTCGAAAACTTTTGTTGGCGTATTCACTGAGATAAACTGCGATGATAATACCCAGCGGTAATGCTGTTGCAACTGCGATGAACGTTGTGAGTATTGTTCCGGTGAGCAACGGAAGAATACCATAACGTTTGTTGGTGAAGAGTGGGGTCCATTCGGTGTCGAACAGAAATTTTGTTAACGGGACATTAGCAAAAAACCCCCACGATTCGGAAACCAAAACCCAGATGATACCAATGGTGGTAAGCACGGTGACAAGCCCGCTGAACGCAAGTAGTTTCTCAATGACCTGTTCACTTAACTTTTTCAAGCGTATTTTTTGAACTACATCCGACGAATGCTTATTCATACCGCAAAACCATTTGAGGCAGTACTACTACTTCCCAGTAAAGGCAGCAAACTCCTCAGCTTCCTTTTTATATTCCGCATCAGGTAATGCAATGTATCCAACATCGGCTACCAGTTCCGCAGCGTTATTGAGGTAGAATGTGATAAAAGCCGACACTTCAGGCCGCTCTGCTGCACGATCAGAGACATAAATGTAAACCGGTCTGGACAACGGCGCGTATGTTCCATCCTTTACAGTTTGTGTTGAAGGCAGAATCACTCCCGTCCCATTATTTACACCCACTAATTTAAGCTGCTCTTTATTTTCCTCGTAGTACGCTAATCCAAAAAAGCCTAATGCATTTTTATCACCGGCGATTCCCTGTACCAACACGTTGTCATCTTCGCTTGCTGTAAAATCGCCCCTACTGGAACCACTTGTGCCGACAATGGCTTCAGTGAAGTAATCATAGGTACCAGAAGCTACACCCGGTCCATAGAGATGAAATTCTTCATCAGGCCATTCCGGTCTAATCTGATTCCAACGCGTGATTTTCCCCTGTGCATCGGGACTCCATATCCTTTTTAATTCTTCAACGGTAATATCATTCACCCAGGTATTCTCCGTGTTAACCAAAACTGCCAAGCCATCAAATGCAATTTTTAGAGATTCATATCTGATGCTATTTTCTGTACACGCGGCAGCTTCCTGTTCTTTTATTGGTCGCGAAGCATTGTTAATATCGGATTCGCCACGACTGAATTTTTTGAAACCTCCGCCGGTACCTGAAACGCCAACTGTAACTTTTACATCCGGCTGCTCCAAACGAAATTCCTCTGCTACTGCTTCCGTTATAGGATAAACCGTGCTTGATCCGTCAATACTGATCGCGCCCTGAAGTTTATCGGAAGACGTTCCTGCGCTATCCTTAGAACCGCAAGCCGTCAGCAGAATACCTGATAAAAGCATCAGGATCAGCAATTTTGAATTTAAATACATATGCCAAAATAAATTTGGTCAAAGGTACGGGTAACAGCCCGCCAGCAAGAAAGCGGCATGTTAAGTTTATGTTAAATCACTTAATAATTCAGTCACATATACTTAACATGCGCTTGTCCTTACATTTCAATGGATAAAGTATTGCCTTAACGGTTGTGTGCCTAAAAACTGAACGACAGCCCGGCCATCACGTTAATGCCCCTGGTGTTGTATCCGTAAACTTCTGTATAATCCTGGTCTGTTATGTTTTTCAGGTCAAGAAAAAATTTGATATTTTTATTCCTTAACATACTGTACTCGGCATAAAGATCGATAAAATAGTAACCCGGTAATGCTACCGACTTTCTGGTGAAATCCGTATTATCAACATACTGATCGGCACGATCACTAAATGTTTTTGCATTTATGCTTAGATAAAACCGGTCATTAACGCGGTATCCTGTATTCAAACCAAACGAATGTTTTGGTCGGCGAAGGAGCTTATTATATGTTGAATCTTTTTCCGTTCCGGCGATCTTTGTTGTTAATTCACCTGTTACGAAAGCATAGAACAACGCTACTTTAAATCGCTGATTAAATTCAAATGTGGGTTCAAACTCAACACCGTAATCGTCTTGCTCATCCAGATTGACGTGACCCTTCGTATTTGTATATAAAATAACATCGTCAATCTCTCTTTTGAAAGCTGTTACACGAACGTCAAGTTTTTTCTCTGATGAAATAAAATGAATACCACCTTCAAGATGTTTACTTCTTTCGGGTTCAAGATCAGGGTTTGCGCCGAACTGCCCATAGAGTTGACTTAACGTAGGTGCCTTGAATGCTGTTGAATAGCTTACAAAAAATTTCCAGCGTTGGTTAAGGAAATACGATGGATTGATACTGTAGGTAAATGTATTTCCGAATTGTTCATGGTTTACATAGCGCCCTCCTATTTCTGCAGAAAAGCCGTTCACGTTACGGAGAAAAAAAGAAGCATAAGGACTTGCCACCAAAACAGAAGTATCTGCCGAAGCCGATTCATCCACCATGCGAAGATGTTGCAAATTCATGCCGCCGAGAACCTGTATGTGGTCAGTTATATTGTAATTAGCATATATTTCAGCATGATTAAACCGGCCATCATAGTTAACTTTAAAACTAGTATAATCATACATTCTTTCTGACCTGGTGTACGCATACTGAAGCGAAACCGCTCCTTTGTTAAAGTTATACTGACTATTTAAACCCGTGCTTTTCATTTCGGTCAAGGCACTCGATGGCGCGTCTGTGAAAGAACCGCCATCGAAGTCACCATCAAATTCATTCATCCGAAAGAAAGGTGATATTACCCATTCTTCAACGGGACGAATACTCGCGCTTGCCTGGATTCCCTGTTGATCAAATCCATCCTTGTCAAAGTTTTGATTCCCTGTCGGATCTTTGGCTTCACTTAAACCCTGTGATTTATGGCGTGAATAAATTACGTTATACTCCAGCAATTTTGTACTTCCGCGAATACCAACATTGCCACGTTTTGTGTCGTAACTGCCATAAGCCAATGATCCGAATACACCAAATGGGTTATTCCCTTTTTTCTTTGTGATGATATTAATCACTCCTGCAATGGCATCACTTCCATAGAGTGTCGATTGGCTTCCCTTCAAGATTTCAATACGTTCAATCTGATCAACCGGAAGAAGACGCAAGTCAAAAGCACCACCGAAGGCACTCGGATCATTTACTGGTATCCCATCGATGAGGATTAACGTGTAGTCTGTTTTCGCACCACGCAGATAAACTGATTTATCTTTTCCCGGATTGCTTCCCGAGCCGTTGATCACCAGGCCCACTTGTTCATTAAGCAATTGACTTACATCTTTACCAGCACTTCGTGAAAGTTGTTCTTCCGTAATTACGGTAAGCACCTTCCCTGTTTCCGTTTGGCTCTTTGGAAACTTGGTTGCGGTAACCACAATCTCATCGAGTGTTTTTTGTGCTAAAGAATCCTGCTGGGCGAAGGTTAGATTTGGCGCCAGCCACCAAAAGGCAATCAATGTCATTGCCCAGACTTTTTTCTCCTTTTTCATTTGTGAAAGGTTAATGTTTGAAAAAAGAGTAAAAGGCTGAAATGTGAAACGAATACTGCAATGTAAACGCAGCTCTGATTAACACTCGTTGCTTTTTACCCGAAGCATGATGTATTACATTGTACTGGCAGGTCTCCTGGCTTACACGCTGTTGCTGGCCTTCCCATTCTATTTAAAGAACAGTGACTGTGGATTCGGCAACGCTTTATCGTGTTTACAGTAGCGGGAACTGCTCCGGAATTTCACCGGTATTCCCTTTTAATCCGTACCTGATGGGGTACAGAACCAATACGCGTGCAAGTATAGGGAAATGTTGAATAGGAAAACATGATCGAAAGCATAAAGTTTTTAGAGGTATTTGGTTGAGGTACGAAATACGAGGTAACATGTACGAGGTAAGAGTACGGTTTGCCAAAGCTGCGAGCTGTGACTTCGAGCTGTGAGTTTGATTGATTGTAACTGATTGGTTTCGATTCTCGCTGGGAAATTTTTTGGTGATACCTCGTTTTAGCGTGTCTCTTAAACCGGAGGTAGTTGGCTGAGACATTCTTTACTTTTGAAAATCCCAATCTATCGATTTTCGTAACCCCCAACCTCAAACATCAGACATCGAACGTCAAACAAATTCGAAAACCCTTCGTTACCGAAATTCAACCTTGAACCATTGAACATTGAAATTTGAACCAAAACAGGCATGTCATTTTAACCCTGTATAGAAAGTCATTTTATCACATCAGGGCTGAATTTGGTTTATGAGTAAACTTTACAGGATAATTTATAAGACCGGCGTGATCTTGTTATGCCTGATTCTTTTTATTTATTCGCTGGTGGAGGCGCGTACGCTGTTGTATCCCATTGTGATCGCGGTGTTGTTTTCCTATCTACTCTATCCTGTTGGTAAGTGGCTGGAGAAACATGGATGCCACCGTATTCTTGCCAATTGCATCATTATATCCGGCTGCTTTTCGGTGCTTGCGGGTGGGGCTTATATTCTATATTCCGAAAGTACGTTGCTGATCCGGTCTTTGCCGGGCCTGAACGAAAAAGCACAACGAAATATCGATGCGGTAACAGAGACCATCTCTTCACAAATTGGCGTCAGTACGCACGAATTTAAGGATTGGGCCAACGCCAGACTCGCCGGGGTATCCGAGAACAGCGACCTCTTCATGGATTATATCTTTCCCTCAACGGCAGGCACGATAATGGCGTTGGCTATTCTTCCTGTTTATATTTTTCTTTTTCTGTATTACAGGAACAAGTTTTACAATTTTCTGATTATGATCTGGCCGGTCAAAAAGAAATCGCGTATGCATCATACCATTGAGGAAGTATCTCAGGTAACCAGGCGTTATATGGGCGGCGTGTTTACGGTTGTATTAATCTTATGTGTTATTAATTCGCTAGGGTTATACCTCATCGGGGTGCAGTTCGCATTGTTACTTGGAATCATTTCAGCACTCTGCAATTTCGTGCCCTATTTTGGTGTGTGGATTGGCGCCGTGTTCCCGCTCTCGATGGCAATCTTCACAGGTGATTCCGCCCATCAAACATTATGGGTATTGCTGATGTATGTGCTTGTTGATCTTACAGAAAATAATATCCTCACACCCAACATCACCGGCGGAAGTGTTCAGGTAAATCCACTGGTTACCATTGTTGGCATTATTGCAGCCGGGATGGTATGGGGTATTCCTGGTATGTTTGTTATTATCCCGTTGTTGGGCATACTCAAAATCGTATTGGAGAATGATCCTGCCACACAACCTATTGCATTCCTCATTGGAACCGAAGGAACAGCAAAACATTCGATCACCTTACGAAAATTAAAAGCCTTCTTCACGCGCCGGAATAACAGACGCAGGGATGACGATAAATCTGATGCAATACCAAATGAATCTTCCGGTACTCGGACTGAATAAACTAATGCCCAAAATAACTTCCGGCTTTACACAATCTATTTACCAATACGATCTTTGAATAATCAATTTCATCTTCATCGAATCGACACAATGTTCAAGCCGGCATTTAGCGTTTAATCTCCAATCTGTTTCCATTTAAAAAAAACATTCGATCAGGGTTGTGCAGCGGCGGGCGTCTCGGTTAACGGGATCGCATAGAGCATCCCATCAGCCGAACCCACGTATAACATATTTTTCTGAATCAGCGCCGAAGAGACAATAGAGCCGAGTTTATAAAGTTCTCTCATCACGTCCATGTTAACGCGATACTGCGACAGATCTTTCCCGGCGGCTAGTTTCATAAAGTCCATACGATCTTCTGTCGTTAATATCTTAGGACCGTTTTTTAGTCTTCCTTCCGTGGAAAACGTATCCTGAATTTTGCCATCTGATTTACGAATAGCATATACATTGCCAGTAAAATCAGCGATGTAAACAGCGTTTCTTGTGACCGCGGGGGAAGAAAAAACATATCCCTTAAGCTTACTACGCCAAACTTCTTTTCCGTTGGTTGCGTTTATCGCCAGTAGCAGGTAGGAATCTGAGGTACCTACATATAAGTTATCGCGATCAATGGCTGCGGTACTTAATATCCAGGCGTTTTCAGCAGCATACTTCCAGAGCAGTTCACCTTTACCGGTATTTAAAGCATAGAAGTGAGCATCACGCGCACCGAAATAAAGCTTGCCCTCATAAACAGTTGGTGAAGCCTGAATACCACTCATACCAATTTGATCACCAGTTTTGAAACGCCACAATTCTTTACCGGTTCTTTTATTAAGCGCGTACATAAATGTATCCCAGCTTCCAATATACAAGTTGTCATCGTCGAAGGCAGGTGTTGTATGCACAATGTCACCAGTCTTGAATTTCCATGCTAATTTTCCATCTAAAGCATCGACAGCATAAACATGGCTATCACTACTACCGAAAAATACGACAGGTATACCGTCGATCTCTTGTACTATGGGAGACGATAAGAAGTATTCCCATGGATCGTCCATCATTAGGGTATCCGGTTTCAGCCCCAGATATCCTCTTCCACCCTGCCATTTTTCTCCGCCGGTTTTAAAACGCCATTTCATTTTACCGGTGCGTATATCGACACCATAATAATGTCCGTCAAAACTTCCAAAATAAACCATATTCCCATAAACTGATGGGGTTGAATGCACCGCCCGGCGTGTTTTGAATTTCCATTTGACAGTCCCTGTTGATGCGTTTATGGCGTAAAGAAAACCGTCTTCACTTCCAACGTAAAGAACGTCATCAGCCATTACAGGAGAGGAAAAAATTTTCCCTTTAGTTTTCAGTTTCCAAAGCGGTGACCCAAACGATGTTGGCATTGTGTCCGAATAATAGCCCGAGTGTCCGGAGGTTCCCTGAAACATCGGACCGGTTTGCGCTAAAGTAATATGGTTAAAAGTACTAACGACAAGAAGTAAACTGAAGTGTAAGCGAAAGGAAAGGGTCATGATTTGTAAAATGGTTGTCAAAAATTACAATGTTTTATTTTTTCAAAAATATCATTAATTGTTTATTCCCAAAGAACAAGTATCACAACGCACGCGAATACAGACTAAATGGGAATCGGAAATGTAGTCATAAACCTTTTTTAGGCGACTACTTCCAACATAGACAGGATCGCTTAGTCAGTATGGTGGTAGAGTCCCGAAGAAACTCCGGCGGGATCAAAGAATATTACATCACTGTTACGAAATTGTTAAATACGCATTACCTTTGTATTCCAAACAGTTTGTTGTGAGACCCCTACCTAACTTCACCAGAGACCTTCGGCTACAGGGTAATATTTATTATGCCCTCGTTTTATACTTATGCCTTGTGATGGTTGTATTTACGTTATGCAGGATTGGGTTTTACCTTTTTAACTTGGATTTTTTTCCATCCCTCACCTACCCATCATTATTGCCTTTAATGATTGCCGGATTGAAGTTCGACATCAGCGCCGTGCTGTACACCAACCTGTTGTTTATCGTGTTAATGATTTTGCCTATTAAATCGAAATTTAATAAGGCATATCAGCGTTCACTAAAATGTATTTTTTTCATAACTAACAGCATTGCCCTTGCCGCCAACGTGGCCGACTTCATCTATTTTAAGTTTACCCTACGCAGAACCACTTTTGATGTTTTTGAACAATTCAAAAATGAAGAGAACATGGGGTCACTCACCGCCCGTTTCATGTTTGATTACTGGTATGCGGTGCTATTCTGGGTCTGCTGTGTTTTGCTGCTAAGCTTGGGTTATAAAAAAATAAAGGTCACCGGCCCCATGATCCAGAACACGAAATCATATTACATGGCATCCGTTTTCGCCATACCGGTTATCGTCTTCTTTTTTATTGGTGGTGTAAAAGGAGGCCTGTGGACGGATCATCGTCCTTTAACGTTAACGATGCCGGCGAATATGTGAATGATCCCAAAGACATCAGCCTGGTCTTAAATACACCTTTTTGCATTTACCGTACTACCGGTAAAACGCAAATCAAAAAAGTGAAGTACTATTCTGAAACGGAAGCTTCAGCAATTTTTACACCCATACATCGCCCTGTGGAGACCGCATCATTCCGGAAGGAAAATGTCGTGATCATTATCATGGAGAGTTTTTCAAGGGAATTCTTTCGCACTTTTAACAAGGATCTCGAAGGCGGTACTTATCAGGGTTACACGCCGTTTCTTGATTCGCTCATCCAGCACAGCAAAACGTTTGAATACGCTTTTGCCGATGGTCGCAAATCAATCGACGCGCTTCCTGCGGTGATGAGCGGTATACCAAACATGGGCATTCAATATGTACTTTCCCCTTTTTCCGGAAACAAGATAAACAGCCTGGCTTCGCTCCTTAAAGACAAAGGATATCATTCGGCATTCTTTCATGGTGCACCCAATGGTTCAATGGGTTTTGAATCGTTTATGAGCATGGCCGGTGTGGACGAATATTATGGTATGACGGAATATGGAAACGATGACGATTATGATGGCTGGTGGGGAATCTGGGATCATAAATTTTTGCCCTATACAGCTGAAAAAATTAATGGGTTTGATAAACCCTTTGTCAGCGTAATCTTTTCATTGACTTCGCATCATCCGTTCAGTGTGCCTGCAGAATACAAGGACAAATTTAAAGGTGGTCCTGTTAAACTACAACGGTGTATTCAATACGGAGATTTCTCACTCAAACAATTTTTTGCGAAAGCATCTAAAATGCCCTGGTATGAAAACACTTTATTCGTAATTACAGCTGATCACACAAGTTTAAGCCAGTACAAAGAATATAAATCGAACAGTGGATTATATGCCGTGCCCGTGATCTTTTTTAAACCGGATCACAGTCTCAAGGGTATGGATCAAAAAATCATTCACCATGTAGATATCATGCCAACCATACTGGATTATTTAAACTACGATAAAGAATACCTGGCGTTTGGCAGAAGTGTGTTCGACGATTCGTTACCACACTTTGCTTTTAATTGTAAAGACAATACTTATCAGTTACTGGAAGGTGACCACCTGTTGGTGTTTGACGGAAAGAAATCGTTGGGACTTTATGATTTTAAAAGGGATAAAATGTGTTCCCATAACGTTATTCAAAACAATCCGGAAATTGTAAAACCAATGGAACAGAGAATTAAAGCAATTGTTCAGCAGTATAATAACCGGCTGATTGAAAACCGGTTGCTTGTCACAGATCCGACAATGCTTACGTTTCAAAAAACTGCACTTGCTCCGTGATACGTATCGAAAAAGGTTCCGGAATTTCACCGGAACCAATAGATCACTTAGGACTCAAGATCATGTCCTTCTAATTTTACAAGCTTGTTATAAATCCCGAGCAACAGAAATGGCGCTGCCCATTGACCGACGAATAATGCGAGATCGTCTTTTTTCAAAAGTTTCAGCGTCAACGACGTAGCCATAGAACCAAGTGACATCCATAAAAAAGTATCGGATGGTAGTTTGGCTGTTTGTTCTTCGATCTGTCTCGCGACGGGACCTTCCTTATGTTGTGGATTATAATTTTCCACTGTTGATTTTAAGTTAGCTGCCATAATAAAATGTTTTAAGTTATTGTATACAGGGTCCGGTAAAAAGTAATGCCTTAAGTCGTTGTTTTTAAAATTGCAGACAGCATAATTGCGTGTATACAGTCCGTTGTAACAACAAAGTCATTTGGAGCACCGTAGATGGCTTAACCGCCGTGCGTACACAGACAGTAGCCGACGTTAAAGAATCAAACAAAAAAGATGATTAGCAGAAAGCATTGGTAAAGCAGTTGAATAACCAGCCTTACCAATCTTTTTATTTCTATGTAGATACGATATGGTTCTACACAGACGCTATGCATTATTGCTTTTTAAGGAACTGACTCGAAACAATTTCGTCCACCATTTGTGGTAGAATGTCTAACTTAAGGGAGATCTTTTTACACAACTCAAGTTCTTTGGAATTGATATGGTCATCAACCGTCATGATCGCTACCAAATCTTGAATCTGCTCCACCTTATCTTCATATTTCCTCGGTGGAACAAATGTCACTTGCTCTGGATGATTTTTAATTCGTTCTATTTCTTCCCTACTCACGCCGAGTTGAACGGCAATGGAGATCAATAACTCCCATTCGTCCGGTTCCAGCTTCCCATCGGCCATTGCGACGGTTATTAGGTTTTTAATGTGACTTCTCCGGATGCCGTTATGATCCGTTTTGAAGATTTTTAATAGATCCATAAAATGGTTGATTAAAGCGTATAAACAGCCGAAATAACCGCATATTTTTGATCAGTTAAAAGTAAATTATATTTAAAAGGCAAGCCTTATAAATTCATATATCAGCCTGAAAACCAATTTATTAATTAATTCACGGCGATTTAAAACCACATTATGATAATAAACAGAGCGGTCCACGTGATAGCCTCTATGATAATTTCTGCTTTTTTTGTTTTAAAGGATGATTTATTTGCTTCCATAACATTTGCTTTTCACTACCTGTCTTGAACTTTCATGCCAGCCAGGAATTTGCGCACATTACGTACAGGTTTTGATTTAGAGAAAAAGAATCGCGTAAATAACTTCCCAACACATTGGGTCAATAATGATCGAAGCCAACTTTAGTTGAATCAGGTCCTCCGTTCACTTTTTGAAGGTTTTTCTTAATATTTTCCTTAACGCTTCTCGGCATGTAACGGCGTGATCCCGGCTTGGGGCAATCCCACTCCTCTATGGATACATTTTTAACCTCTTTTACCCTAAAGTGGGTATTCCGCCTAATTGATTTTTGGTCTGCATTCTCTTCCTGTGCCTCGGCGGTAATCATTGAGGGATTTAACCTGGATGCAAATTTTTGTGATCGCGTTTTTTGTGCCTTCGGACATGGGATCATGCCGGTTTGACATCCGAAACAAAATAACATAAGGAACAAGAAAATGCGAGCCATAAATTGATTATACCTGAATCAGATAAAAATTTATACCAGGTTTTGAAACGCGAATCGCTTTGACTCTTAAACTACATTTAAGCTGGCAAAATGGAGGGAATGGTATCTTACGAAAGGTTTGGGGCAGTCAAAATCATAGCGGCTTACCAGGTTACACATTTTAGTAAGCCGAAATTTGCAAGAGGTTATAATATCCGATAATTTAGATGCGGTTACAAATTTTTTACCACTATGTCAAAATCACAGGACGCCAAAAAGGAAACAAAGAAGAAGCCAACGAAAACGCTTAAAGAAAAAAGAGCGGAAAAGAAAGCTAAAAAGGGTAAGAATTAACGGTTTCTTACTGAATTTTCATTCATGTATAGTGGATTCGAAATGCTTATCCACTATACATTGGATATACATTGGAGGTATAAATCAAATTAAGACACGCGGCTTGCGTAAGAGGGTAATCAGGATCAAGAGAATACCTACCATGATAGACACATCAGCCATATTAAAGATACCCGTTTCAAACAAAACGAAATCGATGTGCAAAAAATCCGTTACTGAGCCATAAACGATCCGATCGTAGATATTTCCGATTCCACCGCCAATCACAAAACAGAAAGCCAGCAAAGAAAGTCGTGGAAGCGCATAGGTGCGAAAAACGAATACCAGTCCGTAGAGTAAAGCCATTAAGGGTAATAAGGAAAGCACAATGAATTTAACCATGGCCGGAAGTGCATTACCAAGGCTTAAAAATGCTCCGGAATTTTCAACACGGGTCAATGTAACATGATTGGTAATTAATTCAATCTGTGCGTCGTAATGTATATGCTTCCGAACCATCCTTTTCGATAGCTGATCACAACTGATGTTTGACAGCAGCACAATTACAATTAATACAGTGCGTATGATATTGCGTGACTTCAGTGACATTTGTTATCCGTGTTTGTCTACATTTCCTGTTTTATCAAAAACCAGAAAAGGATTGTACGCCAATTCCCAATAATTACCTTCAGGGTCGACGATGTAGCTGTGATATCGACCCCAGAAAATTTTTGTTGGTTCTTTAACAATGCGAACTCCACTCAAACGCAATTCCGCAACAGCATGATCAACTTCATCTGCGGAAGTGAAATTAATTGCCATAGTAAAATTTCTGAATCCTTTTCCTTCCGGTGAGGTACCAATGTCGCTGGCTAGTTCATGGGAAGGAAATAAACCCAGAATAAATCCATTAAGCTTGAAGAATACAATCCCATCACTGTCTTTCATCGGAGTCCATCCGAATTTTTCCTTGTAAAATCGTTTCATCATATCGAGGTCTTTCACGCCCAATGTTAGAAAGCTTAGTATTGGCTTCATCGACAGAAATTAACACCTAAACTAATCATTTCCATATCGAAATAAAAAGCCACATATACCGGTGGCAAAATAGTAAACGACCACCCGGCAATAGGTCGTGATGCATTTTTTGTAATAACCCTTATATTGCTGTAAAAATTGAACATGGAGAGTCTTAAAAATAAAATTGTACTAATCACAGGTGGAACGAAGGGTATTGGTTATGGTATTGCTGAAGTGCTGATGAAACAAGGCGCCAAAGTTGCTATTACGAGTCGGTCAAAACAAGCTGCTGCCGACGCCGTAAAATCATTAAGTAACCTTGGTCTTGGTGAGGCGCTGGCAATAGAAGCCGATGTGCGCAATTCAAAAGCGCAACAGGTTGCCGTCGAAAATGTAATTAAAAAATGGGGCAAACTTGACGTATTGGTAGCCAATGCCGGTCTGGGATATTTTGAATCTGTTGAAACGCTAACAGACGAACAGTGGCAGGAAACAATTGATACAAATCTCACCGGTGTTTTCTATAGTGTTAAAGCTTCTATTCCTGCATTAAAGGAATCAAAAGGTTATATCATTACTATATCAAGTCTCGCTGGTACTAACTTTTTCGCTGGAGGATCCGCTTATAATGCCAGCAAGTTCGGACTCGTAGGTTTTAGTCAGGCCATCATGATGGATCTCCGAAATTTTGGTATCAAAGTTACCACGATCATGCCCGGCTCCGTAGCCACACACTTTAATGGAGCACATCCCGACAGCAGCGATGCGTGGAAGATTCAACCCGAAGATATTGGCCAGATGGTGGTTGACTTACTAAAAATGAATCCGCGCACGCTACCCAGTAAAATAGAAGTGCGCCCAAGTATCCCGGGGAAATGAAAACTTGAAAGATTAGGAGATTAGAAATTGGAAGATTGGAGATTGGAAATGCAATTTAGAATCATAACATCAATGTCATATTTCCTATCACGCTTATAATATTTTAATTTTTCAATCTTATAATCTTTCACTCCTTCAGTTTTAATTCTCAATCTATCTCTCAAGATCCCAACGCCATGATCGCCTCTAAAGAGTTACAACAAAATCCAAATCTGTATGTCTTTCTTCCAATACTGTATACGGTATGGTCTGACTCCATCCTAACGACGCATGAGATCAGCACACTGAAAGACATGATTCTCGAACAAGAATGGTTAAGTGAAGAAGAAAAAGAATTTCTCAATAAAAGACTTGATCCAGGTGCACATCCATCGCCG
>Ga0196965_1000314_pt1 | contig 32656 bp, 25 predicted proteins | sample S1_20metaG_FD_148668 | JGI IMG/M metagenome (GOLD analysis project Ga0196965, IMG submission 148668) | Soil microbial communities from Anza Borrego desert, Southern California, United States - S1_20 | ecosystem: Environmental > Terrestrial > Soil > Desert | place: USA: California | collected...
TTGCATATTCGTCCACCCTGAAGCAGGACGTTCAAAAATATAAACTGCTCCGAGGTTGTGGTCGACAATTTTGCCTGCATCGTCACGGTAGTGCTTGTTTACAGAACCGACAACAATAAAATTTTTACTGATTGCCAGGCTGCCACCGAAAAAATCGTCCGGTTCTCCATCTGACGGAGACAGAACAGCAATTCTTTCCCAGTGAAGATCAATAAGCTGATAGACGTAGACTGCACCTGCGCCTTTACCCGCGTAATTGTCCCTTGGTGCCCCCACTATTGCGATGTCTCCATCGATATCGATCTGATCACCGAATAGAAAATCAGTTGCCGTCGTCGGCATATACACAAACTTTGAATTTTCGAAATGCGTACCGGTGGTCCATCCAGCAGCGGGTACCGAAAATTCATACACTGCAGGGTCCGCCGGAAGAATCAGATGTTCGCGGTCTATCGTTACACCCCCGGGTGCTCCCACCATTACTCGCCCATCACGCGCGATCAGCTCACGTCCGAAGTTCATTTGACTATGACAACCCGTACAACTAAGTGAAGCAACTGGTTCGAGGGATTCCCACTCACCAGAAGACGCAGGTGCCGCAACGCTAATAGCGTTTACCGCCGTGAAGTAAAGATACGGCTCATCGAAGGACATCGTCTGGTTGTAAGGGGCTGTGTATTGGTAAACAAAATCCTGGATCTTGTCCGCCCAACCAGACAAAGGTTTTTTATAAACCCGAATCTGACCATAAATATTATTCTCACTCTCATAAAAATAATTGGTAATAAAGATAGTCGACCGTAATTCATCAATAGCAACAGCGTTACCCAGTGGCCATGTTGATGCGCGGTTTGCGTCGTGCGTCAGTTCTGCAGTAGGAAGGGCATCCGACCATGAGGTCATGTCTGCCTTTTCAAAGAGGTAAGTTGAGCCAGAGGTAGTAAAGCTTGGTTCCGTCTCTTCAGACGCAACAACCACAGCCAGATTCTTCTTGAGCGCAACTGTGCTTCCGAATGATGAATTTAAAGTGTGCGAGGTTGAGAGTCGTGCAACCTCCAAAAAGCGTTACCCTGAAGTTCGAAAACGTAAGCTGCGCCAACATTTTTTCCGTCATCGTTAAGTGAATAAGGTGCTCCCGCTAGAATGGTATTTTCGTGAACATCAACATCAGCTCCCAGGCTCAAACAGCGCGGATCGGACGAGGTGATGATTGTAGTCTCAACCATATCGCGCCACCCGCCAACCGGCTTTTCGAAAACATAAATTGCACCTTTTGCAACACCTTCAATCTGACGATTGGGATCACCAACTAAAATATAATTACCTAATATCTTAACGACACGTCCGAAGCCATGATAAAGGCGGTGATCAGACGGCACGAGCGAAGCAATTTTATTCCACGCGGAACCATCAAACTTCATGACGTAAACGACACCCGATGACGTGCGTGCTGTATCGCTTGATGGTGCGCCGATCACTGCCAAGTCGTCCTTAAAATCAATACTTTGGCCAAATGCTTCAGTTGTGTTGGGCGATTTTTGTGGCATCAGTTTTTCTGAACGAGGCCAGCATTGCGAGTGAACGTAAAAAGGAAAAAGCAGAAAAGTTGCAAGAGAGAGAAGATTGAGGGCGTATCTTTTCACAGAAAATAGGTTCAAAGGACCTTAAAGATAAATAAAAATTTCCGAGAAAATTTGAAATTGGAGACATAGCTGGGATCTGGTGTTTTCCGGAAAATTGTATCACGGTGCGGAGCCTCATTTATGGAATCCATTGTTGAAATGAATCTTTGAATATATTGCCAGACCGTTACCTGCTACATGAAACAAACTCTCTCGATCCTTACGATTTTTATAATCGCATTTTCAGCAAGCGATATCGTAGCGCAAACCATTAACTGGAACAGTCAGCCTCAAACAGGATTCGTGTTTCGTATCACCAATAAGGAAGCACAGAAAATACTCACCAAATCACGCCCTGATACAATCGTTAGCAGCATGCTGCATACGCAGGTCGATACGTTCAATGTCAAGAAGGGATGGATTAACAGGCCCGACAAAGGGCATTTCATTCTCGCGCGCATTATCGAAAACAAGCTCCATTGCGAGTACACGAGTGTGTTCCCCTACCAGGTTCTTTTATTAAAGGAATATGACGCACTTTCGTTGCAGGTGCTCGACCTCGACGGCAACGTCAGAGATGATGCCAAAGTAAAGTTTAAATCCAGACGCATTCATCTTGATCCACTAACGAAAACTTATCGGGTTGAGAACGAATGGTTCACCGGGAGCAGGCGCGTTGTAACGGTTGAGCTGGACGGTTTTCGTTCGGTGTTTAACATTAATAAACATGATGCTCCTGAATGGTATAATCCGTTTACGCGCCACGACGACGGCCCGGATTTTTATTCTTACATGATCACCGACAAGAATCGTTATAAGCCGGGCGAACGGGTGCGGTTTAAATCTTATGCCCTGAGCGGATCAAAGAGTCCTATCAAAAAAGATCTTCACGTAACGTTGTGGAATCGTGGTAGACCGACAAAGATCGGCATTGTTTCTCCGCACCGTCCCGGCAGTTTCACTGGTGAATTTCACCTTCATGATTCTTTGAAACTTCTTCTCGACCACCACTATCAGCTTCAATTGACAGACAAGCGTGATCGCGTGGTTGCTAATTGCAACTTCAGGTACGAAGATTACGAGCTTACAGCGAGCCGGCTGAAACTTGAACTGAATGCAGCCGAACAATTTCATCCTGCATCTAACGTGCTGAAAATTTCTGCAACCGATGATAATGGACTTTTATTAAAAGATGGGCGTGTGACGGTCACCGTGATAACAGGAAATGTAAACGATGTTTTTGCTCCTGTTGTCATCCTGCCGGATACCCTTATGAAAAAAGAAATGAAGCTTGATCCGGATGGGCCCACGTTGCTCGAAATCCCGTCGTCGATTTTTAAGGAATCAAACACAGACTATTTCGTGAAGGTTATTTTGCTGAATACACAAAATGAACGAATAGAACAGCAAGTGAGTGCAACACACTTCTATTCCCAATATGAAATGTCTGCAAGATTTTCCAATGACAGCATTGTATATGAATTGAAAAAAAACAGCGAATCGTTACAAACACCCATGGCTGTTGTGCGAAATGATGATACAAAAAGCGCTACGGTAATGCTGCCGTACCGCGAGAAGATCAATCCAGCGCTTACACGTATCTCTTTTAAGAATGAGCTGCTTTCCCGCACATTCACGTTAGCGCACATGTTACCCACTATAAAAATCGCCGGTGGCATTAAAAAAGACAGCTTCCGTATCGCGGTAGACAATCCGCAGCGTTTGCAGTTATCATGGTACGTTTACCAGGGAAGTCAGCTCATAGCAAAAGGTTTTGGTGCCGATGTGAAATATGACACCGCCATCGAAGACATCACTGATAGTTATTACGTCGAGTTATTGTATTCGTTCGGAGGAACCGATCACATCCACGCGCAGGAGTATAAAATCATGAAAAATGCGCTGGATGTAGAAGTTGATCTTCCGGAACGAATTTATCCCGGGCAGCATGTAGATGCAACTATTCAGGTGACAGATATTTCTGGTAGGCCTGTGCGCGGGGTTGATTTAACCGCGTTTGCCACAACAGCGAAGCTGCAATATTATCCGGCGAGTCTTCCGAAGTACGGTGGTACATCGGCGCCCCGATCTGAAGGAGCGACATTTGATAAAGAAGATCTTACGAAGCATGCAGCCATTCTTGACCTGAATTACGAGCGTTGGGCCAAGCCCGCAGGCCTTGATACAATGAAGTATTACCAGATGATCTATCCACGACAAACGTTTACCCATGAAACGACGATTGCAGACAGTACACAGTTTGCAATTTTTATAATGAAGGATGGGATTGCCAAAAAACCTTATGTAATTGAAGTCGACAGAAAGCCTGTGTATTACGCGTGGGCTAACCAACTTGCGCCATATTCATTTTATGCGGAGCCGAATAAAATGCATGAGATTTCGCTAAGACTGCATGACCGCGTGATCATCCTGGACTCAATCTGTTTCAGCAAGGGGAAAAAGACGATCATCAGTTTTGATCTGGACAAGTTGCCGCAAGAAGCAAGTGCGCTGATGTTTAAGCCAGAAAAGGTGTGGCGGGGATTTTTCAGGAAGACTTCCAGGTGGTCATTTACAAAAGTTGAGCAACGTCGTCATCAGCCGTTGCTTGCCGTATTTCACGCAGGCGAAAACCCAAATTACCTCGTCTCCGGAAATCAATTCATTCCGATTTCAGCAGGCAAAGAGCCGAGACGTCAACTCATCATCGGGCCGGTAGCCCCCGGGATGCAAACGTATGTCGAGCACAACAAAGTGCAAACAACTTACAGGCATGTGGGAAGTTTTGCTTACTCCTTCGAAGATAATATCGTGTACAAAACCGATGTTGGTGATCTGATCCCGAAAGTGTTGTCGGATATATCATTTCGTCCTGCGCTTCATTTAAATGATCAGGCGATCACGAAAGAAGCTCTGCTTCGCGAGGTAAATCCTGACGCGAAATGGCACCCCTCCGTTGTGCACCTGATCGATCCCCGGTGCCGTGTAAAGATCATGCTTCCGTATGAGGAAGCACAGTCGGGAGTGGCGGCGGTACTTTTCGAGAATTGCGAGACCCATGCAATCGTTTCTCCCTGCAGGCATTATTCAAATCGTTCTGACCATTTTACCCTACCAAGGGGTTGTTATCATACAATTGTGTTATATGAAAATGGCAAATATCGCAAGATGTACGATACGCGACTTGCGTCGGAGACTACGCTCGTCGTTGATATGAGAGGTGCGACATTGAATGGCGCTGATGCAAAGTCTGATGAATGGCTTAAATATCAGCGACAGGATTGTTTCGATTCACAACCACCTCCGCAAAGAACCTTTACAATAAGAAATGTACGCGCGAGCTACGGAAATGTTCAGGGTCATGTATTTAGTACGGAAGATGGCAGCGTTCTTCCTGGCGTAAATGTGGTCGTGAAAGGCACAACGAATGGAACGGTTACCGATGAGAACGGTTCATTTGTCATCAATATTGCTGAAGATCCATCGACACTTGTCTTTACCTTTATCGGCCTTCAATCCGTGGAAGTAGAAGTATCGCCCGGGGCACAGATAGATGTCGCGATGGATAGCGATGTTACGCAGCTTTCTGAAATTGTTGTGACCGCTTACGGCATAGAACGTTCCCGCAACGCGCTCACCTATTCAACTGTTCTGCAAGGGCGCGTGGCAGGTGTAAACATCCGCGAGAGTGACGAGGCCGGTGAGGAAGAAGATGTTCCCGTTTCAGAAGATGAGCGCCGTGACGCAGAGGATGCGCTGTACAATGAACTTCTCAACCTTAAAACGATCCGATCGAATTTCAATGATGTTGCATTTTGGGAGCCCAGGCTTTTTACAGATCGCAATGGCCGTTCAAGCTTTTCTGTTACATTCCCTGATGATATTACCCGATGGGATGCTGTCGTGTATGCCATGAACCGCCGTCTGCAAACAGGCACTGCGCGAAAAAGCATTAAAGCCTACAAGCCATTGATGGCACAGCTTCACACGCCGCGTTTTCTCACAGTCGGCGACTCGGCATTATTCATTGGCAAGGTTTTGAACTACACGAACGACAAAAGAATTGACGGCGTTGTTTCCTGGACGGGCACGTTGACGGGCGAAAAGAAAATCACCTTCGACAGCTACCATGCCGAGCAGCTTCCCGTTGTAGCGGTCAATCTGGATTCGCTTACGACTGCTTTTTCGTTTACACGAAGTGATGGATACTTTGACGGCGAAAAGCGCAGCATCCCCCTTTTGCCACAGGGAACAGTGCGAGCGGAAGGAAAAATAATGATGTTACAGCATGGTGATCAGGCAACAGTGCGAGCGGAACCGGGCGAAACTCTCAATGTAGAATTCGTGGATAATGCGATCGACCTTTATTCGCGTGATGTTCAGTTTCTATTAAACTACCGATATGATTGCAACGAGCAACTTGCCTCAAAATTGATGGGACTGTTGGCAGCGAAGTTGATCGCTACCTACGAAGACAAGGCTTTCAGATATGATAAAGATATCAACCGCATCATTGGTCGATTGTTAAAAAATCAGAATACAGAATTTTTATGGTCATGGTGGAATGTATCACCAAATACTTCGTACTGGATGTCGGCACATATCCTACATTCATTAAAAGCAGCAAAAGATGCAGGGTATAGCGTTAACCTTGATATCAATAATGTTGCGCGAAAGGCAACATATCGATTCGATTTTCTTAATAACCCATCCTTGTCGGATGTCGATCTTCTGCACGCCCTTGCCTTTTGGAATGTCGATCTTGATTATCCGAAATACCTGGCAGCAATGGAGGCGCTGTTGATAAAAGCTGATTCTGCAGAAAAGGCACGAAGCACGAAATACAGGATAGTCACCACCTCGCACCTGAAGAAAAAATTGTTGTTGCTCGAAACACGCCAGCTACGCGATATTGGCTTTGTTCGCGACTCGTTATTGCAATACAAAAAGGAGACAATTCTCAGTGACATATATTTCACGGATGACCGACCTGCTGCATATTGGTACGATGATGAGTTGTTGAATAATGCGATTGCTTACCGCATAATAATCCGCGACAGTGTAATGAGATCTATGGCGGGCCCGATGCAGATGTATTTTATCTCCAAGAGACGCGACGATGGATGGAACACTTTTGAAACATCCAACGTACTGATGAGCGTTCTGCCTGACATTATTGCGGCAGGTTCAAAAAAAGCGGCACCTGCAACCATTTCCCTCACAGGAAATGTAACCGCCGACATCACGAAGTTTCCGTACAAGCTGACATTAACCGAAGGAAAAGAAGTTCGTGTAAATCACGCTGCAGGTGCACCGTTGTATTTTATGCAATACCGTGAGGAACGTGTAACGGATGCCCGGGCAGGCACCGATGCCTTGAAAATTAGTACTACGCTGAATCATCCGGATCTGCGTCTTGGAAAGACTTCCATCTTAACCACGGAAGTAAATGTGAAACGCGATGCGAAGCTCGCGCACATCATGATCGAGATTCCGATCCCGGCGGGATGCAGCTATGCCGATAAACGCACGTTCGAAAATCGATTTGAAACACATCGCGAGTATTTCAAAGAGAAGGTTGTAATCTTTTGTGAACACCTTCCGGAAGGGGAGTATCAGTTCAATGTGAGTTTACTGCCGCGATTCGCGGGAAAGTATCACATCAACCCGGCGCAGGTCTCGTTAATGTATTTTCCAGTGATCAATGCCAACACGGAAATGAAGAAAGCTGCAATCCGGGAGTGAAGTATTTGAAAAATTAGCCCCTTAGCTTTGAAAACTTTATCATCAACCTGAAAGTCAGAGAACAACAGCAATTATGTTTTTCGCCGTTGGCGCATGGCCATACAAATCATCATGGTCTCGGTTGAACCTCGATCAATTCTAAATTGATATGGCTGCCATTAATATTTTGATACTCCAATCTCACTAACCCATACCGATCACGTAGAGGCATTTTAACCAGAAGCCTTGCAAATGGGTATGGACTGAATTGTAAAACTGAAAAGTATTTTCCCGAAAGGGATGGATCTCCCTTGAAGATCTCATAAGAGAAAACGAATGCCTTGCCAGGCGGGTAAATGCGATTATCCTGATTGAAGAAATTTACATTTTGATGAATCTGCAGCAGCGGGAATTTCAAAGTACAAACCGTTCTCGTTCCCGAATTCCTGGCCGAAACACGTAAAATTGAAAACATCAACCCACGGCAACTAATCTCTGGTTATTGCCGTTCTAGAAGTCATACCATTTGGTACTGGCCACCCGACAAATATACCCCGTCTTCACTGCAAGTGTAAGTGCTACGATCAAAATTCTTCCGTAGCGGCTTCCGTCTGGAAAGCGAAACGTAACGTTCAAGATAGCTCGATACCACACGTGTTGAATATATTCGAATAGAATCGCTGATGACGTTACGCCGAGTTTCTTTCAGGATTTTTCAACTAAAACACCTCTAACACCATTTCCTTATTCACCATCATCCCTGCGGTAGTACCCATAGCCACCACGTTGGCCACAGTGCGCATCCGCGTTGTATTATCACCACAGGCGTAGACGCCGGGAATGGTTGTTCTTTGCATGTTGTCGGTTTTGATGAAGCCATCCTCGGTCAGTTCACAGCCGAGCAATTCAGGTAGGTTGCAATGTTGCACAAAAGCCGGCCTGGTGTATACGGCTTTCAGTGCTGCCGACTCACCGTTCTTAAAAATAATTCTTTCGAGGGATCCATTTGTATGGTCAAGCTTTTCGATTTCACCTTCAATGATACCGATGTTGTGGGTTCTGAGCTTTTGTGTTTGTTCCTGCGTCAACGTTGATTTGCCATTGGTGTAGACAGTAAGATCCTTTGTCCAATTAGAGATCAGCGAGGCAAACTCAAACGCGGATTCACCATTGCCAAGGATCCCGGTGCGTTCGTTCCTTACTTCATAGCCATGGCAGTATGGACAGTGAATAACTGATTTTCCCCAGCATGCTTCAAACCCGGGAATGTCAGGCATGAGGTCGCGGATGCCCGTTGCAAAAATTAATTTCGTTGCGATGAAGTCGGTGTTTGATCCGGCTGACACATGAAACTCATTCCCTTTTTTTTCCGCGCTAATTGCGAGCCCACTGAAAAATTGCACTGTGCTGTATTGCTCAACCTGGTGCTTCGCGAGCGCCGCTATTTCCGCTGGGACCTTTCCATCCTGTGTAATGAAGTTATGCGAGTGCGGCGTGAAACGGTTGCACGGCATTCCGCTATCGATGATCAACACTTTTTTCAGGGCGCGTCCCAATGCCATGCCTGCTGCAAGGCCGGAATAGCTGCCGCCGATGATGATTACGTCGAACTTTTCCTGAGTCATGTTTTTATGTTGATAAAAATGAATTTGGTTGAAGGGAAATAACAGCGCTGTTAATGAAGCGCTGCCTTTCCTGATAAACGCGCGTCTCGTTCGTGAAACGAGCTTGTCGTCCACAACATCCATATTACTTACCCTTCTCCGGTGACGGCGAAAATAATCGGATGACTGAATCCACGAACGGAACACCGGCGAATACGATCCACGGGACTAACGAAATGGTAAGGAGAAAGGTTCTTTGATACAAAGGAAGGACGGACAACGGTTCACCAAGGAAGTAGAGGAATAACGTTATCGATGGATAGATCACAGCCCAGATCTTCAGCGATGCGATTAATTTCATTTTCGTTTTCATATACGTTTGCTTTTTGTTGTTGATTAGTGAAAGCAAAAGTACAGGCCTTAACGCCGCACATGATAGGACAAAAATGTAGTGGCGTGGGACTTACCGTAAATTCTGACGGAACATCTCCGGCGTAAAGCCAGTATGCTTTTTGAAAAAGCGAATGAAATAGGAGACGTCCTCATAACCGAGATGATAGGCAATCTGGTTCACCTGGTTGGATGTTGCAAGAAGATATCGTTTAGACTCGAGGAGAATATGGTCATCGATGAGTTCGGCTGCGGTCTTGCCCATCAGCGTTTTGGTAATTGAGTTGAGCTGAAACGACGACAGGTTTAATTTGTCGGCATAATATGAGACCTGCTTGTGTGTAGCGATATCACTTTCAACCAGCGCGAAGAAGTCGTGCAAACGTTCCTGCGCATAGTCACTGCGCGTATTGTTACTGATTTCGGTATGTTGCCGGCGCCTTCCCAACTTGATAAAGAAAATAGAAAGCGAGGCTTTGATAACCGCTTCAAAGCCGTCGTGCTGGTTTAGATATTCATCGTGTATCGAGGCGAGGATTGTTTGCAATTTATCTGAAGTAGCGGGCTCCAACTGGCAAAAGTTCTTGTTTGCTGCTTTGCGGAAAATATGATTGTTGTCATTGAAATTGAAAAAGTTCTTTCCGAATTCCATCAGGTAACCTTTACTGCGCGATTTCAATTCAAGACGATGCACCTGCCCCGGGCGCATTAAAAAAACCGAATTGTCGGAGATGGTGTGTGAAACAAAGTCTATTTCGTGGTTTCCGCTTCCTTTCTTTAAAGCCAGCACGAAATAAAAATCATGTCGATGAAGATCCTGTACCATATCCTTGCCGACAAGAATATCTGTAACGGTTCGGATCTTAAAACTTTCGGAAATGTTTGGTTTGGCTTCGGCCGCCTTAATCGATCGTACTGGGATATTCTTCATTGCGATAATCACTCAAGATAGCTTTTTTTTGAAAGTGGCTACGCCTACGCAAATGAGATTGATAAAGCGTCTTTTGTGAGTTCAACTGCAAAATCGCGAGCGAAGAACAATCGCGGATAACACCATCGTTCGCGGCAACGCCTATCCTCGTTCGCCGATCAATTCCCAGAACTTGCAGAATCTCCGGCAAGATTTGACAGACGAAAATCCCGGGGATGCAGACATATTCCCCGGCTTTGCATAATTGAATTGTCCACCCCTGCGTCATCGGCTTCATTTGTTAAAAAAACAAAACAATTATGAAAACACTATCAAGAATCGGAATCCTGACAGTTATGCTTTTTCTTAGTTCAAATGTATTCGCGCAGACGAGCGAGATCAAAACGAATTCAACAAACGATGCAGCCGGAAAACCGGGCACCCATCTCGGGCTACTCATTAACATGGTTAATTCGAATGTGGACTATGGTCAGTCAAGCGACGAGCTGTGGGGCCACAAGTCATCCAGCCGCGGGCTGCAGATAGGTGCAACCTTCCAGGCGGGGATCACATCCAGATTTTCACTCGTCTCTGAATTCTATTATATGAAAAAGGGTGGCCAGGTAAATGCAGCCAATTCACCTACCGGTCAGAAGACGACACTCAGATTTCATACACTGGAAGTTCCGGTGCTGGCTCGTATTCACTTTGGGAAATTCCACGTGAACGCAGGGCCATCTCTTACCTACAACCTCTCAGGTAAATTGAAAAGCGAAGGATCTTCCACCGCCATGTCGTTTAACAAGTCGGAAGAAGGATTCAAACGTTTCGATGCGGGTGTGCAATTCGGCGGAGGCTACAAGTTCAGAATAAAACAGAGACAGGTGGTTCTGGATCTCAGGTACTCACGCGGCCTTACCAACCTTTCACAAAGCCGTGAGCTGTATAGTCAGTACCTAAATCTGAGTTTGCAGATCGTCAATCCGTGGAAGACGAACCCGCTGGCGGCGAAATAAAATCAAACACAAGGCTCCATGATTCACCGTGAATCGAATGTCGTACCCTTATTAAAAACAATCACATGCATACAAACAAAAACATTGCGATCATCATTGGCGTATTATTCCTGATCGCTGCAATCGCATCGATAGCGGGCCTGCTACTGTACGGGCCCGTTTTGAACAATCCCGAATACATTCTCAATGGCTCACAAAACTCACGCATATCGTGGGGAGCTGTCCTGGAGATCATTACAGCGTTTGCCGTCATGGGCACTGCGATTGCGCTTTATCCGGTTCTGAAAAATTACAACGAACGTCTCGCGTTGGCGGCGGTCGGCTTTCGACTTGCAGAAGGTGTCGTCATCATCATCGGGATTTTATGTTTGTTGACAATCGTAACGTTAAACCAGGACGCGGGAAAAGCCCTGGATTCAAATCTCCCGGCTTATCTCATTGCCGGAAAATTATTGGTGACCTTTCACAACTGGACTTTCCTGTACGGTCCGAATGTGCTGTTGGGGCCAAGCACGCTCATGACAGCCTATGTGCTGTACAAAACGAAACTGGTTCCGCGCGCTGTCTCCACGCTGGGTTTGATCGGCGGACCGCTGATCTTCCTGTGTGGCGTTCTGGTAACGCTCGGGCTATTCAATCAGATCTCGATCTGGGGTACTCTCTTAGCGATCCCGGTTTTCGCATACGAAATGAGCCTCGCGATATGGTTGGTGTCTAAGGGGTTCATTCAGCCGAAAGCTGTGTCAATGCCGGTGAACAACCTGTATAAGCTTGCAGGGGGCATCAGCAAGGGGGTCGCATGATCATCAGCAACATTCATCACACTCATTAATCGAATTTAAATGAGAAATATTCCAGTAACGACTACAATGCACTACCCGGATTTAATCCCGGGCGGCGAGAAAGCTAATGCCAGGATTACCGGCATGGCTTTCATTACGGCGACGGTAACGGCAATCATCGGTTTGACACTTTATGATCCCGTTATTCATGAGGCTGACTACCTGTCCGCTGCAGCCCGTCATTCCAATCAGATAGTATTGGGAGCAGTATTCGAGTTGATCCTTGCCTGCGCGAACATCGGAACCGGTATCATGCTTTTTCCGCATCTTCGAAAAGTGAATCAAAGTCTTGGACTTGGTTATGCTTTGTTCAGGTTACTCGAGGTGGTGTTTATTCTCATCGGACTACTCAGCATGTTATCGATCGTTTCCATCAGTCATGATTACATGAATCAAACAGGCAATGCCGTGGTGTTGCAGACCAATGCCAGCATCCTGAAGACTATTCATGGCTGGGCGTTCGTACTCGGTCCGCACTTCATGCTCGGTATCAACACGATGATCTACAGTGCATTGTTTTACCAGTCAGCGCTCATTCCGAAAAGGCTTGCGCTTTTAGGGACTACAGGTGCATTCCTGATCCTGACAGCGTCATTGCTGGAGATGTTCTCTGTCATCTCAACATTCTCCATCGCGCTCATCTTAATGGCATTGCCTATCGCGGTTTACGAAATGATCCTGGCCGGGTGGCTGATTAGAAAAGGATTCAACTACGAAAAACTGAACGGCTCGCAACAAATCAGCCATTGCTAACGACAAACTAATAAACTGATCATGGGCAAGCTTAATACACGAATTTTGTATAACAGGGAGGGAAAGCTAAAAAGCATATGGTGGGTTGTCATTTTCTTCCTGATTCTTTTCTGTTTTCTTTTTCCGTTGATCCTGTTGTCGCAGCATTTTCATTTTGAGATTACACTGTGGCACCAGGTACTAATTATTCTGGCGGTATCTGTTATTTGCCAGGCATTGGGTGGTCGTGCCCAAGCCGAACTGGCTGGCAGGATCGATAAGAAATGGCTCGCGCAGTTGAGCGCGGGAATGGTAATCGGCGCACTGCTCATGATTTTCCCTGCGCTTCTTTTACTTGCCGTCGGCGCGGTGCGCTGGGAGCTCACAAACCTTTCTTTTGCCGCGGCTGCGTCCGGCATCCTGGTTATTGCCAGCGCTGTGCTCGCGGAGGAGTTATTGTTTCGCGGTTTTATCTTCCAACGACTGATCCATGCGTTTGGGACCTGGCCTGCACAGCTGATCATCGGGTTTATGTTCGTGCTAACGCATCTTAACAATCCGGGCATGGCCGGAACCACGAAGATGCTTTCATCGGTCAATATTTTTATTGCGTCAGTTCTTTTCGGCGTTTCGTATATCGCGACAAAGAGACTGGCAATGCCGATCGGTATCCACCTGATGGCCAACTTCGTTCAGGGTACGGTTCTCGGATTTGGCGTGAGTGGCAACGAGGAGTCCGGGTTCTTAAAACCAGTATTTGTTCATGAGGCGGAGTGGTTTACAGGGGGTGACTTCGGATTGGAAGCCAGCGCGCCCGGCCTGTTTTTCGTGGTGGTGACATGTATATGTTTCTATTATTACCTGGAGCGCAACACGACGTCTCTCAGAAAGAAGGCTTTTCGTCAGGCGAACGCGAAATGAGATTCAAACGCGATTTGACATTTACATTATAACTATCTTTAACTATAGCTGCAGTGTTGCCCTCACTGCACTGCCCCCACAAACATGAAAAAGTCACTCGTCATTTCCCTCCATGTCGGATTCTGGTTTTGCTATTTCGTGCTCATACTGATCATGCTGGGCGTGTACTACCGCACCATCCTCAATGTCGCCAATCCCCAGTACCGGGTGCTCAATGCTTTCAATACTATTTTTCTATTCGCATTCATTCCTTCACTGATTTCGTACTGGATATATTATTTCTTTTTGTTCCCGTACCTTCAAAAGGGTAAGATCTTTTTGTCCATTATTTACGGCATTCTCATCTCGCTCGCCGCAGCCATCTTTGGGTATATCATCCTGCGGTATTTTATTGAAACCGGCCGCGTTGTCGACATGGATGAAGGCGGTAAGAACGGCCGATCCACTGCAGTCAGGGTGATCATGGTTATGACTTTCATCGGCGCCATTTGTGGAGGCGTGGCGATGGTGATCAAAGGATTTATCACCTGGTATAACGAGATCAAGCTGAAGGAAATGCTCACCGAAAAAAATCACGCGATGGAGATGGCCCTGATCAAGGCGCAGCTCGACCCTCACCTTTTGTTTAATACGATCAACAACATCGACACGCTGATCCTGCGGGATCCTGTGTCTGCCTCTGACTACCTGAACAAACTCTCCGACATTATGCGATTTGTCCTGTATGAAACAAAGGGTGAAAAGATTCCGCTCGCTCATGAGATCTCTTATATACAGAAGTATATCGCGTTGCAAAAAATAAGGACCGCAAACGAGGAGTATGTAAACTTCCAGGTTAGCGGAACAATCGGTAGCAAGCAGATTGCGCCAATGGTATTTATTCCTTTTATCGAAAACGCTTTCAAGCACACGAATAACAAGAAGGTTGAAAATGCAATCTTCGTTAACATTGTCGTGAACGATCAAACAATCCAGCTCATCTGTGAGAACAGGTATGATTCAAAAGTGGTGAGGCAGCCAAACCAGGACGGCGGGCTGGGCAATGAACTCGTTCAGAAGAGGCTGGATCTTATCTATAAAGGCCGGCACACATTGCAAGTGAATAAAACCGACGAATTATATAGCGTTAACCTCACGATCCCACATGAATAAGTACAGCTGTGTCATTATCGAAGACGAGCCACTGGCGCTCGAAAAAACGAAAGGCTTTGTATTGAAAGTTCCATTTCTGAACCTTGCGGCGACGTTCGACAACGCGCTCACCGGCCTCGCATACCTGAACAACAACAAAGTAGATGTACTGTTTCTCGACATCAACATGGATGAGCTCACCGGTATTGAATTACTTGAAAGCTCCCGCATCACCAGCCAGGTGATTATCACGACTGCATACCAGGAGTACGCGTTAAAAGGTTACGAGTTGCAGATAACAGATTACCTGCTGAAACCTTTTACATTCAACAGGTTTTTGCAGGCTGTTAACAAGGCGCAGGACAACCTGGCACGAAAGTCCGATGCGTTGCCTGAATTCATTTTTGTCAAAACAGAGAACCGCCTGGAAAAGATCATGATCAGTGAGATCGTGTACATCGAGGGAATGCGCGATTACCGGCGAATCCATACGACGAAGAATAAGGTGATGACCCTGCAGAATTTCAGCGAGTTCGAAACGTTACTACCAACGAGCCTTGTATGCCGCGTGCACAAATCGTACATGGTTGCCCTGAACAAGATTGTGGCCATTGAGCGCAGCAGGATCAAGATCGGCGATCAGCTCATTCCTATTTCCGATACCTATAAGGACAATTTTTTCCAGTTGATCAACAACAGCCAGTAAAAGCCGGTCTTTTTTGACAGACGAAATCGGCAAAGATGCAGACATAATCGGGGCACTTGCATAATACAATTGTCGTCGTGCGAACATTCGACTTCCTTTATCCTATCAAAAGCACAAGATTATGGAACCCACGAAGGAACGTCAACTGGTAGCAATTATGTTCACGGACATCGTAGGCTACAGTGCCCTGATGCAGGAAGATGAAGCAAAGGCCACAAAGCTTAGGGCGCGGCACCGGGCAGCCTTCCGCGGGCTGCATGCGTTGTACGGCGGCGAGATCATACAGTATTATGGTGATGGCACCCTCAGCGTTTTTAAAAGTGCTGTCAACGCGGCGCTGTGTGCTATCGAGATCCAGCGACGTTTGCAACAAGGCGAACCGGTTCCGCTACGCATCGGGCTGCACCTGGGTGACATCGTGTTTGATGCAACGGAGGTTTACGGTGATGCCGTCAACTTTGCATCGCGGATCGAAAGTCTTGGAACAGCATCTTCTATCCTGCTCTCGGCCAAGCTCAACGATGAGCTGAAGAGCCATGCGTCTATATCAACGAAATCACTGGGACATTACGAGCTTAAAAATATTGCGGATGGCGCGGAGGTGTTTGCGATCTGCAACGAAGGCATTGCCGTTCCGCAACCATGCGAAATGAACGGCAAACAAAAGGCGTCGCGACAAACGATCGCTGTTCTTCCATTTGTCAACATGAGCGGCGACACACAAAATGAATATTTCGCTGATGGGATTACCGAAGAGATTATCGGCACGCTTTCAATGATCGATAATCTCCAGGTTACGTCACGCGCGACGTCGTTTGTTTACAAAAACGAAGTCCTGCCGTTGAAAGAAATAGCGAAAGCGCTTAATGTTTCGGCAATACTACAGGGCAGCATCAGGCGATCAAATGACACAGTAAGAATCACAGCGCAGCTGATCAACGCGGACGGAGATTTTCTCTGCTGGTCAGAGAGCTGGAACCGGAAGTTCGAGGATGCGCTTGATATCCAGGAAGAGATCAGCCTGCGTATCGCGGAGAAACTGAAAACGCACGGATTGACAAAACGAATGAGCGTTGCGAAAAGCGATGCGGTGCTGTTAACGTCCGTCATGAATTATGTCACTGCAGTGTTAAATATGTTTTCGCTGAATAAAGTCGTTCGCCCGTGGCAAAGAAGACGGCAGCACATGCTGGGTTTTTCATAAGGCCCGTTGCACACACGACCATCGGAGAACAGGTAGAATAGCGCGACGCATTCATCCGCGAGGGGCGCAATGAATACTGATGACTTAATTAAATAATTAATAAAAATGAGAGCTGTCGTTTATGAACGTTATGGGACACCTGATGTACTGGAACTAAAAACCATTGACAAACCAGTGCCTAAGGAAAATGAGGTGCTGATAAAAATACATGCAACCACAGTGACCGCCGGCGACTGGCGGATGCGCAAAGCTGATCCGTTTCTTGTAAGGCTCTTTAACGGACTCTTGAAACCTAAGAAAGTAAAGATCCTGGGCTTCGAACTCGCGGGCATTGTTGAAGACGCGGGAAAGAACGTTAAGTCTTTTAAAACAGCCGACCATGTTTTCGCATCGTGCGGATTTAAGTTCGGAGCATACGCGGAGTATACTTGTCTTCCCGAGAATCATCTGATAGCATTGAAGCCATCCAACATGACTTTCGAAGAAGCTGCAACTGTTCCCATCGGCGGACTGACAGCATTGCGATTCCTGAAACAAAGTCACATTAAGGAAGGAGACAAAGTGCTCATATATGGGGCGTCCGGAAGCGTTGGTACTTTTGCCGTGCAGATAGCGAAGTCATACAACGCGAAAGTTACGGCAGTATGCAGTACAGTGAACGTATCGCTCATGCAGCAGCTTGGCGCCGATGAGATCATCGACTACACGAAAAGCGATTATACGCAAAGCGAGACTCGCTTCGATATTGTTTTCGATGCTGTAGGGAAAGCTTCTGCATCAGCCTGCAAAAACCTGCTACAGCCGGGAGGCAGATTTGTAACAGTAACGCGCACGCCTAAGGAAAGTCCCGATGACCTGATTGTTTTGAAAAAGCTCATCGAGGCCGGCAGGCTCATCACGGTGATTGACAGAAGATATACGCTTGAACAAATCAGGGAGGCGCATGCGTATGTTGAATCGTTCAGGAAGAAGGGGAATGTGGTTGTAAACATCGTGAGCGAGTAACAAGTAGTTTCATTTGGTCGGAATGAGTGTTTCAAAAAAAGTTAATTAAATTACCTTCGATATAGACGACCATGTCACCGATAGTTAAATTACATGCATTCCTCGTCGCCAATCATCTCGATATAAAGGCCGTCAAGAGTTTTTTAGAGATCAAGCCACTGGCGGAATCTTCATCCGAGCTCTTTTACTCGTTTTCTGAGAATAAGTTCCAGTACTACACTAACTACGGTGTTATGGTATTTACCGGATATACTGAAGACGAGATGCGATATGCCATCAAGGCGATCAGTCAGTATCAGCGCGTTCCGGTGGCTCCATATTTTCGTGACGACTACCAGATACGCGTAGAACCAGGCCAGGACGTTAAATTTGATTTCACCGAAGTAGCTGTTGCAAGGGTCGATGACAAGGTTATTCGGATTGCAATGCTTCATCTTGCGCAATCAGTAGCGCTTGACTACTATAATGGTATCGCGGAAAACCTGCTTGGCGAGGTCAAGCAGTTCACCCATCAGCTCGAATCCACGGGAAAATTAAAGATCAGCCGAAAAAATATGATGAGATTTATCGGCAAAGCGTTGAATACGCAAAATGACATTGCCGAAAACATCTATATTTTTGACGCCCATGATCTGACCTGGGAAGATGAAGAGCTCGACAAATTATACCAGGGCCTGATCAAACATTTCGACCTTCGCGTTCGGTTTAATGAAATAGAATACACCCTTAAGATTATAGAAAGTAACCTGACGGTATTTCGGGAGATCCTGCAGCAGCGAGAGAGCAACGTACTGGAATACATTATCATTATCCTCATCCTGGTAGAAGTGATTGATCTGCTATTGTCAAAGGTTATGCTGATCTTGTGATAGACCAAAAACAATTCAAAGGCATGCCCGCACACAGGAACTAGTGCATATTTTTGCTAGTTTTCATAGACGTGAAAGCTTATCGGCCGTGCGCATTATCTTAATTCCCTTTTACAACAAATTCCTGCCACGTTTCAGGGTGTTTCTGCAGTGATGCTTTTGGATAAAAAATATTCTGATGCCCGGGCATCCCGGTTTTGATTTCCGCACGGACGCGCATACGCTTATATGAAAACCTGCTTTTCTTCAGCAGGTATTCGAAACCGTCATAATAATAGTTTGTTTCCAACTGCATTAGGTTTCGGTCACGGTTCGGGTTCGCAGCAACCAGCTCCTGCGCCTTTATCCGATCGAAGCGAATCTCATTTGCATACCATTCTTTTTGATTTCCAAAATGAAACGCGGGACTGGTATCCGTGAATAATGTGTCTGATAAAATTCTTTCTCCAATCTGACTTGATGAATGCAGATTCAAAATCGTGTTCTCATCGTCCGCCTGAATGTAAAGATCAACATACGATAAGCGCTGAAAGCGTGTACGGATCGCAATGTAGATAAAGTCCGTGTCCTGCTTAATAAGCAGACCGGTTGAATCAGCCCCGTCGATCAAAATTTCATGCGCACCTTTCCACTCGTCTGCTTCAATGATGCCATCAGTCATTACAGTCCGGCAGTTCTCGACTGTCGGCACAACGATCGGTTTTTCAGGCGGCAGTCCGAACGTAGCTATGCTGCCTGATAATAATAATTGGTGAAGCAAAAGGGATATCATTGGAGTGTAAGATTATGTTGTGTGTGTTTTCTTAAATGCACAGGAGCATCGTCGAATTGCATGGCGTCGTTGCACGACCACCACAATGAATTCATTTAACGATCATGGCTAAAATACCTGTTATGATTTTTACGCGCGAATTTTTACTTGCGTGTTAACAAGTTTTTAACCAACGGCAACGCTGACTCACTTAATTCGTGGGAGACCTTCGGACAAGCTCAGGATAGTACTTCGACAGGCCATGGCCATCTTTTTTCTGAGAGATCAAACGCCGGCAAGCATCGTACGGATTAACGTCACCAGACCGTTTGGATAAATGCCGATCCACAGCAATGAAGCGGTGAGCAATGCCATGGTGATGCCGCTGACGATGTAGAAATAAGGATGCAGGTCTTCGGTAACCACTTTTTCGCCTTCGTGCTGTTGCTCAAACATAACAGCGATCACCTTGATGTAGTAATACAAGCCTACTGCACTGTTCAAGACAAGCATCACGACCAGCAACCACTGTCCTGTACTCACGCCGGCAGCGATGATGTAGAACTTTCCGACAAATCCAGCTGTGAGTGGAATGCCAGCAAGTGAAAGTAACATCGTGGTGAAAATGGCCGCGGTCCAGGGGCGTTTCCAGAAGAGTCCTTTGTAGTCATCGATCAGCTCAGCGTCGCGGTCGCGGTCGGACAAACCTGCGACAATACCAAACGCGCCCGTAGTGGTAATAAAGTATGCGACCAGGTAGAACATCACCGCTTCGACAGCGAGGCTTCCGCCCGCAAGAAAGGCGACGAGCAGATAACCCATGTGTGATATCGAAGAGTACGCGAGCAGTCTTTTCACACTCTTCTGTTGCAGGGCGAGTAGGTTGCCCGTAAACATCGAGGCGATCGCAAGGATCGTGAAAATGAGGATGAGGAATTCATGGTGGCCATTGATGGTGCTGAAAAATCTGATCAACAATGCTACCATGCCGCCCTTTGAGACCGTCGCGATGAATGCAGTGACCGGCGCAGGCGCTCCTTCGTATACATCAGCCGTCCACATGTGAAACGGAACGATACCCAGCTTGAAACCGATGCCGACAATCATCATGCTGATGCCTGTAGCGAAGATCAAGGGCATTTTTGGATTGGCGGTAAGATATTCTCCGATGCCGGCAAAGTCCATCGCGCCGGTGGTTGCATAAACCAATGCCATTCCAAACAAGAGAAACGCCGACGAAAATGCTGCGAGGATCAGATATTTCAGACCCGCTTCGTCAGAACGCTCGCGCTCCCGCAGGTACGCGATCATCGAATAAAGCGAAACACTTAATATCTCCAGACCGAGGAACATGGAAACAAAATGATTGCTGATCACCAGGACTATTGCGCCAAGTGTTGCCAGAATCAGTAGAATGTAATACTCTTCTTTTCTTTCTTCGCGCTGCTCGAAATATGCGTATGACATCATTGTCACAACCAATGCGATGGCAAGGATGAGGCCGACATTAAAAACGCCAAACCCGTCAAAGATGAACAGCGGCTCGATCGTGCTCGGCGTTATTGCAGTGAAATTCACAACGTAAAACAGGTCGCCCAGAAATGACAACGCTGTAATCACATAAATCACCTTGTGATTTCTTTTAACTGCGATTGAAAACAGAATAAGAATGGCGGCGCTTGTCAGGATAAAGAGCGGTACGACATTTAAAAAGTCATTCTGACTCATGGCTTCCGGTTTTTAATAGTTGAACAGAAGTTACATTGCGCGTCTTGACAGGATCCGCATCAGTCTTCAGTACGGTCAGCACCGACTGCCGGGTATTGTCGAAGATGAATGCCGGGAACAATCCAAGCACGATGATTACGATCACCATCGGGAACAATATTATTTTTTCCTTTATGGACAGGTCAGGAAATGCATGATGGTCGCTTTTCACATTTCCATAGAAAACTTTTTGCATGATACGGAGTGAGTAAACGGTCGCGCCGACAACACCGATCGCGGCGAAGATGGTCAGCACTTTTGCTGTCTCCCACGCGCCGACAAGTGTGAGGAATTCAGCAATGAAGTTTGCCATTCCCGGCAGGCCTAGCGACGCCATGACGAATACCATTGAGACCGCCCCCATCTGCGGAACACGTTTCCAGAATCCGCCCATTTCATCGACGTCTCGTGTGTGAATCCGCTCTGCGATACAGCCGGCAATGACGAACAACGCGCCCGTGCTAATCCCGTGTGCCACCATTTGCATCACGACACCCTGCAGCGCGATCTCGTTAAAGGCAAATACACCGAGCATGATAAATCCCATGTGGCTCACACTTGTGTAAGCAACCAGTCGTTTCAGATCGGTCTGCGCATAGGCGAGTACGGCACCGTAGAGTATGCCGATGACACCGAGTAACATCGCCCAGGGAGCAACCTCTTGCGATGCATTCGGAAAAAGCGGTAAGATGAAACGTAGCAAACCGTAAGCACCGGTCTTTAATAATAGTCCGGCGAGGATAAGGCTTCCCGCGGTGGGCGCCTGGGAATGTGCATCCGGAAGCCACGTGTGAAAAGGCACAACGGGCAACTTCACCAGAAATGCTACAAGAAATCCAAGCATGATCCAAAGCTCAACGTTAGGCGGAAGGTGGGTATTCAGCAATGCCATGTAGTCGAAGGTGAATGTGCCGGTAGCCGCACCGTGATAAAAATACAGCGCAAGGATAGCGAGCAGCATGAGCAGTCCGCCTGCCTGGGTGAAGATGAAAAACTTGTAAGCGGCGTAACGTTTGTTCTCGTGTCCCCAGATACCGATGAGGAAATACATCGGGATGAGCATCACTTCCCAGAAAAAATAGAAGAGGAACAGATCCATCGTGAGGAACACACCTGTAATACCTGCCAGCACCCAGAGCAGATTGAAATGATAAAAGCCGATGCGACTGTCAATCTCTTTCCATGAGATGAGTACCGCCATGACACCTAGAAAAAATGTCAGCATGAGAAGGATCGCGCTTAGTCCGTCAATGGAGAGATGAAAACTGATGCCGAACGTAGGTATCCATGGCTGGCTAAATTCTTCGAGCCAGCCTTCAGCGGCCAGGTTGTGTTGTGATACAAAGACAAGAATGAGTATGGCGTCGACAATTATCGCGAGCAGCGAGATCCACCTCGATATTTCCGTATTGAATCGTTCTGCGACCCAGGCGAGAAGTCCGCCTGCCATAAGAATAATAATTAACCAGGCCAGGATCATAACAATATGGTTAAAGTCTAAAGCATTAAAAGACTAAGTGTCACGACGAGCAATGTTCCGATGACAATCGCCATCATGTACCAACGCATGATGCCACTTTGTGTGGATGCAAACACGCGATTGAAGAAATTTGCAATCGCTACGAGCCCTTCGTACAACCGGTCGATCACATCCCCTTTGCTAAGGGTTGAAATGAAAACGAACGGACGCATAATCACTGCGTTGTAAAGCGCGTCAAAGCCCCATCCGGCATGCCAGAAGTTATACGGAACGTTGATCTCTGATTTTATACGTGAAGCGAATGCGGGATTGTTGACATAAGTGTAATAAGCGATGTACACGCCACCAATCGAAAGTCCGGCAGCGATCAACTGAATAATAAATTCTTTGGACGTCAATTCAGCCTGCAGGGAGATGTCCGGCAGCACTGGCTGAAGTAATCCGGAAAAGAGTTCAACATGTCCGAGCGTATGCGGCAACTCAATAAATCCCGCAAAGGTTGAAAGAATGGCGAGCACAATGAGCGGGGTTTTGATCAGCCAGCCCGCATCGTGACTAACGTGTGTTTTTTCTTCACCGAAGAAAGTCACGAATACCATTCTGAATGTATACATCGCGGTGATGAATGCACCGATCAACGCAGCGAGAAAGAACCAGATGTTCCCTTTTTCACCTGCGAGTGAAAACCAAAGGATCTGATCCTTGGAATAAAAGCCGCCGGTGATCAAGGGAAGCGCAGCGAGTGAAGCCGAGCCGATGAGGAACGTCCAGAAGATCACTGGCATTTTTTTGCGGAGCCCGCCCATCCTGAAAATGTTATGCTCATGGTGTAACAACATGATAACTGCTCCGGCGCCGAGGAAGAGCAATGCTTTGAAGAAAGCATGAATCATAAAGTGAAAAATTGCTGCTGACCACGCGCCGACGCCGAGCGCGAGAAACATATATCCGATCTGGCTGATGGTTGAGTATGCGAGAATTCGTTTGAGATCGTGTTGTGTAAGCGCACTAAAGCCGGCGATGAGCAACGTAATAGCCCCGATGATGCCAACCCACGTCTGTGCAAGCGGCGCAAGTTCAAAGATCACATGCATTCGCGCAATGAGATAAACACCTGCCGTCACCATTGTTGCGGCATGGATCAAGGCACTCACAGGTGATGGACCTGCCATGGCATCCGGAAGCCAGCTTTGCAACGGAAGCTGTGCCGATTTTCCGACAGCGCCACCGAGCAAAAGAAAACCGATCAATACAACGACTGAAGATCCGACTGCCCATACTTCCGGAGCTTTTGTTGCAATCTCCTGGATGTTGAGCGTGCCGAGTGTTGTGAAGAGCATGAACAACGCAACGGCTAATGCGGTGTCGCCGACCCTTGTCATGATGAAAGCTTTGCGCGCAGCGTATCCGTTCTTTTCTTCGTTATACCAAAAGCCGATGAGCAGATAGCTGCACAATCCAACGCCTTCCCAACCAAAATACATGAGCAACAGATTGTCGGCGAGCACGAGGATCAGCATCGATCCGACAAACAGGTTCAGGAAAATAAAAAATCGCGCGTAGCCTTCATCCTCGCGCATGAATTCTGCGGAGTACAGGTGAATCAGAAACCCGACAAAGGTGATGACGAAGATGAAGACAAGTGAAAGGGTATCGAGGTAGAAACTGAAATTGAGATTCAGGTTCATGACAGTGATCCAGTTCCATACCTGTTGTGTCCATACGTTGTCGCCAACGGAAAGAAACTGAATGCCTGTGATGAGCGTCAATAATGCGGATAGCCCGACACTACCGGCCCCGATAAACGGAACAAGATTTTTGCTGCTGCGCGAGCCCAGCATAATCAGCATCAATGCCCCAGCAAATGGAAGTGCAGGAATGAGCCAAAGAAGTTCTTTCATAATCTAAGTCGTTAAGGGTTGACTAACCTCTCATTTTATTTGCTGCGTCACTATCCAGCGTTTTCAGTTGATGGTAGATTTGCAGGATGAGCGCGAGCCCAACAGAAACTTCTGCAGCTGCCATCGTTAAGATGAATATGAACATGATCTGTCCGTCCGCCTGCGCCCAGCGCGCACCGGCAACGATGAACGCCAGTCCGGCAGCGTTCAGCATGATCTCTACCGAGATCAGCATAAAGATTATATTTCTTCTCGTGAGCACACTGATCAGTCCGAGGACGAAGAGTATACCTGATAAGATTAAGCCAGCTTCCAACGGAACGTTTTTCATTTGATCATTTACTAAACGTGTGACATGACAATAAATCCTTATTAAGATTCCTGACTTTCCAGGAAGCGATGCACGACTTTCTTTTTCTGTCGACCCAAATGGTAAGCCCCCACGATGCCAGACATTAACAAGATGCCGCAGAGTTCAACGCCAATCGCGTACGGACCGTACAACGTGATCCCCACTTCTTTTGGCTCGATCACTTTTTCGCTCAGCACGTTTGTCTCAGACGATGTGATCATGTAGATGATCTCGGCAAGCAGGATGAAACTGAGAATGCCGGGCCCGATAAAAATGTTGTTGCCCATCCACGCGCGTTCCTGCTCTACCGATTCCTGTTTCAGATTCAGCATCATGATCACAAAAATGATCAGTACGACGATAGCGCCGGCGTAGACGATTATTTCGAGCGCTGCCATAAATGGTGCGCCTAAAACATAAAACACAATCGCAACCGCAAGAAATGACACCACGAGGTATAGCAATGCGTGGATCATGTTGTAGCGTGTGATCACCATGATGGTAGAAAACACGGCGATCGTTGCGGCGACATAAAAAGTTATCATAGCGCGAAACTTTAAACTTTGAACCTTAAACCTTAAACCTGGTTATGGCATGAGCGAGTGAACATCTACTGGCTCTTCCTCATTCTGTGCCTGCCCTTTTGCTTTCCCGCCAATCGCCATCCCGGCTACCTTGTAATAATTGTATCCCGGATACTTTCCGGGTCCGTCGATCAGTAATTCATTTTTTTCGTAAACGAGATTCTGCCTGTTGTATTCGCTCATCTCAAAATCCGGAATAAGTTGAATTGCCAGTGTCGGACAAGCCTCTTCACAAAATCCGCAGAATATGCATCGCGAGAAATTGATTCTGAAGAATTCCGGATATCGCCTGCCATTTTCATCTTCTGTCGCCTGCAATGAAATACAATCTACCGGGCAGGCTGCCGCACAGAGGTAGCATCCAACGCAACGTTCACCCATGTCAGGGTCGCGGGTAAGCACAATTCGTCCACGCCAGCGTGTTGTAAGCTTTGGCTTTTCTTCCGGGTAAAGTATTGTTTCGCGCTTGTGGAACATGTGAAGAAACGTGATCCACATACTTCTGATGATGCTGAACATATCTTTATTACATTAATGGATTCTTTTGCCATAAAATAATTCCCGCAGTCACGAGCAGGTTTAGCAACGTGAGCGGAAACAAAATTTTCCAACCATACTCCATCAGCTGATCGTATCTCGGTCTCGGCAAGGATGCACGGAGCAAAATGAAGATCATGATGAACGTGAACATTTTGATGATGAACCAGACGATTGGTGGGAGAAAGTCGGGTCCCAACCAACCTCCAAAGTAAAGGCACACCATCATAGCGGAGATCAGCATGATACCGATATACTCCCCGACGAAAAACATCCCGAACTTCATTCCCGAATATTCGGAGTGAAAGCCTGCAACCAGTTCGCTTTCAGATTCCGGAATATCAAAAGGGAGCCGGTGTGTTTCTGCAATCCCGGCAATGAAGAAAATAATGAAACCGAGAAACTGCGGAATGAAAAACCAGAGATCCTGCTGGGCGAGAACAATTGTTTGCAATCTGAAAGAACCTGCATGCAACACGACGCCCATCAACGCGAGTCCCATAAAGACTTCATACGAAATCATTTGTGCTGCGCCGCGCATGGCACCAAGCAGCGCGTACTTGTTGTTCGAAGCCCATCCTCCGAGAATGATACTATACGCGCCCATCGACGACACGGCAAGAAAGAACAGGATTCCGATGTTGATGTCTGCTACGATAACGCCGGGCGCAAATGGTATGATGACAAAACCGAGCAATACCGACACGACAACGATGGCCGGTGCAATGACGAATACGAAGCGATCTGAAAATGGAGGGATCCAGTCTTCTTTAAAGAAGAGTTTCAACGTATCAGCTAACACAACCAGTAGTCCAAAAGGACCCGCCCTATTGGGGCCATACCGATCCTGCCAAAGGGCCAGTGCCCTGCGCTCCAGCCAGATCAACCCCGGTGCAACAAGGAGGACGCCGCCTAATACTCCGGCTACGATCAGAATAGGATTCGATGAGGTGGCTTCCATAGGTCAGGGTGTTGAAGTTGAAAATTGTTTGCTGCTGATGGTCTTCGTTTTCAAAATTGCCCATGCTGGCAGATCGCTGAAAGGCAAATCAGGTAATCCTACCGGGAATCCAATGACACCTTTCGGCAGATGATCATTTGTTTTTACAGGGAGTTCGTAATCCTGGCCGTCGATCTGGAATGAAAGCATTTCTCCTTCGCGGACTTCTTTCGCGATCGCTTCTTCAGAATTGAGAAGAACATAAGCAGCAGGAACACGTTCTGCAACAGACTTTGATTTAGCGCTCAGTTCGTCTGAGCCGAATATGTGATGTACCGAAACCGCCCAGAGTTGTCCGTCGATCGGTTTGTAGATATCTGGAATTGCCGTGAAATATTTTGCTGTGCTGTTCGGGTGCAACAAACGGACGCCGGGATCGCCACCTTTGAGGGCAGCGCCAACTTCTTCCTGGTACTTGTTTACAGACTGTACAGAATTCCATCCCGGAGACCAGTAGAAAGGAATCATCGATGGGGGTGGTTGTCCGCGATATCCTTCCATTGTATAGGAGAGTGGTGAATCAGAATCAACCGGTGGTTTTGGTTCGCTTACGTTGATGTTCGCAAGCATTGATGTCCTTCCGCTGTAGCGATGAGGTTCCCGCGGAATTTTCTGTCCGGAGATTCGGAAGTCTGCCGCCGGGCTTGTTTCCTCAACTCCTTTTAAGAGCGTTTCCTTTTCGGAAATTGCTTTTGTGACATCGCTGATGGACGACCACTTGCTAACGACAGGATGGTTGATTCGTTGACCTATCTCCATGATCCAACGCCAGCTTTCTTTCACCACCTGCGTAGCTTCGTAAACCTGGAAGAAGCGCTGCGCACGTCCCTCGTTATTGATCAGCGTTCCATCTGACTCAGCAAATGTTCCGGCAGGAATCACCATCGTCGCCAGCTTTGAAGTTTCTGTTTCGTTAGAATCAATGACGAATAGATTTTTCGCTTTTTTCAGGAACTCATCTACCGTTTTCTGTTTAGCGTGACGATACAAATCATTTTCAAGGATGATCGCTGTGTCGGCATGGCCATTCACGATCGCGTTAAAAGCAGAGCCGAGCCGGTGCCCGCCTATCATCGCGAGACCCAGCGAGTTACATTCTGTAAGCGTGAATGTGACCTTTGCTTCTTTACCCTTTGCTTTCAACGCCCACGCGATATTGGCCGCAGCCTTTATCATACATTCGCTTTCGCAGGAGGCGCCGGCAATGATCACGGGCCGTTCAGCCTTTAGTAACGCCTTGGCTACCTGTTTCGCATATGTAATTTCTTCAAGCGAAAGGTTGTTAACCGTCGGATGCGCTTCATCAATGAGCGAAGCTATGGCGAAACCAATCCTGCCCAGATTGTCTGGTATCCCCCGGCATGTTGCCTCGGCGATGTCATCAAGTTTCGTGTTGGTCAGCGTTGCAATGAAAACTGAACCTTTTTTATCCTGGATGATTTCGCGAACTGCATTGTCGTGCCACTGGGGAATGCCGCACGCCGAAGTTTGTGGAAGATGTTTTTGTTTCGCAGCCTGACGCACGGCCAGTGCCAAACGTGGCGCCGTGTTGGTCAGGTCTTCACCGAGTACGAGCACGGCGTCCGACAATTCTACGTCTTTGATTGTAGCGCCTGCGACGGAGCCTTCTTTCAAAATTTTGATCACCAGCTCCGCCATGTGGTGTTCGTCATCGGTAACACCGTGATAAAAATTGTCTTCGCCAACTAATGTTTTTAATGCGAAGTTAGATTGCAACGAGGCGCGCGATGATCCAATGCCGATCACTTTCTTCCCTGAAGTAAAGGCAGTGGCAACTTCCGCCAGCACCTGCTTGTGATCTATTTCATTACCGTTAAGTCGCGGTACTTTGATACGGTCATTTCCATTCACGTATTGGTAACCGAATCTTCCCCTGTCACAAATGAAGTAGCCATTCAGCTCGCCATGGTAGCGATTCATGATCACGCGCAGCTCACCGTAACGTTCTCCTGCAATTGTGTTGCATCCAAGACTGCAATGCTGGCAAACGGAAGGCGCCATCGTGAGATCCCATTTCCGCGTGTAATGCTCTTTTAATGTCTTGTCGGTGAAGACGCCCGTAGGACAAACCTCTGAGAGGTTTCCGCTGAACTCATTTTCGAGGACGCCGTCTTTCGCGCGGCCGAAATAAACATTGCTGCGCGAAGCAAAGACGTCGAGGTCGTCGCCACCCGCATAGTCGCGGTAGAACCGGACGCAGCGGTAACACTGAATACACCGGTTCATTTCATGATTGAGAAAAGGACCGAGGTATTGGTTTTTATGTGTGCGTTTCTTGTATTCGAACCGACGATAGTTATGACCTGACATCAACGTCATGTCCTGCAAGTGGCACGATCCACCTTCGTCGCACACAGCACAGTCGTGGGGGTGGTTAGTCATGAGCGACTCGATGACGTTTTCACGAAATTCTTTTGCTTCGCCATCAGCAATGGAAATACGTTGCTTGTCTGTAACGGGTTCCATACACGACATGATAAGCCGTCCCTTCTTATCATTTTCGTCTTTGTAGACTTTAATGGCGCATTGACGGCATGCACCAACCGAACCAAGCGCCGGGTGCCAGCAGAAATACGGTAGATCAAAACCCAGTGTCAGGCAGGTTTCCAGCAAGTTCTTTCCTGACTTTACTTCATACGGTTTATTATCAATGTACAGTGTAGCCATACCGTTAAATTTCAAGGGTTGCTAACGCGTGGCTGTAAGCACAGCGGTGCTCGCGTATATGTTGTTCAAAATCTTCTTTGAAATATTTTAGTGCGCTTTGTAGCGGTTCCATCGCCCCCGGCGCTAATGCGCAGAAAGTATTGCCGGGCCCAAGATATTTCGTGTGCATGTGAAGAAGACCGAGGTCTTTCATTTGTCCTTTGCCTTCTTCTATTGTGTTTAGAATTTTTTCCACCCACGGCAGGCCTTCGCGACAAGGCGTGCAGAAACCACAGGATTCCTGTGCAAAGAAGTGTTCAAGGTTTTTTACAAACCCAACCGGACAAGTCTGGTCGTCGAGAATAACGAGTGTTCCTGTTCCGAGTCTGCTGCCAGCTGCCGCCACGTTGGCGTAGTCCATTTTTACATCGAGGTGTTCTTCAACAAGAAAATCGGTTGATGCACCGCCAGGCAGTGCGCCCCTGAATTTCAATCCATCCTGCATTCCGCCAGCATGTACTTCGATAAGCTCACGCATGGTTGTTCCCATCGGCAATTCCCACGCGCCGGGCTTCTTTACTTTGCCACTTACGCCGTAGATCTTTGTTCCGGAGTCGCCGGTTAAGCTGAGACTCTTAAACCAGTCCGATCCTTTTTCAACGATGTGCGGAATGTTACAGAGCGTTTCGACATTGTTCACGATCGTAGGCCTTCCAAACAAGCCACTTACCTGCGGAAAGGGTGGTTTCGCTCTCGGTGTGGCGCGCTTCCCTTCCAATGAATTCAACAACGCTGTTTCTTCTCCACACATATACCTTCCAACACCGGTGTGAAGATGCATTTCGAGATCGAACCCAGACTTCAGAATATTTTTTCCGAGATATCCGGCCTCGTATGCTTCTGCAATCGCAGAGCGGATGGAAGATGCTGCGCGTTTGTATGCCCAGCGTAGAAACACGTAAGCGATGTCTGCCTGGATCGCAAATGCAGAAATGATCATTCCTTCGAGTAGCTGATGAGGCGTTGTCTCCAGGAGGATCCGGTCTTTGAATGTACCGGGTTCCATTTCATCTGCGTTGGCAACGAGGTATTTCGGTTTCGGTGCATCAAGCGGTACGAAGCTCCATTTTAATCCTGTAAAAAATCCGGCGCCGCCTCTACCTCTTAAATTGGATTCTTTCACCACAGCCTGAATTTGTGCCGGCGTCATTTTCAATGCTTTCTTCAAAGCCTGATAACCACCAATGGCTTCATATTCTTTCAGCGTAAGCGGATGGCCGTCTTTCTTGATATGTTGGGTGAGGGGACGTTCCATTCTTTGGGAATTAAGATTTAAGAATTAAGAATTAAGATTTGAGATTTGAGATTTAAGAATTATGATTTATGATTTATGATTTATGATTTAAGATTCGGTTCTATTTATATTTTAATAAGATTTCATCGAGTTGTTCGGGCTTTACGTTTCGGTACAGATCATTGTCGATCATGAACGCGGGGGCGCAGTCGCACGTGCCGAGGCAACAGTTCGGAAGCAGTGTGAAACATTCGTCGTCGGTGGTCTGGCCGAGCCCTATATTCAACCGTGACTTCAATTCTTCAAGAATGTTCTCATAGCCCATCACCCAGCAACTGATGCTATCACAGATCAGGATCACGTGCCTGCCAACCGGTTTTCGGAAAAGAAGATTGTAAAACGTGGCTACCGAGTCGAGTTCGGCAGGACTCATCTTCATGTAATCTGCAACATCCTGTAAACTTTCGTCGGATATCCATCTGCGGTGTTCCTGCACGATCTTCAATGCTTCAATACCGGCAGCTTTCCTCACCGGAACTTCGCTGATGGCTTTGTCAATCTCTGCTTTCTCCTTTGGTGACAGCATATTTTTTGAAATTTTATCGGTCAATATCTGCGAGCACATAATCCATCCCGCCAAGGATACTAAGCAAGTCTGCAACAGTATATCCTTTGCTGATGTACGAGATCATTTGCATGTGCGGAAACGATGGTGTCCTTATCCGCATCCGGTAAGCTGATGTATTTCCATCGCTGATTGCATAGTAACTGTTCGCGCCTTTTGTCGCTTCAATACAACTCATCGCTTCACCCGACGGAATCACTGGCCCCCAGCTAACATTAAGGAAATGTGTGATGAGTGTTTCAATGTCTTGCAACGTGTTTTTCTTTACGGGAGGTGTTGCCAATGGACTCGCCGATTTATACGGGCCCTCTGGCATATTCTTCATACACTGCTCGATGATGCGAAGACTCTGACGCATCTCTTCGACACGAACCAGCGCGCGATCATAGCAGTCGCCGTTATGCGCAATCGGAATTTCGAAATCAAAATTTTCGTAACCTGAGTACGGTTGTTTTTTTCTAAAATCCCATTCAAAACCGCACGCCCGTAATCCCGCGCCGGTGACGCCCCATTCGATCGCCTCGTCAAGTGTATAGATCCCAATACCGACTGTTCTTGCCTTGAACAGCGCATTTTTCATGACGAGGTTGTCGTATTCTTTAAGACGTTTAGGGAAATAATCGATGAACTTTTTGACGAGCGTCTCCCATCCTTTCGGAAGATCCTGAGCAACGCCGCCGATCCGGAACCAGTTGGGATGCATACGGCCACCGCACACAGCTTCCACTACATCGAATACGCGCTCGCGATCTGTGAACATGTAAAAGACTGGAGAAAGCTGACCCACATCCTGCGCGAATGTTCCATACCACACGAGGTGACTCGCGATCCGAAAAAACTCGCACATCATCACGCGAATTACTTTCGCTCGTTCAGGTACTTCAATGCCTGCCAGCTTTTCAACTGCGAGTAGGTAAGCGAGGTTATTGTTAACGCCGCCGAGATAATCAACGCGGTCGGTGTAAGGAATGTATGTATGCCATGACTGACGTTCAGCCATCTTCTCGGCACCTCTGTGATGA
>Ga0196965_1000315_pt1 | contig 32640 bp, 27 predicted proteins | sample S1_20metaG_FD_148668 | JGI IMG/M metagenome (GOLD analysis project Ga0196965, IMG submission 148668) | Soil microbial communities from Anza Borrego desert, Southern California, United States - S1_20 | ecosystem: Environmental > Terrestrial > Soil > Desert | place: USA: California | collected...
TTGTGGATATGCGTTCACTTCCTATCATGCGTCAGTTTACACCAGTGATTTTTGATGTCACGCATTCTGTGCAACAACCAGGAGGGTTAGGTGGTACTTCCGGAGGCCAGCGTGAATTCGCACCTTTTCTAGCCCGCGCCGCTGCAGCTGCGGGTGTCGATGGATTCTTTATCGAAACTCATCCCACACCTGAGAAAGCACTAAGCGATGGCCCCAACATGATCCACCTTCATAACATGGAATCTTTTCTCACGATGCTCAAAAAAACCTGGGAACTGGGGAGGAAGTATGGTTCATAGTCCGAGGTTCAAAGTTTAAGGTAAGGTTCGAAGTTTCAACTCAACTCGGTTTAAGGTTCCAGCTCAAGGTTTCGAAACCATTCCCATCGTTTCCGTCATCCTTCTGCGCATGTGCTTCAGCACAAAGCCCGCAGAAGAATCCCCCGGAACAGCGGAAAAAACGTGTCGCACGAAAAACAAAAAATTGGATCGGTTACCGTAAACCGGAAAGTTGCTACAAAACCAGAAGTTCGTAAGCATTACAAACCTACAATTTGATTTTGTGTTAACCACCCTGATCCTTCGACTCTGTCGGAAAATCGTCCCTCCTGAAACCAGGAGAGAAAAATTTCGTGAAAAGTCGTAAACTTTAGAATTACTGCCAACAAACTCGCGGCTCGCAGCTCGAAACTCGCAGCTTTTCGAAAATCCAATCAGCTGTCAAACTTACCGTGCACCTTGCAGCTTCGAAATCCCCGAAGTTTTCGATAAACCGCCAAGTCGCTCTTGTGAATTCTAATTGAAATCTTACCTTTGTTCCCCTGAACTCTACAGATTTGGTGGACTTTGCATTTTCGCAGCTTTACGTTCTTATTATCGTGGTATTTCTGGTGATATCCCTGTACAAGGAAATATTCAATCCGGCATTAACGTTTTTTATTTGTACAGTGGCCCTTTTATTGGGTAATGTGATCACGGCCAACGATTTACTAAAAGGGCTGGCGAACCAACAGATTATATTAATATTCCTGTTGGTATTGGTTACGGCAGGAATCCGGATCATTTATGGTACCGAAATCTTCTCCAAACTTTTCAAGCCAGGATTGTCATCAAAAGGATTTTTACTCCGGATGATGATCAGTGTATCATCCATATCTGCGTTTTTGAACAATACACCGATTGTGGCCTTTATGATTCCTTATGTCAAGGAGTGGTCACAAAAAACAGGGCGCCCTGCATCCAAATTTCTCATCCCACTTTCATATGCGACGATATTAGGTGGCATGATTACCGTTATTGGTACATCGACTAACCTTGTATTGAATGGCCTGATTCAGGAATATGGACTACCACTCCTCCACTACAGTGATTTTCTTTACCTCGGTTTAACCGTTACAGTGATGGGTTGGGCATATTTTTATTTCATTGGATACAACCTGTTACCATCTAACGAAAACAAGCTTGATGCGCTGCGGGAAAACGTAAAAGAATACATTATTGAAACGGAAGTTTTCGAAGGATCGAGGCTGGCAGGAAAAACCGTGAAAGAGGCAGGCCTTCGTAATCTTCAAGATCTTTTCCTCGTAGAGATTATTCGGGATGAAGACGTTATTTCTCCGGTATCGCCGGAAGAGGTACTTGAACCCAATGATCTGCTTTTCTTTTCCGGGAATACGGCTGCTATTTATAATCTTATAAAGGATGATAACGGCCTCCGAATTCCAAAACAGGATTCGCTTGAAATTGATGGCCATTTTCATTTTGTTGAAGGTGTTATCCCAGCTCACTCGGAGTTAATTGGAAAGCGATTAAAAGATTCTGACTTCCGGAAGAAGTTCAAGGCATCGGTAATCGCTGTCCATCGCAATGGAAAACAGGTTCCCGGCAAGGTAGGAGAGATGTCGCTGGCAGGAGGGGATTTTCTTTTATTGTTGGCGAGCGAAAATCAAGAGAATCGCAGCCACGAAAAGGATTTGTATTTTGTTTCAACACCACAAAAAATAAGCACACCAAAACCGAAGTGGCTTCCATGGTTTGGATTGCTGTGTTTTGTTTGTCTTATTCTTGGTATAACGGATGTGCTGCCACTTTTCAACATTAGCATCGGAATCCTCATGGCGCTTGTGGTAGTTGGTATACTTAATTTCACTGAAATCAGACGGGAACTTGATCTGAGTTTATTGCTTGTGCTGGTATGTTCACTTGCCATTGGCGTAGCACTCGAAAAATCCGGAACGGCATCGTTAATTGCCAACCTTATTGTAAGTTCTGCTCAAAAGTTAGGAGCCGTTGGTGTAGTGGCTGCGTTGTTTATGGTTACTATCTTTCTCACGTCATTGATTACAAACGCAGCTGCCGTTTCCATTGTGTTTCCGGTTGCCATGGCAATTGCGGAACAAATGAATCTTCCGTACACACCATTTTTTGTCGCGATAGCGTTTGCAGCTTCGGGTGATTTTATGACGCCTATCGGGTATCAAACTAACCTGATGGTTTATGGACCAGGAGGATACACCTTTAAAGATTTTTTCCGCGTAGGCGTAATGCTTACTATATTGTATTCTGCAATTTGCATTGCTTTTATATCGTATTTCTATAACCTTATTTAAAGTGAATAATTTATATCCGATAAAAACCAAGGTAAGTAAAGCGCAACGTGAAGCACTATTCGATCAGCGCGGTACTTTAATTTGGTTCACGGGGTTGTCTGGCTCAGGAAAATCAACCCTGGCGGTACAACTCGAGGCGCAGCTGCATGAAATGGGATTCAAAACCTATTTACTGGATGGTGATAATATCCGGTCTGGATTAAACAAAGATTTGAGCTTTGCAGACGATGGCCGTGTAGAAAACATCCGGCGCATCGGTGAGGTATCAAAGTTATTTTTAGATGCCGGACTGGTCGTATTGTCTGCCTTTATTTCGCCGTTCAAATCAGATCGCGAACAGGTAAAGCAAATCGTGGGTGCAGACAGTTTTATTGAAGTTTTTGTCGATGCTCCGATCGAAGTTTGTGAAAAACGGGATGTAAAAGGATTGTACAAAAAAGCACGTGCTGGTGAAGTGAAAAATTTTACCGGTATTGATTCGCCTTATGAAGCTCCTCAAAATGCGGATGTTCACATCCCCACCCACGAGCTTTCGGTAGATCAATCGATTGAAAAGTTGTTAAATTATCTCTTACCCAAAGTAAGACTAAAGTAACACCAAAAACCCGAATTTTACCTTATCTTCGCGGATTGTGAGCAAACCGAGTGAATGATCTAACGCGTCTGAGATAAGTTTCAAGTTAACTTTCGGAAGCCGGTCAACTTTGAACTTTGAACCTTGAACCTTGAACCTTGAACTTTGAACTTTGAACTAAGAAAATGAGTCAACAATATTATTTAAGTCATCTAAAAGAACTGGAATCTGAGGCCATTTTTGTTATTCGTGAAGTAGTGGCACAGTTCGAAAATCCAGCGTTGTTATTTTCAGGTGGAAAAGATTCCATCGTACTCGCGTATTTATCACGAAAAGCTTTCTATCCTGCACGCATTCCATTTCCATTGGTACACATTGATACCGGACATAATTTTCCTGAGACAATGGAATATCGCGATTGGCTGGTGAACGAACTCGGTGTAAAACTCATCGTAGGTTCTGTTCAGGAAAGTATTGATACTGGAAGAACGAAGGAGGAAAGTGGCTACAATGCCAGCCGGAATTCACTACAGATTGTGACGCTGCTGGATACCATCGAAAAAAACAAATTCAATGCTGCCATGGGTGGCGCCCGCCGTGATGAAGAGAAAGCCCGTGCTAAAGAACGTTTCTTTTCGCACCGCGACGAGTTTGGACAATGGGATCCTAAAAACCAACGTCCCGAACTTTGGAATTTGTTCAATGGAAGGAAAAGCCAGGGCGAGCACTTCCGTGTATTCCCGATCTCTAACTGGACAGAAATGGATGTATGGCAATATATCTACACAGAAAATATTCCAATCCCGAAACTATACTTTGCCCATGAACGCGAAGTGATAGAACGTGATGGCGCAATTTTGTCAACGTCGCCATTCCTTCAATTGAAACCAGGCGAGATACCCGTGCGGAAGCAAGTTCGATTCAGGACCTGTGGCGATATGCCGATCACGGGGGCTGTTGAATCAAGTGCCGATACGCTCGAAAAAATCATCGAAGAAGTTGCCGCCTCGCGTAAAACCGAACGAGGTACACGTGCCGACGACAAACGCTCGGAAACCGCGATGGAAGACAGGAAAAAGAGCGGATATTTTTAGCCTTTGTTTAATATAAATTATGCAAAAGATTCATAGTAGATCTTCGCATCAACAAGTAAACTTAAGTGCTAATTTTCATAAGCAATTAAAATTTAAAAACAGAAATGTCCAGTTACTTAAATAATCAGTTATTACGTTTTACTACTGCTGGAAGCGTAGATGATGGAAAAAGTACGTTGATCGGAAGATTATTGTATGATAGCAAATCGATTTTCGAAGATCAGTTGGAAGCTGTTGAAGCTTCCAGCGCCCGGAAAGGTTTTGATTATGTCGACCTGTCGTTGCTAACGGATGGACTGAAGTCGGAACGCGAGCAGGGAATCACCATCGATGTAGCTTATCGTTATTTCGCGACTCCCAAACGCAAATTTATTATTGCCGATACTCCCGGACATATTCAATATACACGCAACATGGTAACCGGTGCTTCTACCGCTAACCTTGCTTTGATTCTCATCGATGCGCGCAAAGGATTGATTGAACAAACTTTCCGTCATTCATTCATCGCATCGCTTTTAAAGATTCCACATGTTATTGTTTGTGTTAACAAGATGGATCTTGTCGATTATGATGAAGCAACATTCGAACGTATTGTCGAGGAGTACAAAGCTTTTTCTTCGAAACTTGAGGTGTCCGATATTCAGTTTGTGCCGATCAGTGCGTTGTTAGGAGATAACGTAGTAAATCGTTCTGAAAAAATGCCGTGGTACCAGGGAGCAACGCTGATGCACATGCTCGAAAGTGTTCACATTGAAAGTGATTACAACCATATCGACAGTCGTTTTCCCGTACAATCTGTAATTCGTCCCCACTCAAAGGAGCACCACGATTTCCGCGGATATGCTGGTCGCGTTGCCGGAGGAATTTTTCGTCCAGGCGATGAAGTCGTCGTCTTACCTTCTGGATTTCAATCCAAAATAAAAGATATTTTCTTTGGTGAAGCGAAGTTGGAAGAAGCCTTTGCACCGATGTCAATTACTATGACGTTGGAGGACGAGATAGACATCAGCCGTGGTGATATCATTGCAAAGCGGAATAATCATCCACATGCCGATCAGGATATCGACCTGATGCTGTGCTGGATGAATCAACGTCCTGTGAATGTGAATACAAAATTCTACATACGCCAGACTACCCGTGAAGTACGCGGCGTGATCAAGGAGATTCAATATAAACTCGACATCAATTCCCTACACCGTATTGAAAATGTGGATCATCTGGTGATGAATGATATTGCCCGCGTAAAAATACGTACAGCCCAACCGTTAGTTTTCGACAGTTACCGGAAGAATAGGTTTACCGGTAGCCTCATCCTCGTCGATGAAAACACCAACGAAACTGTAGCCGCGGGGATGATCGTTTAAAAGTTCAAGGTTTAAGGTTCAAAGTTCAAGGTTAGGGTTTCGGTAACGAGGGGAGTGGCGAACTTGTTTGAAGTTTGAGGTTTGACGTTTGAGGTTTGAGAAGCCCGACGCTTATCGCAAAGCACTTAAGTTATACGGACAAACAACTCGCAGCTCAAGGCTCGCAGCTTACTCGAAACCGATTAAGTTATCGCACTTAACTTGCAGCTTTAAGCCTGCAGCTTGAGGCTTATCGCAAACCACTTAAGTTACGAGGACAAACACACTCGCAGCTCGCAGCTTACTCGAAACCTCGCAGCTTACTCGAAACCTCGCAGCTTAATAAAAATCACCAAAGTAAACGAAAACAAATAGCCATGGATATCCAAAATAATTTGCTTACTGCAATTCAGGCAGCTGAAGAAGCTTCAAAGGTCATACTGGAAGTTTATAACACTGGTGACTTTGGAGCAGAGGCAAAAGGCGATAATTCTCCGTTAACCATCGCCGACAAAAGAGGTCATGGTGTTATTGCTGTCATACTAGAAGCAACGAATATCCCTTTACTAAGTGAAGAAGGTAAACAGATTCCTTATGATGAACGCAAGGCGTGGGAATACTTCTGGATGGTGGATCCACTTGATGGAACGAAGGAGTTCATCAAACGCAATGGAGATTTTACGGTGAACATTGCACTCATTCATAACCATACTCCTATACTTGGTGTTGTGGCTGTCCCTGTGACCGGGGAAGTGTTTTACGCATCAAAAGGAAGTGGTGCTTTTGTAAAAAGAAATCAGAAAACTGAAGCCCTTCCCAAGCGCCGAAACTGGACGCTTACGGAACCTGGATTGCGTGTCGTAGCGTCACGTTCACACATGAGTGACGAGACGCAACAATTTATTAATTCATTGAAGGAACCCGTGTTGGTATCGAGAGGGAGTAGTTTGAAGTTTATGCTCCTTGCAGAAGGCAAGGCAGATGTCTATCCACGATATGCGCCAACGATGGAGTGGGATACCGCTGCTGCGCATGCTATTGTTAATGAAACAGGCTTACGCGTACTTCGTCATAACAGCGAGGAAGAACTGCTCTATAATAAAGAAAACCTGTTGAATCCATATTTTCTGGTAAAATAAAACGTTGGCAGCAAAATAATGCTGTTTGCCCGGATGGAAAATATGTTTAAACAATTCCACAAATTTTGAGATGGATGTTTTGCGGCGTTGCAAAATTTAAGGAGCAATCGTTTTCGATTACCCTGATGTTGTGCTTTTTATGTTGCTTGTCGCTAGCAGCTTATTTTTAGATATATTTGTCGTTCAGTTAAAAAACACACACGTTAATAATGGATGTCTCTTCTAAAATTTATGTCGCTGGTCATCGTGGAATGGTAGGTTCAGCCATTGTCAGATGTCTCGAAAGAAATGGATACAAAAACATCATTTCCGCTCCTAGCAGTATTCTTGATTTGCGAAATACCGAACAGGTTAATCGTTTTTTCGAAGAAGAAAAACCCGAATATGTTTTTCTGGCTGCTGCCAAAGTAGGAGGGATTCATGCAAACAATACTTATCCTGCAGAATTCTTGTACGATAACCTGATGATCGAGTCAAACATTATACATGCTGCGTACAAGAACAAAGTAGATAAGTTACTTTTCCTCGGTTCATCTTGTATTTATCCAAAGTTTGCTGAACAACCCATCAAAGAAAGTAGTCTGCTTACCGGCGCATTGGAGCCGACGAATGAGTGGTATGCCATTGCTAAGATAGCGGGGATTAAACTTTGCCAGGCTTATCACAAGCAATACGGTTGTCGTTTTATATCTGCTATGCCAACCAACATGTATGGCTATGGCGATAATTATCATCCTGAAAACTCGCACGTATTACCAGCATTGCTGAGAAGATTTCACGAAGCAAAGACAGAACAAAAAACCGAAGTTAAAATCTGGGGATCAGGCAAGCCGTTACGTGAGTTTATGTTTTCGGATGACCTTGCCGAAGCATGTTTTTTCCTGATGAAGTCATATGAAAATCCTGAGTTAATCAATGTGGGAACAGGGGAAGAAGTTTCGATTTTCGAGTTAGCGAATCAGATTAAAGAAGTGGTTGGTTTTGAAGGCACCATCGCCTTTGATGCAACAAAACCAGATGGCACTCCCCGTAAATTAATGGACAGTTCAAATCTTCATGCACTCGGATACCGACATAAGGTATCATTGCGTGAAGGCCTTCAAAAAACATATCAGGATTTTTTATCGAACGTTACAGTATACACAAAATGAAAAAAGCTTTAATTACCGGTATTACCGGCCAGGACGGCGCTTATCTTGCCGAGTTTTTATTGGATAAAGGTTACGAAGTACATGGATTAAAACGCAGATCGTCCTTATTCAACACCGACCGTATTGATCATATTTATCAGGATCCCCACGACAAGGGTGCACGCATGATTCTGCACCATGGTGACCTTACTGACTCCACGAATTTGATTCGCGTAATTCAGGAAGTACAACCAGACGAAATTTATAACCTCGGTGCTATGAGCCACGTACGTGTGAGCTTTGAGATGCCGGAATATGTAGCGAATACCGATGCTATTGGTACCTTAAGAATTCTTGAAGCGGTGCGTATACTCGGTATGATAAAGAAGACACGTATCTATCAGGCTTCTACGTCCGAACTGTATGGAAAAGTACAGCAGATACCACAATCTGAAACAACACCATTTTATCCACGGTCGCCCTATGCGGTAGCGAAGATGTACGGCTACTGGATTACGGTAAATTACCGTGAGGCCTACGACATGTATGCGTGTAATGGTATACTCTTCAACCACGAGTCGCCGTTACGTGGTGAGACGTTCGTTTCTAGAAAAATTACAAGAGCCGTTGCGCGTCTGGTCCTCGGGTTGCAACAAAAGCTATACATGGGAAATATTGATGCGAAACGCGATTGGGGTCATGCCCGCGATTATATCGAAGCTATGTATCTCATCTTGCAACAAGATAAGCCCGACGATTATGTTATCGCAACTGGCGAAACAACTTCGGTACGCGATTTCATGCTTCGTGCATTTAAACACGTTGGTGTAACCCTTGCTTTTAAAGGCAAAGGCGTGAACGAGATTGGCATTGTAGAGCAGGTAGACAATTCGGTCGTAGAAGAATGCAAACTAAAAGCCGGTGATGAAGTAATGGCCATCGACCCACGCTATTTCCGCCCCACTGAAGTAGACCTGTTGTTAGGTGATCCTACAAAATCAAAAACGATTCTGGGTTGGAAACCTAAATATGATGTGAATGCATTACTAAGAGAAATGGTAGATTCTGATTTAGGTCTCATGCGCCGCGAAAGCCATTTACAGCAAGGTGGTTTCCGCGTATTCAATTACCACGAGTAACAAAAAGCGGCAAGCGATTGCCATGGCAAGCGCAGTCCAGGATGACGGTAATAGTGGGAAGGGGGAAGGAGTCACCGTCATCCCCTCTCTCTACGACCCGTCATCCTGAATTGCAGACAGCGTCAGCTGCATGCGTAATGAAGAATCCCCCTGAACAGCGGAATAAACCCCTCGTTATTGAAAACCCAAAATCGCGCTATGAACGCAAATCACAATCAATACTACCAATTCTTCGTTATCGCCCTCCTTCACATTTTAATTACATCAAAGCTCTGCTATCCTTCCAAGTGTACGATGCTAACGCGAAAGCGATTCCAATAACGACAGACTACTACTGCTCTCCTTGGGGATCCTTCATTGCGCGCTTGCGGTGCAAGCACAATTCAGGATGACGGTAATAGGGGGAAGGTCACCGTCATCCCTTTCTCTCTTCAATGATGATCTCATTTTTTTACGACGCATCATCCATTTCTCTCTATCTCCGTCTCTTCTCTCTACGACTCGTCATCCTGAATTGCAGACAGCGCCAGCTGTCTGCGTAATGAAGGATCCCCCTGAACAACGGAGTAAATCGCTCGTTAACGAAACCCAAAATCACGATATAATAAGGGCAACTTACAACCAAGAAAAGCCACTTCGGTTGTTAACATACAATCCATTACCTCACCCCGGCACTTCGACTTCATCCCACAACGGATTCACCGTTCCAATCAAGTCCTCCTTCCAGCAACGTTTCTTCTTCTTTAAATATTTCTCCCGCCTGATGGCAACAGCAATAGAATCAAACGATTCATAATAAATCAGTTTCGTCACATTGTAACGCGCCGTAAAGCTTCTTGGATTTTGCTTCGTTTGGTGTTCCCACACCCTGACGTAAAGATCAGTTGTTACGCCAATATAAAGCGTTGTATGGTATTCATTAGTAAGGATGTACACAAAGGCAGAGGCTAACATATAATGACAGTAAACGGTAGCTCAAAATACAATACGACAAACAGATTTCAAACACTGAGTTCTGCCATCGGTCGAACTTTCCGACACCTAACGCGAAAGCGATTCCCTCTCCCTACGACCGTCATCCTAAATTGCTGACAGCGTCAGCTGCCTGCGCAATGAAGGATCCCCCGGAACAACGGAACTAATCGCTCGTTATCTAAAAACCAAAATCACACTACCACGCAAATCACAAACAAGAAGACCAGTTCCTCGTTATCGCGCTTCTTCACAATCTACTTACATCAAAGCGCAGCCATCGGTCGAACTTTCTGCTACTAACGCGAAAGCGATTCCAATAACGACAGACTACTACCGCTCTCCTTGGGGATCCTTCATTGCGCTTTGGTACAAGCACAATTCAGGATGACGGTAATAGGGGGAAGGAGTCATCCCTCTTTCTACGACCGGTACTAGCGGGGAAGGATTCGGGCCATCTCCCATAATCATGGCGCTTTCAAAACAGTGTACCATCCCCTCAATAATCGAAAAAATCCATTCATTTAATTTTTTACCTTTGCCTCCGTTTTTCGGCCCAGATGCCTGAATAAGTAATATTCAAAGAACTAAGAACACCCGCATGAACAAAATCGGAGTAATCGGACTAGGATACGTTGGCCTACCCCTCGCTGTAGAGTTTGGAAAAAAAATCGATGTCATTGGATTCGACATCAACCAGGAAAGAATTGAAGAACTAAAAAAAGGTTTCGATCGTACCCGTGAAGTGGAACCGGACGAATTAAAAGCGTCAGGCAAACTGTATTTCTCGAGTCAGCTCGATGACCTTAAATCAGTAAATTATTTTATAGTTACGGTACCCACTCCGGTAGACGAATTTAAAACGCCAGATTTAAAACCCTTACAAAGCGCCAGTAAAACTGTCGGGAGTGTGCTAAAGAAAGGCGATATTGTCATTTATGAATCAACCGTCTATCCGGGCTGCACGGAAGAAATTTGTGTTCCTGTTTTAGAAAAAGTAAGCGGACTAAAGTTCAATGTGGATTTCTTCTGCGGTTATTCACCCGAACGGATTAATCCCGGCGATAAACTCCACCGGGTAACAACGATCAAAAAAGTAACCAGTGGCAGCACGCCTGAAGTTGCTGAAAAAGTAGACCAGCTTTACCGGCAGGTTATTGTTGCGGGCACACACAAAGCTTCTTCAATGAAAGTCGCTGAAGCGGCTAAAGTAATTGAGAACTCGCAGCGGGATATAAACATTGCCTTCGTAAATGAGTTGGCGCTCATATTCGATCGCATTGGTATCGATACGAGTGAAGTACTGGAAGCGGCTGGTACCAAATGGAATTTTCTTCCCTTCAGACCGGGCTTAGTAGGAGGTCATTGTATTGGCGTGGATCCTTACTACCTCACATATAAAGCCGATAGCCTGGGCTACCATCCGCAAGTAATTCTTGCCGGTAGAAGAATCAATGATAACATGGGCATTTACATTGCCAATAGTGTGATTAAACTCATGGCTAAAAACGATCTTCCTGTGAACAAAGGCAGGGTGCTGATGCTGGGCATTACCTTCAAAGAAAATTGCCCTGACATTCGAAATAGCAAAGTGGTTGATGTGATCCGCGAGCTACAAAGCTTCGGTACTGAAGTCGATATTTATGATCCGCAAGCCGATGCCGCTGAAGTAAAACACGAATACGGATTGTCGCTGATCTCCAAACTGGATAAAAAGTATCACGCCATCGTACTTACGGTAAGCCACCAGGAGTTTGCTTCGCTTGATATGGAATCCATCAAGGAAAACAATGCCGTGGTCTACGACGTCAAAGGATTCCTTGATAAATCGAAGGTTACTGCAAGACTTTAATAGTTCAAGGTTAAAAGTTCATAGTTCAAGGTTGGAGTTTTCGATAATGAGGAGTTTGCGAAAATTTGTTTGAGGTTTGACGTTTGATGTTTGAGGTTGGTTTTTCGAAAACTGATTTAGTACCGGAACAAAACGCAATGGGTTTCCGAAAAACTCATAAGTTACCGCCAAACAAACTCGTCGCTCGCAGCTCAAAGCTCGCAGCTTTTTCGAAATCTATTAAATTTTCGAAAAACAACCCGTAGCTTGCAGCTTGAAGCTATTCGAAAATCTAATCCAAAAGCATACGCAAGAAAATGTTACGAAAGCGAATAATTGTTACCGGTGGAGCCGGGTTTATTGGTTCAAATTTAACGGAGGCGCTGTTGAACGATGAGCGGGTTGAAAAAGTGCTGGTGATCGACAACCTATCCAACGGATATTATGCCAACATCCAGGAATTTGAAGGCCACCCTAAATTTGAATTTGCGGAAGCTGATATTTGTAATTACGATGAGATGCTGCGTTTGTCGGAAGGTTATCATGCCATCTCTCATCAGGCTGCGTTAGGTTCGGTGCCGCGCTCCATCCAAAATCCCATGCTGACCACGCAGGTTAATATTGATGGAACAGTCAACATGCTTCACGCCGCGGTCAAAAATAATATTGATCGCGTTATCCTGGCATGTTCTTCCAGCACCTATGGCGATAGCCCGGACTTACCCAAAAGAGAAGACCGGATCGGAAAGCCGTTAAGTCCGTATGCGATAACAAAATTTGCCATTGAATTGTATGCTGAAGTATTCCGGAAAACCTACGGACTGAATTTTATTGGATTGAGATATTTCAACGTTTTTGGTCCGAAGCAAAGTCCGGATAACCCGTATGCGGCTGTTATTCCTTTGTTTTGTAAAGCATTTAAGGAAGGCCGTTCCCCGGTGATCAATGGCGATGGCATTACAAGTCGCGATTTTACTTACGTGGATAACGCAGTTCAGGCGAATATGCTGGGACTGTTTACTGAAGATACAAAGGCGTTAAACCAGGTTTACAATGTAGCATGTGGCGAACAAACCTCGCTGAATGAGTTAGTTGCCTTGTTGCAAAAGATCTCCGGCAAGCAAATAGATCCGGTTTACGGCCCGGAGCGTGCGGGGGATGTGAAGCATTCAAAGGCTGATGTTACGAAGATAAAAGCGCTGCTAGGGTATGCGCCGACTGTTTATTTTGAAGACGGGATGAAGCGGGTTTATAGGATGTAAGGCACGTACTCTTATAGACCAAAAATGTTCATTAGTTTACAGTAGGTTAAGGTCCTGAAATTCAAAGCAAAGCCTTTGTTCTGAAGTGTAGAAAGGCTATTCAAAAACCATTATATTTGCACCCTGAAAAACCTATGCTCCTTTAATATGCGTAATATGCGCTTTTTACTCCTGACAAGTTTTCTGTTTGCCTTATTGAGTTCTTGTGTTCCCAATCGTAAAGTGGTCTATTTACAGAATAAGGATGTGAATCCTAAAGAGAATGCGCTACCAAAAGATACTGTAGTTCGTTCCTACGCCATGGAATCTTTTGACTATAAGATCCAGCCTAATGATATTATTTCCGTACGCTTTGAAAGCATTACGCCAGAGAAATATGATTTTTTATCCGGGGGAGTGGCGCAGTCGAGTGCTTTTGTACAGGTACAAAATGCCTTGTTAATTGGAGAACTGGTAGATCAAAATGGAGAAATTCCATTCCCTGTTTTGGGAAAGGTAAAGGTTTCCGGATTAACAGTTTTTGAGATTCAGGAGAAACTTCAGGAAGCAGCAAACCAATATCTTGAATCGCCTGTAGTTAAAGTACGACTTTTAAATTTCAGATTCACAATATTGGGTGAAGCCATACGTGAAGGCACGATTGTACTGAACAACAATCGAGTTACGATGATGGAGGCCATAGGCCAGGCAGGTGGATTGACTGAGCTCGCAGATCGCTCGAATATTAAACTGATCAGAGAACGAAGTGGTAAAACGGAAGTGCAATATATTAACCTGCTGGATGAAGATTTTATTAATTCGCCATATTACTACGTTTACCAAAACGATGTATTGGTGATCCCTTCTTTAAAGCAACGACCCTTCAGAAGGTATTTTGGCCAAAATCTTTCTTTGGTGGTCTCCACACTTTCCTTATTGTTACTAGCGATTAATTTAAGCCGATAAAACATTGAGCCGTCAGGAATTACCATCAGAATTTTTTACAGAATCTAATTCAGGTTCATCCCTTCAGATAGATTTTAAACGCGTCTTGCTTCGGGCGTTGCGGTATTGGTATGTATTTGTAATAACGTTGATATTGGCGTTAACCACAGCTTTTTTTATTGATCGCTATTCACCAAGGATTTACCCTGTAACAGCTTCCCTTATTGTAAAAGAAACAGAAGACCTTTCCGGCGGCGATTTGTTGTATAATAATCCCCTTGTCAATTTTAGAAGGAATTACCTGAATGAGCTTTATATCCTTAAGTCATCGCCTCTTATACAACGTGTTATTGAAGACTTGAATTTTGATGTTTCATTTTATCGCGAAGGCAACATAATTTCTACCGAAGCTTATCACGATCTTCCTATAGAGGCCCATGCGGTTAGAAGCCAATCATTTAAAAGGGCAAGATTTATACTGCAGGTTTTAAGTGATAAAGAGTTTGAATTATCGCCTGCAGATGAAAATGCGGACTACCCGAATGAAAAATTCCGGTTTGGTGATACCTTAACTTATAGAGAATTTACCTGTGTAATACAAATCGATAAACGTAAAAGCTTTGAATGGTTAACTGATGAGCCATTGATTTTTACTTACACACCGTCATCTGCCCTTGCTGATAGTTATGTGAGGAGTTTAAGTGTGGAATGGGCAGAGGAAGGCGCCGGTGTTGTTAATCTTTCCGTTAATGGTGTGACACCGCAGAAGTCAAAAGATTTTTTAACTGGCTTGATAACAAACTACCAGCGCAACGATCTTGAAAACAAAAACCAAACTGCTTCACGCACAGTTGATTTTATTTCAGAACAGTTAGAAGGCATTACAGATTCCCTGCGCTTGGTGGAACAACAATTAGAACAGTTTAAAAATAAAAATGTAGTTACTGATCTCAATGGTGAGGCTTTACGGTTGTATGAAAAGATCGAGGGACTGGAAGTTCAAAAGGCACAATTGCTCATTAGTAAGAATTACTATGACTATTTAGTAAACTATATAACCGGGGACAAAAATCTCGATCAGATTATTCTTCCCTCTTCGGTTGGTATCACGGATCCTATTCTTTCAAGTCTTGTTTCTTCAATGACTCAATTACAGCTTGAAATTAAGATGTCAAAGCGATCAGAAAATCCTCTCATAAGTGAGGCCCTCCGTAGAATTAATGTGATTAAAAAGGATATTATCGAATCAGTCAGAAATCAGGAATCTACGGATAAGATCAAAATTGATTTTTTAAATAAGCAGATTCGCCAGGTAGAGAAGCAACTCGGATACTTGCCTGTAGCACAGAGAACATTGGTATCCATTCAGCGTAATTACACTTTACTGGAAAATTTATACATTTTTCTTCTTCAAAAGCGTTCAGAGGCAGCGATATCCCAGGCAGCGAATACCTCTGATATCCTCACCGTAAATCCACCTAAGGTAGGTGAACCGATTTCACCGAAAACCAAACGAAATTATTTACTTGCCGGGCTGCTGGGTGTGGCTTTACCGTTGCTTTTCTTTGGTCTGGTGGAGGTTCTGGATAACAAAATCCAATCAAAAGAAGATATTGAAAAAATGACTACGATTCCTTTCATCGGCGGTGTGGGACACAAGAAGAGTGATAGTGATAGTAACAATCTTGCCGTATTTAATAAGCCTAAATCGGCATTGGCAGAATCTTTTAGGGCGTTGCGTTCTAACCTTAGTTATTTCGTAGGCCAACGCGATAAAGCAATTTTCCTGATTACAAGTTCAATCAGCGGAGAAGGTAAAACATTCACTTCCATCAACCTGGCAAGTGTATTATCAATGTCCGGTAAAAAGACCCTTATTGTCGGTGCGGATATGCGGCGACCAAAAATTTTTGGCGACCTCTCACTGTCCAATTCAGTTGGATTAAGCACCTATCTAGCTGGTTTGTCCGGTTTTGAAGGCGTTGTTCAAAAAACTTCGTTCGATAATTTCGACATGGTGAGTAGTGGACCGATTCCACCGAATCCCAGCGAATTATTGCTAACACGTAAAATGCAGTCATTTATAGATGATGCTAAGGCCCGATACGACTTCATTATAATTGATACACCGCCTCTTGCACTAGTCACGGATGCGTTTGTTATTTCGCCCTTTGCTGATCATATATTGTTTTTAGTAAGGCAGGATTACACACCTAAGGAATTATTGAAAACTGCTGAAGACTATTTTGCTTCAGGTAAACTAAAAAATATCAGCATTGTTTTAAACGATATTCATAAGTCCGTTTCTGGCTATGGCTACGGCTATGGCTATGGCTATGGTTACGGTTATTATGGCAAAAAGACAGAATATTACGAAGAGGGCTGATAAAGACAAGATTATTCAATATGTTGACAAATAAGGCGATATTAATTACAGGAGGAACTGGTTCTTTAGGGAAGGCATTAGTAAAACACATTATAAAAATGTATCCCGAAGTTAAACGGCTCGTTGTGTTTTCACGGGATGAACAAAAGCAATTTCAAATGGCACAGGAGTATCCTGCTGATAGATACCCTCAGATTCGGTTTTTTATTGGTGATGTACGCGATTTCGAAAGAGTAAAGCGCGCCTTAAGAGGTATTGATGCAGTTATTCATGCAGCAGCCATGAAGCATGTTCCTATTGCAGAGTATAATCCAATGGAATGTGTAAAAACGAATATCATGGGTGCGGAGAACATTATTAACGCATGCCTTGAGACGGATGTTCAAAATGTTGTTGCTTTATCTACCGATAAGGCCGCTGCACCGATTAATCTTTATGGAGCAACCAAACTTGCCTCGGATAAATTATTCGTAGCGGCCAATAACATTCGTGGTGGTAATCCAATCAAATTTTCTGTGGTTCGTTATGGTAATGTTATGGGTTCAAATGGCTCTGTGATTCCATTTTTTCTCAATAAACGTAAGGATGGTATGTTGCCGATCACGGATAGTAACATGACCCGATTTAATATTTCATTACAAGGCGGAGTTGATATGGTAATGCATGCACTTGAGTATGCCTGGGGAGGGGAAATTTTTGTTCCTAAAATTCCGTCATATCGCATCCTGGATGTTGCAGAAGCTATCGCACCGGAATGTGAAAAACGTGAAGTAGGAATTCGTCCTGGTGAAAAAATTCACGAAGAAATGATAACCTCCTCGGATTCATTTTATACATACGATCTGGGAAAATATTATGCGATTCTTCCGGCTACTCACAGCTGGAAGCTGAACGATTTTATGACGCATTTTAGTGCGAAGAAAGTTGCTCATGGATTCTCCTATAATTCAGGAGAAAATACAGAATGGGAAACCGTTGAATCCCTGCGGTCATTAATTAAAGAACATGTTGATCCAAATTTTGAGGTATAAACATGAATGTAATTCCATACGGTAAACAACACATAACGGAAGAAGACATACAGGCGGTCATCTCTACGTTGAAATCGGAATACCTAACGCAAGGGCCGATGATAAAAACCTTTGAAGATGCATTTGCCAGATATACGGGGAGCCGGTATGCTGTTGCTGTTTCGAATGGTACGGCTGCATTACATTTATGTGCTTTGGCACTAGGTGTGGAAAAAGGTCAAAAGATAATTACCACGCCCATTACTTTTGCTGCTTCCGCAAATTGCATTCGATACTGTGGTGGGGATGTGGTATTTGCTGATATCGATTCAGATACATATTTGCTTGATATTCATAAAGTCAGAACACTCTTGGAAGCTGCACCGAAAGATACCTACAAGGGAATTATTCCTGTTGACTTCGGCGGCAAGGCTGTCAACCTTGAAGCCTTTAGGCAACTTGCTGATGAATTTGGCGTTTGGATTATTGAAGATGCATGCCATGCACCCGGTGGATATTTTTTAGACAGCACGCAAAACCGACAATATTGCGGTAATGGTCATTTTGCCGATCTGGCCATATTTTCATTTCATCCGGTTAAACATATCGCAGCTGGCGAGGGTGGTATGATCACCACCAATGATGAAGGGTTATATCAAAAATTATTATCCTTAAGAACACATGGAATAACAAGGGATGCAGCGTCATTCCGGAATGACATTGGTTTTGCGTCAGGAGGAGAACCGACCGAATCGTACCCCGGATGGTATATGGAGATGCAAATGCTTGGATTTAACTATAGGCTTACAGATTTTCAGGCGGCATTAGGGTTCAGCCAATTAAAGAGGGCAGACGAAGGCCTGGTAAAAAGAAGACAGATTGCAAAGCAATATGATCTGGCATTCCAGTCACATGCTGTTGTTAAAAGTCAATTGAATGAATTGAAAAAGGAAGCATCTGGTCATGCTTACCATCTTTATGTAATTCAAGTAGAGCAAAGGTTAGGGCTTTACAATTACTTAAGGTCGCATAATATTTTTCCGCAGATTCATTATATACCATGTCACTTAATGCCTTACTACCGCCAACTCGGTTGGAAGGAAGGCGATTTGCCAAACGCTGAGGCGTATTATAAACACTGTATAAGTTTACCGATGTATCCGACACTGACAGCGGATGAGCAAAATTCTGTGATCGAAAAAATTTTTGAATATGTTGGAAAGTAGAATTGCTATTATTCCGGCAAGGAGTGGAAGCAAGAGAATTCCGCGAAAGAATATCAAAGCTTTTTTGGGTAAGCCAATCATTGCGTATTCTATAGAAGTCGCTCTGGCGTCCGGTCTTTTTGATGAGGTTATGGTTTCTACCGATGATGAAGAAATAGGATCTATAGCCAGGGAATTTGGAGCCAATGTACCCTTTATAAGATCAGAAAAAAATAGCAATGATCTTGCGTCAACAATGGATGTGATTAAAGAGGTTATGCAATTTTATGTTTCCTCTGGTAAATCGTTTTCATACGGCTGCTGCATTTATGCGACAGCTCCTTTTATCCTTGCTGAGCATCTAGCAAAAGGATTTGACAAACTGATTAATTCTAACCTCGATACAGTCTTTCCTGTTGTACCCTTCAGTTATCCGATTTGGCGCGGATTAGAAAGTTTACACGATGGCAAAGTAAAAATGGTTTGGCCAGAATACCAAAATTCAAGGTCTCAGGATTTAAAACCAGTTTTTCATGATGCAGGGCAATGGTACTGGTTTAATTTAAAGACTCCCATTGAAGCGTTGTTTACTAGCAACTCAGGGTCATTGATTCTTTCGGAAGAAGAGGTTCAGGATATCGATACGATAACGGATTGGAAGCTTGCAGAAATGAAATATAAACTACTGCATGAGGCCTAATATATTCCTAAGGGTAGATGGAAGCGCTGAAATCGGATTGGGGCATATTATCCGATGCATGGCGCTGGGCCAGATGTTAATAGAAAATTTTTCGGTTACTGTTGTTGCTCTACAAATACCAGAAAAAATTATAAACGAACTAAAGACAGCTGAATTAGACCTTTTAAGAATTAATAATGAAGAAACGTTTTTAAGTGCGATAAAGAGCAATGATATTGTTGTTTTGGATGGGTATCAATTTAATGCGGATTACCAGAAGGCAATAAAAGCCACCGGGGCAAAATTGGTGTGTATCGACGATCTTCATGAGGGCTACTTCTTAGCTGATCTTGTCATTAACCATGCACCCGATGTTTCTCCTGAAAATTATCGCACAGTCACATATACCCGGTTCGCGTTAGGTTTAGATTATGTACTATTAAGACCTCCTTTCTTAAAAGCAGCAGCTAAATTGAAAAGAGAACCAAAAAAGTTAGAATCTATAATTATTTGTTTTGGCGGGTCAGACATTAAAGATCTGACAATCCGGACTGCAAGAGTTGTTTTAGGGTATAAGCAATTTGTTAAAATAGTTGTAGTCACGGGATCCGCGTACCAAAAACAGGATGAGATTAAGGAGTTGATTAAAGCTGATAAACGAATTGCACATTATCATGCTTTAAATGGCGAGGAAATGCTTGAATTAATGCTTCAGGCAGATGTTGCTATTGTTCCAGCAAGTGGTGTTCTCTTAGAAGCATTGGCAGTCGGTTGTAGAATTATTTCCGGCCTCTATGTTGATAATCAGAAATTGCTATATGAAAAGTTTAGAAAGCTGGAGTTTTTTATAGATGCAGCCAACTTTGAAAGTGAAAAACTTAATTATGCTTTAACAAGGGCATTTCAAAATGAGCAGCCGAAGGTAATAATCGATGGAAAGTCCGGAATAAGGCTCCGGCGACTTTTCATTGAAATGCTTACTTCTTTAAGAGAAATTCAGGGGGCTGATTCTTTATTATTATTTAACTGGGCTAATAACCCTGCGGTAAGAGAAAACTCAATACTTACTGAACCAATAAAATGGGACGATCATGTTTTATGGTTTGAAAGAAAGTTGAAATCGCTGAATACTAAAATTTTTATACTTGAATTTAATGCGATACCTGTGGGTCAAATTAGGTTCGATAGGGAAAGTGAATTTTGGCTTATCGATTATTCGGTTGATCAAAAGTACCGAGGAATGGGTTTTGGTAGATTGCTTCTGGTCAAGACATTACGTCTATTTAAAAACACCAGATTGAGAGCTATTGTTAAACCTGAAAATACCGCTTCGATGAAAGTTTTTTCATTCCTTAATTTCCATATTTTGAAACCCGATCCGCCACAAGCAGGTGGTAATATTATTTTTGAACTAGAGACCTAAATATTCCTAACGGTAATTTAATAGAATGAAAACGAAATTTATTCGCACGTTCCAGCAAGGCGGCCAGGGATTTGGAGTTTACTTGATGAATAATACTTTACAAGAAGATGTAGACCGTTTTTTTGTGAGTTTTTATAATTCCTTTGGGTTTCGGTCTCATTTGGAAAAAAACTGGTTTAACTGGTTCTATACCCAAAACCCGGATGGACTTTGTAATAACTATATTCTTGTAGATTTAGACAGTAGCCGTTGGATCGGCGGATTTGGTTTCGGAAAGAAAAGGTATTTAGTTGATGGTGCGGAAGTATGCGGAGCGCTGGCCGTTAACGGTTATATTAATTCGGGTTACGAAGGTCGTGGTTTGTATACAGAACTCATCAAAACAGTGTTGGACAATGAAATGTTATCTGACCGCATAGCTTTTTCATTTCCGCACGGTAATAATATTCCTTCAATAAAAGGTCATATAAAGAATGGCTGGGTGAACTATGTAGCATTACAATTCCTTGATATAAATGTGCGTAAAGTTGAGCCTGATGTTCCGGAAGTAAAAATTACTAATAATATAGATGCTCTTCATAGGTTCGATTTCAATCAGGTAAATAAAGGCGATGGTTTTTGTTTCGTTCGTACGGCGGAACATTTGAAATGGCGTTTTTTTGAAAGACCGGACAAGGAATATACGCTTTTGACAATGGTAACGGATGGAAAAACTGAAGGATATATGTTCCTGACAAAATACAAAACCAAGGAAGGAATTTTACGATGCCAAATAGCGGATTGGGGCTATGCAAGTCAGGAGATACTATTGAAATTAATCGACAAGGCCCGTTTTGCCGGTTCTCAAATGGGCTGTCACATACTTGATGTCCTCATTAATCCTGATGCTTTATCAGTCAAATTTTTTTATGCGAAAGGGTTTCTTGCTCGAGCTGAAGGATATCAGTTGTTAACTTATTCAAAGGCCAATCGACAATTACCATTGGCTGCTGAGGTGACGTATGCAGATTTTGATGTAATTTAAATACCTAAAACCATGACTATTAAAATTGCTGACAAATTAATCGATGATAAACACCCCGTATTTTTTATCGCCGAGCTTTCAGCGAATCATAATCAGGATTTTGACTTAACGCTTAAGACCATAAGGGCAATGAAAGAGGCCGGAGCTGATGCTGTAAAAGTACAGACTTTTAATGCCGATACACTTACAATTAACAGTGATAAAGAAGACTTTAGAATAAAGGGTGGTACGTTATGGGATGGAGCAACTTTATATGATTTGTATCAGGGAGCGTATATGCCATGGGAGTGGCATGAACCGCTTAAAAAGTTTGTTAATGATCTTGGAATGGTCTTTTTCTCAACGCCAACAGACCGGGTATCCGCTGATTTTTTAGAGAAGCTGGAAATGCCGGTTTATAAAATTGCTTCCTTTGAAATTACGGATATTCCTTTGATCGAGCACGTTGCTCGCAAGGGAAAGCCGGTTATTATCTCCACTGGGGTAGCGGGTGACGAGGAGATCAACGATGCACTTGAAGCTTGTAGACGGGTTAATAATGAGGAAGTAATCCTGCTGAAATGCACATCTGCGTACCCAACACCATGGAACGATGTTCATCTAAATGCCATTCCGCTGATACGGGAAAGGTATCACAAAGTTGTGGGTTTATCAGATCACACGATGGGCGATATTGTGGCTTTAGGTGCGGTAACCCTTGGTGCCAGGGTTGTTGAAAAACACTTTATTCTTGAGCGTTCATTAGGTGGACCAGATGCAAGTTTTTCCATGGAACCCGAAGAGTTTAAAACTATGGTACACAGGGTAAGAGATTTAGAAAAAGCATTAGGAAACCGATCTGTTGTAATTCCCGAATCGGCCAAAATGAATAAGCAATTTGAGCGGTCACTATACGTGGTGGAAGATATTCAGGCTGGTGAAATATTTACGGAAAAAAATGTAAGGTCAATCAGGCCGGGATTTGGAATGAAACCGAAATTTTATCGTGTGGTCTTAGGTAAACGATCGACCCAGGATATTGAACGAGGAACACCATTATCTCCTAACCTAATAAGCGACTAATGATTGAAGCACTTAGAAATCAAAAAATAATGGTTGTTGTCGCTCATCCAGATGATGAATTATTGGGTTTGGGAGCAGCAATGAATAGATTAATCGATGCCTTTTCAGTTGAAACCCATGTTGTTATTCTAGGAGAGGGAATTACATCCAGGTCTGAAAATCGTGATAAAGCCAAATGGGAAAAAGAATTATATATCCATCAACAAAATATCAAGGAAGCCCAAAAAGCAATTGGATACCATAGGGTGTCGGTCTTTGATTTTCCGGATAATCGATTTGATACTGTTGCCTTGTTAGATATTGTAAAAGTAATCGAGAAAGAAAAGGCTTTGTTTAAACCATCGGTCATCTTCACACATCATGGTGGTGATGTAAACATCGATCACCAAAGGACATTTGAAGCCGTAATAACAGCGTGTAGGCCTATGGAATCTGAGAAAGTGAAAACAATTATAACTTTCGAAACACCGTCTGGTACAGAATGGCGTGCTTCGACAGACCCGAGACATTTTATCCCTAACTTTTTTATACAGGTTAGCGAAAGTAATCTGAATGCTAAAGTTAAAGGAATGGAAAGTTATGAATTTGAAAAACGTGCTTATCCACATCCCAGGTCGCCGGAAGCATTAAAAATTCAAGCACAGCGTTGGGGCATAGCATCCGGATGTCAATTAGCTGAAGCATTCTGTATCGTAAGGTCAATTTCATAACAGGAATTTAAGGTATCGCTAAACCGTCCGGAAACCGTATCTGCTAAGGAAAATTAATTATCAATTTGAAAAAACGTAAAATTGGTGACTTTGGTAGGGTATTGATAAAATATGCCTCATCACAGGTTGTTTCTAACTTCCTGAGAATGTTTGCTGGGTTCCTGGTTGTTCGTGTTGTTGACCCGGAGACATTTGGAACGTTTTCAGGTGTTGGGGTCTTTTTAGGATATGTGTTATTAGGACACGGTGGAGTAATTAACGGATTAAGTCGTGAATTACCTTATGAGCTTGGAAAGGGTAATGATGGTTATGCAAAAGATCTGGCATCCTCTACATTTGCACTTACTTCTTTGATCAGTGCGTTTGCTGCTCTCATCTTTCTTACATTTTCTATATACCATTTTTCGACAGGAAACGAAACCCTTGCCATCATATTTCTATCCTATGTTATCATGGGAGCGGTTCACCTTTTTAATAAACAATTTCTGCCTGTTTTGTACAGAACGAATAAAGATTTCAATAGCCTGTCACGACAAAACATCCTGATTGGAATTGGCAACATTATTTCGGTTGTCTTTGTCTGGCAGTGGGGATTATGGGGGCTTTGTATTCGTGGTGTCGTCATGGCGATCTATGAAAGTATCTTATTGTACAGAAGCAAACCGTACACCCTGTATTGGCAGTTGAATTTTGAACATTACAAAAAGCTTTTCAGATCAGGTATACCCATTTACATGGTAGGCTATGTAAACCCCCTTTGGGCTACAGTTTTGAATAATATGATTTTCAGTTTGGGTGGGGCTGTAAGCTTTGGCTATTATGCACTTGCCAATATCGTACAGGGTGCTGTTGGAGTTATTCCAACTTCTTTCAGTCAGGTCATTTACCCCCGCATGGCGATAATGTATGGTGAAGGTAAGACCATCCCGTTTATAATAAAAGCTAATATAAAACCCTTAATTTTCCAATTCGGTGTTTTGCTCATGGTTGGCATAGTGGGCGCAGCAGCATTACCATATGTAATTCCACTTTTGCTTCCTAAATACGTTACAGGTGTACAGGCTGCACAGTGGATGATGTTTGTTCCAGTAGCCCAGTCCCTAGGCGCTTTGGGTAACTTGTATAACGTGGTTAAAAGGCAACGTCTTTATTTTGTTTCACTTTTAACAGGATCAATAATAGGAACAGCGTATATTCTAATGTGCTATTATTTATATGGGTTTAGCTTATTAATTTTTCCCCAAGGATTGATTTTAGGAAAAATCACTCAACAAATCCTGGCTGTTGCTTTATTGAGGTCGCTTTATAATCGAGATGTAAAGTAGAAATATGACGAATAAGGATTCATTAGCAAAAGCTTTGATCGAAGTTGAGACCCTCCTCAATAACGAGATATTCAAAGACTTTCGCGTTGGCTCGTTACTGTCAAAATATAATGAATATTTATTCAGGAACCGGATGCCGCAAAAACGTTGGTTGTGGGTAGTCACGCATTTTATGAGGTTTTTCGTCAAAGGATTATTAGTTTCACGTCCGTCAAAAAACCTTTTGAGTCAGAGAAAAATACTGCTTTCTAAGCTAGCCGATAAAAATCAATGTAACAGGCTGATTGATCCCCTTAAAGCGGCTTTTCAGGATGAAAGTATACTTTATACTCCAGGCTGTAAGAATGAGTTGTATCCGTTAGACTTCATCCGAAAGATTAATATTTTGTTTTTTTTACAATTGATTTTTTGGCTTATCAAAAATACAAGTAAAATAACTTATGAGTACACATCAAGAAATATTCCTGCAAGTTCGCCTCAACTTTGTTTTCACTTAATGATTCAATTGGTTGCTGCCTACAATTGGCACCGCGTTCTGAATAATACTCAGCTTAAAATAATAGTTGTCGATTTTGACCGTGATGCTAAGTCGTCTGCGCTTATAACCGCATCAAGAGTTTTAAACATCAAGACGATTACGCTGGTCCATGGTGTTATTAATCCGCCATTTGGTTATTTTCCTGTCATAGCAGATCAAATTTGGTTGTGGAGTAATTTTCAAAAAAATCAATTGGAAAAAATGGCAGGCCGTGCGTTATCAGGTTATAAAATCGTAGGCAGTCCGATCGTTGAGCTCTTTAAAAGGCAAAAGAAAGTAAAGCATGATGGTTGGAGGGTAGGCGTTGCTGTTAATCCTATGGGTGCGGAAATAAATAAAAAATTTTTGGCAAACATTGTCAATAACTATCTGGAGATTCCGGATGTCCATTGGATTATTAAGCTCCATCCATCAATGAATAAACATTCTTTTAAAGTTGATATAAACCATCCATCAGTTTCAATTTTGGCTTCCTCAGAAATTACGAATGAGGTTTTTTTTAATACAATCGATCTATTGATCGTCGGCAACAGTGGGCTTGGATTTGAAGCAGTAGCAAACGACATACCTATCGCAGTAATCCGACACTCAGACTCTGAAGAGGGACACGATTTTATCATGGTGCATTATTTTCGTTGTCCTGATATAAGTTCTTCTAAAGACTTTATTTCTTTTTTTAAAAATTTGGAGAAGGACGAAGGTTTTCTAAACGATTTGCTGGTAAGGGAAAAAGCTGTGATTTTAAACGAATATTATTCAGCTATAGATGTTGATGCAGAAAAGAACATAATTAAAGCTTTAGCATATGAATTGGGTTGTTAATCTCGTTTTTTCATTGAGTTGGTGGCTTCAAGTGAAAGTTGATGCACTGTATAATAGTTGGCAGTTTCGTAAACAACAAGTTCATTATACTGGAAAAGTAAATATTCGGGGAAGGATTATTATTAAAAATAAGGGTCAAATAGTAATAGGTGAAAACGTAACAATCAACAATTCAAGTGAGTTTAATCCGGTTGGGCTACCACATCCTACTATTTTGGCGACCCTGAATCCCCAAGCAACTGTTTTGATAGGAAATAATACAGGAATTTCCGGTGCTGCAATTGTCTCTGCACAGAAGATTATAATCGGTAATAACGTCCTTATCGGTGGCGGCACGGCCATATGGGATACCGATTTTCATCCGGTAGATCCTGCACAACGATTATTACATCTCACTCACGGAGCTAAATCCGCACCAATCGTTATTGCAGATAATGTGTTTATTGGGGCTCGTGCTGTAATCTTAAAAGGTGTTACTATAGGAAAGGGTGCTATAGTAGGCGCGGGAGCGGTGGTTAATAAAGATGTACCAGAAAATTGCTACGCAGTAGGGAACCCAGCAATAATTAAATTAATTGATTAATAAATAAATAAATGGCAAAGCTTCTCGTAACAGGTTCTAGTGGCCTTATCGGCTCCGAAATTGTGAGACATTTTAACCAACTCGGCTATGATGTTATTGGTGTTGACAATAATATGCGTGCCGACTTCTTTGGCCCGCAAGGTGACACCCGGTGGAATCAAAATCAGCTTTTAACGGAATGCAAAAATTTTAAGCATGTAGAATTAGACATTCGAAACCGAATGGATGTGCTTAAAATGTTTAAGGAATTAAAGCCTGATTTTATTGCACATACTGCAGCGCAACCTTCTCATGATTTGGCAGCGAGCCGTCCTTTCGATGATTTTGATGTGAATGCCGTAGGGACGCTAAACTTGCTGGAGGCCGCTCGTCAGTTTTGTCCAGAATCACCTTTTGCACACATGAGTACAAATAAAGTTTATGGTGATGCACCAAATAATCTAAATTTAATAGAACTCGATACGCGATGGGAATATGCCGATCAGGAGTATCATAATGGAATAAAGGAGAACTTTACAATAGATCAGTCGAAGCACTCTATTTTTGGAGCGTCAAAGGTTGCTGCTGATGTTATGGTGCAAGAGTACGGGAGGTATTTTGGAATGCCTACGTGCGCGCTAAGAGGAGGGTGCTTAACAGGACCGAACCATTCAGGTGTTGAATTGCATGGCTTCCTAAGTTACCTGGTCAAAGTAAATGTAACGGGTGGACTGTACAAAATATATGGGTACAAGGGAAAGCAAGTGCGGGATAATATACATTCTTATGATGTTACCCGGTTTATTGAGGCGTTTTTTAAAAATCCTAGACAGGGTGAAGTTTATAATATTGGCGGAGGTCGTGCAAATTCTACGTCCATTTTAGAAGCATTTAAAACGGTAGAAAATATTTCAGGTAAGGCTATGAACTATGAGTACATTGATCAAAACAGGCAGGGCGACCATATGTGCTATATTTCCGATCTATCTAAAATGAAAGCACATTATCCAAATTGGGATATTACAAAATCACTACAAATTACTTTAGGGGAAATAGTTGCGTCATGGATGAAAAGGGGTTAAAAACTTTATTATATAATAACGGTCACGTTTTTTATATAACATCAGCATTTCCTCCCGTACCGGGAGGGTCATGTGTTTTAAATCAAAACCTTTTAAAAGCTTTTGATCCGGAATCGTTTACTGTTGTTACGATTGATTCTCCCTTGAATAAGGTAGAAGTTGAAAAGACAATAAAGGTTGAAAGAGTATTATATAGTAAACCGGAATTAGGGAAATACAATTATTGGTTAATGAGACTTCAAATACGCAACGCTATTAGGAAGGTGAAGTCTCTAGCGAAGGAGAAGAATGTTAAATTGATAATTGGAGCATATCCCAACTTAATCATGTTGAAAATTGCCTATGAAGTGGCAAAACAACTTAAAATTCCTTTTGTTGCTTATTTGCACGACACCATAGCGGAATCTTTGGCCGGATCGCCTCAACAAAAACTTTCTTCTAAAGTTCAATCTGATGTATTTACTCATTCAAGAAAGATATTTGTCATGAGCGAGGGTATGGAGGATTTATACAGAAAAAAGTATAGTCTTGAAACGATTGCCCTTCAACATACTTATATGGAAAGTATTCCGACAGAGGTTCCTATTCCAAAGGTTGATAAGATATTTTGGGGCGGTGCTGTCTACGACATAAATAAAAACGCTATCAGAACAATCGCGAAAATATCTGAAAGGTTACAGTGGGAATTTGAATTGGCAACTAATACTAGTAAAGGAAATTTAGAGACATTTGGGATTATTGGAAATACCGTAAAGATTACATTTTATAGCAGTCGAACCGAGTACCTTGCTGCTGTTAAAGACAGTAGCATTCTATTGTTGGCGCTAGACTCCCCTAATCAAACAAGAGTGCACGAGGATGAAATTTCAACAATTTTTCCTACTAAGACGCCCGAATACCTAGCAGCAGGGATCCCAATCCTTGTGCTTTGTCCTTCACATTACTTTTTGGCCCGATTTTTTAAAAAGTACAGCTGCGGCTTGGTAGTTGATCCTAAAGATTATGAGGGTATTGAGAAGGCTATATTGCTTTTAAGGTCGCGACCTGTTGAGATAGTCGATATGCAAAAAAATGCATTGAATGTTGCTAGAACAGTATTCGGGTTAAAACAGGTAGCTGATAAACTCAAAGTTCAGTTGGAATCTATACCGGAGAAATCATGAATGTAATTGTTGCAGGAGATTTTTGCCCAATAAATCGACCCGAGAAGATGTTGTCGAAGGGCGATGTTATTCTTGATGATTCATTCATACAATATTGGAACTCGGCAGATTTCAGAATCGCTAATTTAGAATGTCCGATTACTAATAGTGCACAAAAAGTAACAAAAGTTGGACCTAACTTTAAGGTAAGCCCGGCAATCGTCGAAGGGCTTAAAAAAATGAACATTGATGCTTTTTCACTTGCAAACAATCATATAATGGATTATGGTAAGGAGGGTCTTTTGGAAACTTGTTCAGTTCTTGAATCTGCGGGGCTAAAATATTTCGGAGTTCAAAAAGGGAGTGAGGAATTTAGCCATCTGTTGATAGAAAAGGATTCCGTTACCGTAGCAGTTTTAGGTTACACTTGTGCCGAATTTTCTTTAGCTGATGACTTCGAAAACTTTGGAGCGTACCCTGTTAATATTTTTCAAATTGTGGAAAAAATAGAAATTCTTAAAAAGAAAGCGGATCACATTATTGTTTTGCTCCATTGTGGGTTATACAACTTTGCAATACCAACTCCTAAACTAAGAGAACTATGCCAGTTTTTAGTTAAAAGAGGTGTTTCAGCTGTTCTTTGTCAGCATTCACATGTTTGTGGCGCTACCGAAAACTATGGTGATGGATTTATATCGTACGGACAGGGAAGTTTTGTGTTTGATATTAATAGAAAGAATAGTACTTGGAATGAAGGCTATATGGTTTCATTAAAGCTTGATAAGTTAACAATGCACGCTTCATTTCGGGGAACCATACAGTTTGATTCTGACTTAGGTGTAGGGCTAATGAATGTAAAACAGCAATTGGATTTGCAACGTCGATTACAAACTTATGAAAACATCATTCAGGATGAATCTTTATATAAGGAGCATTATAAAGAGACGATTAAAAAAATGCGACACGAATATTACGGCTTGATGCTTACATCGAATAATATGATGCGGAGATTAGCTCGATATATTGATGTAGGTAGATTGTTACCCAATTCAATGAAACGTATGTATCTCAATTTATATCGAAATGAAGAACATCGTGAAATAATCGAAGCAATTTTAAAGAACGATTTAAAATGAGTCGCTACTACGTTCGCGTCCTCCTAAGCATTGATGACATCCTAGCGGTGGAGAAGGAGATTGTAACACAGTTGCCAATTTTTCAAACTGCTCATTGGTTGAATTCCGTCGGTAGGAATTTAGTTGCCATTGTATGTTATGATAAACAACATCAAGTTAAAGGTTATCTACCCTTGGTTAAAACGAAAAAATTTGGACTTTTTGGGTATCATATCCCTCCCTATACACCATACTATGGCCCTACTATTTTTGATGAGAATGGGAAGTCAAGGTTGCTAATTTTTGAACAATTGATACGTCCACTAAAGGATGAACCACACCTTGATTTTAAGTTACCTTTACCAAATAATGACTTAGTTCCTTATTTAGCACACGGGTTTTCAATTGAGGCTTTACAGACCCATGTAGCTGATGGGATGTCATATGACGTCGAGAAGCTGAATCCCGATAAAAAACGTGATGTTAAGCGGTTGTTAAAGGCAGTTGATGACGGTAATCTGGTAGTTAACGAAAATAATTTTGATTTAAATAGTCTGCTTACTTTATGGGAGATCACCAGTAAAAGAGCTTCGTTTAAAAGTGGGATCGACCATTTAAGAAGGATATTCTTTTCATCTGGTGTAACTAGCTACTATAGCAATCTAATTCAGGATAAACATGGGGCACTATTAGCATCAACTTATTGTCCTTTTGACAATAACAAAATGTATCACCTAATAGGGGCTTCAGCCCAAGTGGATGATTCTTTATTTAAGCGAGCTAATATTTTATCTCTTCATTTGGCACTCCAGGAGGCAACGAAGAAAGCTTTAAGTTTTGACTATGAGGGTTCTAATATCTCAGGGATTGCGCAATTTTATCGAATGATGAGCGGAGAGCCAAAGTTAGTTTTTAGAATACAACGGACAAGGTCTGTATATTATAATGTACTTCGCTTCTATAAGCGAATACAATTTGAAAAAAATGATTAGAAGTGAAATTCCTGGTTTTAAATCAACGCTACCGTATATTATAGTATGGTGGTTTTTGGTTTTTGGTTTAGTTCTTTTCTCGCGGTTTCCTGCTCTAAATCAGATTGTGCTAAAAGGTATTATTCCTATCATTTTTATCCTAATCCTTTCTAAAGACGGATTGAATAGTTTCAAAAGCTTTGGATTGAAAGCTTATATTGGGTTAACTATTTGGGCGACGCTATCTTTATTTTATTCAGTGAATTTGCCTTTAACGGTTAGTTATCTGCAAACTATGATTGGGTGTATTATTGTTTGGTATATTGTGGATGCATGTGTTCGACACATTTCAAAATTACATTATTTACTGTTGCCCATTGTTTCTGTTTTTATTCTACATCTATATTTCGCTTTAACGACAGCTGCCGTCGCCGTTGACCGGGTTGATTATTCAAGAGTTGAGGGACTCACAAACAATCCAAACGCTTTGGGGTTTTTACTCTTTTATGGTGTTGTGTTCATAACTTATTTATTTTTCACTAAGCCGCAAGTAGTAATTAAAGGGATTCTTATTGCTGTCCTTTTGGTATTCATTTTGGCTTTATTTCAAACTGGCTCGCGAAAAAACTTTATCGCATTATTGATCTTTTTCGGCTGTATATTTTTTTACAGGAAAAAGCAACGAAATTATATGCCTTTAGTTTTAGGTTTTTTAATTCTATATCTTTTATACGAATATGCTTGGTCCTACATACTAAACAATACAGTTGTAGGGCAAAGATTTATTACTGACGAAATTGAAACAGGTACAACAGCAAGATCAACACTTATCTTAGAGGGCTTTAATTTCTTTCTATCCAATCCATTTTTAGGTATTGGGCTTGGTAGTTTTAAATCTTTGTCGGCTCGCAATGCAATGTCTCATAACGATTATATTGAGATCTTGTCAAGTATGGGGATATTTGCTTTAATATTATATCTGACAATCTATTTTCACTATTTTAAAATGAACAAAACACTCTTGAAACAGGCCTCTGAAGAGGTGTTTAGTTTCGGTGTAGTGGCGCAAAGCTTTATAATAGCTTTCTTATTCTTAGGATTGGGAAGGCCCACTTTTCTAGATCCTATCGCTATATTAATTCTTGCTTTCTTTTACAGTGTATTGAGAAAGTATAATAGTAAATTGGCCGATTCACTTTACGGACTGAAAAATGAGAGTATGTCACATCACAAGCATGCATGAATGGGACGATGACCGGATCTATCAGCGCGCCTGCTTAGGTCTCGCGCGTAACGGATTGGATGTTCACTTGGTTGCAACTGGCCAACGAACGGTTGAGGAAGCCATATCACCGTCAGTAACGGTACATTTAATTAAACCTCGTAAAGGGATAAAACGGCGATATTTTTCATCCAAGGAAGCAATTACAATAAGTATAAAGGTAGAGGCTGATATTTATCACTTTCACGATCCTGACCTTTTGCCACATATTAAACGACTAAAAAGCAAATTGCCCCAAGCTGTTGTGATTTACGATATCCATGAAAATTATGTTGCTCGTTTTTAT
>Ga0196965_1000316_pt1 | contig 32620 bp, 29 predicted proteins | sample S1_20metaG_FD_148668 | JGI IMG/M metagenome (GOLD analysis project Ga0196965, IMG submission 148668) | Soil microbial communities from Anza Borrego desert, Southern California, United States - S1_20 | ecosystem: Environmental > Terrestrial > Soil > Desert | place: USA: California | collected...
CTCCCGATAGTCCTGAAGTAAAAGACGTAAGAAAATACCTGAGAGAGTTTTTGATGGACAAGCGGGTGATAGATATTCCTTTTCTCAACAGATGGTTTTTGATCAATCTTATCATTGCTCCTTTTAGAGCGCCCAAATCAGCAGTGATTTATAAGGAATTGTGGGATGAAAGAGGTTCTCCTTTGAAATATTATGGAGAAGACATCAAAGAGTTGCTGCAAAATGAACTTCCACGAAATTATACAGTGAGCCTAGGAATGAGGTATCAAAGTCCTTCCATAAAAAGTGCCATTGAAGAATTGAAAAATAAAAATGTGGAGAAAATTATCGTGCTTCCACTTTTTCCCCAATATGCCTCGGCTTCTACCGGCTCGGTTCAGGAGCTTGTTATGGATATTGTAAAGACTTGGGAAGTAATACCTTCCATGTCTTTCATCAGCAATTTTGTAGAGGAGGAGTTGTTCATAAAAACCTTTGCGGATATAGCAAGAAAATATATGAATGCGCAGAAGTTTGACCATGTGGTATTCAGTTATCATGGCCTTCCTGAAAGACAAATTGAAAAAGCATCTGTGGATAATTATTGTAAATTGAACGATACCTGCTGTTCCACATACCACAGTAAAAACCGCTACTGTTATCGGGCGCAATGCTATCTTACAAGCCGGTCGCTGGCGAAGGAATTAAATATTCCCGAAGAAAATTATTCAGTGAGTTTTCAATCCAGACTTGGGAAAAACCCTTGGGTAAAGCCTTATACCGATGAAATTATAAAGAATCTTCCCAAAGCTGGTAAAACAAAAGTGCTTGCTTTTTCACCCTCGTTCGTTGCCGATTGCCTGGAAACAACCATAGAAGTTGGACAGGAATTCAAACATATCTTTGAAGAAGCCGGAGGAGAGCACTGGCAGTTGGTAGAAAGCCTGAATGTTCATCCCATGTGGGTGCAATGTTTGAAGGAGATGGTGATGAAGAACTAGTGTCAATTCTGTCCTAACCAAGCCGGAGATCGTCTTGCTGAATTTATTTCAGCATCTAGTCTTGATTTTTATAATGAGTGTGAGACACATGAGTTTGCTTTTTCATGTCCTTTCATATAAATCATATCCACCACACTTCAAGACAATTTTATTCTTTAGAAATCCTTACAGAATAAGTCTTTCCAGCGGAAGATGTCATTCGGACGATATAAGTCCCTTTTTCATATTTATTTAAATCAATATTAGCCTTGCCTTCTTCAATCGATTTTGAAAAAACACGTTGACCCAGCAATGAAAATACTTCAACCACACCGCCCGTCTCCGATTCTATAAGGAAAGTATTGTTTGATGGATTTGGATAAATCCTGAGCTTACTTTTGCCAATCTCATTTTCACTTCCATTGACGGCGGTTTCATTTTTTAAATAAATCAAACCGCCACCATTTGTTCCCAATATCAATTCAGGAAGCCCGTCATTATTTAAATCGCCTGCAGTTGGAAAAATCTCTTTTCCAAAAAAAACAGATTCAAACTTTTCTGAAAATTCATTGAGCAGGAAATCTGGAGAATTTGTGAAGACCCCGTCAAGTTCCTTTTGCCAATCAAAGAAAAATTTAAGCTTACCGGACCGGTCACCTATTATTAGCTCCTCAGTGCCTGTATGGTCTAAATTATAAATGAACGGACTTGGGCTGAGATTACTCAAACTGTTTTCAATTCCTCCAAACTTATCATTAGTTAAGGTAAAAGAAGGGGCTAGATTTGTACCTGAATTCTTATAATACTCAAGCCTTCCCTGATTACTACCCAATATCAGATCAAGAAGGCCGTCTTTATCCACATCATAGAGAAGCGGATTATCATAGGAATTAAATGAAAAATCAATAGGAACAACAGCATTTATATCAAGATCGAATCCGCCATCGGCAGGATTAAGTATATAGGCCAACGAACCCTTGTTGGTGTCAGGATCTGTATAAGCAAAAACGAAATCGATCCTGCCATCCTCGTCCAGATCAATAACATAAGGTTTTACGTTTTGATATTTCAAGGAAGATAAGTTTAAATAATCCGTGCTTTTAAGCTTAAAAGAAGGGACATCTACAGAACCAATATTTTCATATAAATAAAGGGTGGCGTAAAATGAATTGTCGGCCTGTAATTTCCCTCTATGACCAACCAACAGGTCCATGTCATTATCTCCATCAATATCGGCCAAAGCCGGATAAGAATATTCTCCCAGGTCAATCATTTCATTTTGTAAAAAGTCAGACGAAATAAGATCAAAGACCGGAGCCTCATTTAGCCCTGAATTTTTAAAAAACATTATGGATCGATCAAGGTTGGCGAGGTTTTCCTGATTGGATGAAATGTTGGGAGAAACGATCAGGTCTTTTAATCCGTCAAAATCGACATCCTCATAAAAAGAAGCAGGAAAATTGAATAGCTGTGGTAAAGGGAAAGTATCCGTTACAGAAGTAAAGTTTGCATTTAAGGAAGTCCCTGCATTTTTCAGCGCCAGGAGATTGTTACAGGATACGCCGCCAATTAACAGATCTTTTACAGTGTCTCCGTCAAGGTCCAGCACCAATGAAGTGGACCCAGTGTGTAAAACCCGCATTGCTTCATTATTCCCGCAATCCACTCCAAACTCAACTTCCGAACAACTATGGCCTTTCATAAAGTTGCCCCAGCAAGTCCCAATTCTCTTAAAATCCAGGCTATCGCAATGCCCATATTTTTCCTGGCTTTGGTTTTTATGTAAAATGGCAGAATGTCCTCCGGAAGCATCGAAGGTAACAATATCAAGGTCGCCATCCTCGTCAAGGTCTGTTATGGACGGCACATCTGTTTGTGAAATATGCAAAGAAAGCAATCCTGATAATCCTTCTGTGAGAATAGTTTCTTTGGCGATTTCAAATTTTATATTTCCTGCGGGTTCGGAAATATTCTTGTATACCATTACGTCCCCGGTATTTCCTGCGGTGAAAATATCTTTTTTACCATCGCAATTGTAATCCACACTTAGCACGTAACCTTTGAAAACAGGAAATAAGAACTCATATTTCGGCTCATGTTTAAAGAAAGATGAACCGCTTTCCTGAACAGCAACAAAAGTTGTTACTCTGCCGGTGATTTTATCAAAAAGCAATAGATCTTCTACTTGGTCATTATTCAGATCAATTTTTGAAATGTGGGCTGCATTTAGACCTCCGACCCATGGACTTGTTAGTATTTTCCCATTTTGCTCTACTTTGACAGTGTTGTCGAAAGTAAAAAACAGATTTTGGGAAAATCCTTGAAAGGTAATGAAAATAGAAAAGACAACTAGAACAGGATTACGCATTTCAATTTCAGATAGAGTATATAAAAGCTGTTAAATTTAAGTAGCTTTTGTATTTATTAATTTAAATATTTACAAAAAAACAAATGTTTGAAATGTAATTGCCGGCGATTCAGTAACGTTGCGACAAGTGAAATGTTGAATTGATATGATAATTCGGCAATGTGAAAATCCGAAAAACGGGTCAAGCAGTGCTAATTAGCAGGAATCGAAGAGCTAAATGAAAATAATAATTTAAAGAAATTGAGCAAGGAGTTCTAAGTGAATTTCCTCGAACCTCATACCTCAAACCCATTTTTCAATATGAATATACCTGATTTATATAAAAAATACCTTGAATGTGAAGCGGTTTCAACCGATACAAGGAAAATACTGCCTCGCTGTTTATTTGTGGCATTAAAAGGAGGAAACTTTAACGGAAACCAATTTGCAGAACAAGCCTTAAATTCAGGAGCAAAGTATGCTTTGGTAGATGAAAAAGAATTTGCCAAAGACGAAAGATATTTACTTGTAGAGGATTGCCTTACTGCCCTTCAAAAGATTGCCAACCATCACAGAAGACAATTAAATATTCCTTTCATAGCCATTACCGGTTCCAATGGAAAAACAACCACAAAAGAATTGGTTAGCGCTGTATTGTCAAAGAAATATAAAACCCTTGCTACTGTTGGGAATCTGAACAATCATATCGGCGTTCCGCTTACTTTATTGTCCATTAAAAAGGATATAGAAATTGCCGTGATTGAAATGGGCGCAAACCATCAGCAAGAAATTAAAATGCTTTGCGAAATCGCTGAACCTACCCATGGATTAATCACAAATATTGGAAAGGCTCATTTGGCAGGATTTGGAGGACCGGAAGGCGTAAAAAAAGGAAAAGGAGAATTGTATGATTTTTTATATCAAAATAGCGGGACCGTATTTGTGAACACAAGAAGTGAAATATTAAAGGAAATTGCCTCCAAATTTGCAGATCCGGTTTTATATCCCGGGGAAAATGAGTTTTCCCATACGGAATTTATAAGCGCTTCGCCATTTATTAAATATCAGGATGAAGCAGGAAATGAAATCACAACCCAACTGTTGGGTTCTTATAACTTTGATAATATTGCCACTGCTTTATGCGTAGGAAAGTTTTTTGATGTTCCTTTGGAAAAAGCCAATGATGCGGTAAGCAATTACAATCCATCCAACAACAGGTCGCAAATCATTGAAAAAAGAACCAACAAGATCATCCTGGATGCCTACAATGCTAATCCTTCTTCAATGAAAGTAGCCATTGAAAACCTTATGAGCATTGATGCACCAAGAAAAGCGGTGGTCTTAGGCGATATGTTTGAGCTAGGGGAGGAGGCAGTGGAAGAGCATAAAAAAGTAGGTGAACTGCTTAACGCCTCCAACTTTGACCTTGTTATTTTAACAGGAAAACTAATGGCTGAAGCGTTAGAAAATATTCCAAGGGCCTATTATTTTCCTGATCAGTTTTCCTTGAGAAATTGGCTGACAGATCATGAAATTGAGGGCCATTATATTTTGATCAAAGGCTCACGGGGAATGGGATTAGAGGTTTTGGTAGATTTTATTTAAGCAAAAAGAGATTTCCAATATTTAAAAAAATGTAATTAAAATGAATTCACAACTAATTTTCACCTTCCTGAAAAACTTAAAAGAAAACAACAACAAAGAATGGTTTGATGCAAATAGAAGTACTTATCAGGAAGTTCGAAAAGAAGTTGAAAATTTTATCAGACATATTTTAAAAGAACTCACTCCTGTTGATCCCGGTTTGAGCAGCCTGGCAGTTAAGGATTGTATGTTCAGGATGAACAGAGACATTCGTTTCTCCCCGGACAAAACACCCTATAAAACCAATATCGGTGTGGTATTTTCACCAGGAGGAAAAAATACGGGGAACCCTTCCTATTATCTTCACTTGCAACCAGGGAGTGAATCCTTTGTGGGTGGAGGAATTTATATGCCTTCCAGTGAAGTGCTTTCTAAAATAAGGCAGGAAATTGATTACAATTCAGACGATTTCAAAAAGATCTTAAATGAGAAAACTTTCAAAAAGTTCTATGCGGAGTTATACGGGGAAAAGTTAAAAACAGCTCCGAGAGGCTATCCCAAAGATCACCCCGAAGTTGAATTGTTAAAGTTCAAGCATTACGTAGTTCTTCACTACCTGAAAGATGACCAGATTGGAAAGAAAGATTTTGAAGAATATACCCTTTCAGCGTTTAAAGCGCTGAAACCATTTAATGATTTTCTGAAGGTAGCGATTTCCTAAAGCTTTTTAAAAATAAAAGCTATCTCCTCTTACTCCTTGGATTGATTTTGTATCACAAAAATAGCTTTTAAAATTAAAAATAATTGTATAAGCTTGCATAAGGTTGTATAACGTTATTATGGACAAATACTACAAAATTGGAGAAGCTGCTGAAATTTTAAACATCAGTGCAGATACTTTAAGGAGATGGGATAAAGCAGGAAAATTTAAAAGTGTCCGGCATCCGATAAATAATTATAGAGTTTATACTGAAAATCAAGTGATTTCACTGGTTGAAGAGTTGCAACTGGAGTTGGAATATTCAATTAAAAGCACTAAAAGCAGCGTTGAAATCAACCCCTTTTTTCAGACAAATTATGGGAAATTATTCAATTCTGATGCAATTGATTATATGAAATCCCTGGAAAGCGGATCCATCCAACTGATTTTTGCCGATCCTCCGTATAACATAAAGAAAGCAGAGTGGGATACATTTGAATCACAAAAGGCGTATGTAGAATGGAGTATGCAGTGGATTAAAGAGGCGCATAGAGTGTTAAGCAAAGATGGGTCTCTTTTTATTTGTGGTTTTTCAGAAATTCTGGCTGATATTAAATGGGCGGCTTCCTCTTATTTTAAAGGTTGTAAATGGCTAATCTGGTTCTATAGAAATAAGGGAAATTTGGGTAATGATTGGGGCAGGTCACATGAAAGTATTTTGCATTTTAGAAAAAGTGAAAATTTTATTTTTAATATTGATGAGGTTCGCATCTCATATAACCAGCACACCTTAAAATATCCTCAAAGGACTCAGGCACAAACTTCACAATTTAGTAATGGGAAAAAGTCAAATTATATTTGGGAGCCTAATCCCTTAGGCGCAAAACCCAAAGATGTTTTAGAAATTCCTACTATTTCAAATGGTTCATGGGAAAAAACGTTGCACAAGACTCAAAAACCTGTCGAATTACTAAGAAAAATCATTCTTTCATCTTCGAATAGAGATAGCTTAATTTATGACCCTTTTGGCGGTTCAGGTACAACCTATGCAGTAGCGGAAGCTTATAAGAGAAGATGGATCGGGACCGAATTAAACTTAGAGTATTGTGGAATAATAAAAGACCGCCTGTTTGACCAAGAACATATAAGTAGAATTTTAGAAATGAAAGATGAAAAAGAGTCTGTAAATAGGAGGGCAAAGTTAAGGGGTGAGTAAAACATTTATGTCCTCAGTAATTAATTCAGAGAATGATTTAATGTATTTATTGTATGGCGACTTTTTTGCATTAGGCGGAGGGTCCAGATAATATACGCCTTCAAGATTTGTTAAAAATTTTGAATAAACCATAAATAATCCAGATACCAAAGTGAAGCTTATGTTGTTGTTTTCCTTTCTTTGGACATCATTCAAAAAAATGCCAATGATCTTGAGCTTATGACCAATAAAATGTTCAAGGAGTATTTTGTCAATAAACATTTTTCCCATTCTATCCTTTGAGCTTGTTTTCACAGAAACAACAATTTCCTTTGGATCTATACTGTTGTTTATAATTAGCTCGGGATAAGGAGATAATATCAAATCATTTTCACACACATAATTTTTTAGACCTTCATCTGTTTCATAAGGAATTTTTAAAACCTCTTTTTTATTTGGTATTCCTATCTCAGTAAATAAAGCTTTCATTAATTCTTCAAATCTATTGCCTACGTGTTTTCTTGCACTGTTAGGATCACCTAAAAGATCTAAGCCCACGCCAATAGACTGTTGCATTGTATAAAGAGTTGAATCTATAAGATATTTTTCCTGTGAAGAAAATGCTGTTTCTTTTTGTTTTATTCTAGCTAAAATGGCTACCATTGCTTCGAATTTCTCAAGAAACATTGATGGTATATTAATAAACAAGGATTTGTTTATTGGTCTGGCAAACTTTTTAGTACCGGCAATGTTTGAAAAATGAATTATATAATTTCCTTTTTCTTCGGATCCTGATAGAACAGCAGGAAGATAATTTAAAACCCTTAGTGCAATTTCTTTAAACTCTTCTAAGTCTCTTTTCTTCAATTGTAAATCTTGGATTAAGGAATTCATTTTTCTTCTTTAATAAAAGAAGCAATATAGAAATTGATTATAACTTTTAAAATTCTTGTTATTTCCTCTTACTCCTCGGATGAAAATCAGTGATCACCTGTTTTAAATAGTCCCTGTCAAGATGGGTATAGATTTCAGTGGTTGTTATGGATTCATGGCCGAGCATTTCCTGAACGGCTCTTAAATCTGCGCCTCCTTCTATCAAATGTGTGGCAAAGGAATGGCGGAATGTATGCGGGCTAATGGATTTATTCAAACCTATTTCCAGTGCCAGATTTTTTATAATGGTAAAGATCATAACCCTGGTTAGCTTACTGCCTCTCCGATTTAGAAATGCATAATTTTCATACCCTTTCTTGATGTATAGCTTGTTTCGGTAGCCTTCTAGATACATTCTTAAATATTTAAGTGCATCACTTCCAATAGGCACTAGCCTTTCCTTATTTCCTTTTCCAACAATTCTCAAAAATCCTATGTCAAAGAAAACATTCCTCAATCTTAGTTCCACCAATTCGCTTACCCTTAATCCTGAACTATACAGCGTTTCAAGCATTGCGCGGTTCCTAGTCCCTTCGGCAGTGGAAAGGTCTATGGCGCTCAGTATTTGTTCTATTTCAAAGAAACTTAAAGTATCCGGGAGCTTTCTTCCTAATTTGGGCGCATCGATTAACTCGGACGGGTCTTTATCGGCAATCTCTTCTTTAATTAAAAATCTGAAAAAAGCTTTTACTCCTGAAAGTACCCTCGCTTGTGAATGAGGGGTCATTCCCAATTCTACAATATACTTCAGGAATGTTTGAAGATCGGTCGAAGTAATGGTGAGCGGCGTAATATTTAAATTGTAGATTTCTATAAACTGTTTTAGCTTTACAACATCGTGAATATATGCTTCTACTGAATTTGGGGAAAGGGAACGTTCAATCTTTAAATAATTTTGAAATTCCTTAATAAGATGTTCCCATTCTTGCATAACACAAATATAATGATGAATGGATTCTCCTTTTATAAATACTAATTGCTAATACTCAATACTAAAAACTAAAAAATGAAAATTTTAATTCTCAATGGCCCTAACCTTAACTTGCTTGGAGTAAGGGAAAAAAGTATTTATGGCAATACTGGCTTTGAGGATTTTTATACAACGTTGAAAGAAAAATATAAACATATAGAGCTGGAATATTTTCAATCAAATGTGGAGGGCGAGCTTATAAATAAACTTCATGAAATTGGTTTTACTTATGACGGCGTAATTTTAAATGCCGCTGCTTATACACATACTTCCATTGCCTTGGCAGACGCTATTGCAGCGATTAAAACACCGGTGATTGAAGTGCATATTTCCAATGTTTATTCGAGGGAAGAATTCAGGCACAAAAGTATGATAAGCAAAAATTGTGTAGGGGTAATCACTGGTTTTGGGTTGGAGAGCTATACTTTGGCGCTTACTTATTTTGTTAATAAAAATTCCAAATAATACCCTTTTAAGTCTTACACTGACTATTAATAAATATCTATCCAATTTAAATTTATTTTATCACTAATATGATTACCTTTTTCCCCGGTCCTTCTAAGGTTTATCCTGAAGTACTTAATTATTTTCAAGATGCTTTCAACAAAGGAATTTTAAGCATCAACCATAGAAGCAGTGAGTTTACTACGATATCCAAAAGGTGCGTAGAGCTGCTGAAAGAAAAACTGAATATCCCTCAGGATTACACCGTTTACTTCACATCGTCTGCAACAGAAGGATGGGAGATAACTGCACAATCATTGACCGAGAAATACAGCTTTCATTTATTCAATGGCGCTTTCGGAAAGAAGTGGTATGAGTACACAACGAAGTTGGGCAAAGAAACCAAGTCTTATCAGTTTGACATCAATGTTGAACTTGACCCTGTCGGATTAAATATTGACAGCAGAGCAGAAGTTATTTGCATTACACAAAACGAAACTTCTAACGGAACACAGGTAAAAAATGACATTATAGCAAAATTCAGGGACATGTATCCTGAAAAATTAATTGCCGTTGACGCCACTTCTTCTATTGCCGGGATAAGTCTTGATTTCAAAAATGCTGATATTTGGTTGGGTTCTGTTCAAAAATGCTTTGGTCTGCCTGCAGGTTTGGGGATATATATTTGTTCACCAAGAGCGATGCAAAGGGCCGTTGCAATCAATGAAAATAACCACTACAATAGCTTGCTGTTTATAGAGGATAACATGAAAAACTGGCAGACCAACTATACCCCCAATGTGCTCAACATTTACCTATTAATGCGGGTAATGGAAAATGTTAAGAACATCAATGAGGTGGGAAGCCTTGCAGCCAAAAGGGCAAAAGATTTATATGATTATCTTGATGGCTTTTCAGAATTGAGGTCATTAATACAAAATCCCAGGGTTCAATCGGATACGATTGTAGCAGTTGCGGGTACGGAGGAGTATTTAGCAGAAATTAAGTCAAAGGCAAAAGCTGAAGCAATACACCTCGGCAATGGCTATGGGCCATGGAAGCCATATACTTTTAGAATAGCAAATTTTCCTGCCATTACTGATCAGGAGGTGAGCGTCTTAAAAGAGTTTTTAAAGAAAACAGCAAAATAATTTAGGTGGAAAGGTAAAGTTTATAAAGAATATCTTTACCTTTCCTATCCTGTTGCTAAATCTGAATAAACCTCCGCTGACGTTTTTAATTTCCTTAAAGATGGTATGAAGATTGAAAATAGATAGAAAATTTCTTTAAGTATATGGAAAGTGATTATGTCTCTTTGATTGATTTTGTCTCCCGTTTAAACGAAACTTTAACTAAAAGTCTGCTTTCCCTGGATCATATAGTAGAAGAGAAAAGCATAGAAAGAAATAATTTTTGCCACCCCAATTGTAAAGTCGAAAAGTTCTTAATTTTCACTTTCCTGGAATCAGAGTCAAAAATTTACCCTCAGAATTAAACAACTACATTTTGAGGTTTCCCACTTAAATAAGCCTTAATATTTTCCGCAACTATCTGAATAAGACGCTCTCTGGCTTCTTTTGTGGACCACGCGATGTGGGGGGTTATTATACAATTTTTGGCATCTAAGAGAGGATTATCCTTTGAAGGCGGTTCAGAAGAAACGACGTCCAAGGCAGCTCCGGCAATTTTTCCATTATTTAAAAATGTAGCCAGGTCCTTTTCATTTATCAACTGACCTCTTCCTGTGTTGATTAAAAACGCGGATGGCTTCATTAAGCTCAACAAGCCGTTATTCACAAATTCATTATTTTCAGCAGTAAGCGGACAGTGAAGAGAAATCAGGTCGGATTGAGAAAATACCTCCTCAATCGTCGTAAATTTTACGCCTTCCATTTTATCTCTTTCAGGATGTTTATGAAAGGCTATTATTTTTAATCCGAATGCCTGTGCAATTTTTGCCACCTGCCTTCCAATTCGTCCAAAACCTATTATTCCCAAGGTTTTCCCGTCGAGTTCTGTCAACGGTGATTTTCTGAAACAAAAGTCCGGTGAATGTAACCATTCACCGTCTTTAACGCTTTCAGCGTGTAGACCTACACGGTTAGTCAATTCTAAAATCAACGCAAAAGTATGCTGGGCCGTAGAGGCTGTGCTGTAGGAGGGTGCATTGGTAACCAATATTTTATGCTGCTTTGCCGTTTCTATATTCACCACATTATAACCGGTGGCCATTACCCCTATATATTTTAATTCAGGAAGGCCTTGAATGGAGTCCCTGTTAACAATGGCTTTATTGGTCAAAATTATTTCAGCTCCTTTTGCTCTTTCAATAACTTGGTCTGGTAAAGTTCTGTCGTATATGACCAGATTGCCGATCTTTTTTAATTCGTCCCAACTCAAGTCTCCGGGATTTAAAGTATACCCATCTAAAATAACAATCTTCATGATTACTTTTTTTAGGGCTAAACTAAGAGACTATCATTAGTAGTAAAAATAAAAAGGCTGATAATTTTACCAGCCCTCTCTACTATAGTTATAAAATAAATAAAAATTAGATCTTCATTTCTTCCATTTCTTTTAAATACCTGTAAATAGAAGATTTTCCGATATCAAGTTTTCTTGCTACCAAAAGCACATTGTTATTATACTTTTCAAGATATTGACGAATAATACTAAAGTCGTATTCTTTTAAAGTCATTTCCTCCTGGATAAAATTACTCATCCGGTTCAGGCTGCTAAAGGTAATATCTTCTGCCCTTAATTTTCCGTCTGTTGCCATAACAGCAGCCAGTTCAACCACTGCTTTCAGCTCCCTGACGTTCCCAGGAAACGGATGTTTTCTAAGTTTTTCCTGACCTTCGGGAGTAATGGTGATCTTATCCATTTTATTCTCCTTGCAAAACTTATCCAAAATACTTTTAGCAATCAGCAGGACATCATTTCCCCGCTCTCTTAAAGGCGGCAGAAATATTGGCAGACCAAGTAAACGATAATACAAGTCTTCTCTAAACCTTCCCGCTTTAACTTCTTCTGCCAGGTTTTTGTGTGTCGCCACGATTACCCGTACGTCCAGTTTGATGTTGTTATTTCCACCGACCCTTACCACTTCTCTTTCTTGCAATACCCTAAGCATTTTGGCCTGAAGGTTTATATCCATTTCACCGATTTCATCAAGGAAAATCGATCCTTCGTTGGCTTCTTCAAATTTTCCTATCCTTCGGCTATTAGCGCTGGTAAAGGCTCCTTTTTCGTGTCCGAAAAGCTCACTTTCTATAAGCTCTCGGGGGATGGCCGTGATGTTTACTGCTACAAAAGGTTTATGCTTCCTTTCACCGCTGTAATGAATCGCCTTTGCTACCAACTCTTTACCTGTTCCTGTTTCACCGGTTATGGATACCGTAATATGTGTTTTTGTGGCTTTCTCAATTACAGAGAACACTTTTTTCATGGCATCACTCTGGCCGATAATAATTTTTTCAAACTCATATTTCTCTGCCAGTTCTTGCTTTAATGATTCATTTTCATGCTGAAGTAAGGTATTTTTCTTTGCATTACTAATTGAATTGAACAATCTTTCTCTTGTGTCCTCATCTTTTGTAATATAATCGTAAGCGCCTTCTTTCAACAGTGTAATGGCTGTAGCCACGTCTTCCTGTCCCGAAATGACGATTACTGGAATCTGATTATTTACATATTTTATCTTCTTTAATAATTCTGACCCTGAATAATCAGGAAGGCTGTAGTCTATGGTAATTAATGAAGGTTTTTTGTGGAGGTTGTCCAACAATTCTTTACCTGTTCTGAACAAAGTAACTTCATGTTCAGGATCAAGTGTTAGCATGTAATGCAACATTCTGTGATAGGCGGGATCATCCTCTACCGCAAAAATTACAAAAGCGTTATTTTCCTTAACCATTTTTATATGTTTTCTCTCTTTAGACTTCAATACACCCATACTGGTATTGAATCAAAATTTAATTTAAAGAGATATTCATTAGTTAAAAAATTGGCGGAAAATCCTAAGTTAAAAATAATGTAAGAAATGCTTAAACGATTATTATTAATAAGTGGAAATTATCCAAAATTGGGAATCAATTGTATAATGTGCTGGAATAAAATGCACTGCCCCGTTTATTTTTTTGTGTGAGAATTCCAAAAATGGGTTAGCAGGTAATTTGCCGCATAGGTAGCGTCGGTTTTTTCATTTAATATATCCGCTTCAATTTGCGGCAGGAGATTCTTAATGGAAGGATTGGAATAAAAGGAATCTTTGATTTTGCTTCGGATAATCTCATGCATCCAGTCTAAGTTTTGCTGAATCCTGTTTTGTTTTAAAAATCCTGAGGTTTCCTTTGCTTGAAGGAATAAAATTATTTTTTCCCATGCCTCCCTGATGTTATGGCCATCAATGGCAGAACAGGTCATTACCGGAGGAAGTGTTGAGTTTTTGCTTTTAAGCACACTTAACGCATTTTTATAATCTTGTTTTGTTCTTTTGGCCTTTTCCATATTATCACCATCTGCTTTTGTAATGAGGATCATATCCGCCAATTCCATTATTCCTCTTTTTATTCCCTGAAGTTCATCTCCACCTCCCGGCAGCATTAATAAAAGAAAAAAGTCAACCATACCCTTTACGAGGGTTTCTGACTGACCTACGCCTACGGTTTCTATAATTATAATATTAAATCCTGCGGCTTCACATAAAAGCATTGCTTCCCTGGTTTTAGCAGATACGCCACCAAGATTTTGGCCTGCTGCTGAAGGACGTATAAACACCCTGTCATCTTTAGAAAGGTCGTTCATCCTTGTTTTGTCTCCCAAAATACTCCCTTTGGATTGAAGACTTGAAGGATCAATGGTTAGCACTGCCAATTTGTTTCCTGAAGAAATTGCTTCTTTTCCAAAAGACTCAATAAAAGTACTCTTTCCAACTCCGGGAGAACCCGTCAACCCGATCCTGCGAGACTTCCCGGTATATGGCATGATCTTATTTAAAATTTCAGAAGCTAATGACTCATCTTCAGGGTGTGTGCTTTCTATTACTGTAATTGCTCTGCTTAAAATCAACCGGTCGCTTTCCAGGACTCTTTCGACATAGAAATCTGATTTATACCGGCTTTTTTTCTTGTTCATTATATAAAAATATTATTTACTTAGCTATTCATTTACATTTAGTTTAGAAAACTTATATTGTATAAAAATTTTTAAAAATTATATTAAGAATTTTATACTTAAGAAATTTTGATCGATGAAAGGTAATGGTCTTTTTAACAAAGATAATTTCTGGGCTACCCTGTTTATCTTTTCAGCATTAATTGCTATCAGTTTAGCTCCGATCAAAAGTAGCATTATTAACCCTATAGAAGACGTCTTTGAAGAGGTTGATCTAACTGACCTTGTATTTTCGCAACTTAGGAATGAACCTGCCAATGATCCTCATGTAGTTTTGGTGAATGTCGGTAACTTAAACCGAGCTGGCATTGCAGAGCAAATTCAGATTATAAATCAATTTGAACCTAAAACAATCGGTGTCGATGTTTTCTTTTCTACCAAAAACAATTCTGATTCCGACTCCCTTTTAATTTCAACCTTGTCGAAAGTCAAAAATCTGGTAATGATTTCTAAACCGCTGAAATTTAATTCGGAAACGCAAGAGTATGACAGCATCAAAACCTCTGATCTCAAATTTTTAAACAATTGCGCAGTCGCTTCTTCCACTTTAATTACCGGCGCTGAAAATCAGGAGGATATTAAGATATGCCGGACCTTCAATCCCGTTTTTCCCATTAAAGGGCAGGAAGACCAGCTTGCTTTTGGTCTAAAACTGGTTCATTATTATAATAAGGAGGCTGCTACAAAATTCTTATCGAGGAAAAACGAAGTGGAAACAATTAATTTCAGGGGAAACCATGGTAATAAGTTTTATACATTGGATGTAGATGATGTCTTTAACTATAATTTCACCCCAGATTTAATCAAAGGTAAGATAATCATATTCGGATTTTTGGGGTCGTACATCGGCGATCCCTCCTGGGAAGATAAATTTTTTACGCCACTGAATTCAAAATATATAGGGAGGGCCAATCCCGATATGTTTGGAATGGAGATCCATGCCAATGTGATTTCAATGATCTTAAATGAAGATTATATTGATGTGGTCCCTGAGTGGTTTGGAATAATTCTCGCTGTAGTCGTATGTTTTCTAAATGTGGCATTTTTCTCCTTGATCTACAGGAAAAAGGAGCTATATTATACCATTCTTACCAAACCTATACAATTCATTGAAGTCGTTTTATTATTAGGAATTGTAATCCTGCTTTTCCACTATTTAAGTCTAAAAATAGATTTAAGCTTAATGCTCATTACGATTTTACTGGTTGGGGATATGCTGGAATTGTATTACAACTATATCAGACATACTGTCACTACATTGAGGCAAAAGCTTTTGTTAAAAATTAATCTTTTAAAAAATAACGGAAAACTTGATATTATTTTAAGTAGAAACCGAAAGTAGCATTAACCCTTCAAAATCATTATTAGAAACTATTTACTTATGAAGACAAATTTTACCTATTCTCTAATTTCAGTTTTTTGCTTTATTCTCACCTCTACACAGGCACAAGATCCTTATGTATTTAGGGTTTTGGCAAGCAAAGGGCAAAATACAATTAAGGTAACATCAAGTGGCGGGGAAGCCCAACCTGTAAAAACGGGTGTTAAAATTTTTAAAGAAGACGAAATTACCCTTGCCGAAGAGGGCTATATTGGTTTGGTCCATTCAAGTGGCAAAACCATCGAATTAAAAACGCCGGGTGTTCATTTAGTTTCCGATCTTCAGAGTAAAATAAATACCTCTTCCACTTCATTGGCCAATAAATATGCTGAATTTGTCTTTAACCAAATGACCAAAGCGGAATCAGAAGATATAAATAAGAATTCAAGGGTCAATAATAAAGTTACGGGGTCGGTGGAAAGGGCTTCTGATCCTATTCATCTGATTGCGCCGAATACCACCTATATTCATGGGCCAATTGCTATGATTAATTGGGATGCGCCTGAAAATACTACTGAATTTGTAGTGACAGTCAAAAACTTATTTGACAATAATTTGCTCACCGAAGAAACCAATGTAAAGAATATCTCAATAGATATTAATGATCCAAAACTAAAAAACGAGAAGCTGCTAATCATTAATGTAAAATCCAAATTGGATTCAAAAATGACTTCAAATGAAGTAGGCATTAAGAAATTATCTGAAAAAGAGCTGGAAATTATTGATAAAGACCTTGCAGCTTTACAAGCGGAAACAACCGAAGAAACACCGTTAAACAAAATCATCATAGCCACTTTTTACGAGCAAAATCATTTATTGCTCGATGCAATTGTAAATTATGAAGCTGCATTAAAGTTAGCGCCGGGTGTTCAGGATTTTAAAACGGCCTATGATATGTTTCTTGAAAGGAATAACTTAAAAATTGATTGAGCAAAAAAGGAGAGCCTGATTTAAAGAAGTAGGACTCTCCTTTTTATAAGTTTTTATGGCTTATAAATTAAGGCTGAAGCGTACGCAGAAACACCTTCTTCTCTTCCTACAAATCCCATGGTTTCCGTGGTGGTTGCTTTTATAGAAACATCGCTTTCCGGAATTTCCATTACCCCGGACAACACCTTTCTCATTTCATCTATAAAAGGAGCAATCTTAGGTTCTTGAAGTAATATGGTTGAATCAATATTGCCGATTTCATAACCCTCGTTACGGATCATTTTTACCGTTTCAGTTAAAAGTATCTTACTGTCAATACCTTTATATTTAAGGTCTTTATTGGAGAAATGATAGCCAATATCCTTTAGATTGGCAGCGCCTAATAAAGAATCACAAATGGCATGAATCAATACATCGGCATCTGAATGGCCAATTGCGCCAGAAGTGTGAGGAATTTTAATTCCACCCAACCAAAAATCACGTCCTTTTTCTAATTGGTGAACATCATAACCAAGCCCTATTCTGAACTTCATAGAATACTAAATTAAATATTGAATAGTTTAAAGAGATAAAGTTACCTTCTTATTTCAATAAAGGATAAGCTTGAACGGATTGTAACTCCGAATTAATTGAATACCTTAAAATTAAATCTAAACATTCCTTTATTTTTGAACATATTAATGTTTTAAAATTTAGCTAACTAAGAATTTTACCTATTTGAGACCTATCTTTCTAGTTCTTTTGTTGCTTTTAATGATGCAAGAAAAGTTAATTTCCCAGGAAATACCTTTAGGCACCTGGAGAACTCACTTTTCTTATAATTCAGCTACAACATTGGCTGTCGTCGAGGACAAGATTTTTACTGGTTCTGAAAATGGTTTCTTCTATTTTGAAAAAGAATTTAATAGCTCTGTGATTCAATCCAAAATAGATGGGTTTTCTGACATTGCTGTTAAAAAACTTAGATATGCTCCTACCAACAAAATTCTGATTGTGATCTATTCCAATGGCGATATTGATCTTTTGGAAGAAGGAAAAATTACCAACGTCCCTACCATAAAAAATGCAGATGCCAATATTAATAAGACCATCAACCACATTTTGATTTATAATTCAACCGCATTTATTTCTTCCGGTTTTGGTTTGGTGGTATTGGATTTAGGTAAAAAAGAAATTAAGGAAGTATATCAGAATATAGGGTCAAACGGATCAACGGTGGAAGTATTCTCTTCGGCGATCTTTCAGGATAAGATTTATCTGGCTACTTCACAAGGCCTGATGTTTGGCACTTATGCCTCAAACATAAACCTGCAGGACTTTAACAACTGGTCCACTTTCTCTTCGGAAAGCAATATCCCGGACGAAAGGATAAGTGGGATTGTTACATTTAATGATGCATTATATGCAGGGGTAAATAATCAGGGAATATATAGGTTAGATGGGCTTCAATGGACATTAACCAATTATCCGGCAGCACAGAGAATCCGGTCCATGTCCGCATCTTCAAAAAATATGATTGTGGTTCAGGATAAAGAAATTTTAAACATTACACCTGCTGCCATCACTGTAGTAACCCATCCGGAAATTTCAACACCGTTTGAAGGGGAATATGATTCGGAGCAAAACCTTTGGATTGCCGATAGTCTAAGAGGATTGTTAAAATATGGTGCGACAGGCATTGAGTCATTTGTTCTTAATGGGCCAATGTTAAATCATGTGACCCGGTTGCGTTATATAAATGGGAAAACCATTGTTTTGCCTGCTGATTTTTCTGCGCCCTTTGATAATAACAGCCTTGGCTTCTCTGTATTTTCAAATGGAGTTTGGACAAACTATAACTCCCTTCAAGCGGGTCCGAATAATATTCCGCCCATAAAAAACTTTGCCTCAGCTTCTTTTGACCCTAATTATCAGGTGACCTATTATGGTAGTCTTACGGGTGGGATACTCAAACAAAATGTCGATAACACTTTTGTGGAGTATAATTCTGGAAACTCTCCTTTACAATCCACGCAGTCTTTTCCGGGATTTACCAGTGTAGGCGATATTGCTTTGGATTGGGAATCAAGGCTGTGGATAACCAATTATGATGTTGCTCCGGGACAACCGGCTCTTTATTCTAAAGACTCCAATGACGACTGGAAATCATATTCCATCAATCATCCTTTTGCCAATTCAATAGTCCAGATCTTGATTGATTATGCTAACCAGAAGTGGTTACGGGTAAATCCAGCATTAAACAATAGTGGGATCCTGGTTTTTGATGAAGCAACAGGGGCGGTCAAACATTTGAATACCAAAAACGGAGAAGGAGGTCTTTTTAATTCCCAGATAAATAAGCTGACCGTGGATAAAAGCGGATATATATGGGCTGCTACAAACAATGGTATTTCTGTTTTTTATAATACCTATGACGTGTTTGAAAGTACGATAAACGCTACCCGGCCAATTTTTCAAAATCAATATTTACTAAAGGACAACAAATTAAACTGTATTACCATTGATGGGGGTGACAGAAAATGGATAGGATCAGAGACCGGGGGTTTGTGGTTGTTTAATGAAGATGTTTCAGAGATGATCTATCATTTCACAACTAAAAACAGCCCTTTGCCTTCAGATAAGATATTTGACGTTACGGTTCATGAGGAAACAGGCGAGGTTTTTATTGCAACGGATAAAGGCATTGTTTCTTTCAGGGCTGATGCCACAGAAAGCGAAACTGATTTTAGCAATGTCAAAATTTTTCCAAATCCTATATTTCCCGGATTTAATGGCATTGTTGGTATTTCAGGTTTATCGGATAATGCCACGGTTAAAATTACGGATGTTGCCGGAAATCTCGTTTTTCAAACCCTTTCTTCCGGAGGCACTGCTTCATGGGACATCAGCAGGAACAATTTAAAAACAGGAATTTATTTTGTCTTTTCCGTTTCTGAAAATGGAGAAGAAAGCATGATCTCCAAAGTTGCCGTCATAGAATAATATGCTTTTTAAAACAAAGGGAATCGTATTAAACTATATTAAATATAGAGAGTCTTCTATAATAGTAAAGATATATACAGAAGCTTTTGGAAACCAGTCTTATATCGTAAACAGCGTCAGAAGCAAGAGTGCAAAACCCAAGATTGCGCTTTATCAGCCCTTGACACTTCTTGATCTGGTGGTTTATCATAAAGAATCAACGCCTCTTCATAGAATATCAGAGATAAAAATTGATATTCCTTTACACTCTCTTCCCTATGATTTTAAGAAGACTTGCATTGGCATGTTTTTAAAGGAGGTTTTAATTAAATGTTTAAAAGAAGAAACGGCAAATCCAGATCTGTTCAACTTTTTAAATTACTCGGTCCTTACGCTCGACAACGTTGAAAAAGGGTTTGAAAATTTTCATCTTCAATTCCTTATTAATCTATCCAATTACCTTGGTTTTGCACCCACTTCCGCAAGAGATTTGTTTAATGAATTGTTTCAAAAAAATCTTTACAATAAAGAATTGGAAGACTTGATGAATAAGTTATTGGAATCCTCTTATACAGCTTCTTTATCAATTACAAACATGGAAAGAAGGGAGATCCTGGATATTCTTTTAAAATTCTATGAATTAAATGTTGAAGGTTTCCGGGAGTTAAAATCAGTAGAAGTGCTAAAGGATTTAATGGGATAATTTCCCAACCAAAAGTAACTTTCTAAAGGCCATCCTTTTTTACAAATGCGAATATCTTTGCCAGTTTTCCCTTCCCACTTCCCATCTTCCCACTTCAATTCCCTTTACAGTACCTTTGAAACTATCCAATTTGTCATACACCTTGAGTTCTGTACATTTACCGTTTTAATAGGTTCCATCAATATTCCGCCAAGTTCTTCCGTTATTTTGACTAACATTTCTTCATTAACCAAAAATCGGGTGGATCCGTCTGGAACAAGGAATCTCCTATTTCCCAAAGGTTTCACAAGGTTTTCTATTCCTATATCACTTGCCAACCTGCAAAACATAAATCCTCCAAATTTCATCACTCGCCAAATTTCTCTTACCATTTTGTTAAAATGATTTACATCCTCAGCAAAATGAAGCACGGCGCTGCAAATTATCGCATCAAAACTTCTGTTGGTATAAGGCAGATTATCTAATGATCCGTTTATGAATTTTTCCTTGTCAATAGTTGGGTCTACGCTTTGGGCAAATTTTATCAATGACTGTACTGCGGCAGGATTTTGATCAATCCCATGCACATTGTAATTGTTCTTTAGGAAATAAACAAGGTTTCTTCCTTCGCCACAGCCTGCATCCAGTATTTTCATATTCGGCTGGAACTGGCCTTTTAAGATTTGGTCCAAAAGATAGATATCAATATTTCCAAGAAGCTGATGGAGTTCGTCCGGTAGAATTTTCATTTGTAAATAATTTATTTTTCAATGGCCACATGGAGTTCGCATGATAATCAACTTTGTTCGAGTGAGCTTTTGTTCATGCCCATTTCACGTGAAACCCTCATGGAACAAAGTAACACAAAAAGGAATGAAAATGTCAGAGGGTTCCATACGTTCCATTGAAATTAAACACATTTACGTATGAAATCAGAAGTATTGGAATCTTATTAAGTCTCGCTTATTTTGCTTTAAAATTCAACATTTAAAATTTAACATTAATCCTTCATCCAATTATTATTTAGATTTGAACGATGACTGAACCCACTTCCCTGTATATTGTTCCCACGCCCATAGGGAACCTTGAAGACATAACCCTTCGGGCACTCAGGATTCTGAAAGAAGTGGATGTTATCCTTGCCGAAGATACCCGAACTTCCGGATTTTTGCTTAAACATTATGAAATCAAAAAACCATTGCAAAGTTATCATGCTTTTAATGAGCATAAGGCTTTGGAGGTTTTGATAAAAAGATTGAAATCTGGTGAAAAGATGGCGCTTATATCTGATGCTGGTACACCTGGTATTTCTGATCCGGGCTTTCTTTTGGTAAGAGGATGTTTGGAAAATGAGGTAAAAGTAGAATGCCTTCCTGGCGCTACGGCCTTTGTGCCTGCTCTGGTAAATTCAGGATTGCCCTCGGGTTCTTTTGTGTTTGAAGGGTTTTTACCTCAGAAAAAAGGTAGAAAAACGAAGCTGGATCAATTGGCCGGGGAAGTGCGGACAATAATTTTATATGAATCGCCTTTTAGACTTATAAAAACGCTGGAGCAATTAAAGGAGGTTCTTGGAGGTGATAGAAAAGCATCTGTCTCCAGGGAATTGACCAAACTACATGAAGAGACTGTAAATAATAGTTTGGATGGGTTGATGGATTATTTTAAAGAAAAAAACATTAAAGGAGAAATTGTCATTGTTATTGCCGGATCAAAATGATTAATAGAAAACTTTTATCAGCTCTCTTTTCATTATTTATTATTTTTTCAGGAAGAGCTACCATTTTATCAGACGAGGCCAAAATTAGCCTGATTACCATTGCTCCCGGTGAAGATCTGTATTCATCTTTCGGCCATAGCGCCTTCTGGATTTATGATCCTAAAACAGGCTTTGACCGGATATATAATTATGGAACCTTTGACTTCAATGAACCCAATTTTTATATAAAATTTATTCGGGGGAAATTGCTTTACAGGCTGTCTATTTCTGAAATGGGCTGGTTAATGGAAGGAGCGAGGAAGGAAAATCGGGGAGTGATCGAGCAGGTACTAAACCTTGATCCTGTATCAAAGGACAATTTATTTAAGTTTTTGGAATTTAATTATCTCCCCGAAAACAGGTCTTACAAATATGATTTTTTCTTTGATAATTGCTCCACAAGAATGAGGGATGCATTAAAAAAGGTATACGGTGATAGGTTGGAATTTAATTTACAAGTGGAGGAAGAAAGGAGCTTCAGGCAACTTCTGGATCCTTTTTTACTGGACAAGCAATGGCAGGATATGGGAATGGATATAGGGTTGGGAACTCCAGCCGACCGGACAGCTGCTCTCTACGATTACATGTATTTGCCTGATTTTCTTATGAAGGGATTTGCATCTGCCGTAATCGAACAAGGCCGGGAAAAATTGCCGCTGGTTAAAGCCACCAATGTGCTTTTTGTTGCCGAAAAAGTAAGCAAAGATAGTACAAGCATAAGCCCTTCCCTGGTATTTTGGATCTTTTTTATTCTCGTTGTTTTGCTTACTTTTTATCAGTACCGGAAGGAGAACAGGGTCTTTTATTTTGATTGGTTCTTATTTTCGATTACCGGCTTGCTAGGATTGCTTATTCTTTTCTTATGGTTCGGAACAGACCATAATGTTACAAGAAATAATTGGAACCTAATATGGGCGAATCCTTTTAACCTTGTTTTTGCATTTTTGTTAATAAGAAAGAGAAAGGATAAAGAGGTCGGAAAGTACTTTCTGCTTTATGGCCTCTTGTCGTTATTGCTTTTATTGCTTTGGAAGGTTGTTCCTCAGGAATTGAATTTTCATACCATTCCATTGATTCTTTTATTAACCGTAAGAGCGCTGTTTATTTTTTATTGTCATCGATCAAAAGACCGGCTTTCTTCAAGAACTATTCAACGGTAAGTCGTATAAAACAGAAGGCTTTCTTTTATTCTTTTACCTACTCGTATTCAAAAATTTTATGAACCTCAATTCCATTTGTGAACAAGTAATCGCCTTAGTCAAAAAAACGGGTCAATTTATTTTAGGGCATAGTGAAAATTTTGACCTTTCAAAAGTTGAGTATAAAGGAGTGAATAACCTGGTTTCTTTTGTAGATAAGCAAGCCGAAATCCTTTTGGTTGAAGGTCTGAGCAAGATCTTACCGCACGCCGGATTTATAACGGAAGAAGGAACTTCTGTTATCGAAACAAAAGAGCTTAATTGGGTAATAGATCCATTGGACGGGACAACTAATTTTCTTCATGGGCTTCCTATTTATTCTATAAGTATCGGATTAATCCAGGAGCAAGAACCAATACTTGGAGTAGTGCTTGACTTGGGTAGAAATGATTGTTATTACGCTACCAAAGAATCAAAGGCCTTTAAAAATGGAAAGACAATCCAAATTTCTAGTGCCCTAAAAATGGAAGATGGTTTATTAGCTACCGGATTTCCATATATGGATTTTGACCAGATGCAGGAATATCTGGAAATTTTAAAGGCGTTTATGAAAAAAACACACGGGTTGAGAAGATTAGGCGGCGCGGCCATAGATTTGACCTATGTAGCTCATGGTAGATTTGAAGGGTATTTTGAATATAATTTAAACCCATGGGATGTAGCGGGAGGAGCTATGATTGTGAAGCAGGCAGGAGGTATTGTTACAGATTTTGAGGGTGGAAATGATTATATTTTTGGAAAAAGTATAGTAGCTGCGGTGCCAAAAGTACATGAACAGATGTTAGAGGTTATAAAAAAGTATTGGAAGAAATAGAAATTGAATAACCTATAAAAAAAGATACTTGGCGTAAGGAGGCTTTCACCTGCTTATCGCCAAGATCCTTCAACCAGCTATGGAAAAGAAAGGTACCGTATAAAGCTTATTCAATGTAGAATAAGAATATCAACCTTTCGAAAGTAAATATATATTCAAATAGGATTAGTTAAATTTTAATTAGATAAAGTTCTATTTAATTTCGGCGAAGGTTACCTTTTATCCGATCAAGGTATAAAGTATCATATAAAAAATTGTATTTATCCTTAAAGCTATGGAATTCAAAACAACAAACAGTCTGGAAAACAAAGATTCCAGGAATTATTTTTTGGAAGTTTTATTGAGGACTATGGATGATATACTTACATTTGTCTTTAAAGATACCTGGGGCAAGAGGCGGGGAGCCTTCTTACCCTCAAGATCCTTCAACCAGCTATGGAAAGAAAGACAACAAAAATAAAAACACTTATTTTAACCAGCACAAATAAGCCTTTTATTCATCTTTCATTTACGTTCCAAATATAGATGTAAGATTATCAACAGGAAATTATTTTAGATTAACCCTTATTTTTCTTCGATGAATCTTTTGTGCGCAAAGGATTCATTTTTTGTTTAGACCTCTTTGCCTTCTTCTTCTCATGAAATGCGCCTTTAAATTCAGGATCTTCCCTTCTTTTTTGATTATCAATTTCCCTGGCAAAATCTTGCTTTTCTGCAAATGAAGTGGTTTCTACCTTTACCTCTGCCGGAAGTTGTTCACGGGGAATCTCCATTCTGATTATTTTTTCGATTTTGGCTATATGATATTCTTCCTCTTCTGATACAAAAGTGATGGCTTCTCCGGTTAGAAAAGCTCTACCGGTTCTTCCTATTCGATGGACATAGTCTTCATAAATGACCGGCACTTCAAAATTGATCACATGGCTTATTTTGTCCACATCTAGTCCTCTAGCCGCTACATCTGTGGCCACCAGTATCCTGGTATTCCCTTTTTTGAAAGAATCTATTGAATTGATTCTGGTGTTTTGACCTTTGTTTGAGTGAATGATTTTGGCTTCATCGCTTATTTTTCTTGATATAAACTTAAATAAGTTATCCGCGCTTTGTTTGGTTTTTACAAACACAATTACCCGGTTGAACACTTCTGAATTCCTGAGTAAATGTTCCAATAGATTTACTTTGGTCTTGAAATTCGGAACCTCGTAGATTATTTGCTTTACAGACTCTTTGGGTGTTGCCTGAGGTGTTACTTCTATTGAAACAGGAAACTCCAGGAATTCTTCGGTAAGTTTTACCACTCTTTCTGCCATAGTTGCAGAAAAAAGCAGATTTTGGCGTTTAATGGGAATCACCTCCAGGATTCTTCTTATCTGCGGCATAAACCCCATATCCATCATTTTATCCGCTTCATCCAGAATTAAAGTTTTTATTTCTTTGAGAACTAAATCACCTCTGCCATATAAATCCAAAAGTCTACCTGGTGTAGAGACTAAGATATCTATTCCACTTTTTATTTTTTCTATTTGAGTTTTTGGCCCTATGCCGCCATAAATTCCTATAAATCTCAAGTCAAGGTGGGTAGTGAATTGTTTCAGCACTTCTTCAATCTGCATCACCAGTTCTCTTGTAGGCGCCAGAATTAACGCTCTGGGGTTAGAACCTTGTGCATATTTTACTTTCATTAATAAAGGTAAAACATAAGCTGCGGTTTTGCCTGTCCCTGTTTGAGCTATTCCTAAAATATCATGGCCTGCTAAAATCTGAGGAATAGCTTTAGCTTGAATTTCAGTTGGATTTTCATATCCTGCTTCATTTATAGCAGATAATAATTGTTTATTGAGTTTAAAATCTTCGAAATTCACTTTTAAATATTTTGAGTTGAAAAGAACATCCTAAATTGCGGTATCTTTTTAAAGCTATATTGGAATCTATTCTATAAAACCTCCGACTATGAAAACAACTTTAATAACCAACGCAAATATAGTTAATGACGGAAAGCAATTTATTTCTGACGTTTTTATAAAAGCCGGTAAAATAGAAAAGATAGACTCAAATCTTTCGGGCCAAAATGCTGCAATTGTTATTGATGCTAAAGGCAAACATCTGATTCCTGGTATTATTGATGATCAGGTTCACTTTAGGGAGCCTGGTCTCACTCACAAAGCAAATATTTATTCTGAAGCTAAAGCAGCTGTAGCAGGAGGAGTCACTTCCTTTATGGAAATGCCTAATACTGTTCCGAATGCGCTTACTCAAAAATTACTAGAAGACAAGTATGCAATTGCTTCACAAACCGCTCTTGCAAATTACTCCTTTTATATGGGCGCTTCAAATGATAACCTGGAAGAAGTACTAAAGACAGACAAATCAAAGGTTTGCGGAGTGAAGATTTTTATGGGCTCATCGACAGGGAATATGCTGGTTGATTCTAGTGAAGTTCTTGAAAGATTATTTAAAAACGTAGATGTCCTTATTGCCACCCATTGTGAAGATGAAATGACAATCAGAAATAACGTTCAACGCTATAAGGAAATGTATGGAGATGACGTACTGACTGAAGTTCATGCTGAAATCCGAAATGAGGAAGCCTGCTTTAAATCCTCTTCCTTTGCAGTAGATCTGGCCAAAAAATATAAAACAAGACTTCACATTCTTCATATTACTACAGCGGAAGAATTGTCCTTATTTGATAATAAAACTCCTCTAAAAGAAAAATTGATCACAGCGGAAGTCTGCGTTCATCATTTATGGTTTGATAAAAGCGATTATAGAAGCTTAGGGACAAAAATCAAGTGCAATCCTTCAATAAAGGAAAGCAGACATAAAAAGGCGCTTCTTCGGGGGCTGCTAAATAATTCCCTTGATATAATTGCAACGGATCACGCACCTCATACTTTGGAAGAAAAAAATCAAAATTATTGGAATGCGCCTTCTGGATTACCCTTGGTTCAGCATCCATTATTAATGATGCTTGAATTTTATAAAAATGGAGAGATTACTTTGGAAAAAATAGTAGAGAAAATGTGTCATGCTCCTGCAGATTGTTTTAATGTAGCCGAAAGAGGGTTTATAAAAGAAGGTTATTGGGCAGACCTGGTTTTGTTGGATCTTAATAAAAACTATACTGTACAAAAGGAAAATATTTTTTACAAATGCGGTTGGTCTCCTCTTGAAGGTCATACTTTCGGTTCATCCATTACGCATACCTTGGTTAATGGAAATATTGTTTTCCAAAATGGAATATTTGACGAATCGAATAAAGGACAAAGATTATTATTTGATAGAAATTGATTTAAGAAGAACAGGTGATTTATTTCGAAACAAACTGTTTTTTAGTAAAATCTGCAAGTGACGAAATAAACTCCTTTATATATTCCGGGATATCAGGAACATTCAGTGTTGCCGCGTACCATGTTCTTTTAAAACCGCCCTCATTTATTGGTAAAATCATCAATTCACTTTTGTTTAAATAGGGTAAAACTGCCCACTTCGCCATAACAGTGATGCCGAGTTTTGCTTTTACCATTTCAATAATTGCCTCAGTCAAATCAATTTTTGTAATTCTTGATGGCAAATATTCAGCATTTTCAAATATGTGTTTAAAGGTTTGGCTTTCTTCTACATTTGCCGAATACATGATATAGTTTTCATTAATAAAATCTTTTGCGGAGATAAATTTCAAATTCGTCCACGCGTGATCCCTTGGAAAGACAGCCACCACTTCATCTTCAAAAAGAGGGTGGAATAAGAAATTAGGATTTTCATTCAGATGATTAACAATTGCAATTTCAAGTTTACCTTCCTGCAAAAATTCTAGTGGTTTTCTGGTTGCTTCAGCTACTATTCTAAATTCTACTTTAGGCCTTTTTATATAAAATGATTTTAAAGAGGAGGATAACCAGTAATAGCTTGTATAGCATTGTGTGCTTAGCCTGATTAGGCCAGAATCTTCTGAAATTATCCTTTTTAGGTCATTATTGTTTTTCTCGATTTCGTCGAGTATAGAGTTAGCAGTTTTTAGCAGACGCTCCCCGGCAGGAGTGAGTAGCATTTGCTTGTTTATTCTAAAAAAGAACCTTGTTTTATACTCTTCCTCAATTTCTTTTACCTGATGGCTTAAGGCCGATTGTGTCAAAAAAAGTTTATTGGCTGCCCTGGTTAAACTTTTATATTCTGCAACCGCTTTAACAAGTTTTAAATGCCGTATCTCCATTAAGTTTACTGTTTATTTTTAATCTGCATCTGAGCAAATCTTAAGCAATATAATATTCTTAAAATAAATTTACCCGATGACGACACTACGGTCTTTTCACATTTTGATTTTATGTTGAATTGAAAGTTTTGATAATCTTATTTCACGTCATAAAGGCATAAGGATTTCTTCTTATGCGTCGTTTTGACAGCTTTCTTAAGTTTTTCTTTCTTTGCATAATGTTTGTTTAAACAAATGATAAATAAAAAGAAAGGGAAAAAATGAAATCTGTAAATAAAAATCAAATGAAACAATTGGCTCATCAATTTAACTTGATGAATACAGTTGGGGGAGGAGTTAGTAAAACATCAGTTGAGGTTTTAGATTTTGAGGACAAAACAGAACTGAAAATATTCGCTCCCGGGGTAAATCCAGAAGCCTTTAAAATATTCATTAATAATAACCAACTGATGGTTTTTTCAGTAATTTCGGAGAATGAAGCATCTATTCAATCCTTTATAGCTCCATTATTCAGCAGAAGCTGGGTTCTGCCTCCATATATTGATGATGAACAAATAGAGGCCTTGCAAGACGGCAACATCTTGAAAATTGTTTTGCCTTTTAAAAATGCTTCTAAACAAAACATCAGAAAAATTGACATAAGAAATAACTTCTAAAATGCTTTTGTGCCAGGATGAGGGTTAAGATCTATAGATTTAGCAACTCTTCCTGGCACACCATTTTTACCATTTCCTCGAGATATATTTTATCCGTTTCGTCAAACTGATCGAGTTTATCACTATCCACATCCAGTACAAAAGCTACCTTTCCTTCAATTATTCCAGGTATTACAATTTCTGATTTCGATGCTGAACTACAAGCAATATGTCCGGGAAATTTATCCACATCAGGAACAATAATGGTTTCTTTTTTTGAATAAGAAGCGCCACAAACACCTTTATTAAAATCTATCCTTGTACAAGCGATTGGACCTTGAAAAGGCCCAAGTACCAACTGATTTTCCTTTGTGAGATAATAACCCACCCAAAAGAAATTAAATACTGATTTTAAAGCAGCGGCTGTATTTGCCATGTTAGCAATCAAATCTTTTTCTCCGGAAATCAGCGCTTTTATTTGAGGAAGAAGCGCTTCATATTTTTCTTTTTTGTCTTCCGTTTCAGGAATATAGATTTCTTCAGCCATCTTTTTTAAATTTTAGGTCTGTAAATTTTTAAAGTGTTGTCCAGGATTTTTTCTTCCGATATCAACACACCTTCAATTTGGGGAGCCTTTATCCCTTTACCAAAAACTGCTTTACTCCGAAAACAACGTATTTCATCCCACATATTTATCTTCATAAATTCATCCATTAATTTTGCACCACCTTCTACTATAACGGATTGAATTTGCCTCCTATAAAGATCTTCTAAAATTTGAGGAAGGACAGGTAAAGAATAATCCAGCTTTATATACTGATTATATTCTTGTGATTCATCCCGTGTTGAGTTATAACATAAAGTTGTTTGGCTAGTATCAAAAATATTTAAAGTTTTAGGTAAGGATAAGTTTCTATCAATTACAATACGAATAGGAGAACTTCCAACCCAATGCCTGACATTTAATTGCGGATTGTCGTAAAAAGCTGTTTTTGTTCCTACCATAATAGAATCTTCCTCCGCTCTCCATTTGTGGACCAGCTTTCTGGACAATTCATTGCTGATCCATTTTGAGGAGAAATCTTCCCGGGCAATAAAGCCATCAGATGTTTCTGCCCATTTCAGAATAATGAAAGGCCGTTTGTTTTCCAGGAAATTAAAGAACCGTTTATTTAGGTCCCTCCCCTCTGTTTCCATAACTCCTGATATTACTTCAGTGCCTGCTTCTTTAAGTTTGATTATTCCTTTCCCGCCAACCAATGGATTTGAGTCGACATTACAAATGACAACTTTGGGAATTTTATGTTTAATAATTAAATCGGCACAGGGCGGAGTCTTTCCCCAATGCGAACAAGGCTCGAGTGTAACCACCAATGTGCTTTCATTCAATAAACTTTTATCTTCTACGTCGTCAACCGCATTTACTTCGGCATGAGGGTCACCATAGGATTTGTGCCATCCTTCCCCTATTATTTTATCTTTATGAACTATAACACAGCCGACCATTGGATTAGGACTAACCTTTCCTCTTCCATACCCGGCCAGCTCTAATGCCCTTTTCATATAGATAGAATACTCTTCCATACAATGCTTAATTTGTAAATTGCAAGATAACCAAGTTATAAAGCAATTGGATAATTCAATCTCTTCTAAATACCTTTTTGAAAAAATTCAGAAGGAATTGACTTCTGTTTACGAAATCAATGAGACCCAATCCATTGCTTCTTTAGTCTTGGAAAAACTTTTCGGAATAAGTAGATCAGCCATCATTCTTGATAAAAATATAAAAGGATTTAGTAAAGAGACTGAAAAAAAACTTGACCAAATAATTTTAAGGTTAAGAAATTCAGAGCCTATTCAATATGTGCTCGGCGAAACTGAATTTTATGGGAAGATAATGAAAGTAAGTCCGGCCGTACTTATTCCAAGACCTGAAACAGAAGAATTGGTTGATTTAATCATAAAAGAAAATTACAAAAGGGAAGATTTGAAAATCCTGGATATTTGTACCGGAAGCGGATGTATCGCCATCGCCCTTCAAACCAATCTTAAGAATAACTCAACATTTGCCTTAGATATTTCACAGAAAGCAATCCATATGGCTGCTCGAAATGCCATAGAGAACCAGTCGCGAATAAACCTTCGTGAATGCGATATACTTAAGGAAGAAATTCCGTGGCAGAAAATTTCCTTTGATATAATAGTGAGTAATCCGCCTTATATTGGAGAATCAGAAAGGCGCTTGATGCAAAAAAATGTATTGGATCATGAACCTTCGTTGGCGCTTTTTGTAAAAGATACTGCTCCGTTAATTTTTTATGAAAGAATCATAAAGCTGAGCAAAACATGTCTGGTAAAAGGAGGAAGACTTTATTTTGAAATAAATGAAAGGTTTGGAGATGAAATCAGCGCCCTATTTTCAGATAACGGATTTAAAGATGTTGAAATAATAAAAGACCTCAGCGGAAAGGATAGAATTGCCAAAGGAAGTTATAATCCCTAATTAATTCTGACAAATAAAATATTTTTTCCAGTCTATCCGTATTTACTACTCTTTTTAGGTTGATTCATTTCTAAAAACAAGACATTAACTGTCAATGTGTCACCAAATATCTTTATGTTTTCTGACTGGCATAACCCTTGTAAATCAATGGAGAGAACAAGAATAAATTTATAGATATTAAAATAAATAATAAACATGGGAAAAATTATAGGAATTGACTTAGGAACTACAAACTCTTGTGTTGCAGTGATGGAGGGTAATGAGCCAGTCGTTATTCAAAACAGTGAAGGTCGGAGAATTACTCCTTCTATTGTAGCCTTTCTACCGAATGGTGAGAGAAAAGTAGGAGATCCGGCCAAAAGACAAGCCATTACAAATCCCACAAATACAATTTCTTCCATCAAGCGTTTCATGGGTAAAAAGTATTCAGATGTATCCCATGAGCTTAAAAGTGTTACATATAATGTGACTCGGGGAGATAATGATACTCCAAGAGTTAAAATAGGAGATAGGCTTTATACACCTCAGGAGCTTTCTGCGATGATTCTTCAAAAGATGAAAACTACAGCAGAAGATTACCTGGGAACGACAGTCACTGAAGCTGTAATTACGGTTCCTGCTTACTTTAATGATGCTGAAAGGCAAGCCACTAAAGAAGCAGGTCAAATTGCAGGATTGGATGTAAAAAGAATAATTAATGAACCTACTGCCGCCGCTTTAGCTTATGGTATGGATAAGAAGAATAAGGACATGAAAATCGCCGTATTCGACTTAGGAGGAGGTACTTTTGACATTTCAATATTGGAATTGGGTGATGGGGTATTTGAAGTGAAATCAACAGATGGCGATACTCACTTGGGTGGAGACGATTTTGACGAAGTAATCATTAACTGGTTAGCGGAAGAATTCAAAAATGATGAAGGTGGCATTGACTTAAGAAAAGACCCGATGGCACATCAAAGACTGAAAGAAGCTGCTGAAAAAGCCAAAATAGAACTTTCAAGTTCGACTTCAACTGAAATCAATCTTCCTTACATTATGCCGGTTGATGGAATTCCAAAGCACTTGGTAAGAACATTGTCTAGAGCCAAATTTGAGCAATTGGCTGATAGTCTGATCAAAAGATCTCTTGAACCTTGTAAAAAGGCGCTTAAAAATTCTGGATTTTCAACCTCAGAAATTGACGAAGTGATCTTAGTAGGAGGATCAACCCGTATCCCAAGGATACAGGAAGAAGTG
>Ga0196965_1000317_pt1 | contig 32618 bp, 29 predicted proteins | sample S1_20metaG_FD_148668 | JGI IMG/M metagenome (GOLD analysis project Ga0196965, IMG submission 148668) | Soil microbial communities from Anza Borrego desert, Southern California, United States - S1_20 | ecosystem: Environmental > Terrestrial > Soil > Desert | place: USA: California | collected...
CCCATTAAAGAAGTGAGGGGCGCACGCAAGTCATGGGATGTACTGTAAACAAACCGGTCCAGTTCTGTATTGGTTTTTTTTAGCTGATCGTTGCGTTCTACCAGCTGCATGGCGTTGTAATGGTTTAGCGTGATTAAGAGATACACACTCATTACGGTGGCAAGAAGGGCGAAGGAAAAATTAATGATGACATTAAAAAGGAGCAGCTCTTGTCCGAAATCCCTTTTTGGCAGGAGGCTAAAATCTATAAAGTAAGCCAGTACGAATAATACGTATGTGCCCACAGAAAAAAGAATGGATTGAAGGCGTTCATTATAACCGAACACGGCAAATGCAGCTACCGCGTTCGATACGAAGAAAATATACGTCCCACCATAGGGCGAGTCGCTCGAAGCGAACAAATAAACAATGATGTTGATTGTAGGGAGTAGTACCGTATTTGCAACGTGGTGAAGACCTTTGCGGTGAAGGTAAATGGTGAGCGCAAGAAAAAGGATACCTGCCGGATAAAGCAGGATTACGTGCGTGTAATTAAAAATAAGATCTACCGTAAAGTAAAAGAGACAGAGGAATATCGCCATGACAGCGATTTTACCCGAGAGCATCGCTCTTTTATAATCACCATAGGATGATATAAACTGATTCTCACCGATAACCAGATTCCGGATCCATTTGTTTATTTGCATGCGCCGAAGTCATTAATCATACAAAATTATCGTACCGTCCGGCAACAACTGCGGCATAAATACGGGCTACTCTATGCGTGCATGATTTCGAAGGGAAGAATCGTTTTTTTTATTATCGCTGGAACTTGAACCGCTAAAATTTGAAGAATTTCTGTATTTCCTGCGGTTGTTGTTACGGAGGAGGGCCAAATGATAAGGATATTTCCCAAGGTATGCGTTGTATTATACGGGATGATTCGTCTTTGTTTAGCTACGAAGGTTTAGCCCGGAGGCACAAAGCCACAAAGAATGCAGGAAATGTTTTTTGTATTTCTTAGTGTCCTCGTGTCTTTGTGGCTATAAAAAGGATTATGCCACGAAGGCACAAAGACACAAAGGAATACAAGTTTGGATCATGAAACTCAACTCGCGCAAGCGTCTCAATTGGGCGCCACAGCAATCTAGCGTCCGCTTTGCTGAAAAGCAGCATAACCTATTCGGGATTTGTGGGGGCTATGAAGAAATCACAAACGAATGCGAAGTTGAGTAATCGATTCATAAATTCTTAGCGCGGTTCCAATAAACGTCCATTTCGGCCAGGGTCATTTCGCCAATTTGTTTTCCGTCTTTTGCTGATTCTGTTTCAAGGTACTGAAAACGCTTAATGAATTTTTTATTGGTACGTTCAAGTGCTTCTTCCGGATCGATGTTAATGAACCTGGCGTAGTTTACCAGTGAGAAGAGCAGGTCGCCAAATTCGTTCATTGCTTTTTCCTGGTCAACAGGTCTATTTGTTTCTGCATTATATTCTGTTTTAAATTCCTGCATTTCCTCTTCTACTTTTTCCCATACTTGCTGTTTGTGTTCCCAATCAAATCCAATCCCCCTGGCTTTATCTTGTATTCGTATAGCTTTCACCAGGGCAGGTAACGATTTGGGGACGCCTTCCAATACAGATTTGTTGCCTTTCTTTAACTTTATTTTTTCCCAGTTTGCTTTTACGGTTTCTTCATCATTCGCGATCACCTCACCGTAAATGTGTGGGTGACGTTCAACCAACTTATCACATAAGCTATTCAACACATCAGCGATATCGAACGCCTTCATCTCCGAGGCGATCCGCGCATAAAAAACCAGGTGAAGCATAATGTCGCCAATTTCTTTTTTTACTTCCTGCAGATCGCCTTCAATAATCGCGTCCGACAGTTCGTATGTTTCTTCCACTGTTAAGTGGCGTAGCGTTTCAATCGTTTGTTTTTTATCCCAGGGGCAGTTTTCACGGAGCTCGTCCATCACGGTGAGCAGCCGTCCAAAGGCTTCTAATTTTTTGTCGCGATTTACATCCGGGGTAGATAAAACTTTCTTCATAATGAATAAACTTAAAAAAGGGATCAGGCGTTCTCTATAAGCATGTTAACTTTGCGGTAAAGTACACCTAAAAATGTTAAATGCTTAAAAGAAAGTCGTTTACATTTACGTGATTATTGCTGCGACGTTTTCTGCCTAATGAAAGCTCCGTAGAGGTGTAATAAAATAATATTGATTCAATAAATTTAATCGCCATTGCTATGTTGGTTTTTCTTTTGGCTCTTGGAATTTTCGCCCTCTTTTTCATTCTCATGTCAGTGCGTCTGATTTTTTTAAAGAACGGAGAATTCCGGGGGACTTGTGCGAGTCAAAGTCCCTGGTTAAATAAAGAAGGTGTTGAGTGTGGCTTCTGCGGTAAAACGTTAAAGCCGGGTGATGCCTGTGGCGATCCCGACGCACAGCTGGCGACATCAATGCCGGACATCAAAAAGAAAAATTAGCATCGATTGCTCATAATTCACCATCGAATTTGATTTCGTATATCTTTGTGGTCCGTTGAAAAAAATTAAAATGCGATGGCTCTAATAAAATCTATTTCAGGGATCCGTGGAACGATAGGTGGTAAAACAGGTGATAACCTCACACCACTCGATGTTGTAAAATTTGCTGCTGCTTTTGGGACATGGCTGAAGAAAGATCAAGCTTCTGCGAAAATTGTAATTGGTCGCGACGCCCGGCTTTCAGGTGAAATGGTGAATGCTTTGGTATCTGCCACGCTGCAAGGATTGGGAATTGATGTTGTGGATCTCGGCTTATCCACTACACCTACTGTGGAGATAGCGGTACCGTTGGAACACGCAGCGGGTGGAATTATTCTTACCGCGAGTCATAATCCGGCCCAATGGAATGCATTGAAATTGCTAAACGCAAAGGGAGAATTTATATCAGGAAAGGATGGAGAGGAAGTACTTGCTTTAGCTGATCAGGAAGATTTTGATTTTGCGCCTGTAACCAAGCTTGGAAATTACGCGCGGAAAGATGGTTATCTTCAGAAGCACATTGATATGATTTTGAAGTTACCGCTTGTTGATGTTGAGGCTGTCAGGAAAAGGAATTTTAAGGTTGTGGTTGATGCCGTAAATTCTTCGGGAGGTATTGCTGTGCCCATGTTGCTGAAACAGTTGGGTGTAATGGTGAAAGAAATTCATTGTGAACCTACAGGCCACTTTGCGCATAACCCCGAGCCGCTACCGGAAAACCTTACTGATATTTGTCGTGAAATTGAAAAAGGAAAATATGATCTGGGTATTGTTGTGGATCCGGATGTTGACCGACTTGCCTTGATCTGTGAAGATGGGTCTCCTTTTGGTGAAGAATATACATTGGTTGCTGTGGCTGATTATGTTTTGAACGCAGATTCTTCAAACAGAAAAAATACAGTTTCGAACTTGTCTTCAACGCGGGCGTTACGCGATGTAACAGAAAAGGCTGGTGGAAAATATTTTGCGGCCGCGGTTGGCGAAGTTAATGTGGTGAACATGATGAAAGAATGTGACGCTATCATAGGCGGTGAAGGTAATGGCGGCGTCATTTATCCTGAGTTGCATTATGGACGCGATGCATTGGCTGGTATTGCGTTGTTCCTTACGCACCTTGCAAAAACCAACCTGACTGCGCTTCGCCTTCGTTCTACCTATCCTGGTTATCATATTTCAAAAAATAAAATTGAATTAACACGCGACATCAATGTCGATCATGTATTGGATGCCGTGAAAAAGAAATACAGAAACCAACCCGTTAATACAGTGGATGGTATAAAGATTGAGTTTGATGCCGAATGGGTTCATCTTCGTAAATCAAATACAGAACCTATTATTCGAATTTATTCTGAGTCTGATATGGAGGTGAAAGCGGAAAATCTCGCGAAGAAAATCATTTCTGATATCCGAGAGATTATTGCTGAAAAAGCAATGGCAAGTTGATCCGACGTATAGATAGTGTAGTGTGTTTCGTTGCATTTAAAATATTCATTTAAGTAACTCAATAATTTCCGCTAACTTTGATGGGAGACATTAACCTGCATGAGCGTTTACCTCGATAACGCTGCGACTACTCCGCTTGATCCGGAGGTTTTCGAAGCGATGAAGCCTTTTCTTTTAGAGGATTTTGGAAATCCGTCTTCTACACATGCCCACGGGCGAAAAGTCCGGGCCGCAATTGAATCGGCGCGTAAACAAATTGCCGCATTGCTTCACTGCACACCAGGGGAAATTCTTTTTACATCCGGAGGTACCGAAGCAGATAATACCATTCTTCATTCCGCCGTGCGTACGTATAATATCCGTCACATCATCTCATCTCCCTTAGAACATCATGCGGTAACACATACCTTGGAAAAGATCGTGCACGATAATGCCATCGAACTGCATTTTGTTCAACTTGATTCGCATGGGAATGTTGATCTTCAACATTTTGAAATCCTGCTTCAGCAATTTCCCAATGTATTGGTTTCGCTGATGCATGCCAATAATGAAATTGGAAATCTTCTTGACCTGCATCGTGTTGGTGAGCTATGCGCCAAGTATAACGCATACCTCCATTCAGATACGGTTCAAACAGTCGGTCATTTTGCCCACGACCTTTCTACATTAAGATTGCATGGCATGACGGCGGCTGCCCATAAATTCCATGGCCCGAAAGGAGTCGGATTTATGTATATCCGAAAAGAAAAAAAGATTCAGCCGCTACTTGTAGGCGGAGCGCAGGAACGTAACATGCGTGGCGGTACCGAAAACGTGTATGGCATTATTGGTATGGCAAAAGCACTTGAGATTGCATATCGCGATATGGAGCAACATACAACGTATATCAAGACACTTAAGCTTCGCATGATAGAAAAACTCAGGGCAACTATTCCTGGTGTGGATTTCAACGGCAACTCTGCTGATATTGATAACAGTTTATATACGGTACTTAATGTTGGTCTGCCGGAGTCGGATACAAACAATATGCTGCTGTTCAACCTTGATCTTCAAGGCATTTCAGCTTCCGGTGGTAGCGCATGTTCGAGCGGTGCAACAACAGGTTCGCATGTACTCAGTCATCTGTATCCTGGCTCAAAAAAAGGAGCGATTAGATTTTCTTTCAGTAAGTATAACACGCCAACGGAAATTGATTTTGTTGTAGACAAGCTTGCTGAGCTCGTAAAAGTTTCAGTTTGATCCCGTGGAGTCGTTAAGCTTATTTTGGGATAATACCCATTTTCTTCATTAAAAAACTGGCATTCATTTTCTGTGCTAAACCAGCGTTGAGTTTATAATCGAAAGACAGTTGATCATTTTCAATGTTAGCTTCGAAGCAATAATTTTTAACCTCATTGGGATATTCTTGTTCGAGCGCCCCTAATGCGAGATCATGCGTCGCAATAATAGCCAAACACGGATAGGGCAGGAGTTGTTTCACCAGTGCCATAGAACCAGCTTGTTTGTCGGTGCTGTTTGTTCCTTTTAAAATCTCATCCAGTAAAATCAATAATGGCTTTTTTTGGCGGAGTTCATCCATGATGGTTTTTAATCTGTTCAATTCGGCATAAAAGTATGACTGATGGTCTTGTAACGAATCGGCAGTTCGCATTCCGGTCCTTAATGATATTGCCGGACATAAAAAAGACGATGCACATACAGGCGTTCCATTGAGTGCAAGTATCAAATTCACACCCAGGGTGCGAAGAAACGTACTCTTTCCTGCCATGTTTGCTCCTGTTACGATGAATACTGCAGGGGCCGGTCCCATAACGATTGTATTTGGTACCCGTTCTGCGGCATCAATGAGCGGATGGGCCAGGTCTTTTGCTTCAATCTTTAATTCGTCCGTGATAACAGCATAGTTCAGCCCCGGATTGTTGAATGCAAATGTTCCATAGCTGCAAAGTACTTCTGTTTCGGTAATGGCGTTTAGCCATATGGGCAGTTTATCAGCATGGTCTGCCTTCCATTTTTCCAGCCGATAAACGCATTGCAAATCATACATCAATAAGCTGTTTACAAACAGCGTTGCCAATGCATTTGTCCGGGCATCGAGCGCATTCACGAGAGAAGCAAGCTTGCGGATATTGACATCAGCTTCGTGTGCAACACTTTGTAATGTTTTGCATTTTGTCGCAGTGAATTTCTCCTGTTGCAGGTAATATAATAATCGGGAGTATTTTTGCAGGATGTTTTTCTTTTGGCTGATGTAATCATGAAAGATGTTGATTTTTTTTAACCTTAACCCGGTTATACTCCATTGGGTAATGATTAAGGCAAACAATACCACTTTCACTTCTTTTATAAAAAAAGAGCCAATCAAAGCACACAAGGTAAGAAGGGGTATTACGATGAGCAACATCCGGAATGCGTTCCCCGAGGGAAGAAATGAAGGTTGCTTAAGCCAGGCAAGAAGTTGTTCGTGATCACCAGGTTGTTCACCGGACTCCATCCCCGCGGCCTGAATGTGCTGACGGAATTCTATTCGCGCGGTTACATCGCGGATAGCATCCTGTCTATCTTCTATGGTCTGACGATCCGTCAATGGGTTTGCCAATCCATAAGCAAATTGTTTTTGACCGTTTATCGTATTACAACGATTCATGTATTGAAACAAGGAGCCTTTACCAAATATATCCAGATCGTGTGTGTAGGGGTGATGCGGATCGACAAAGCCGGTGCCTTCAGGCAATGACATGTAATCGCCATCCAAAACTTTCCTTTCTGTTATGTTAATCTTAAAGAGGTTTTCCAGTAGTGCGTGTTCGTGAAAAAGTAAGGCGTGTTTTTTTACGAGAAACAGGAAGAAGACGAGGCACACAGCAATACCAAAACCAAACCATGGATTTGAAATCGAAAGGTACGCGAAACCAATTCCGGCAAGCGCTGTAATCAACCTGACATTAGAGATTAGATTGATCTGCTTTTTGCTTTTTGACTGTGCAACCGAAAAATTATTGCTTCTTTTCTCGTAAAGTAAATGGAGTTCCTGTAATGTCATGGGGTTAAATAAACTGCTCAATAATCCGGATAACCTCTTCGAGATAACGTTGATCTGTCTGATCGAAGTCATTTAATGAGTCGCTATCTACATCGAGTACTAAAGCGATTTGGTCTTTTTTAAATGCAGGCAATACAATTTCAGACTTCGAAGCGGAGCTGCATGCAATATGTCCTGGAAATTCATCTACATTGGGAACCACGATTGTTCTTTTATCTTTCCATGATGTTCCGCATACGCCGTTGCCATAACCGATCCGGGTACACGCAATAGGTCCTTGAAATGGTCCAAGTACAAGTTGATTGTCTTTTACGAGATAAAATCCTACCCAATAAAAATTCATCGTTTGTTTAAGGGCTGCTGCGATGTTTGCAAGATTTGCTATCACATCAGATTCACCATTCACCAAGTTTTTAATCTGTGGTAAAAGGGCCGCATACCGTTCTGCTTTACTGCCGGAGTTATTGATGATGAGTTCTTCAGCCATAGCGTATTCGAGTAAGTAGTTCTTCTTCTCCTGCAATTACGGGTTATTGATAATTTATTGTTCTGATCAGTTGAGTTTAGTATCGTCTTATTTTAGAAATGCGGTTTTTTTAATGCGGTACATGAATACTGAGCCAGTCATCTTCGATTCGTTTACGCTGTTGTAGTTTTCCCTTAAGATCAGGGGCTGCAATGCCTTTGTTAAACATTCGGGGCGACTGAAAAACACGCGCTTCATCCCATAAGCCTGCTTCTATGAATAACCGAAGCAATGTTGCGCCGCCTTCGATAACCAGTGACTGAATTTTTCTTTTCCAGAGATCGTGCAAGACGTTTTGAAGAAAATTATTTTCATCAATGCGCACCAGCGAAAGATTCGGGAATTCTTCATGTTTCAAAAGGTTATAACACAGTGTGGGTTGAGAACGATCAAACACATGAAGTTTTTCGTTCAGCTTTAAAAAGCGGTCGATAATCACCCGCGTCGGATTTCGTCCCGTCCAGTCCCGGACATTCAATTGAGGATTGTCATGCACCACTGTTTTGGTGCCAATCAGAATCGCATCCTCTTCCGAACGCCACTTGTGCACCCACTGCCGGGATAACGCATTGCTGATCCATTTGGAATCGTAATTTTCCTGTGCGATAAATCCATCGGAGGTTTCCGCCCATTTCAGAATAATATACGGTCGTTGTTTTTCCATGAAGGTGAAAAAACGTTTGTTAAGCTCGCGACCAACTTTGTCAAGGATGCCGGTGATCACTTCAATGCCGGCAGCACGTAATTTCTTGATACCTTCTCCGGCCACCAGGGGGTTAGTGTCCAGGGTCGCGACGACTACTTTTTTTACTTTATGTTCGATCAACAGGTCCGTACATGGAGGCGTTTTTCCGAAATGCGAACATGGTTCAAGTGTTACGTAGACCGTTGCGTGGGGAAGTAACATTTTGTCTTTAACCGAACGAATGGCATTTACTTCCGCATGCGCGTCACCCCATTTCTTGTGCCATCCCTCTCCTATAATAGTGTCGTTGTAAACCACGACGCTTCCAACCAACGGATTAGGGCTTACGTAACCACGCCCGAGCGCAGCAAGTTCAATCGCGCGCTGCATATAAAGTTCGTCCTGTTTATGATCAGATTTATTCATGGTTACATCAGGAATCGGCCATTAGATAGTCGAAATCCTGTTAAGTTTGCAAAGATTGATAACCCATGAAGAATTCCAAAGCACTGCTCCGGTATTTACTTTCGAATATTCAATTAAATGAAAGCCAGGCGGAAATTGAAAGTATGGCCTACATGGTAATTGAACATCTTTTTCACCTTGATACCATGCAGGTGATGATGGATGCAGCAGTGGAAATCACCCAAGAACAACACCAAATCATTGACAGTGTAATCGCCCGTATCAATGCCTTCGAACCGGTTCAATACGTTCTTGGCGAAGCTTTTTTCCTTGGCAGAAAGTTTATGGTAAGTCCTGCGGTTTTAATTCCACGCCCTGAAACCGAAGAACTTGTAATGCAGGTGCTGCAACATATTAAACTACATCCTCAACCTTCATACAAAATACTTGACATTGGAACCGGAAGTGGATGTATTCCAATATCTCTTGCGTTGGCATTGAACCAGGCCGAAATTCTGGCAACCGATGTGAGTGCTGAGGCGATCACAATTTCGAGGGAAAATGCAGATCGACTGAAGGCACAGGTTACTGTTTTATTGCATGATATTTTAGGCGATGAGTTGGAAGTGGTTGAGCTCGATGTATTGGTAAGTAATCCGCCCTACATTGCATCAGAAGAAAAGATTTATATGCAAACCAATGTTACCTCGTTTGAACCACACCTCGCGTTGTTCGTTCCTGATGAAGATCCATTATTGTTTTATAAGGCGATTTCCCGAAAGGCAAAAAATGCGCTTCGCGCAGGAGGATTACTGATCTTCGAAATAAATGAACGGTTCGGTAACGAGGTATCACGTCTTCTTAGTGATGAAGGATATGAAGATGTTAAAATAATTTACGATTTGAATCAAAAGCAACGAATCGTAAGCGGTATTAAAAAGTAACAAGATGAAACCAGCGTCTGTATCGTTTATCGGATCAGGTAATGTAGCCTGGCACCTTGCACCTGCCCTCGATAATGTGGGCTATGCTGTTCGTGAGGTTTACAGTGCAAGAAAAAAAAATGCAGCAGCTTTGTCAGATCGTTTATATCAATCCATCGTAAAAGATTCGCTTGATTTTTCGGACAGCCCCTCCGACATTTTTATTATTGCTGTTCCTGACGATGCCATTAATGAGGTGGTTAAATCAATAACATTGCCTCCGGATGCTTTGCTGGTTCACACATCCGGAAGCAAGCCGTTACAAATTTTGGAGAATAACAATGAATGGACGAAAGGCGTTTTTTATCCGCTTCAAACTTTTACGAAAAACAGAAAAATAGATCTTGAGACGGTACCTTTTTTTATTGAAAGTGACGATCCCTCAGTGGAGCGAAGACTAATGGCGATGGCAAAGACCATTGGTAAGAATGTTATAAAAATCTCTTCTCAGGATAGAAAGATCATTCATGTGGCGGCTGTATTTGCTTCTAATTTCACCAATCACATGCTCAGTTTATCCAAAGACATTATGACTGCTCATGGACTAAATTTTGATCACCTTAAGCCACTCATCGCAGAGACTTTAAATAAAAGTCTGGCCATTGGTCCGGAGCATGCGCAGACAGGGCCAGCACGAAGGGGAGATCTCGAAGTGCTGGATAATCACCTGGCGTTATTACAAGAGGATGAAGCGGTAGCTGAAATTTATAAAGTGGTCAGTCAGCATATTTTGAATCGTTACTCGGATTGATTCATTGGGGGTCTATTGATTCAAGAAATTTCGAAACGTCACGTATCCAGTTGGATTGATTTGTTTCTGTAAAAAGCGCGTGACCTTCATCCGGATAGGTTGCTAAGGTCTTTTGTCCACCAAGATTATTGAACAGTGTTTCTGTTTCTTCCATTGAAACGCGATTATCCTTTTCTCCAAACAAGATCAGTGTTGGACATTTTACATCTAAGGCATATTCTTGTGGATTATGAGCGAAGGCCCAATACCCATGTTGCGCGCCGCCCCAAAATGTTAACAGGTAAGACATCGGGAATGAAGGTACACCCATCATATTAAATCGTGCGGACACGGTTTTTTGTAAACTACCGAAAGGACATTCCAGTATAATAGAACTAGGCTCAAATTGATCGTCGTGTATGGCTTTAAGGACTGCGGCAGCGCCCATCGAGGTGCCGAATAAATGGATATTTTTTTCGCCTTGTGCCTCAACGTAATCAAAAGCATCCTTTACTTCCCGGCTTTCGGTAAAACCAATACTGGTGCTATTTCCTTCTGATCCTCCTGACCCCATAAAGTCAACGAGGAGCGTGTGATAGCCAAGTTTGTAAAACTCTTCAGCGCGTGAGAGGAGAGCGGATTTTTCCCCGGCATATCCGTGAAAAAGTACGATTGTGCCTCGGGCACTTTCAGCGGGAATATACCAGGCTTCCAAGGTAACGTCGCTTTTAATATGGAGTGTCTTGAATGGACGTTCAGGGATCTGTATGTGCTGTGGTTTCGGATTATCAATGCCTGCAAAAAGAACTTTTAACTTGCCCATTGTGCTAAGTTCTTTTGGATCCTTCGTGCGTGCATCATCATCACTCAAACTAAAGTGGGTAAAGCGATAGGCATGGAGATAGGCAATCGCGTTTATGACAATAAGCCCAGGTAGAATAAGCCACGTGATTTTCCTTTTCATAAACGCTGCAGTGTTTGTAAGGTGTATTTATTGCCGTTCTCTTCCTCAAGGTTGCATGAGATTAATTATGTTTAAAAGCTTTCCGTAAAAATTTTTTTTAGGAGGCCAACAAACTTAATTTTGAATGGTTTCAATCTGATTCAATTTTCAATACTGCTATGTCTTTTTTAACCCGCAGACCCCGACGTAACCGCAAGAGTGAGGCAATTCGTGCACTGGTGCAAGAAACTCGTGTTACTACAGATGATTTGATTTTTCCGCTCTTTCTTATCGAAGGCGCAAACAAAAAAGAGGCGATCGCGTCTATGCCGGATATTCACAGGCTTTCAACAGACCTGATGTTAAAGGAGGTGGAAGCCTGTATGAAATTGGGTATTCGGGCCTTTGATATTTTTCCTGTTGTTGAAGAAGCGTACAAAGATAAAACAGCTTCACACAGCTTCGATAAAACTTTCTTTTACCTCAAGGCGCTTCGTGAAATTAAAAAGCAATTTCCTGAGGCTTGTATTATGACCGATGTGGCCATGGATCCATACAGTTCTGATGGACACGATGGTTTAGTATTGGATGGAAAGATTGTAAATGATAAAACACTCGATATATTGGGTAAGATGGCCCTGGCTCAGGCAGAAACCGGTATCGATATCCTCGGGCCTTCCGATATGATGGACGGCCGTGTCGGCTATATCCGTAATTTACTTGATGAGAACGGGTTTACCGAAGTATCCATCATGAGTTATACTGCAAAATATGCCAGTGCTTTTTATAATCCTTTTCGTGATGCCCTGGATTCTGCACCAAAATTTGGCGATAAAAAAACATATCAGATGAATCCGGCGAACCGCAGAGAAGCGCTGATCGAAGCGTCTTTGGATGCACAGGAAGGGGCAGATTTTTTGATGGTGAAGCCCGCGCTTGCGTATCTTGATATCATTCGCCTTCTCAAGGACAATACTGATTTACCGGTTTCTGCTTATAACGTAAGTGGTGAATATTCCATGGTTAAAGCAGCTGCTTTAAAAGGATGGCTGGATGGTGAACGTGCCATGATTGAAAGCTTACTCAGTATTAAACGCGCTGGTGCCGATATTATACTAACCTATTTTGCAAAAGAATTTGCCACTCTGGCAAACCGTTAATCCATCATACTATATGACGTTGAGGATTTTTCTTTTTAGTCTTCTTTTCCTCACGTCGTGGAAAACATTTTCCCAGTCGTTGATACTTGCCGGGCAGGAACGCATTGAATTAGCCGACCACATTCTGCATTATCGCGACACCGAAGGCGATCTTACGCTTGATGATATCATAAGGAAGAGAATCCCTTTTCAGTCGCGGGCACTAAACTATGGATTTGATGATGCTGCACATTGGTTTGCTTTTCAAATTGACAATGAATCAAAGGATGAAGACTGGCTGCTTGAAGTAGCTTTCGCTCCTCTTGATAAAATAGATTTTTTTATCCGGAGTGAGTCCGGTTGGATCGAAAAAAGTGCAGGCGATCTGTTACCGATGAGCATCCGCGATGTAAGGCACCCACATGCCGTTTTTTTATTTTCCCTTCCACAGGGTTATACCCGAACAATTTACCTGCGGGTTAAAACTACCTCTTCAGTCCAGGTGCCGTTGATCCTTTGGAAGCGTGATGCTTTTATTGCTACATCAAATACGGTCAATATCATCAATGGATTGTTTTATGGCGCCATGATGATCATGATATTGTATCAATTGTTTGTATTTCTATCCACACATGATCGCATCACGTTGTATTATGTTCTAACGCTGGTGGCGATGATGCATGTTGTTGCCTTTTTTCAAGGCTATAGCTTTTTGTATATGTATCCAGAACATCCACAGCTAAACCACCTGATGGCAATTGTTACGGGTCCATTGTTTCTTTTGTTTTCGACATGGCTCACACGAGCATTCTTGGATCTGAAAAAGAATAGTCCCACGATGGATAAACTTTTGTTGATTAATATGGAGCTCGATATACTGGCAGCCATCATGATGATCGTGTTTTTTGGAAAGATTTCATATCGTTTTCACCACTATGCCATATTGTTGCACTGCGTTTTTGCGCTCATCGCCGCAGGATATTGTTTGTACCGAAATTTCAGGCCCGCTTTATATTACCTCTTGTCGTGGATTACCTTGCTTGTCGCTACATTGATTTTTTCAATGAGTAACCTAGGTCTCTTTCCGGCGTATCTGAATACCAGTTCTACCGGCCTTATCATCGGATGCCTTTTACAAATGTTACTCATCTCTTTTGCGCTTGGAAATCGCTGGAGTATAATGGTGCGGGAAAACCAGAAAAGTAAAGAGCTTGAAGTGCAACGAGGTCAGCTGGAGAAAGAACGGCTTGAACAAGAGGTACAGTTACGGCTGGAGGAGATTAATCATAAAAATCAGAAGCTCGAAGAAGTTAACCGGATTAAGGATAAATTATTTTCTGTTGTATCACATGACATTAAAGGGCCACTCACATCCTTGCACCTCGCATTAGCACTCACCAAGAATGAGACTATAACGCAAAAGGAATTTCAGCAACTGACTCATTCCCTTGAAACAAAATTTACACAGACCACCGAGTTTATTGATAATCTGCTTCAGTGGGCAACGCTTCAGATACGCGGCGAATCTTTTGAGCCGGTAAAAGTAAATCTTTCAGTATTGATCCAACAAACCATTGGTCTTTTGGATTTTGAACTCAGAAAAAAGAACATTGAGATTGAAGACACAATTGACGGATCATGGCATGCAAAAGCCGATGTCAATATGGTGAAATCAATTTTACGAAATTTACTGACAAACGCCGTTAAGTTTACCGGTAATGGGGGGCATGTTGGGATTCAGGCCACAGCAAATGCTGAGTTTATTACAATTGCTATTGCTGATACAGGGATCGGTATACCGAAGAAAAATCAGTCGCTAATTTTTTCACTCGATATCGTTACGACGCCAGGCACAGGGCAAGAAAGGGGCACAGGCCTGGGGCTGTTATTATGTAAAGAATTCGTTGAGCGGAACAATGGAAGAATCTGGTTTGAAACGGAAGAAGGAAAAGGTACGACTTTTTATTTCACACTCCCTGCTTATAAAAATGATGAAGCCTGAATCCCTCACATTGCAAAATCAATATCTCCCGGATTTTCATTTCAATGAAGTTCACCGTATTACCATTGAAGCGCCAAGGGAAAAGGTTTTTGGAAAGATAAACGCTTTTGATTTTAGCGGATCGACGGTGATCAGGTTACTATTAAGGCTCCGCGGCTTACCGACAAATACCACCAAAGGACTAGATGGTGTTCTTAAGATGGGGTTTTCACTTTTGGCGGTACATCAGGATGAGGAATTGATCCTCGGATTAATTGGTCGGTTCTGGGAGCCATCAGGGAAAATTCAGCGTGTAGCTCCCGTTGATTTTAAAGCGTTTAATGATCCCGATTTTGCGAAAGTAACCTGGAATTTCAAAATTTTGCCCGGTAGGGGAAATCTTCTTACTGTCGAAACGGAAACACGTATTGCGTGTATAGATCCCGTTGTTCGCCGACGGTTCGCCCGTTACTGGTTTCTGATTAAACCCTTCAGCGGTATCATTAGAAAGCATATGCTGAAGCAAATCAAAATACAAGCAGAAAATTTAGTCAGTGTAATCAATATCGGCTAGTTAAACTTCCATAAAACCTTCTCCTGCGAAGAGGGCAGGGTGAGGCCATAAAAAACAAGCTTAACTAAACGATATTGACAGTGCAATAGATGTTTAATTCTTTTCCGGCTCCAGTGCAGGCAGTGTAAAATCATCCAGCGGACTCGGTAATGCCATGGTTGCCTCTATGTCCTCCGTTGTTCGCGGCGCCGTAGTGGAAAGATGTTCATTTCCGCCTGCGGTAATTAAAAAGTCATCTTCTATTCTTACAGCAATTCCCCACCAACGTTTATCGCATTTCGCGTTTTCCGGAATATAGATACCAGGTTCGATCGTTATCACCATATTCTCCTGGAGTACATCATAATTGCCGCGGTCATGTACGTCCAATCCGATATGATGACAACAGCCATGCGGATAATACAAATGGTATTCCGATTCACGTTGAAGGATACCAAGTTCCTTAAGACCTTTGTTGATTACCTCTTTGGTAACCTGTGTGAGCTGTGCAAAGCTTGTCCCAGGCTTACATATTTTCATGGCTTCTTCCTGGGCTTTGAATACAATATCGTAAATGAGTTTCTGTTCAGTAGAAAATTTTCCATTCGCAGGAATAGTTCGTGTGATGTCGGCCGTGTATCCGTGGTATTCCGCGCCAAGATCCATCAACACCATTTCTCGTGTGGAGATTGCAGGTTTGTAGTTATCGATATAATGAAGAATGCATCCGTTGTGTCCACCACCTACGATGGAAGGATAGCCGATATCTTCCGCCTGATATTTTTTGAAAACAAATTCGTGTATCCCTTGAATCTCACGTTCCGACATTCCGGGCCGCATTGCTTTCATTACTTCAACTTGACCGCGGCATGATATCTGTACGGCCTTACGTAAAAGGTTTAATTCTTCAGCTGTTTTGATACCACGAAGATCGTTCATGATATGCGTGAGGTCTTGTGTATTCAGATTGCTCTTATTAGGTTCGCGGTCAACCGCGAGATTTTTCTCCGATGGATAGTTTACTTTTGTTTTGAACTGCTCGATCAAATCGAAAAGGTCAGCCTGGTCTTCTGTGTTTCTAACGTCATTTTTAAAATCGAAAAACAAGATCTCACTGAATTTACTGAAGTCTACATTGTAGTTTTTAAACTCAGTATTGTTGAAGGCCTGTTCAAGGCCCAGCATCTCTTTGGTTTTTACATCGCCAAGTCTGCGGCCAGTCCACATTTCGCGAATCATATTGCGGGGTTGTACAAAGATGATCTCGTTATATAATAAACCGTTTGCTGCAGTTTGTTTGTCTTTAAAAATGAGCAGCACGGCATGTGGTTCTTTGTACCCTGTGAGGTAGTAAAAATCGGGATCCTGATGATACACGTAGTCCACATCATTCGATCGGTTTCGTACCGCGTTTGCAAAAAAGACAGCTACCGAATTTGCAGGAATTTTTTCGCGCAATTTTTCACGGCGTTCTTTATGGAACTCCTTTGATAAGAAATCTGTAGGCTGCTCAGCTTCTTGTCCATAAGCCGCGGATACAAGAAAAATAAAGGGTAAAAAATACAATGCTCTCATATCGACCGGTTTTTTAATGAATATAACGCGAAAATGGTATCACGAATGGCAAATCTTTATATAAGGTGCAGCGGTTTCGTGAATGGTTTTTTTTAGAACTACTACCTTAAAATTCAGGGTCATTTTTTTAAAAATAGGTAGTTTATTGATGCAGGAGACCGTTTGTCGATTGCGTGTATCAATTTTTGCCATTAATTCAGTTATTCATAACACTTAATCCTGCGCTAAGAATTTGTAGGCCCTTTCTGATAAAGGCAGATCTCATCATCTGCCTTTAATTTTTCCAAAAGGATCTTCCTGGTTTTCAAGTTCTTCCAACAAAAAATCGTTTCCTTTTCCATAGCGGATCAGGTCTTTCAGTAGAAAACGTTCTAATGTAAAAATATCCTTTACCCGGAAATCTCCGTTGCTCAGTATACTTTCAATTTCAAATTCATGGGTCTCACCGAAGTTGGTGAGGCGGTATTTTCTACCAGTCCGTAAAACGTCAAATGCCAGTCCCGCCATAATTATAAGTCTTCGTCTCGTTCAAGCATCAAAATGGATGCCTGTGGAACGATGAAATATTTTTCTTCTTCGTAAATAACTTCAATAGCACCTTTTTGCAGAAAGATAGCCAGGTCGCCTTCCTGCGACTGCAAGGGTAAATATTTTACCTGATCTTCTTTGCCTTTCCAAACGTCATCTTCATCTGCCGGTAGTGGTAACGGATATCCCGGGCCAACTTTAATAACCCATCCGCTCTGAATTTTTTCTTTCTCCTGTACACCGGGCGGAAGATATAATCCACTGGCGGTTTTATCAGACTGTTTAGCAGGTCTGATTAGAACACGGTCACCCACCACTATCAATTTCTTTAGTTTATTATCCGATGTTAACTTCATACGCTCAAATAAAATACAGCATGATTATTATACTAAATTTTTAACCACGCAAAACAAAGGTGTAAAAATCCTAAAGTAGTTCCATTATTCAAATAAACCAGCCTGGTCTTCAGACCGCTTTAATAAGTTTGCATCGATACTTTTGCTTGCGCGTGCACCAAGTTTTTTGAGATCCTCTACACGGCGTACCAGATTTCCACTTCCAACGGATAATTTTTTCATTGATTCTTCATAATGTTTTTTCGACGTTTCAAGATGTCGCCCCAAAGTAATAAGGTCGTCAGTAAAGCCGACAAATTTATCGTACAGGTCACCGGCTTTATTTGCTATATCAAGCACGTGTCTGGTTTGATATTCCTGTTTCCAGGTATTCTTGATCAGTTGAAGAGAAGGAATAAGCAACGTCGGGCTCACGAAAACAATTCGCCGCTCCAGTGCTTCCTCGTAGAGTGTTTTTTCACTTTGAATAGCGAGGATGTAAGCCGGTTCAATCGGAATAAACATCATCACAAAATCCAGGCTGCTTTCGCTGATATTTTTTTGATAATTTTTATCGCCGAGCAGTTTCATGTGCTGGCGTATAGACGTAAGGTGGCTTTTGAGAAAAAAGAGCTTCTGTTCTTCGGTATCTGCGTTCACAAAATTATTATACGCTGTTAAGCTTACTTTAGAATCGATGATTACATGCTTATTTTCAGGTAAACGAATGATTACATCGGGTCGGAGTCGCCCCTCAATTGTCGTGAAAGATTCCTGCACCGTATATTCCCGATCTTTTTGTAGTCCTGATTTTTCAAGGATACTTTCGAGGATAAACTCACCCCAGGCACCTTGTGTTTTTGTATCACCGCGCAGTGCGCGTGTGAGATTTTCCGCCTCACGCGTCATTTGGATATTTAATTTCTGAAGATTTTCCAGTTGTTCGCGCAGGGCAGAATTTCGTGAGATGTTATCCTTGTGTGTTTCTTCGACCCGTTTCTCAAACTCGTTTATTTTTTCACCGAGTGGTTTTAGCAGGTCGAAAATATTGCTTTTGTTTTGATCTGTAAACTTCCGGCTCTTTTCTTCGAATATCTCGTTCGCTAGATTTTTAAATTGATGGGTAAATTTTTCAGTGAGCGCTTCTACTTCTTTTTTTTGTGTTTCCAGTTTTTCCTGAATGTTTCTGTAGTCAGCCTCTGTAGCCGCAAGACTGTTTGTAAGTTCCAGCACTTTATTGCGTTCGGAAGCAAGTTCTTTTTTTACCTCCGTAAGTTGAAGGAACTGTGTTTTGTTTTTTTCCTGTTCGATGAGTACGGAAGATGTTGTGGCCTGGGCCTCTGCAGTAAATTTAAACTTTGCAATAAACCATCCCGCCAAACTTCCTGTCACAAGCCCGGTTAGTATCAAAAGAATTTCCATCCCGCAAAGATAGAAGAAGGTAGTTAACCAAAATAGCACATTTTCAGCACTTATTTGATAGATTTGTAGTGGATACAAAAAGGCGACACGCTATGGTGGAAGCGATTAATACAAGTCAGCAGGCAATTGCACTCGAAGATGAATACGGTGCCCATAATTATCATCCTCTTCCGGTTGTTTTAAACAAAGGAGAGGGGGTTTTCCTGTGGGATGTGGAAGGGAAACGTTACTATGATTTTTTATCCGCATATAGTGCCGTTAATCAGGGCCATTGTCATCCGCGCATTATTAAGGCACTTATTGATCAGGCCCGGGAATTGACCTTAACGTCCCGTGCTTTTTATAATGATAAACTCGGCGTTGCGGAGAAATTCATTTGTGAAACATTTGGATACAACAAGTCACTGTTTATGAACAGTGGCGCTGAAGCGAATGAAACCGCGATCAAGCTGGCGCGTAAGTGGGGTTATCTCACAAAGGGAGTTCCCGATAACGAAGCAGTCATAGTAGTTGCAAAACAAAATTTTCACGGCCGCACCACGACTATAATTTCGGCGTCGACAGATTCGCTGGCACGGAAAGGATTCGGACCGTTTATGCCAGGATTTGAAATTGTGGAATACAACAATGCGGAAGTAATCGAGAAGGCGTTGGTAAATCAAAATGTATGTGCGCTGTGGATTGAACCCATCCAGGGCGAAGCAGGTGTTTTTGTGCCGGATGCAGGGTATCTGAAAGCAGTAGAAAGAATCTGTCGTGAAAAGAATGTTTTACTCATGATGGATGAGATCCAAACCGGCATAGGGCGTACAGGAAAGATGTTAGCCTCGGATCACGAGAACGTAAGGCCGGATGTGCTCATCCTCGGTAAGGCGTTATCCGGTGGTGTATTGCCGATCTCGTGTGTGCTCGCCGATGATGACATTATGCTTCTGCTTAAACCCGGAGAGCATGGATCTACATTTGGCGGAAATCCATTGGCTGCTATGGTGTGCATTGAGGCATTGAAAGTTGTACGCGATGAAAATCTTGCTACTCATGCTGAACGACTGGGAAGTGTATTCCGTAACCGGATGCAACATCTCATGGAAAAAACTAAACTCATTAAGCTTGTACGTGGAAAAGGTTTGCTGAATGCAATCGTAATTGACGATACGCCAGAGAGCGAAACAGCCTGGAATATATGCCTGGCACTCGCGAAGGAAGGATTGCTGGCCAAGCCTACCCACGGTAATATTATTCGCTTAGCCCCTCCGTTGGTGATCACGGAAGAGCAGCTTCACGAATGTTGTGATATTATAGAGCGTGTTATCCTTGCGTATAGATTAACGTAAGTTCTGCCTATTAACCGAGAATTTTTGTTCTACGCAGATATCGCTATTCACTGCGTAATGCATCCACAGGGTTGGCCATTGCTGCACGTGCAACCTGGAAGACCACGGTGAACAAGGTGATGGTCATAGACAGTGCTACCGTTGTGGCGAATACCTCCCATCCCAATTCAGTATGGTATGCGTATCCGTTCAAGAATTGCTGCATGACGTAATACGAGATCGGACATCCGATAAGGGCAGCAATCAAACTCAACTTTAAAAAGTCGCGTGAGATCATACGTACAATTCCTGGTGCAGACGCACCTAAAGTTTTACGTATGCTGATTTCCTTCCTTTTTCGTTCTGCAGTATAAGCTGCCAGGCCAATTAATCCAAGACCTGAAATGATCACGGTCATGATTGTGAATACGAAGGCTAATGATCCGGTCACTTTTTCAGTTTGGTAAAGTCTTGCGAAGTCGTCTTCAATAAATGTATAGGTAAAGGGAAAGCCAGTGTTATGCTTTTGGTATGTTTTTGAAAGATGTGCTAGCGCTTCTTGTGTTTGTGTTCCATCAAACCGAATAAATATCATTCCCGTATTTTCCGGATTGCATAAAAAAACAATCGGGTCCATCGCTTCGTGCAAAGATCGGCTGTGGAAATCTTCTACAACGCCAACGATCTTGCCTTTTTTCCCCCACTGCGAAAGTTCAACACCGATGGGATCAGTCAATCCCATCGCATCAACAGCATGCTGCGTAACGATAAAGGAACTGGTGTCAGCATGTTGTTGCGAAAAAAATCTTCCTTCCTTAAGCTGAAGTCCCATCGTTTCCATGTAATCATAGTCAGCAATGATTGTTCGGAAAAACTGTTGGCTATCATCTGGTTTGCCCGGCCATACCACGGAGTTATTTTGGTTAAGTACTTCTACGAGCGATTGATTGGCGCGCGACACATACTTAATGGAAGGTGATTGTAGTGCCTCTTGTTTGAACCCCTCAAATGATTTTGACACATCTCCGCTGATGTTAAGCACAAGTACCGACTCCCTGTTATAGCCAATGTTTTTATTTTGGATGTAGTTGATCTGGTTGTAGATTACAATTGAACAGGTAATTAGTATAACGGTTAAGCTGAACTGAAAAATTATTAAGATCTGTCTTAATGAAATTCCGCCTAAGTTCGTAGTGGATGAACCCTTCAATACTTTTGTCGGATTAAATGAAGAGAGGAAAAATGCAGGGTAACTTCCTGCGAGCAGACCTGTAAATAGAATAATAGAAAGTAAGGTCAATAACAATGTAGGATCTGTAAGATCAATTACAATCGTTTTACTAACTAACGAATTAAATAAAGGCAGCATCATGTAGGTGATTACAATTGCGAAGATCATTGCCATGGCGCTTATTAAAATCGATTCTGATATAAACTGGAAGATAAGCGAACTACGATTTGCGCCCACTACTTTGCGCACACCTACTTCTTTAGATCGGATCGCAGAACGTGCGGTAGCCATATTCATAAAATTGATGCAGGCAATAATCATGATGAAGATGGCTACGATCGAAAAAATTTTTACATATTCGATTCTTCCTCCTGTAGGAACCCCGTTTTCAAATGTGGTATGTAAATACCGGTCTGTAAAAGGTTGAATGTAAAAAGAGTTGTTGCTTTTTTCTTCCCCCGTTAAATTTTTCACCACCTCGTTAACTTTTTGCGTCGCAATTGCTGCAGAGGAAGTCGTTAACTTCAGGTAAAGCGGATGATCGAAATTGTCCCAGTTATAACCATCGCCACGTTGTTTTTTATAGATGGCATATGGTAAGATAAAATCGAATTGAAGGGAGGATTCGTTGGATGGGTTTTCAAATACCGAGGTAATGGTAAAGTCGCCGGCCTTGTCAACTTTAACCGTCTTGCCAATGGGGTTTTCATCGTGAAATAACTTGTCGGCCAGGCGTTCAGATATTGAAACAGAGGAAACATCTTCAGGATTTTTGGCGGGTGTTCCCTGCAGTATTTTAAAGCTGAATATATTGAAGAAGTCCGGGTCGGCGAAGAAGCCATTTTCGAGAAAATTTTTTTCATTGTATTGAAAAAGCTTGCCGTTAGTCTCCACTGTTCTGGCAATAAATTCTGCTTCCGGCATATTATCACGTAACGCATCTGCGAGCGGTCCTGGCGTTATCGGCCATGTTAAAGTTTCTCCATTATTTAGTTTAAGGTTCGCGACAGTATGAAAAATATGAGATGCATTTGTATGGAACTTATCCTTTTTAACTTCATCTCTTACCCATAGGTAAATAAAGAGCGCACATACCAATCCCGAAGTCAGCCCTATTACGTTGATGAAAGAATAGAGCCGATGACGTAAAAAATTCCGCGTGGCAATAATGAGGAAGTTTCTAAGCATGGTTGTTTGAGTTTTGTAAATATAGAGACCGGTTGTTAAATAAAAAGTTGCTCGTGAACAAGAAAACCTAACAGAAGTTTCGTTACTTATAAGATATTATATATTATTAACTCACGTTGAAGTTGGTCAGGTGACTGAAAATGGATGGTATGTAGTCCAAGTGCATTTGCGCCGTCTATATTTTTGATGTTATCATCAATAAATAACGTCTTTGATGGTTCTATCTGATAGCGATCAAACAAGATCTGGTAAAACTCCGGAAATGGTTTTCTGCATTTTTCATGACCGGAAACTACGATGCCTTTAAACCAATGCAGGAAACTGAAATTATCCAATGCCCAGGGAAACGTCTCTGATGACCAATTTGTCAGTGCATACAAGGGGTATTTATCTCGTTCTTTCAGTTGTTTCAGAATTTCAACTGTACCCTGAATAGGTCCTTGAATGGTTTCCTGCCAACGCCCATACCATGCGCTAATGGGAACTTCCAGATCCGGATGTTTCGCGATAAGCGATTTGGTTGCTTCTTCGAAAGATCTTCCGGCGTCCTGTTCATCGTTCCATTCGGATGTACAAATGTTTTCAAGAAACCAGGTTACTTCATCTTCGGATGAAAATATTTTCCGGTAGAGGTACCGTGGATTCCAGTCAATGAGAACACCGCCAAGGTCGAACACGATGGATGTGATTACTGGCGACACGCTGGTATATTTTGTTGTATCGTTCAAGTTTAAAATGTTTAATCAGATTAACGCAAAGCCTGGTTAACCCTTTCGTAAATAATTTCCGGCGTAATGCGATTAAGGCAAGCGAAATCACCGCGGTAACATCGCTCCCTGCCATAAACAGAACAAGGCCTGCATGGAAGTTCATCGCGGCTTATCTGAACGATGCTTTCAGCTGATTTTCCAAAGGGACCAAAACCCACGTCGGGATGTGTTCCACCCCATATCGAAATCAGGGGTACGTTCATCATGGTTGCAAGGTGCATGTTGGATGAATCAGTGCAGATCATAAGATCAAGTTTCGCCATCAAGGCAAATTCTTGCTTTATCTTTAATTGCCCGGCAACAATATGGCAATGTGATGGAAACTCGTTTTTTAAGCCTTCAAAAAAAAGAATCTCTTTATCGCCACCACCAAAAAGAAAAAATTTTACACTTGTTGTTTTTACTATTCTCCCAATCAATTCCTTGTAATTTTCTACCGGCCAGACCTTCGAGGTATGCATTGCAAAAGGTGCAATGCCTATCCACTTTTCTGCTTTGGTCAGTCCGTTTTTACTAAGCCATGATGCTAAATCGGTATGGACGGTATCATTCACGCGGATATAGGGTGGTGAAACAATCTGGAACGGAAATCCAGCCTTTTCAAACGCCATCCTGTATCTTTCTACCGTGTGCGGCAGTGGTGTTACATCTTTGTTTTCTTTTTGCGTGAATCGTTTCTTTTCCTTTCGACCTTTTTCAAACACGACTACTTTTACGCCAAATAATTTGAAGAGCGTACGCATGGCAATGGTACGAATATGATCATGCATATCCATCACTACTTCGTAGTCGCCTTTTCGCAAAAGTTTTCTGAATAGCTCACGCATGCCAAAGATGCCGTTGTAGGTGTAATCCACATCAGCAGGAAAAGGAACAACACGTTCGATACCCGTAAAAAAAGAAGCGAATTTCGGCCGCGTTACGATCGTCACTTCAATATCGACATGAGCCTCTACCAACGACCTGATTACGGGTACGAGGAGAACAACATCACCCATAGCAGAAAAACGGAGTACAAGAATTTTTCGAAGCGACACGGAAATTAGTTTACCATACAAATAATATATTTGAACTATCCCTTCTTTTGTGCGTAAAGCACGGGGTTTAATGAAGCATCGTTATACATTTTCATTTGTCGGTAAACTTTGAACCTGCGGTTGCCATTGCTGATGTCTTCCATTAATTCGTCAAAAGCCAATTGCATATCTGTTTTTTGCTCCATCAGAATATTAAGTTTATTCTGACATCTGGCAATGTGTTCTGCACTTGCATCTGTTCTTCCCGTTTGTTCTTTCATGTGATAGATCTTGAGCATAAGTATACTCATGCGGTCGAGTAGCCATGCCGGTGTTTCGGAATTAATACGGGTGTCTGGTTTAGCCGTTACGTTATGAAAGTATGATAAAAAATAATCATCAATTTTTTCTACGAGGTCAGTTCGATCCTGGTTTGATTTATCAATGCGGCGTTTAATCTTTATTCCTTCAGTTGCATCAATTTCGGGGAGTCTGATAATATCCTCGAGGTGCCATTGCACAGTGTCGATCCAGTTTTTTGCGTAAAGTAAATATTCAAAGCGCTCTTGTGGATAAGGATTTACAACTGGCGAATCAACATGATCATTTTTATGATAGTCGTCTATACTTTGTTGAAAAACAGAATAACATTCTTGTGCTGAAAGCATACCTAAATAATTAAATTGCAAGTTAAATTTTAAACCGAAAACCATGAACTTTGTCCTATAAACTTTGATCTTTTAAGCCATACCTGATTTTAACTTCAACCCTTGAACCCACGTGTCGTCGCATCATTTTGTTAAAGAAGGGCAGGAACCTGCGTTATTCATTCAATATGCTATTTCGCATAAGCTTATTGAGCCGCTGTTGGAGTGGGCGCCGCTTGTCATAGTTGAAGGATCGGTGATTGAGCAAGTGCTGGTTTGGGGAATAAAAATCGATGTGGTCTTAACGGATAGAAAGGAGGACGAACTCAGCCCGCTACTGGCTGATCAAATGCCCGTCCGTATTATAAAATTTGAATCTGAGTCAGGGATACACGCCGTGCTTTCTGATTTTCTTAAATCGGAAGGTCAAAAAAACGTAACCATCGTGAGCGACCATACCACGGTATGGATGGAATTTTTGAGGGATAAAGATGATTTGAATTCAATTGTCATTGTTCAGGAAATGATCCGTTGGTTTTTCGTTAAATCCGGATCGTTAGAAAAGTGGCTGCCCGCAGAGACCCAGCTGGAAATCGCACCTGTTTCAAATACCTATTCGTTGGAAGTAAAAGGTGCTGAGAATCAAGGCGATAAACTGATTGTAAAAGCAGACTCTCTGGTAAACATCAAGTCTCCTCAGCGTTTTTGGGTGGGTGAGCGTAATTAATTTTTTCTACAATAGGGGTAAAAGTTTTGCTGGTTGTCTTAACTCAATAGCCGCAAAACCGTACATTTCGATGGAAACAAATAAAGTCATTGGAATTACGGGAACATCAGCTCATTGAAACGCTGAAAGCGGGAGATATAACTGCTTTTGAGATGCTATTCCGTACCTATTATCAGCCCTTGTGCAACTATGCCTACACGTTCGTTCAGGATCGTGATGAAGCCGAAGAGATTGTGCAGTCTGCTTTTTTGTCCATATGGGAGAAAAGAGAGATGCTGGAAATTCGCACTGCCGTGAAGCCTTATCTCTATGCCATGGTTCGCAATGCGTGTCTTAACGTTTTGAAGCATCAAAAGGTAAAGCTGCAACACGCCGAACTTGAACTCGCCGTTGCAGAACGCAGTAGCGAATCCGTTGCGCGCACAGTTATGGCGTCCGAACTGGAACATAATATTTTTCGGGCGATGGAAGCGCTGCCGCAACAATGCCGCATTATTTTCAAGTTAAGCCGGTTTGAAGAATTGAAATATGCAGAAATCGCTGCTGAGTTGAATATTTCAATTAAGACGGTAGAGAATCAAATGGGAAAAGCATTAAAAATTATGCGTGAACAGCTCAAAGAGTATTTGCCACTGTTATTGATATTAATGAATGGACTATTAAAATAAAAATTGAGTAAGCAATTCGAAAATATAGACGATCTCCTGGGTAAATACCTTGCCGGTGAAGCTTCGCCAAACGAAGCACAGCTGGTAGAAGTATGGGTAAAGGAAAGTGAGACTAATCAAAAATACTTTGATCAGTTGCAGATGATTTTTGCCAAAGCTGCGGCAGTGCATGAATTACAGCAATTCAATACAGACGTTGCCTGGGATAAGGTAAAAGCGAATCTATCCAAACCTTCCGGTAAATCGAGAACACTTCATAATGATTGGAAAAACGCCTATCGTATTGCGGCCAGTGTGATTATCGTGCTCGGCATCGGCTTGTATTTTTTTGTATCGAATCGGTCCGATGGCCTAAAACCAACGCAAGTTGTTGCGACGACGCAAGCCATATCCGATACGCTGCCGGATGGGAGTGCGGTATTTCTCAATAAGAAAACTAAAATCAATTACGCTTTTAATAAAAAGAAAGAGCGACATGAAGTAAACCTTAAAGGTGAAGCATATTTTAGTGTGGATCATGGCAATGATGCTACTTTCCTCATTGATGCCGGTGGCGTATATGTTCGTGATATCGGTACATCATTCAATGTTAAAGCCTATCCCGATTCTGACATCGTCGAGGTTTTGGTTGAAGAGGGTGAGGTGGTGTTCTTTACAAACGATAATCCGGGCTTACATTTAAAGGCATCCGGAAAAGGGGTGTACAATAAAAAGACAAAATCATTTACCATTGAACAACCGGAACCTAATATCCTTGCCTATAAAACCAGGTTCTTTATGTTTAGCGGAACACCACTCGGCGAGCTTGCCGCACAGGTGAATGGTGTTTACAATACAAAAATTGTTGTACCGGATCACCTGAAAAATTGCTTGCTTACGGTTTCATTCCGCAATGAGCATATTGAAGAAATTGCTGCTGTTATTTCTGAAACGCTTAATCTCCAGGTAACAACTTCCGGTGATACAATCCATTTATCAGGCGATGGGTGCCAATGATGTAATCATAAGTATCATGCGTTTGATCTCTTTCATTTGTATTGCCATTCTGTTTTCAGTCACGGTTTATAGTCAGCCGAAGCCAAGCTTGCTTGACAAGCGGATCAACATCACATTAGTCGATGAGCGACTGGACGAATCATTAAAAAAAATTGCCCGGGCAGGTGGATTTACCTTTTCCTATAATGCTTCATTGCTGGAACGCGATATAAAGATCAATTATCAATTCGAAAATAAAACCGTTCGCGAAATACTCGATACTATTTTTAAGGGGTCCATGCAATATAAGCAGCGTGGTAAGTATATCATCCTTACAAAAGCATCGAGGGAGACTTCAACTACAAAAGATGTTAAACTTTTAAGTGGATATGTAATAGACGAAGGGACAGGTAAGCGTTTACAAAACGTAAGTGTTTATGACCCTACAACACTCGCTTCCGCGGTAACAGATTCTTCCGGGTATTTTCAATTAGAGATTAAAAAGCCAAGCGGCGAAGATATCAGACTTGCCATTAACAAACGGGATTACGCCGATACATTGGTCGTTATACCTTCGTCCACGTCTGATTTTCTCAATATTCCGCTAAGGATCAATAAGGAGAAAATTAATACGGTAATGGATAGTGTGACCAGCAAACTGAAACGTGCGTGGTTTAAGACTAAAGAAGCAACCCGTCAGGCGATTAATATGGAAAACATTTCGGATACCATCTATCGTCGTGCGCAAATTTCGTTTTTACCTTTTATCGGATCAAATGGAAAACTAAGTGGTAACGTAATTAACGATTATTCATTAAACGTTCATGGGGGATATTCGCTGGGTGTTAGAAAACTTGAAATCGGCAGTATGTTTAATTTGATTCGTGGTGATCTCGGTGGCGTGCAGTTTGCCGGATTGTTTAATGGCGTTTTTGGAATGAACAGAGGAGTACAATTCGCTGGGTTGGCGAATGTTACAGGAGATTCCTCTTTAGGCCCGCAGGTGGCCGGCCTTGTCAATGCAAATTTCACTTCAGCGAAAGGTTTGCAACTTGCCGGACTCGCAAACTATACGGAGGGAAGCTCGCATGGAGGGATGTTTGCGGGACTTTCGAATTTTACCCTGGGCGAACAAAAAGGTCCGCATGTCACGGGCCTGTTTAATTTCGCGACGCACGATACCGGACCTGCTCACCTCGCAGGTCTTTTCAATTTCACGGCAGGTAGTCATCATGGTATTCAGGTAGCCGGTCTTTTTAATTATGCCGATGAACAAGTCAGGGGAGTACAGTTAGCGGGCCTGTTTAATGTTTCGCCGAAATATATCCGGGGCATTCAGGTCGCTCCATTCAATTTCGCTAAACGCGTTGAAGGTGCACAGATCGGCGTTGTTAACATTTCAAAAAGTATTCGCGGTATTCCAATTGGTTTAATGTCTATTGTTGGTGATGGGTATCACAAGATTGAAATTTCTGCCGACGAAGTTTTTTATACCAACATTGCGTTTCGAACCGGTGTTCGTCAATTTTATAATATCTTAACCGCGGGCGCGAACCCCGGTACTTTTGATCAAGATACAACGCTCTGGACTTTTGGTTATGGCATTGGTACGGCACCAAAGATCTCGGATGGATTGTCACTTAATTTTGATGTCACTTCAAATCAGATCGTTCACGGTAACAAAATCGAGGCAATTAATTTATTGAATAAGTTTTACGCTGGCGTGGATGTTCGTCTTGCAAAAAACTTATCAATTACAACCGGTATTACCCTCAATGCGCATATCACGAAACTTTCGCATGACGATTACCCTGTATTGTTCGCCGACTATAGCCCTGGTATTTTTTACGAAAGAAATCTTGGAAGTGACCACTATCTTGAATTATGGTGGGGCGGGAAAATTGGTATTCGATTCTTATAAGCGAAGGTTGTTGTTACACAGAGGTTCGCAAAGAATCACAGAGTAGCACAAAGAAAATTATTAACGGACATTCTTAAATCGCAATGCGATTTAATTAAAATCTTTGTGACACTTTGTGCAACCTTCGTGTACCTCTGTGCAACAACCCAGCACGCTGACTTAGGCGGCTCTTAACACTGGCTTCTTACCCAATTCTTTTAGTAGTTTTGCATGTCCGATAATGGCATCCAGAAATGTGGGTGCCGATTTGTAAGGCAGGTTGAACTCTTTTGCCGTGTCTTTTACAATAGAAGATATCTGTCGGTAATGTACATGGCAGACATTGGGAAATAAATGATGTTCGATTTGAAAGTTTAATCCTCCAACGTACCAGGAAAGAAACCTGCTTTTATTAGCAAAATTTGTTGTCGTATGTAGTTGATGAATCGCCCACGAATTTTCCATGCGACCTTCTTCATTTGGCAACGGATATTGGGTTCCATCAATAACATGCGCTGGTTGAAAGATGATCGCCAGGATAAATCCGGCTACATAATGCATCAATACAAACCCTGCGAGCCATTGCCAAATCGTAATGTCAAGTACCATCATCGGTAACACCAGGATGTAACCTACGTAGAGAATTTTTGTGACCAACAAAACGGTTAATTCTTTAGTAAGATTTGTTTTCTGATTTTTCACCAGGCCGTCCTGATGGTAACGGGCCAGCCTCACAAAATCTTTTGCAAGCACCCATACCAACGTCATCAATCCATAAAAGAACCAGGCATACAGGTGCTGAAACTGGTGAATGGCTTTCCATTCGCCATGCGGTGTCATCCGAAGGATTCCGCGCGGACTGATGTCTTCATCCACATCGTGGATGTTGGTGTATGTGTGATGAAGTACGTTGTGTTGAACCTTCCAGTTAAATGCATTTCCGCCCACCATATTGAGTGAAAAGCCCAGGGCATTGTTAAGCCATGATTTTCCGGAATAAGCACCGTGATTTGCATCATGCATTACGGATAACCCGATCCCTGCCAGTCCAAGTCCCATTACAAAGGTCAATCCAAGCATGCCCCATGAGTTGGTTACCGCGCTGGTGACGATAAGTAAAAATGGAATCCAGTACAGCAAGTACATGAAAACTGTTTTGAATTTCATTTCGGCGTTGGCATGTCGCGAAATCTTATTGTTCTTAAAATACTCGTTGACGCGTTGATTTAATGTGGTAAAAAAATCTGCCCGGGTTGGAGAGAACCTGATTCCAGCGGATGACTTCATGAAAAATAAATTTAAGTGATTATGCCGATTGTTAGAATAAAAAGAATGGTGCTCGATTTAAAAATAGTTATAATAGACTGATATAACGAATGTTAGCATTGGATATTTTAGAGAAGTAAGGAAACGACAAAAGATATTGCATTAACATTGTTCATGCAATATCTCTAGTTGGATTAAATCTTCGTGCTTTAGAAGCAGTAGCGTGGAATATGTACTATGGTAACTCTGCAATAACTGTGCGGCCACCTTTTGTCACGTCACCAATGTTTACGGTCACTTTTGCATCTAGTGGTAAAAAAATATCCACGCGTGATCCGAATTTAATAAACCCAAACTCCTGGCCCTGTTCTAGTTTTTGACCTTCCTTCACATAACACCGTATACGCCTGGCAAGGGCGCCGGCAATTTGACGGAAAAGAATTTCTGCACCATCTTTCATCTTTACAGCTACCGTGGTGCGTTCATTTTCCAGGCTGGACTTGGGATGCCATGCGACGAGATATTTACCCGGATGATATTTAAAAAAACTGATTGTTCCTCCGACAGGCATACGATTCACATGAACATTTACCGGTGACATGAAGATTGAAATCTGCTTGCGTCTTCCTTTTAGATATTCTGTTTCCTCGGTTTCTTCAATAACAACAACTTTTCCATCCGCGGGCGCAAGTACCTGTTTTTCATCAACCGTGATATCGAAGATCGGATTTCTAAAAAACTGAAGAATCAATAAATAAAAGAGCACACTAATAAGTATAGCGCTGTTTTGAATGTAGGCACTGGCAGGGTATAGATAGAACACAACCCAGTTAAGGCCAAACAACACGATCAGTAAAACAAAGAGTAACGTACGGCCTTCGCGATGAATAGTCATGGAGTTCTTTTTTTTCAGCCTGTAAAGGTAATAAGAAAATGGAGATCAGTTTTGTGATGTGAGGTTGACGTAAGAATTAAAACGATAATAGCTGGATTATACGAATTAATCAACCATTCAGAGGGTCACGGAACTGGTCCTGGTTGTACTATCGATGACTTCCTTAATATCCTCCCCTGAATTTATACGTTTTTGCTACCTTGTCGATGGCTACCATGTATGCAGCAATTCTGAGTGATACTTTATACTCCATCGCCGTTTTGTACACGGTGTTAAAAGCATCTTTCATAATGCGGTCCGACCTCCGGTTAACCCGATCTGCAGTCCATTTATATCCGAGACGGTTTTGCACCCATTCAAAGTACGAAACAGTAACACCGCCGGCATTGGCGAGGATATCGGGGACAACGGTAATTCCCTTTTCGTGAATGATATTATCAGCACGCGAGGAAGTCGGTCCGTTCGCACCTTCTACGATCAATTTAGCTTTTATGTCAGGTGCATTGTGACTGGTGATTACATCCTCTGTGGCTGCGGGAACAAGTAAGTCAACATCCAGTGTAAGCAAGTCGTTGTTGCTCATTTTTTCTGCGCCGGAAAAACCATCGAGTGAACCTTTGTTTGTGTCACGATATTTTATAGCGGCATTGATGTCAATTCCGTCCTTGTTAAAGTAAGCACCGGAGAGATCGCTTATCGCTTGTACGATAAGTCCACGTTCGTGTAATAACCTGGTCGCCCATGATCCAACATTCCCGAATCCCTGCACAGCACATGTTGCCTTGTAAGGATTGATCTTGAGTTTCTCCATGGCTGTCATCGCTGATACCATAACACCACGTCCTGTAGCTTCTGTTCGGCCGAGTGATCCGCCCATCACCAAAGGTTTTCCCGTTACAACGGCGTGGGTAGTCATTCCCTGAATACGGGAGTACTGATCCATTAACCACGCCATTTCACGCGGGCCGGTACCCATATCGGGCGCAGGTATATCTTTATCCGGACCAAACACATCGGCCATCGCCTGTGTGTATGCACGGATAAGCCGTTCAATTTCTCCGGAAGACATTTCACGTGGATTGCATGTCACGCCTCCTTTGGCACCACCATACGGAATATCAACAACAGCACATTTCCAGGTCATCCAGGCTGCCAACGCTTTAACTTCATCGAGGTTTACATGGGGATCAAAACGAATGCCGCCTTTGGATGGACCCAA
>Ga0196965_1000318_pt1 | contig 32604 bp, 43 predicted proteins | sample S1_20metaG_FD_148668 | JGI IMG/M metagenome (GOLD analysis project Ga0196965, IMG submission 148668) | Soil microbial communities from Anza Borrego desert, Southern California, United States - S1_20 | ecosystem: Environmental > Terrestrial > Soil > Desert | place: USA: California | collected...
CCACGTCGAATATGAGACCGAGGCGCGCCACTACGCCCACGTCGACTGCCCGGGCCACGCCGATTATGTGAAGAACATGATCACCGGCGCCGCCCAGATGGACGGCGCGATCCTGGTCGTGTCCGCCGCCGACGGCCCGATGCCGCAGACGAAGGAGCACATCCTGCTCGCCCGTCAGGTCGGCGTGCCCTCGATCGTCGTCTACATGAACAAGGTCGACCAGGTCGACGACGAGGAGCTCCTCGAGCTCGTCGAGCTCGAGATTCGCGAGCTGCTCTCCAGCTACGACTTCCCGGGCGACGACATTCCGATCGTCAAGGGCTCGGCTCTGGCCGCGCTCGAGGACAGCAACACCGAGATCGGCGAGAATTCGATCCTCGAGCTGATGCAGGCCGTCGACAGCTACATCCCGCAGCCCGAGCGTCCGCTCGACCGTCCGTTCCTGATGCCGATCGAGGACGTCTTCTCGATCTCCGGCCGCGGCACGGTCGTCACCGGCCGAGTCGAGACCGGAATCGTCAAGGTCGGCGAGGAAGTCGAGATCGTCGGCATCAAGGACACCCGCAAGACCGTCGTCACCGGCGTCGAGATGTTCCGCAAGCTGCTCGATCAGGGCCAGGCCGGCGACAATATCGGAGCCCTCATCCGCGGCGTCGGCCGCGAGGAAGTCGAGCGCGGGCAGGTTCTCTGCAAGCCGGGCTCGATCAAGCCGCACACCGACTTCTCGGCCGAGGTCTATGTCCTCTCGAAGGACGAGGGCGGCCGCCACACGCCGTTCTTCGCCAACTACCGTCCGCAATTCTACTTCCGCACGACCGACGTGACGGGCGAGGTGGTTCTGCCGGAGGGGACCGAGATGGTCATGCCGGGCGACAACGTGAACCTGGGCGTCAAGCTCATCGCGCCGATCGCGATGGACCAGGGTCTGCGCTTCGCCATCCGCGAAGGCGGCCGGACCGTCGGCGCGGGGGTTGTCGCGACGATCACGAAGTAGTAGAGGCACGCGCAGCCGCCCGGATCGGTAAGATTCGGGCGGTTCGCATTTCGAGTTGAGTATTGGCCGAGCCGGGGCCGCTGGTCCCGGCATGGCTTTGTTTGGTTTGCCCCTCGGGGCTGGCTCTTTGCACAATCGGTAAGCAGGTTATGGAAACGCAGAATATCCGCATTCGCCTGAAGGCTTTCGACCATCGTGTCCTCGATCAGGCCACGGGCGACATCGCCGATACCGCTCGGCGGACGGGTGCTCTCATTCGCGGTCCCATTCCGCTGCCGACGCGCATCGAGAAGTTCACCGTGAACCGCTCTCCGCACGTCGACAAGAAGTCGCGCGAGCAGTTCGAGGTTCGTACGTACAAGCGGCTGCTCGACATCGTGCAGCCGACGCCGCAGACGGTCGACGCGCTGATGAAGCTCGATCTGGCCGCCGGCGTCGACGTCGAGATCAAGCTGGCCTGAGGGCCGCTGGATAAAGGGATACCGCACGGCTCCGCCGTGGTCTGCGTCCCCGCCGCTCTTCCCTTAGGGGTCGAGCATGAGCCCGGGCGGGACACGCATGGTTTTTGGGCTTGAACATGCCCCCGGCAATGGTGCCGCGGGGCCTCTGTCATGAGGAGTTTGGTCATGCGCACTGGCGTGATCGCGAAGAAAATGGGGATGACCCGCTTGTTCCAGGAGGACGGCCGCCACGTGCCGGTCACCGTCCTGGCGCTCGAAAATGTCCAGGTGGTGGCCCGCAAGGAAGCGGGGCGCGACGGCTATACCGCGCTCCAGCTCGGCGCCGGCACCGCCAAGGTGAAGAACGTCGCCAAGCCGCAGCGCGGCCATTTCGGCAAGGCCGAGGTGGAGCCGAAGGCGCGGGTCGCGGAGTTCGTCGTCGCCGAGGACGCCCTGCTCGATGTCGGCGCCGAGATCACCGCCGACCATTTCGTCGCCGGCCAGTATGTCGACATCCAGGGTTCGACCCAGGGCAAGGGCTTCCAGGGCGGAATGAAGCGCTGGGGCTTCGGCGGCCTCCGCGCCACCCACGGCGTCTCGCTCTCGCACCGCTCGCTCGGCTCGACCGGCCAGCGCCAGGATCCGGGCCGGGTCTTCAAGAACAAGAAGATGGCCGGCCATATGGGCGCGAAGAACCGCACCCAGCAGAATCTCGAAATCGTCCGCACCGACCTCGAGCGCGGCCTCCTCTTCGTCAAGGGCTCCGTGCCCGGCCACAAGGGCGGCTGGCTGCTGGTCAAGGATTCGGTCAAGATCCCCCGCCCGGAAGGTGCCCCCTATCCGGCCGGCGTCCGCGCCGCCGCTCAGAACAACGACAACGCTCCCGCCGAGACTCCGGCCGACAATGCCGCGGCTCTGGAAGCGACCGAAGGCCAGGAAGGCTAAGCCATGAAGGTCCAAGTCAAGTCCCTCGACGGCAAGGCCGGCGGCGACATCGATCTCGACGACGAGATTTTCGGTGTCGAGCCGCGCGCCGACATTCTCCACCGGGTCGTCACCTGGCAGCTCGAGAAGCGCCGCGGCACCGCCCGCGGCGCCCGCGAGCGCTCCGACGTCGCCCGCACCGGCAAGAAATACGGCCGCCAGAAGGGCGGCGGCACCGCCCGTCACGGCGACCGGCGCGCTCCGATCTTCATCGGCGGCGGCAAGGCGCACGGCCCCCGGGTCCGCGACTTCAACCCGTCGCTGAACAAGAAGGTCCGGGCGCTCGGCCTGAAGATGGCGCTGTCGTCGAAGGCCCGGGACGGCAGCCTCGTCGTTCTCGAGAATCTCGATCTCGACGCCGCCAAGACCAAGGCGCTCAAGGAGCGGCTGGCCGGCCTCAACCTCGGCCGCAACGCCCTGGTGATCGACGGCGACGCGCTCAACGTCGGCTTCGCCCAGGCGGCCGGCAATCTTCGCGAGATCGATCTGCTCCCGGCGATCGGCGCCAATGTCTACGACATTCTCAACCATGACACGCTGGTGCTGACCCGCGCCGCCGTCGAGACGCTGGAGGCCCGGTTCAATGGCTAAGGCAGCTAAGAAGAGCCAGGTCGACATCAATCATTACGATGTCGTCCTCGCGCCGGTGATCACCGAGAAGTCGACCATGCTTTCCGAGCATAACGCGGTCGTCTTCAAGGTCGCCGGCGACGCCACCAAGCCGCAGATCAAGGCCGCCGTCGAGGCGCTTTGGGGCACCCAGGTGGTTTCGGTGAACACGATCAACGTCAAGGGCAAGACCAAGCGCTGGAAGGGCCGCCCCTACACGCGCTCGGACGTCAAGAAGGCGATCGTCACGCTGGCCGAAGGCCAGAGCATCGACGTGACGGAAGGGGTCAGGTAATGGCACTCAAGACTTACAATCCGACGACCTCGTCGCAGCGCGGCCTGATCCTGGTCGACAAGTCGGCGCTGTGGAAGGGCAAGCCCGTCAAGGCGCTGACCGAAGGCAAGAAGAAGACCGGCGGCCGCAACAACAAGGGCCATGTGACCTCGCGCGGAATCGCCGGCGGCCACAAGCAGCGCTACCGCTATATCGACTTCAAGCGTCGCAAGTGGGACATGCCGGCCACCGTCGAGCGGCTGGAATACGATCCCAACCGCACCGCCTTCATCGCCCTGGTGAAGTATGAGGACGGCGAGCTGACCTACATCATCGCTCCGCAGCGGCTCGCTCCGGGCGACACCGTCGTCGCCGGCCGCAAGGTCGACGTGAAGCCGGGCAATGCGATGGAGCTGGGCCAGATGCCGGTCGGCACCATCGTCCACAACGTGGAGATGAAGCCGGGCAAGGGCGGCCAGCTGGCCCGCTCCGCCGGAACCTACGTCCAGGTCGTCGGCCGCGACCGCGGAATGGTCATGGTCAGGCTCAATTCAGGCGAGCAGCGCTATGTGCGTTCGGACTGCATGGCCACCGTCGGTGCCGTCAGCAACCCGGACAACCAGAACCAGAATTTCGGCAAGGCCGGCCGCACCCGCTGGATGGGCCGCCGTCCGCTCACCCGCGGAGTCGCCAAGAACCCGGTCGACCACCCGCATGGCGGCGGCGAAGGCCGGACCTCGGGCGGCCGTCACCCGGTCACTCCGTGGGGCAAGCCGACCAAGGGCGCTCGTACCCGAAACAACAAGGCGACGGACAAGATGATCATCCGGTCCCGCCACGCGAAGAAGAAGAGGTAATCCATGGCCCGCTCCGTCTGGAAAGGTCCGTTCGTCGAGCTGTCGCTGCTGAAGAAGGCAGAGGCCGCGCAGGATGCGAAGACCCGTGCGCCGATCAAGACCTGGTCGCGCCGCTCCACCATCCTGCCGCAGTTCGTCGGCCTCACCTTCAACGTCTATAACGGCCGGAAATTCATCCCGGTGTCCGTCAACGAGGACATGGTGGGAATGAAGCTCGGCGAGTTCGCGCCGACGCGCTACTTCCCCGGCCACGCGGCCGACAAGAAGGGCAAGAGGTAAGCCATGGGCAAGCAGGCATCCCCCCGCAAGGTCGCCGACAACGAGGCGCTCGCGGTCAACACCCAGATCCGCGGCTCGGCCCAGAAGCTGAACCTGGTCGCGGCGCTGATCCGCGGCCGCAAGGTCGAGGACGCTCTCAACATCCTCCAATTCTCGCCCAAGGCGATGGCGGTGGATGTCCGCAAGGTGCTCGCCTCGGCCATCGCCAATGCCGAGAACAACCACAATCTCGACGTCGACGCCCTCGTCGTCGCCGAGGCGTCGGTCGGCAAGAGCCTCTCGATGAAGCGCTTCACGCCGCGTGCCCGCGGCCGCGCCAGCCGAATCGTCAAACCGTTCAGCCGCGTGCGCATCGTCGTCCGCGAGCAGCAGGAAGCGTAACATGGGTCAGAAATCCAATCCGATCGGTATGCGGCTGCAGATCAACCGCACCTGGGACAGCCGCTGGTATGCCGAAGGCGCCGATTACGGCCGGCTGCTGCTCGAGGACCTCAAGATCCGGTCCTACATCATGAAGGCGCTGCCGCAGGCGGCGATCTCCAAGGTGGTGATCGAGCGTCCGGCCAAGCTGTGCCGGGTCTCCATCTATGCCGCGCGCCCGGGCGTGATCATCGGCAAGAAGGGCGCCGACATCGAGAAACTGAGGAAGCAGCTCGGCTCGATGACCTCGTCCGACGTGTCGCTGAACATCGTCGAGATCCGCAAGCCGGAGATCGATTCCAAGCTCGTCGCCCAGGGCGTCGCCGACCAGCTCGAGCGCCGCATCGCCTTCCGCCGCGCGATGAAGCGCGCGGTGCAGTCGGCGCTCCGCCTCGGCGCCGAGGGCATCCGCATCACCTGCTCGGGCCGTCTCGGCGGCGCCGAGATCGCCCGCACCGAATGGTATCGCGAGGGCCGCGTGCCGCTGCACACCCTTCGCGCCAACGTCGATTATGCCGAGGCGACCGCCCACACCGCCTACGGCGTGTGCGGAGTCAAGGTGTGGATCTTCAAGGGCGAGATTCTCGGCCACGACCCGCTCGCCCAGGACCGGCTGATGATGGAAGCGCAGACTTCCGGCGTCCGGCCCGCCCGCTGATTTAGGAACAAGAGATGCTGCAACCCAAACGCACCAAGTTCCGCAAGGCCTTCAAGGGCCGGATTCACGGCGACGCCAAGGGCGGCACCGCCCTGAACTTCGGCGCCTACGGCCTGAAGGCGATGGAGCCGGAGCGGATCACCGCCCGCCAGATCGAGGCGGCCCGCCGCGCCATCACCCGCCACATCAAGCGCCAGGGGCGCTTGTGGATCCGGATCTTCCCGGACGTGCCCGTCTCCTCGAAGCCCGCCGAAGTCCGCATGGGCTCGGGCAAGGGCTCGCCGGAATTCTGGGTCGCCAGGGTGAAGCCCGGCCGCATCCTGTTCGAGCTGGACGGAGTCCCCGGCCACCTCGCCAAGGTCGCGTTCGAGCGCGCCGCCGAGAAGCTGCCGATCCGTACCAAGGTCATCGCCCGCCTGGGCGAGAGCCTGCTCGAGGACGCGTAAGATGGCCAAGATCGACGATTTGAAGACCCGCACGGACGACCAGCTCAGCGAGCAGCTGGGCGAGCTGAAGCGCGAGCAGTTCAACCTGCGCTTCCAGGCCGCCACCAACCAGCTCGAGAAGCCGGCCCGGATCCGCGAGGTGCGCCGCACCATCGCCCAGATCCGCACGCTTCAGAACGAGCGCGCCCGCGCCGCCACGGCGAAGGCCTGAGGAGTAGATAGAGATGCCGAAGCGCGTTCTCACCGGCACGATCGTGTCGGACAAGACCGACAAGACCGTGGTCGTGAAAGTCGAGCGGCGGGTGAAGCACCCGCTCTACGGCAAGATCATCAAGCGGTCGAAGAAATACCATGCCCATGACGAGGGCAACGAGTTCAAGGCCGGCGAGACCGTCCGCATCGAAGAGACGCGGCCGATCTCCAAGCTCAAGACCTGGAAGGTGATCGATCGCGTGGACACCCACGCGACGCCCGAAAAGGCCGACGTGGCGTAAGGTTCGAAGGAAGGGCTGGGCAGACGGACCAAACACCGTTCGCCCTGAGCCTGTCGAAGGGCCTTACTTCTGCTGAAGAGGGAAGGAGAAGGCTTCGACAAGCTCAGCCCGAACGGAGTTAGGTCCCGGCCCGGCCGGTTTTTGAAGCTGATCGCCGGGATGTCCCGGTTGAAGTGAAGAAGGAATTGGATCGATGATCCAGATGCAGTCCAACCTTGAGGTCGCCGACAATAGCGGCGCCAAGCGCGTCCAGTGCATCAAGGTGCTCGGCGGGTCGAAGCGGCGCTTCGCCGGCGTCGGCGACATCATCGTCGTCTCCGTCAAGGAAGCGGCGCCGCGCGGCCGCGTGAAGAAGGGCGACGTCCACAAGGCCGTCATCGTCCGCACCGCCAAGGACATTCATCGTCCGGACGGCTCGACGATCCGCTTTGATTCGAACGCGGCCGTCCTGGTCAACAACAATGCCGAGCCGATCGGCACCCGTATCTTCGGTCCGGTGGTGCGCGAGCTGCGCGCCAAGAAGCACATGAAGATCATCAGCCTGGCGCCGGAGGTCCTGTAACCGTGGCTATGAAGATCAAGAAAGGCGACCGAGTCGTGATCCTGTCCGGCAAGGACAAGGGCAAGCACGGCGAAGTCACCAAGTCGATGCCCAAGGAGGGCAAGGTGATCGTCGCCGGAGTCAACGTCGCCGCTCGCCACCGCAAGCCTTCGCAGACCAACCCGCAGGGCGGGATCGAGCGCCGCGAGGCGCCGCTCCATGCCTCCAAGGTGGCTCTGGAGGATCCCAAGACCGGCAAGCCGACCCGCGTCCGTTTCGAGGAGCGCGACGGCAAGAAGGTCCGCGTCGCCGTGAAGTCCGGGGAGCTGATCAATGGCTGAAGCCAAATATACGCCGCGCCTTCGCGCGGACTATGACGAGCGCATCGTGCCCGCGATGATCGAGAAGTTCGGTTACAAGAACCGGCTGGAGGTCCCGCGGCTCGAGAAGATCGTCCTCAACATGGGCGTCGGCGAGGCGACCCAGGACAAGAAGCGCGTCGAGACCGCCGCCGCCGAGATGGAGCTGATCGCGGGCCAGAAGCCGGTGATCACCAAGGCCAAGAAGTCGATCGCCCAGTTCAAGCTGCGCGAGGGCATGCCGATCGGCGTGAAGGTCACCCTTCGCCGCGAGCGTATGTACGAGTTCCTCGACCGCCTGGTCACGATCGCTCTTCCGCGCGTTCGCGATTTCAGGGGCCTGAACCCGAAGTCGTTCGACGGCCGGGGCAATTATGCGATGGGTCTCAAGGAGCAGATCGTGTTCCCCGAGATCAACTATGACCGCATCGAGAAGGTGCGCGGCATGGACGTCATCGTCACCACCACCGCGAAGACGGACGACGAGGCGCGCGAGCTGCTGCGCCTCTTCAACTTCCCGTTCCCGCGCACCGAAGAGGATCAGAAGCAGGCGGCCTGAGGCCGTCCGCTTCCGAAACGAGAGAGAAGAGAGCTTAAGTCCATGGCGAAACTGAGTTCCATCAACAAGAACGAGCGTCGCAAGAAGCTGGTGAAGAAATATGCCGGCCAATATGCGAAGCTGAAGGCGATCGCGGACGATGAGTCCCGCGACGATACCGAGCGCCTGATCGCGCGCCTGAAGATGGCGGAGATCCCGCGCAACGGGAACCCGACTCGGGTCCGCAACCGCTGCGGCCTGACCGGCCGTCCGCGCGCGAACTACCGCAAGTTCGGCCTGTCGCGGATCATGATCCGCGAACTGGGCAACAAGGGCCTGATCCCCGGCCTCACCAAGTCGAGCTGGTAAGGACTAGCTATGCCATTGACCGATCCCCTGGGTGATATGCTCACCCGCATCCGCAACGGCCAGCAGGCGCGCAAGGACAGCGTGACGACTCCCGCGTCCAAGCTGCGCGTGCGCGTGCTCGATGTGCTCCAGCGCGAAGGCTATATCCGCGGCTATCGCGAGGAAGCCCTCGGCCAGCATCCGGGCCTTCGCATCGAGCTGAAATATTTCGAGGGCCAGCCCGCGATCCAGCACGTCTCCCGAGTCTCGAAGCCTGGCCGCCGGGTCTATTCGGGCGCCCAGGAGCTGCCCCGGGTCCGCAACGGCCTCGGCATCACGATCGTCTCGACGCCTCGCGGCGTTCTCTCCGACGCGGAAGCGCGCGAGCAGAATGTCGGCGGCGAAGTGCTGGCGGAGGTGTTCTGATGAGCCGCATCGGAAAAGTGCCGGTGGCTTTGCCGTCCGGCGTGACCGCGACGACCGAAGGGCAGATCCTGTCCGTGAAGGGGCCCAAGGGCACCCTCACCATGCCGATGCTGGACGATATCAGCTACGGCATCGAGGACGGGCGGATCGTCGTGAAGCCGGCCAACGACAGCAAGCGGGCACGCTCCTTCTGGGGCATGCACCGGACCCTGGTGCAGAATCTGGTGACCGGAGTGACCGACGGTTTCACCAAGGTGCTGGAGATCACCGGCGTCGGCTACCGCGCCGCCGCCCAGGGCCGCAACCTGCGCCTGCAGCTCGGCTACAGCCACGACGTCAACATCGCGGTGCCGGAAGGCCTCGAGGTGAAGACCCCGGATCCGACCACGGTCGAGATTTCGGGCAATGACCGCCAGCAGGTCGGCCAGCTCGCAGCCGAGATCCGCCAGTGGCGCAAGCCGGAGCCGTACAAGGGCAAGGGCATCAAGTATCGCGGCGAATATATCTTCCGCAAAGAAGGCAAGAAGAAGTAGCCATGGCGAAACTCACCCTCTTCGAGCGGCGCCGTCAGCGCGTCCGCACCTCGCTCCGCAAGCGGGCCGGCGCGCGCGCCCGCCTGTCCATCCACCGCTCCGGGCGGCACATCTACGCCCAGATCATCGACGACAAGGAAGGCCGCACCGTCGCCTCCGCCTCGACGCTCGAGAAGGACGTGCGCGGCACGACCGGAGCGACCGTCTCGGGCGCTCAGGACGTCGGCAGGCGCGTCGCCGAGCGTGCCAGGGCGGCGGGCGTCACCCGCGTCGTCTTCGACCGCGGCGGTTTCCTGTTTCACGGCCGAGTCAAGGCGCTGGCCGACGCCGCCCGCGAAGGCGGATTGGAGTTCTAAATGGCTGACGAAACCAACATCGAAGGCACCGAGGTCCAGGCGGACGCCGTTGCGGCGGCTCCCGAGGCCCCTGCCGAAGTTCGTACCGAGGGCCGCGGCCCGCGCGGCGGCCGCGGCGGTCGCGGCGGCGGCGGGGGACGTGGCGGCGGCGATCGCGGCGGCCGTGGCCGGCGCGACGAGCGCGGCGGCCGCGGCGGCAATCGCGACGACGACGGCGGCGAGGAGCTGATCGAGAAGCTCGTCCACATCAACCGGGTCTCCAAGACCGTGAAGGGCGGCAAGCGCTTCGGCTTCGCGGCTCTGGTCGTGGTCGGCGACGGTAAGGGCCGCTGCGGCTTCGGCCACGGCAAGGCCCGCGAGGTGCCGGAGGCGATCTCGAAGGCCACCGCCGCGGCCAAGAAGGCCATGGTCCGCGTTCCGCTCCGCGAGGGGCGCACGCTTCACCATGACGGCCTCGGCCATTTCGGCGCCGGCCGGGTCTATGTCCGCTCGGCTCCGGCCGGGACCGGGATCATCGCCGGCGGCCCGATGCGCGCCGTGTTCGAGAGCCTCGGAGTCGCCGACGTGGTGACCAAGTCGATCGGCACGTCCAATCCCTACAACATGGTCCGGGCGACCTTCGAGGCGCTCAAGGACCAGACCAGCCCGAAGGCGGTCGCCCAGCGCCGCGGCCGCAAGGTCGCCGACCTGATGGCGCGCCGCGAGGGCCTCAGCGGCGCCGAGGCTTCGGCCGAAGCCGAGCTGGTGACGGAGTAACAAGATGGCGACGATCAAGCTTACCCAGACCGGATCGCCGATCCGCCGCACGCCCGACCAGCGCAAGACTCTGATCGGGCTCGGGCTCAACAAGATGCACCGCACCGTGGAGCTGACCGACACCCCCGAGGTGCGCGGAATGATCCGCAAGGTGCAGCATATGGTGAAGGTGGCGGAGTAGCGGCGCTACTCCGTCATCCCCGCGAAAGCGGGGATCCCGCTTCTTTCTTCTTGCGGGACTGGAAAAGAAGAAGCGGGGCCCCCGCTTTCGCGGGGGCGACGGCTCAAGCACCTTCCGGTACTTGAGCCTTGCGCGACCAAAGCGAAAGCGAGTGCACGGACATGAAACTCAACGATCTCAGAGACAATAAGGGCGCCCGCAAGTCGCGCGTCCGCGTCGGCCGCGGCATCGGCTCCGGCCTCGGCAAGACCGCCGGGCGCGGCCAGAAGGGCGCCAAGTCGCGCTCGGGCGTGTCGGTGTTCGGCTTCGAGGGCGGCCAGATGCCGCTCCACATGCGGCTGCCGAAGCGCGGCTTCAACAACATCTTCGCAAAGGATTATGCCGAGGTGAATATCGGCATGATCCAGAAGGCGATCGACGCCGGAACCCTCTCCGCCGACGGCATTGTCGACCAGGAGGCGCTTCGCGCCGCCGGCCTGTCGCGCGGCGGCAAGGACGGGGTCCGGCTGCTCGGCAAGGGCAGCCTGACCGCGAAGCTCGCCTTCCGAGTCGCCGGAGTCTCCGCCGGCGCCCGCAAGGCGGTCGAGGACGCCGGCGGCTCGATCGAGCTGATCGAGGTGGTGCCGGCATCGGAAAAGGCCGCGGCGAAGAAGAACAGCGTCAAGAAGCGCAAGGACGCCTGACTCGTCATTGCGAGCGGAGCGAAGCAATCCAGCGGCTCAGGCGCCCGAGGCTGGATTGCTTCGTCGCTTCGCTCCTCGCAATGACGGGGGAGCGACCTATATGAGCCCGAGCGTCTAGGGGAATCTACCGACATGGCATCCGCAGCCGAACAGATGGCTTCCAATCTCAGCCTGGCGAATTTCGCCAAGGCGACCGATCTCAAGAAGCGCCTGTGGTTCACCCTCGGCGCCCTGGTCGTCTTCCGCCTGCTGAGCTTCGTCCCGCTGCCGGGCATCGACCCGCGCGCGCTGGCCAATCTGTTCGACACCACGCGCGGCGGAGTGCTCGATTTCTTCAACATGTTTTCGGGCGGCAGCCTCGAGCGGATGAGCCTGATCGCGCTCGGCGTGATGCCCTACATCACCGCGTCGATCGTGGTTCAGCTCGCGACCTCGATGTCGCCGACCCTCGCCGCCCTCAAGAAGGAAGGCGAGAGCGGCCGCAAGAAGATCAACCAATATACACGCTACGGTACCGTCTTCCTCTGCGCCATCCAGGGCTATTTCATCGCCGTCGGGCTCGAGGGCTGGGGCCAGTCGAGCACCGGCTCCGCGGTACTCGATCCGGGCATGATGTTCCGGATCACCACCGTCATCACGCTGGTCGGCGGAACCATGTTCCTGATGTGGCTGGGCGAGCAGATCACCGCCCGCGGCATCGGCAACGGCGTGTCGCTGATCATCATGGCCGGAATCGTTGCCCAGCTGCCGACGACCCTCGTCCAGGTGTTCGAGAGCGGCCGCACGGGTACGCTTTCGCCGCTCCTGATCATGGCCGTGATCGCGGCAACCGCGGTTCTCATCCTCTTCATCTGCTTCATGGAGCGGGCGCAGCGCCGGGTGCTGATCCAATATCCCAAGCGCCAGACCGCGCGCGGCCAGATGCAGGCCGAAAAGTCGCACCTGCCGCTGAAGATCAACACGTCGGGCGTGATCCCGCCGATCTTCGCCTCGTCGCTGCTGCTGATGCCGCTCACCATCGCCCAGTTCGCCGGCAACCGGGCGGTCGATACCGAGAGCACCTGGAACAACGTCCTGCTGACGGTGACCAACGCGCTTCAGCACGGGGCGCCGCTCTACATGGCGCTCTACGCCGCCGGCATCATCTTCTTCTGCTTCTTCTACACGGCGGTGGTGTTCAACCCCGAGGAAACCGCCGAGAATCTGAAGCGCTACGGCGGCTTCATCCCCGGCATCCGCCCGGGCAAGCGCACCGAGGAATATCTCGACTACGTCCTAACCCGAATCACTGTCATCGGCGCCGCCTATCTGACGCTCATCTGCCTGGTGCCGGAATTCTTCATCGCCCGCGCCGGCATTCCCTTCTACCTCGGCGGAACCAGCCTGCTGATCGTCGTCAACGTGACGATGGATACGGTGACCCAGATCCAGAGCCACCTCATCGCCCACCAATATGGCGACCTCATCAAGAAGGCGAAGCTGAAGGGCGGGCGTACCAGGTGAACATCATCCTCCTCGGCCCGCCGGGCGCGGGGAAGGGAACCCAGGCCGCCCGGCTGATCGCCGAGCGCGGCCTCGTCCAGCTCTCGACCGGCGACATGCTGCGCGAGGCGATCAGGACCCGGAGCCCGGTGGGGCTGAGAGCCAAGGCGATCATGGAGGCCGGCGAGCTGGTCCCCGACGCGATGGTCAACGAGCTGATCGCCCACCGGCTCGACCTGCCGGAGCGCTATTCCGGCTCCGGCTTCATCTTCGACGGCTATCCCCGCACCGAGGCGCAGGCGGTGTCGCTCGACGCCCTGCTCGCCGAGCGCGGAATGAAGCTCGACCACGTCGTCGAGCTGCTGGTCGACGCCGACGCCCTGGTCGACCGGATCACCGGCCGCTTCTCCTGCGCCAAATGCGGCGAGGGCTATCACGACCGCTACAAGCTTCCGAAGGTCGACACCCTGTGCGACGTCTGCGGCGCGGACCAGTTCAAGCGCCGTCCCGACGACAATGAGGAGACGGTCCGCACCCGCCTCGCCGAATATCGCGCCAAGACCGCGCCCATCCTGCCTTATTACGAAGCCCGCGGCCTCGTCCGCCGGGTCGACGGCATGGCCCCGATCGCCGAGGTCGAGCGGGCGATCGAGGCGATTCTCGACGGCGGGTGAATTTGACCCCGCCCCCCTTCTGACGCACCTTCCTCTCCGCGACTCCGGCCGACGGAGCGCCTAGACGGGAGCCGGGCCATGAACCGATCGGGCGGGGAGCATGTCGACCTCGACGGCTTCATGGAAGGCGTCAAGCGCCGCAACCCGCACCAGCCCGAATTCGTCCAGGCGGTCTACGAGGTCGCCCAGGACGTCTTCGAGTTCACCGCCGGCAAGCCCGAATATCACGAGGCCCAGATTTTGCGCCGGATGGCCGAGCCCGACCGGGTCGTCTCCTTCCGGGTCTGCTGGGAGGACGACAAGGGCAATATCAGGGTCCAGCGCGGCTACCGGGTGCAGAACAACAATGCGATCGGCCCCTACAAGGGCGGGATCCGCTTCCACCCCAGCGTGAACGAGAGCATCCTCAAGTTCCTCGCTTTCGAGCAGACGTTCAAGAACGCCCTCACCGGCCTGCCCATGGGCGGCGGCAAGGGCGGCGCCAATTTCAATCCCAAGGGCAAGAGCGTCAACGAGATCATGCGCTTCTGCCAGAGCTTCATGACGGAGCTGTTCCGCCATATCGGCGCCAATGTCGACGTCCCCGCCGGCGACATCGGAGTCGGCGCGCGCGAGATCGGCTACATGTTCGGGCAGTACAAGCGCATCACCAACAGCTGGGAAGGCGTGCTGACCGGCAAGGGCCTGGAATATGGCGGCTCGCTGATCCGCACCGAGGCGACCGGCTACGGCGCCGTCTATTTCCTCGCCAACATGCTGGCCATGCGGGGCCAGGATCTCGCCGGCAAGCGCGCCGTCATCTCCGGCTCGGGCAACGTCGCCACGCATGCGGCGGAGAAGATCGTCCAGCTCGGCGGCAAGGTGCTGACCTTTTCCGACTCCGAAGGGTTCATCCACGATCCCGACGGCATCACCCAGGAGAAGATCGACTGGGTCAAGGCGCACAAGACCAAGCGCCGCGGCCGAATCTGCGAATATGCCGAGGAATATAAGGGCGCGACCTTCCATCGCGGCGGCCGGCCCTGGGCCGTCGAGTGCGACATCGCTCTGCCCTGCGCGACCCAGAACGAGCTGCTCGGCGAAGACGCCCGCAATCTGGTGAAGAACGGCTGCGTCGCCGTCTCCGAAGGCGCCAACATGCCGACCAACCTCGACGGCGTCGACGTCTTCAAGGCGGCCGGCATCCTCTACGCGCCCGGCAAGGCCGCCAATGCCGGCGGAGTCGCCGTCTCGGGCCTCGAGATGAGCCAGAACAGCGCCCGGCTGAGCTGGAAGGAGGAGGAATTGCAGCGCCTCCTCAAGGACATCATGAACGGCATCCACGAGCGCTGCATCGAATATGGCCGGCTCGCGGACGGCCGAATCGACTATGTGAAGGGCGCCAACATCGCCGGCTTCAAGAAGGTCGCGGACGCGATGCTGGCCTTCGGGGTGGTCTAGATTTCGGGTTCCTCGACGTGAGGCTTGCATTCGCTACGGGGGCGTGCGCGCTTCGCCGCGAGCTCCGCCCGCACCTCCGGCAGTGCGGCCACCGCCGCTCGAAGCGGCGCCATGTCGATGTCGCCGAAACCCAGGGTCTTGTTCGAACCGGTTGAAGCCGCGTGCCAGCGGAGACGATCGGCGTCGGCGGCGTAGGCCAGCAGGGTGCGCAGGCCTACCTGCGCGACTCCCCGGCCGCCGCCGGCCCTGCCGTGGAGAATTGGACCCATGAGCGCCATGTTGCCGATCCCGGTGTCGTCCGGCCGCCGCAATCCCAGGGATGCCCGCCCCATCTTCCACTTCCGGAGGGGCACGTCGACCTCGACCGTCGCATCCGCCAACTGAAGCTTGGGATCGAGGGTCCAGCGGATGTGGAAGGTGCCGGCGCCATTCGGCGAGGACTGATCCCATCTCACCCAGGCGTCGAAGCTCTCGCCCGCGTCGCCGACGAGCATATAGCCGTTAAGCGTTCCTGCCGAAGTGGCGTGCAGGACTTCGCACCGATAAACCTGCGCCGGTTCCTGAGTGGCGGAGGGGCTGGCCTGCGCAAGCGCGGCGGCCGCCAGGGCGGGCAGCAAGTCCATGGCTCAGACTTTCCCCAAAACCCCCATCGCCGCCGTCACCATCGCCTCGATTCCGGTCGAGATCACGGTCTCCGCCTCGGGCGCCCAGAACGGGCTGTGCAGCGAGGGCAGCTTCGACGTGTCGCCGCCGGCCGCGTCCCATTTCGCCTTGGGCACTCCGCCCACCCAGAAGATCAGGCTCTCGATAGCGTTGTCGGCGAGGTGGTAGCGGCCGAAATCCTCGCCCACCATCGGCGGCGGAACCGCTCGGACCCGGTCCTCGCCGAAGCGCTGGCGGAACAGCGCCGCGGTGTCGGCGCTCAGCTTCTCCGTGTTGATCGCGGCCGGCGTGAACTCGCCTTCCCGGATCGTCACCACCGGCATCCTGTCCTCCGGCATCCCGGCCGCGATGGCCTCGCCGCGGGCGATGCGCCGGATGCCGTCGAGCAGGGCCCGCCGGGTCTTCTGGCTGTAGCTGCGTACCGTCAGCAGAAGCTTCGCTTCGTCGGAGATGATGTTGTGCTTGGTTCCGCCCTGGAAGCTGCCGACCGTCACCACCGCGGCGTCCTGCGGGTCGAGCTCGCGGCTGACCAGGGTCTGCAGGGTGCCGACGATCCGGCTGGCGAGCACGATCGGGTCGCGCGTGTTCTGCGGCACCGCGCCATGGCCGCCGACCCCCCGTACCGCGATGTCGACGCTGTCGACATTGGCGAAGGCGGGGCCGACGGTGATTCCGAGCACGCCCGCCGGAAGCGAGGCGCTGTCGTGCCAGGCCAGAGCGTGGGTCGGCTTGGGGAAGCGGGTGTAGAGGCCGTCGTCGAGCATCGCCTTGGCGCCCTCGCCGGTCTCCTCGGCCGGCTGGAGGATCATCACCAAGGTCCCCGACCACTGGCTCTTCATCGCCGCCAGCCTTCGCGCGGTGCCGAGCCAGCCGGTCATGTGGGTGTCGTGGCCGCAGGCGTGCATGACTCCGCTCTCGGTGCCGGAAACGCTCATCGCCTTGACCTTGCTGGCGAAGGGGAGGCCGGTCTGCTCGACCACCGGCAGCGCGTCCATGTCGGCGCGCATCAGCAGCACCGGTCCGGGCCCGTTCCTCATCACCGCGACGACGCCGGTCTTGCCCACTCCGGTCGTCACCTCGAAGCCTAGCTTCCTCGCCTCCGCCGCGAGCCGGGCGGAGGTCTTCAGCTCCTGCATGGACAGCTCGGGATTGGCGTGAAGCTCGCGATACAGCGTCATCAGCGACGGCAGGTCCTGCCGCACCTGATCCGTCAGCGGGTCGGCCGCGGCCGGTGCCGGTAAAGCGAGGAGGGGCAGGAGCAGGAGGCGTTTCATGCCGGTTATTCCTTGGGGACGAGCTCGATCACGTCGAGCGTGGATTCGAAGGCGGGATAGGGGAAGGCGAGCCGCCAGCGCCGCTCGCCGATCCGCTCCAGCAGGCCGATCATGTCGCGCTGGCGGTCGTGGCCGTAGCGGAGCGTCCCCCGCTCGTCGCCGAGCTGGAGCGTTCCGAGGAAGACCATGCGCCGCTCGCTGTCGGCGAACAGCCGCCCGACCGGCCGCTGCGATCCGGTCAGCTTGACGAAGTCCATCGGCCCGGCTCCGGCCGAGATCCGGCAGTCGAACTGGGGGTAAGCGACGTAATCGAGCAGCCCCTCGCTTTGCCCGCCCACCTTGAAGACCCGGCATCGATAGTCGCCGGGCGGAGGAGCGACGCCCCGCAGCGCCGCATCGGGCTCGAGCAGCACGCCTTCGCGGGCGATCTCGTCGCCGTGGCCGCCGGCCCGCGCCTTGGCGAGCGCGCGGACCCAGGCGGTCCGCCACTTGCGCGCCCGCTCCCGGTCGTAATCGGTCGCGATCGCCCGCCAGATCGGAGCCGCCGGCACCGCCGCGGCCGGGCCGGGCTCGCCGCCCGTGCAGGCGGCGACCAGGAGCGGGGCGAGGAGCAGGGGGAGGCGCTTCATGGCTCGATCATAGGGGCGCGCCTCCCCTCCCTGCAAGGGAGGGCCGGGGGTGGGTGCGAGCGCAGCGAGCCTTCAGCTGGCGCTTCTCCGGCCTTCGGCCGACCCACCCCAGCCCCTCCCTTGTAGGGAGGGGAGTCAAGGTGACGGCTCAACCGGAAGCCGGCACAGGTCCACCCAACGCTCGCCGACCAGCTCGAACAGCCGTCCGGGAGTCACCTCGACCGAGCTGTTGAGCGATCCCGCCGCCGGATAGACGAGATCGAAATCCCTGAGCGAGATGTCGCAATAGACGGGCAGTGGCGTCGCCAGGCCGAACGGGCAGACTCCGCCGACCGCATGGCCGGTCAGCGCCAGGGTCTCCTCCGGGCCCAGCATCCGCGGCCGCGCTCCGAATTCCGCCTTGGTCTTGCCGTTGTCGACCCGGGCATCGCCGCGCGCGACGAGCAGGAAGACCTTGTCGCCCGCGCGAACCGCCAGGGTCTTGGCGATCCGCCCCGGCTCGACGCCCAGCGCCCGGGCCGCCGTCTCGACCGTGGCTGTGCTCACTGCCACCTCGATAAGCGGCAGATCGGGCGCATGGCCGGCGAGCCAGGCGCGGACGGATTCGAGGCTCATTCGCCCGCCAGATGGAGCGCGAGGCTTCGCCGGTGCGGGCGCCGCCGGTGCTCGAACAGATAGATGCCCTGCCAGGTGCCGAGCGCGAGCCGCCCCTCGATCAGGGGAATGGCGAGCTGGACCTGGGTGAGGATGGTCCGCAGGTGAGCGGGCATGTCATCCGGCCCCTCGTCGCCGTGGGCGTAGGCGGAAGGATCCTCCGGCGCCAGCCGGGCGACCCAGGCCTCGATGTCGGTGCGGACTTCGGGCGCGGCATTTTCCTGGATGATCAGCGAGGCGGAGGTGTGGCGGCAAAACAGAGTGAGCAGGCCTTCGGTTAGGCCCTGGGCATGGGTCCAGCCGGCGACCTCGCGGGTGATCTCGAGCAGGCCCTGGCGGGGCGTGTGGAATTCGAGGATGCGGTCGACTGTCGCATGCCTCCGCCTTATCCTCCCCCTCCCCAGCTGGCGATGGGGAGGCAATTTTATTTCAAGGCCTCCGCCAGGCCGGGCGCGAACTCCGCTCCGTAGGGTACCTGCGCGGACGACGCCTTCAGCGCCGGGCCGATCGGCTCCGCCCGGCCGCCCAGGCACTTCGCGAGGAAATTCTCCGCCACCGCGTTGAAGGCGATATTGTTCTGCGGGCGGGCGAAGCCGTGGCCCTCGTCGGGGAAGAGGACGTAGGTGACCGGGATGTTCTTGGCCTTGAGGGCGTCGACGATCTGCTGCGATTCGGCGACGTTGACCCGGGGATCGTTGGCGCCCTGGCCGATCAGCAGCGGGCGGCGGATCTTCTCGGCGTGGAAGAGCGGCGAGACCTCGCGGTGAAGCGCCTTGCCTTCCGGAGTGTTCGGGTCGCCCATCCGCTTGTAGAATTGCGCCTTCATCGCCTCCCAGTAAGGCGGGATGGTGCCGAGCAGGGTGGAGAGGTTGGACGGGCCGACGATGTCGACTCCGCAGGCGAACTTGTCGGGGGTGAAGGCGAGGCCGGCGAGGACGGCGTAGCCGCCGTAGGAGCCGCCCATGATCGCGACCTTGTCCGGGGTGGTGACTCCGCGGCCGACGGCCCAGTCGACGGCGTCGTTGAGATCGTCCTGCATCTTCTTGCCCCATTGCAGGTCGCCGGCCGAGATGAACTTCTTGCCGAAACCGGTCGAGGCCCGGAAATTGGGCGAGAGGACGGCATAGCCGCGATTGGCCAGCCACTGGGCATAGGGGTCGTAGCCATAGACGTCGCGGCCCCAGGGTCCGCCATGGACCATCAGCACCAGCGGAACGGCCCGGCTGGGCCTGCCGTCCCCGTCCGGATCGCTGCCGGCGGGCAAGGTGAGATAGGAAACCATGTTGAGCCCGTCGCGGGTCCTGATCTCGACCGGGTGCATGGCGACGAGCGGAGCGCCCTCCAGCTCCGGCCGGGTGGTGTAGAGCCGGGTCAGCGCCTTCGCCTCGCGGTCGTAGAGCCACGCGGCCGGCGGGGCGGTCACCGGGTCGACCGACACGATCCACTTGTCGTCGGCGGCGGTGCGGGACGTGACGGAGATCTCGCCTTTCAGCTTGCCCTTGAGGAAATCGAGATCGCCCTTGACGGCGGAGCCGACCGGCACCCATTCGTTCTTCAGATAATTGACCCGATAGGCCTCGACCCGGCCGGTCCTCGGGTTCGACAGGGCGCCGCCGATGTCGGCGCGGTCGTTCTGGGCGACGACGGTCTTGGCGCCGCTCGCGACATCCTGGGCGATCAGGGCGGCGGTGTCGCGGCCGCGCGAGTCGATCCAGTAGAGCGTCTTCCCGTCGGTGGTGAATCCGGCCGGAAAGGTCGTCTGGGAGTCCTCGAGCGTGATCCGCTCGAACGGCTCGGAATCGACCTTGCCGTTCGTCACCCGGTAAAAGGCGCTTCCGCCGTCGGGCGTGGGCTTGGTGGCGCCGCGGATGTTGAGCTGCTCGTCGGCGAGGAAGCTCTGGTAGCCGCCGGTGTTGATCAGGACCGGAGTCAGCTTGCCGCTGGCGAGGTCGAGGCTGTGGACGTCGTGCCACTTGGGATCGCGGTTGTTGACGCCGACCAGGATCCGGTCCTTCACGTCGTTGGAGATCCCGACGATCTGCACCCGGGTCTTCTCGAAAGGGGTGAGGGTGCGCTGCGCGCCCGAGACGACGTCGACTCCGTAGAGAAGGAAATTCTCGTCGCCGCCCGTGTCGTTGATGAACAGGACCTGCCGGCTGTCGGGGGACCAGAAATATTGCCGGATCGGCCGCTTGGTCTCGCTGGTCAGCGCCCGGGCGGAGTCCGGATCCGAAGCGGGGGCGACGTGGATGTTGAGCACGCCGTCGCGCGGAGCGATCCAGGACAGCCATTTGCCGTCCGGAGAGAGCCGGCCCTGAACCTTGGTCGGGTTGCCGAATATTTTCTCGCGGGGGATGAGCGGCACGTCGGTCGAGGCCGAAGCGGGAAGGGTGGCGACGGTCATGGCAGCACAGGCGGCGAGCAGCAGGGACTTGGCATTCATCGGGCACCTCCACGGGAATCGGAAGCGCCCTACATAGTGTGTTGTTCCGCTAATACACAAGGGATTTTACGTGACTTTTCCGCGCACCCCGTAGCGCGGGTCGCGCCAGCGCCCGCTGTCGAGGATCGCCCGCATCCGGTCGACCGCTTCCCGGACGTCCTCGAAGCCCAGGTAGAGCGGAGTCAGCCCGAAGCGGGCGACGTCGGGCGCCCGGAAGTCGCCGATGACCCCGTCGGCGATCAGCGCCTGGCAGAGCTCGAAGGCGTTGGCGTGGCGGAAGCTGATGTGGCTGCCGCGCCGCTCCGGATCGCGTGGCGAGATGCACTCGAGCTGTGGGCAATGCGCTTCGGCGAGATCGGCGAAAAGGTCGAACAGGGCGACCGACTTCGCCCAGAGCGCGTTCATGTCGGCGCCTTCGAAGCTTTCGACTCCGCTCTCCAGGCCCGCCAGGCTGAGCATCGGCGGAGTGCCGACGAGGAATCGGTCCATTCCGGGCGCAGGCCGGTATTCGTCGGTGAAGGCGAAGGGCTCGGCATGGCCCATCCAGCCGCGAAGCGGCGACAGCAGCCGCTCCTGCAGGTGCTCTGCGACGTAGAGGAAAGCGGGAGCGCCGGGGCCGCCGTTCAGATATTTGTAGCCGCAGCCGACGGCGAGCTCCGCGCCGTCGCGGTTGAGGTCGAGCGGCACCGCGCCGGCGCTGTGGCTGAGGTCCCACAAGGTCGTGGCGCCCGCCGCCTTGGCCCGGGCCGTCACTTCGGCCATGTCGAAGCGGAAGCCCGCCTTGAAATGGACGTGGGTGAGGAGGAGCAGGTTGGTGTCGGGTCCGACCGCGGAATCGAGGCCTTCGCGCTCGACGATGTCGAGGCGAAGCCCGGCCAGCTCGGCGGCTCCGGCCGCGATGTGGAGGTCGGTGTGGAAATTGCCGGCTTCGGACAGCAGTTGGCGCCGGGCCGGAGCGAGGGCGGCGGCGGCGACGATCAGCTTGAACAGGTTGACCGAGGTCGAATCGGCGACGATCACCTCGTTCGGCTTCGCGCCAATCAGCGGCGCGATCTTCGCGCCCACCCGCTGCGGCGCCTCGATCCAGCCGCGCGTGTTCCAGCTCCGGATCAGCTCGGAGCCCCATTCCTCCTCAACCATCTCGCGCTGCCGGGCGATCGCCGCTTTGGGAAGAGCGCCGAGCGAATTGCCGTCGAGGTAGATGATCCCGTCGGGAAGGAAGAAGCGGCCGCGAAACGGCCTCAGCGGATCGGCGGAGTCGAGCGCCCGCACCTGTTCGAGCGTAGGCGCCATTACAAACGCCGTTCGGGCTGAGCTTGTCGAAGCCCCTTCCCTTGTTCGACCTCGGTCGACGAAGGAAAGCCCTTCGACAGGCTCAGGGCGAACGGTGGGAGCTGTTTCATCGCCGCCCCCTTCTTCCCAGCGCCGCCTCGATCTCCTCGACCGCCGCCTTCCAGGCCGCCGTCTCCGGCGCGATCAGCTCGACATGGCCGGTACGGTCGATCATCCGCACCTTCACCCTGTCGCCGGCCGAGCGCATCTTCGCCGCATAATCCTGTGCATAGGCCGTCGGGATGATCCGGTCCTGGAGGCCGTTGATCAGCACCTGGCGGACCCCCAGCGGGGCGAGGCGCGGCACGGAGGTGTCGGCATAGACGTTGCGGACGCTCAGCGTCGGGGGGCCGACCAGCTTCTCGATCACCTCGGTGCCGCAGCCGCTGCCGGGCGGGGTCGCGGCAAGCTCGAGATCGGGGAGGCCGCCGAGGCTGACGACGGTGTCGACCGGCAGCGGGTCGGCCGCGACGAGCGGGCTGCCGCGCGGGATGAGCGGCCCGGGCGATCGCGCGGCCGGGGAGCGGCGGGCCGCGAGCCAGAGCGCGAGGTGGCCGCCCGCCGAGTGGCCCACGGCCACCAGCGGTGAGATGTCCAGCCGGTACTTGCCGGCATGGGTCCGGATCGAGTCCGCCGCGGCGGCCGCATCGGCGAAAGTGCCCGGATAGCCGCCGCCGGCGCGGTCGACGCCGCGATAGTCGATGTTCCACACGGCGATCCCGCGCTTGCGCAAATCGCCGGCGATCCAGTTCATGATCCTTCGGTCGGCGATCTCGGTCTGCCAGCAGCCGCCATGGACCATCAGCACCGTCGGGTGCGGGCCGCGGCCGGCGGGGAGCCAGAGGTCGACCTTCTGCATCTGGTCGCCGCCATAGGGGAGGGTGGCGTCCGGCGCCGGCCGCTCGCGCTCGAGCAGAGCGGGCCACTTCATCAGCTCGGGCTGCGGCGGCGCCTGCGTCTGGGGCGGAGAGGCGGGAGGCTCGGACACCGAGCACCCGGCTAGCGCCGCGGACAGGGCGAGGGCAAGGGCGGGACGCATGAGGCGGCGGTAGCCGGAGGCACCACGAGTGGCAAACCTTCTGTCCTCCCCTCCCTTCCAGGGAGGGGAGGACAAAGCGAGCGCCGGGAGGAGAGGGTTACTCCCGGCGCTCGTCGCGGCTGCTCCAGTCAGGCGTAGCAGCCGAACGGGGCGATCGGGCCGGGCAGCGTCGGGGCGGACGCGGTGGCGGCCAGGGTCACCCCGGAGATCGTCAGGGTGAGGGCGAGGAGGATCGGGGCGAGCTTGGGGATGAGGTCGCTCATGTCACGTCTCCTTCGCTCGAGGGCGGGTTCAGGCGTGTCCGGGGCCGCGGGCGTCGCGTTTCCACGGCGCGTCGAACTCGATCTCGTTGAGGCGCTTGAACGCCGCTCCGATATTGGCGGCGGTGGTGGCGAAGAAGCGCGCCAGATCCTCGGAGAAAGCATTGTGGTTGTCGGCCCAGATGCGGCTGTCGATTTCGTCGCGCATTTTATCACTCCTTCCATCGATCGTCGCCCAATGCGGCGTCTCGTAGGAGCGAAATAGGAGCAGAGCTGCCGCGCCGTCCAACTAAAGGCTGGACGCAGGTAATAAGCTGGACTTATCATCCGCGGCGATGCGCCACCTCCCGCCATTGCCTTCCGTCCGGGTCTTCGAAGCCGCCGCCCGGCACGAGAATTTCACCCTCGCCGCGAGCGAGCTGGGGATGACCCAGGCGGCGGTCAGCTATCAGATCAGGCTGCTCGAGGAGCGGCTCGGAGTGCCGCTCTTCGTCCGTTCGAAGCGGCGGGTGACTCTGAGCGAGGCCGGGCGCCGGCTGGCGCCGGTCGTCTCCGACGCGTTCGACCGGTTGAGCGAAGGCTTTTCCGGGTTGGTCGACGAGGATGAGAGCGTGCTCGCCATCAGCACCGCCCAGACCTTCGCCTCCAACTGGCTCGCCCCCCGCCTCGGCGGCTTCCAGATTCCCCGGCCGGAGCTGGCCGTGCGCCTGCTCACCTCCAACGCCATGACCGACTTCGCCCGCGACGATGTCGACGTCGCGGTCCGGATGGGGACCGGCCCGTGGCCGGGGCTTCGGCAGCATTTCCTCTTCTGCCTGTTCTCGACTCCGCTCTGCACCCCCGAATTCCGCGACCGCCACCGGCTCGAGCGGCCGGAGGACCTGCTTCACGTTCCCCGTCTCAACGCCCACGACTGGTGGTGGAAGCAGTGGCTCGAAGTGGCCGGAGTGCCGCTCGCCGACGAGGCTCCGCGGCACGGCATCCGCCTCGATTCGCAGGCGCTCGAGGGCAATGCCGCCCTTGCCGGCCATGGCGTCGGCCTGCTCACCCCGCTTTACTGGCGCGCCGACCTCGCGGCCGGACGGCTCGTCCAGCCGTTCGACCTCGTCGTCGTCAGCGGCCCCGCTTTGTGGCTCGTCTATCCCGAGCACAAGCGCGGCCGCGCCAAGATCCGCGCCTTCCGCGACTGGCTCCTCGCCGAGATCGCCGCCGACGCGGCCGCCGGGCCGGCCGAAGCCTTCAAGCCTCCGGAGCCGGCTTCGGCACCAGGTTGAACCGGCGGTTGAGCTTGCGCGCGCCCCAGATCAGGAGCCCGATCAGCACCCCCCAGGGCAGCAAGGTCACCAGAGCGACGAAGATCCAGGCGAGCCCGCCGAGGAAATTGTCGATCGCGTCGTTCAGCGCCCGGCCGAGGCTGGGCCGGCCGCGGAAGCCCGGGGCGAGCTCGCCCGAGCCGTAGTTGAAGGTCATCGGCGTGGTCGCCAGCGATTCCTGCTGCTCGGTCCGGACGGCGCGCGAGGCCCGGATCCGCTCCCGCAGCTGCTGGGCCTGGATCTGGAGCTCGGCGCGCTCGGAGCCGCGCAGGCCGGCGCGCGCCAGCTGCTCCTCGACCCGCTTCAGCTCCTCGTCGAGATTGCCTTCCTCGCGGCGGGCGACAATGATCTTGCTGCCCACGTCCTCGCCGCTGATCTCCGAATCGACGAGCATCCCCTCCGCCTTGACGACGGCGTCGATGCCCTGCTTGCCGAACTCGCGGGCGAGCGCCGGGTCGAGCTTGAAGGCGAGCATCGCCTCGATGTCGTCATTGACCAGCCGGTAGCGCAGGCCGGTTATCCGGCAGCGGTCGACGCCGAGCTTCTCGCAGGCCTGGGCATGCTGCTCCTGGACGCCCTGCACCTTCTCGGCCGGCAGCCGGAAGGCGTAGCGATAGTTGAAGGCGACGCCGGGCGCGGCGGTGACGGCGACGTTGGGGCCGGCGGAGCTTTCGGACACCGCGTCCATCGTCGCCTCGGCCGAATTGGAGCTGGAGGAGGGGCTTCCGGCATATTCGTTCTGCGGCTGGCTGCAGCCGGCGGCGGTGAAAAGGAGAAGCAGTCCAAGGGGCTTGCGCATGCTCGTCTCTCCTGGGTCTTTTCTTGTCCGATCGGATCGGCAGCAGCTACTCTACCTATTTAGTTGACATTAGCAACAGGCGCTCGCAACGGCCGGATGCGGCTGCTATCCGGCGGCCATGGCCGACACCGTCAACGACATCGATCCGATCCAGAATCACAGCTTCGAGGACGCGCTTTCGCAGCGTTATCTCGTCTACGCCCTCTCGACGATCACCGCCCGCTCGCTCCCGGACGTGCGCGACGGGCTCAAGCCCGTCCACCGCCGCCTCTTATGGGCGATGCGGCTGCTCCGTCTCGATCCCGCCGCCGGCTACAAGAAATGCGCCCGGGTCGTCGGCGACACGATCGGCAAATATCACCCGCACGGCGACCAGTCCGTCTACGACGCCATGGTCCGCCTCGCCCAGGATTTCTCGCTCCGCTATCCGCTCGTCGACGGCCAGGGCAATTTCGGAAATATCGACGGCGATAACGCCGCCGCCTACCGCTACACCGAGGCGCGGCTGACCCCGGCCGCGATCGAGCTGATGGCGGGCCTCGACGAAGGCACGGTCGACTATCGTCCCACCTACAATGGCGAGGAGGAGGAGCCCGAGGTCTTTCCGGGCCTGTTCCCCAACCTGCTCGCCAACGGCGCCAGCGGCATCGCCGTCGGGATGGCGACGTCGATCCCGCCGCACAATCTGGCCGAGATCATCGACGCCGCGATCCACCTGATCGACAATCCCCGCGCGGAGCCCTCGGCCCTGATGGACTTCGTCTCGGGCCCCGACTTCCCGACCGGAGGGGTCATCGTCGACAGCGGCGCCGCCATCGCGGCCGCCTACGAGACGGGGCGGGGCTCGTTCCGGGTGCGCGGGCGCTGGACGACCGAGGACCAGGGCCGAGGCACCTGGGTCGCGGTGATCAGCGAGATTCCCTATCAGGTCCCCAAGTCGAAGCTGATCGAGCAGATCGCCGCCCTGATCGCCGACAAGAAGCTGCCGATCCTCGCCGACGTCCGCGACGAATCCGACGCGGAGGTGCGGATCGTCGTCGAGCCGCGCAGCCGCACCGTCGAGCCCGCCTTGCTGATGGAGAGCCTGTTCCGCCTGACCGACCTCGAGGTTCGGGTGCCCCTGAACATGAACGTTCTCGACGCCCGCCACACGCCTCGGGTGATGGGGCTGAAGGACGTCCTCTCCGCCTGGCTGGCCCACCAGTTCGAGGTGCTGGTGCGCCGCGCCCAGCACCGAATCGCCAGGATCGACGACAGGCTGGAGCTGCTCGAAGGCTATCTGGTCGCCTTCCTCAACCTCGACCGGGTGATCGAGATCATCCGCACCGAGGACGAGCCCAAGCCGGTGATGATCGCCGAGTTCGCGCTCACCGACCGCCAGGCCGAGGCGATCCTCAACATGCGGCTGCGCTCGCTTCGCCGGCTGGAGGAGATGCAGCTCAGGAAGGAGCGCGACTCGCTGATCGCCGAGCGCGAGGACCTGGCCAGGCTGGTCGAATCCACCGCCCGCCAGCGCACCCGGCTCAAGAAGGACCTGACCGCGCTTCGCGGCCGCTACGGCCCGGCGACCGAGCTCGGCCGCCGCCGGACGCTGATCGAGGAGGCGGCGCCGGCGCGCGAGATCCCCCTGGAAGCGATGATCGAGCGCGAGCCGATCACCGTCATCATGTCGCAGCGCGGCTGGATCCGGGCGATGAAGGGGCATGTCGATCCCGCCGAGGCGGAGGCGCTCAAGTTCAAGGAAGGCGACGGCGGCCGCTTCTTCTTCCACGCCCACACCACCGACAAATTGCTGCTCGCGGTCGCCGACGGCCGCTTCTACACGCTCGCCGCCGACCGGCTGCCGGGCGGGCGCGGCTTCGGCGAGCCGGTCAAGCTGATGGTCGACGTGGAGGGCGAGGGCAATATCGTCACCCTGTTCCGGGCGGCCGAGGCCGAAAAGCTCCTGCTCGCCACCTCCGACGGGCGCGGCTTCATTACGTCGGCGGCGGGCGCCGTCGCCGAGACCCGCAAGGGCAAGCAGGTGGTCAACCTGAAGCCCGGCGCCCGGCTGAAGTCGGTACGGCCAATCGGCGAAGCCCATGATTATGTCGGGGTGATCGGCGAGAACCGGAAGCTGGTCGTCTACCCGCTCTCCGAGCTTCCGGAAATGGGCCGCGGCCAGGGCGTCCAGCTCCAGCGCTACCGCGACGGCGGCCTCGCCGACGTCACCAGCTTCCGCTTCGCCGACGGGCTGAGCTGGCCGATGGGCGGGGACAGCGGCCGCACCCGGACCGAGGCAGACATGAACCCGTGGCGCGCCGCGCGCGGAGCGGCCGGGCGCATGCCGCCGACCGGCTTCCCGAAGGAGAAGCCCTTCGGTTAGCGCTGGCTGCCTTCGCGCAGCGCCTCGTCGACATGACGGCGGGCGATGGCGCGCTGTGCCGCCCCTTCCGGCGGGAAGCCCGCTTCGGCCCATTCGCGCTCGATCGCCTGCAGGGTGCGGGCCACCACCGGACCGGCGGCGAGGCCCATGGCGATGAGGTCGCCGCCGCCGACGCGCAGCCGCGGCCGCTGCCAGCCGGCCAGCCCCGCCGTGGCGGAAGGGTCGCCGTCGCCGAGCAGGATCCGGTCGACCGCTTCCTCGGGGCCGATGGCGTAAGCGAGCGCTTCCGGCGCCCGCGGGTCGGCGCCGCCGCGCCCCGCCGCCGCGGCCAGCCTCTTGGCCGAACGGTTCGACAGCCGCAGTCGGGCGGCGACGGCGGCGGCGGTCTCGGGCTCGGGCGGGAGCAGTGCGGCCAGCCGCCGAAGCGGGTTCGGTGCGACTCCGGCCTCCGCCTCCCGCCGCACCAGGCGGGCCAGCCGTTCGGCCCCCTCCATGCCGATCTCCGGAAGCACCGGCTTCAGGATGCCGCGCCCGATCATCAGCCGGATGGCGGCAACCGGCTCCGGCAGGGCGAGCAGCTTGGTGAGCTCGTCGGCGATGCGCTCGCGAGACAGCGCCATCAGGTCGTTGACGCGGGCCGCGCAGGCCTCCACCGCCGCCGCGTCCGGCTCTCCCGCCCCGAAGCGGGCGAAGAAGCGGAAGAAACGCAGGATCCGCAAATGGTCCTCGGCGATCCGGGTGAGCGGATCGCCGATGAATCGGACCCGGCGCGCCGCCAGATCGGCCTCGCCGCCGAAATAGTCGACCACCTCCCGGGTCACCGGGTCGGCAAGCAGGGCGTTGATCGTGAAGTCGCGGCGGGCGGCGTCCTCGCGCCAGTCGTCGGTAAAGGCGACGGTGGCGCGGCGGCCGTCGGTCGCGACGTCGCGCCGCAGGGTCGTCACCTCGACCGGCTTGCCGCCGACGACGGCGGTGACCGTGCCGTGGGCGAGACCGGTCGGCACGGTCTTGATCCGCGCCTTGCCGAGCCGCTCGATCACCTGCTGCGGGGTGAGGCGGGTGGCGAGGTCGACGTCGCTGACCGCCGCTCCGAGCAGGGTGTCGCGGACGCAGCCGCCGACATAGCGGGTTTCCCCCTCCTTCGCGCCGAGCGCCGCGAGCAGGGGCTTCATCCCCTCGCGCCGCTGCCAGGCCGCCCGGGGCAGCTTCATCCCGCCAGCTCCAGCCGCCGCGACAGGTTGACGATCATCGCCGCCGTCGCGCCCCAGATCCTGCGGCCCTCCCACTCGATCTCGTAATAGCAGCGCTCCCGGCCCTGCCAGACGGCGGTCCGGACCAGCTGGTGGCGCGGATCGAGCAGAAAGTGGAGCGGCGCCTCGAACATCGCCGCGACCTCGCCCGGCTGCGGCTCCAGGCTGAGCCCGGGCGGCACCACGCCGACGACCGGAGTTACCTCGAAGCCGGTGACGGTGCGGTAGCGGTCGGCGGTGCCGATCACCTCGACGGCGTCGCGCGGAAGGGCGATCTCCTCCTCGGCCTCGCGCAGGGCGGCCGCGACCGGGCCGTCGTCGCCGGGATCGATCCGCCCGCCCGGGAAGCTGATCTGCCCCGGATGCTTGCGCATCGTCTTGGGCCGCTCGGTCAGGATGACGGTCGGCGAGACATGATCCACCACCGCCACCAGCACCGCCGCCGGCATGAGATCGCCTTCCGAGCCCTCGAGGACATCGCCTTCGAGCAGGATCGGCCGGCGCCGGTGCCCCCGCTCGAGCGCGTCGCGAAGCCGCCCGGCGAGGCCGGTCACGCCGCTTCCATCGGGAAGAAGGCGCCGCCGCTCCACAGGCCCGGCGGATCGCCGCCGGCGAGGGCGAGCTCCGCCAGCTCGTAATAGACCGGCCGCGCCACCAGCGCGTCGAGGCCGCCCCGGACCTCCAGATAAGGATGAGGCCCCTCCGGCCCCGATTGGAAGCGCAGCTTATGGTCCGGTCCGGCGATGACGACGTCGCCGGTGTTGAGCCGGAAGGCGAGCGACATCGCCTCGCCTTGCCCTTCCGCCTTCAGCTCGACGGCGACGAAGGGCGCGTCCTCGACCTCGATGTCGAGTTTCTCGACCGGAGTCACCAGGACGAAGCGGCCGTCGGGCTCGCGCCTCAGGATGGTCGAGAACAGACGGACCATCGCCTGCCGTCCGATCGGGCTGCCCTGATGATACCAGGTCCCGTCGCGGGCGATGCGCATCTCGCTGTCGCCGCAATGGGTGGGGTTCCATTTGTCGACGGGAGGAATCTTCTTCTCCTCGGCCAGGCGGGCGATTTCGGCGAACGAGAGGCCGGCAAGGTCGTCGGGAGATGGGGGCATGGGCATGGCGCGGTCGACTCTGGCGGCGCCGGAGCGTGGGGGCAAGCCTTGCCACCTTTCTCCCTCCGTGATGCTGAACTTGTTTCAGCGTCCAGCGGCGAGCCGCCCCGCGGGTTGAGAACTGGACCCTGAAACAAGTTCAGGGTGACGGCGGGGGAAGGTTTATCCTATCCGGCGCCATGGCCAGCGAATTCGATGGGCCGCGGACGGCGATCGTCACCGGCGGCGCGAAGCGGATCGGCGCCGCCCTGTGCCGGGCCCTGGCCGAGGACGGCTGGCATCTGCTCATCCATTACGGACGTTCGGCCGGCGAAGCCGAGGCCCTGGCCCGGGAGCTGGGCCATGCCGCGGCGGTCGGCGCCGATCTCGCCGCGCCCGACTCGGCGCGGCGGGTGATGGCGGCTCTGGAGGACCTTCCGCCTGCGCGGCTGCTGGTCAACAACGCCTCCCGCTTCGCCTATGACGGCGCCGACGATTTCACCGTCGAGGGATGGGATGCCCATCTCGCCACCAACCTGCGCGCGCCGGCGCTGCTTTCCCAGGCCTTTGCCGCCAGGGCGGAGGGGGGCGGCCTGATCGTCAACCTGCTCGACGCCAAGCTGGCTCACCCGAATCCGGATTTCTTCACCTACACCCTCTCCAAGGCCGGCCTCGCCGCGCTGACCGAGCTCGGCGCCCGCGCCTGGGCCCGGCGCGGCATCCGGGTCTGCGGGATCGCGCCGTCGGTGACCTTGCTCTCCGGCGCCCAGAGCCAGGACAATTTCGACCAGGTGCACGCGCTGAACGCGCTCCGCCGCGGCGTCCGGGTCGAGGAGATCGTCGCCGCACTGCGCTTCATCATTGCCACGCCGACGCTCACCGGGCAGACGCTCACCCTGGACGGCGGCCAGCGCTTCCTCGGCCTTCCCCGCGACGTTCAATTTCTGGAGCCGAACGATGAATGAGCATGTCAAGCTCGACGGCCTCGTGCCCGCCCGGCTCGAGCCGAGGAGCCGCAAGATCGTGCTCGACGATTATTGCGTCGCCGCCGATATCGGCTTCCACGATTTCGAGGTCGGCGCGCCGCAGCGGCTGCTGGTCACGGTCGAGGTCTGGGTGGACGAGGCGAGCTTCCCGGCCGACGACCAGCCGGGCGGAGCCTGGGATTACGATTTCCTCCGCACCGAGATCGGCGCTCTGATCGAGGGCCGCCGCTTCAACCTCCAGGAGACCGTCGCCCGCGAGATTTACGACCTCGTCGCCGCCAGGCGCGGGGTCACCGGGCTGAGAGTGGCGACTCGCAAGCCGGACATCTATCCCGACTGCGCGGGCGTTGGGGTCGAGCTGACGTCGTTCTGACGGGGGGCCTGTCAGCCCCGCCCCCTCGTCCTCACGCACGGCCCCAGCCGCTCGAGCACCAGCCGGTAATCCGCCTGGATCGCCGCCGCCCCCTCGCCGTCGGCCTCGGCGAGGCTCTGCCTCGGCAGGGCGCTCGGAAGCCCGCAGGCGAGCCGGTACCAGAGCAGGGTTCCGGGCGCGGGGGGCTCCGCCGCCTCGTCGACGATCTCGCTCAGTGCCACCGCCCATTGCGGAGTCTCTCCGGGCCGGCGAAGGACGGTCAGCGAGACGGGAGTGCCGCCGGCGGTCTGAAGGAAGATCTGGGTCTCGCTCTCGCCCCGGATCGCGCCCGGGACGTGGAAGGCGCGGCCGATGCCGGCGATGCGCGGCGGCGCCGACGCCGAGCTTGCCTCGCGCAGGATCGACCTGAGGGTCGCGGCCCGCTCGGGCGTGAAGGCGATCTGGGCGTCGGGCGCGATCAGGCGAAGCTCCCCCGGACGGCTGGCGACGGGCGCCGCGAGGAGGAGGAACTCGCTGCCCTTGCGAAGCCTCGGGGCCTTGCCCTTGGAGTCGAGCGGCCGGTCGACCAGGTAGCTGAGCCGGGCCGGCAGCGATTGCGGCGCCCGGATCAGGGAGACCAGGGCCGCCTCCACATAAAAGCGCGCCATGCCGGGCTTGAGCCCGGGCGCGCGCTCGGCCTTGAGCGGGGTGGCGCCGGCGATCCGCACCTGGGCGGCGACCGGCGCGGCGAGCGCGAGATCGGCGAGATCGGCGTAAGTCGGCCCCGCCGCCGGCGGAACCTGTGATTCGGCCGGAGCCGCCGCGACCGCGATCAGAGCCGCGATCGCCGCCCGTTTACAAAAAGTTAGCGAACCTGCCACCGTTCCGCCTCCGTAAGTTTATGCCCCGTTTCCCATATGCTTAGCGCGATGAACGGCGGATTTCGGCCGTTTTGGACGCAAGTGCCTTGCATATATAGGAGGATTGCGTCCTCCTTTGTCTCACGATAGAGGAACCCGCTCCAGCCCATGATATGTTGATACATCGCATATCGGATGGAGCCGTTGGGGATCAGCCGCGTTGTTGCTGGCGCGCAGGTTCCTGCCGAGCGGGATGAAGAGAGGGAGTGTGGCTGATTAATGGCATATGCTGACAACAGGATGAGCCGGAGCCGCATGACGGCGATCTTCATCGTCGCCATCCTTCACGCTCTCCTTGGCTACGCGCTGATCACCGGACTGGCCTACAATGTGGTCAAGAAGGTGGCGGCAGACCTCAAGACGTTCAACGTCGAGGAAGAGCCGCCGCCCCCCGAGGAGAAGCCGCCGCCCCCGCCGCCGGACCAGCCGCAGACGCCGCCGCCGGTGGTGACTCCGCCGCCGATCG